>Ga0299906_10000266_pt1 | contig 51185 bp, 40 predicted proteins | sample RVTome_14_FD_200259 | JGI IMG/M metagenome (GOLD analysis project Ga0299906, IMG submission 200259) | Soil microbial communities from uranium-contaminated site in the Upper Colorado River Basin, Wyoming, United States - RVT145D125 (version 2) ... | reverse complement strand
GCCGCCGCCATTGCGAGCTTGTGGTCCCTGGTCCATGGCGGCCCGAGAGAGGCTCTCACCTGCGCGAAGCAGGCGTCGAGATCCGTGCCCTCCAGCGCCCCGCGCGCCGCGTCGAGCACCGTCCTGGCGTCGTACCAGTGGACGGTCCAGCCGCGCGCCTGAGCCGCATCGGCCAGTGCCGTCCGGTACATCACCCAGTCCGCGACGTTCCGGGAGCGATAGTCCCTGAGCCGTTCGGCCACCGTCGGCGGGAGTGGTGGCCGCTCGCGGAGTGCGATGCCCGTGATCTTCGAGGGCATCGCGGTCGCGACGGCGTCCAGGGCGAGTGCCGCATGGTGTTCGGCCGACGCCCGCACGCGCTCGACCAGGTCGAGCGCCTGATCGAGCGGGAGGGCCTGCCCCTCGTGATGGTGTGGAAGCGCCGGCAGGGCCGGGTCCACGAGCTCCACGCGCCGGCGCTCGAGCACTGTTGCGTCGCCCGCGACCGTCACGAGGATCGCCCAGCCGCCGTGATCCGAGACGCCGACCACCGCCCCGCTTCTCGACACGCCATGCCTCTCCGTTTCGTTCAGGCCGCGCGACACACGCAGACCTGCTGCCGACTTCCGGGACCGAACGGCTCGCGCGACAGGCCGCCGAAGCGATCGACGAGCTCGAGCCCGCCGGCGGCTACCAGGAGCGGGAGCTCCTGCGGAAAGATGCTCCGGACCGTGACCGACACCGTCCAGGCGTCGGCACGGTCTGCGGTCGAGACGTACCAGGTGCCGCGATCGACCTGCACGATCGGGTCGTAGTCGTGCGTGCCCTCGACGGTCAGTGTCCCGAACGCGTCCGTCGTCACCTCCATGACGGGGAATCGCTGTCCGGCCGGCCGCGCGAGGATCCTGGGATCGGGCGTGAACACGTCGAACGCGAAGATCCCGCCCGAGATGACGCCTGACGGCCGCGAACGTGGCCACGATGTCCTCGGTGGCCGTGACGTGCAGCAACGAGTTGCGCGCCAGGACGATGCAGCCGAAGCGGCCGTCCAGATCGAACCGGCGCATGTCGCCCTGAATGAGCTCGACCGCCGCGCCCTGAGCACTCGCATACGTTCTCGCGGTATCCAGCATCGTGGCCGACAGATCGAGGCCAACCGTCGGTGCACCGGTCAGGGCGATGGGCACGGCGAGCTGACCCGTGCCACACGCCAGTTCGAGGACCGCGCCCACCTGGTGCCCGACGAGGCCCACGTAGTACGGACGATGCGCCTCGATCGGCAGCAGCGCGTCGTAGAGCGCAGGGTAGTCGTAGAAGTCGGCGACCACGGTCGTCAGGATTCCGCGATGCCGAGCAGTCGTCGCTGCGCGCGCGTCGCGAGCCGGCCGACCGGCACGCGGTCTCGCGACCGCGCCTCGACACGGGCTCCTCGTTTCAGCAGCAGACGCAGCGTCGTGTCCGGCAGACGCCGGCGCACCGCGTGGTGCAGCGCCGTGAAGCCACGACCGTCGTTGAAGTTGGGATCGGCACCCTCGCGGACGAGCCATTCACCGAACCTCGTCCGACGATGCCGCATGGCGTAGATCAGCGGTGTCTCCTGGTGGAAGACCTCGTCGATTCTGGCCCCGTGCCGGCGCAGGAGTCTGGCCGTCGGCAGATCGTCGGCGTACACCATCGCGAACATGCAGTTGTTCGGATCGGCGCCGCGCCTCAGCAAGTAGGCCGCGAGCTTTCGATTTCGACCCCACGCCACGGCGTGCCACACGGCGGTAGCCGGGAAGATCTCGTGCCCGTCCCGAATCGGATGGATCGCGTCGAGGTCGGCTCCCGCCGCCAGCAGCACGCGAGCCGTCGCGATCGCATCCGGGGCCTTCATGGCGCGCGATGCCTTCTGCCGGGCGCACAGGTGCAGGGCCGTCCGACCCGAAGGGTCACGACGCGACACCAGCCCGGCGTCCTCACGCACGGCCGCGGCGACCGTGCGTGCCGACCACGTTCGCACCGCCTCGAAGAAACGACTCTTGCTGATCGCCGGCATCACGTGGCTCCAAGGTCGATTGTCCCATTCATGCCGTCCAGGTGCCGCTCCTGTGATCCGATGGGGCATGCGGCCGCTGCAGTCGCGACGCCACGCACACTCTTTCGGGACGTCCGGTCCGCGCGGGTAGGTGAGGGTTCTTAGACCCGGAGTGAACAGCGAAACCCCCTGGCCGCGTAGTAGGACTCCGCCCCGTTGTGATACACGAACACAGTACCGTAGCGGAAGTCTCCGAACACGGCGCCGCCGAGTGCCCGAATCTCCTGTGGCGTACGCAGCCAGCTCGACGTCTTCGTATCGACCTCTCCAAGTTCCTGCAGCCTGCGGTATTGCTCGGGGGTCAGCAGCTCGGCGCCCATGCCGGCAGCCATCTCGACGGCACTGGTCGCTGGCTTGTGCTGCTTCCTCGCCTCCAGGGCTTCGAGGTCGTAGCAGACGCTCCTGCGCCCCTGGGGGCTCTCCTTCGCGCAATCGTAGAAGAGGTACTCGTCCGTCTTCGTGTCGTGCCCCACGACATCCGGCTCGCCGCCAGTACGTTCCATTTCGCCGAGCGACCACAGCCTGTCGGGCCTGGCCTCCAGCCTCGCCTGCACCTTCGCCCAGACCATGCCGGCATGACGGATCATGTGTTCTTCGAAGCGGGCTTTCAGTGTTTCGAGGAGTGCTTCGCGGCGGTCCCGGCCGAGCTCCTTGACGGCAGGGCGCTTCGCCAGTCGTGTCCGAGTCACCCTGTCACTCCGCGAGATCCTCCAGGTTCCTCATGATTGGCCCTCGGTGACGGGAGCGTCTGCATGCGAACCCGCAGCGCGTGCTCGCAGCGCGTGGTTGAGCGCGTGGTGACTTCGCTCGACAGGTCCTCCCATGAAGACTGCGAACAGAAGTGCCAGTAACCCATGGACATCCTCGACATGCGTCACGCTGACGCGACGGTCGCCAGCCGATCGAATCTCGAACGTGCGATGGCCCTCGAAGAACCAGGGCGCAACAACGTGACCGCGCCACGTGAGCAGTTGGCGGGGTCTGACCGTCTCGATGGTTGCAACAAGATTCATCGCTGGCCGGCCCGGCAGGGCCAAGCGCAGGTGGATGTGGCCGTGTTCCTCGATCGCGCCACTCGCCCTCGGAATCTGCGGGTTCCACTCGCCGTATCGGTCAAGCTCCGTGAGCACCCGCCACACCGATTCTGCCGACGCATCGACGTCGAACGTCGTCTGGTAGATGGGCATGCGTGGATCTCTTCCTTGTCCGCCTTAGGGCCCTTAGACGGCGCTGCCTTCCGATCGAGTCAGTACGACCAATTGCTGGTCGGCCGAGATCGTGAGGGTCGTGTTGACGTGCCGCTCCTCGCGCCAGGAGACATCGACGACGATATCGGTAACCTGGACGTTGTCACCGTCGATTTCGAAGACGACAGTGGCGGTCCGCCAGGGGTTGGCCGGGTGCGGCTTGGACCGTGCGCGGTCTGCCGTCCAGCGACCTTCGAGAGGGCTGGCCACCGCCACGATCTGGTCCTGGTCGTCCATCGAGGGGGCGATCGTCAGAAGCTCACGCCCATGCCGACGTGCGCGCGCGGGCCGCCGCTCTCGGGCCAGGCGACGTCGACGTCGAGCGTGAAGGCGGCGACGCCGAAGTACACGCCGCCGCCGATGCCGTGATCGAACTGCTGCTTCCGCAGGCGCTCGCCCGACATCCACGTGGTGCCGGTGTCGACGAAGGCCTTCACGCCGAACTGGCCGGCGCTCAACGGGGAGTTGAGCGGCTGGCGGATCTCGGCCGAGACCGTGGCCAGGCTGTCGCCTGCCTGGTGACCGGCGTGGTAGCCGCGCAGCGTGTCGCTGCCGCCGAGCAGGGGCTGCTCGGCCATCGGGAGCGGGGCGTCGGCTCGGTCGAGCTGCGCCCGCAGGGCGAGCACCGTGGAGCCGGCGAGGCCCACGTAGCCGCGGAGGTCCGTGCGCCACCGTCCCGCGTGGCCCGTGCCGAACGACACGCGCTCCCAGCCCACGCTCGCGTAGACGGCGTTGCGCGGAAACGACGGGTCGATCCGCGTGTCGAGCGTCAGCGTCGGACCGATTGCCGCGTGACGCGCGTCGTAGGCGTCACCAAGGCGGACCTGCGCCACGTGCGCTCCGGCGCCGGCACGCAGCCACGGCAGCACGGCGTGGCTCGCGTCCACACGCGCCTCGCTGCGCCGGTCGGGGATCTCGAAGTGCGGGTTGACGCGGCGCGTTTCCGACAGCGTGCTGCGGAGCACGAACGCGGAGTCGTCGAAGGTGCGCTCCAGCTCGAGCGCCGCACGGCGCTCGCCGCCCCAGGTCAGCGGCACGGCCACGCGGCTGTCCGGGCCGAGGACGTCCGCAAAGGCGGCGCGCGCGCCGTAGGTCGTCCCGTACCCGTCCTCGTGGTTCAGGATCGGCAGCCACATGGTGGCCGCGCGCAGCCGGGTGATCGGGCCGGGGGTCAGGTCGTCGCCGGTGACGCCCGGCCGCTCGTCGACCAGGAGGATGACGAGGATCTGCGACGGATCCGCGATCGACCGGTAGCGGCGGCGGACCTCGACGTGCTCGAAGCGTCCGCTGTCGCGCAGGGCCCGTTCGGCCGCCCGCAGGCTCGCCTCGTCGGCGGGATGCCCGGTGGCCAGGCCGCTCACCGCGAGCACGTCCTCGTCCGGCGTGGTGTGGTTCCCGTGCACGCGGACCTCGGCGATGGACTCCACCTGTGCGTGTGCCGCCGGCGCGAGGGCGGCCAGCGCGAGGGCCGCCGCCACGATGCGGGCGCTCACCGCACCCTCGTGGTCACTTCCGCCAGCCGGTAGTCCTCGTAGCGCGTGGTGTACTCGGCCGCCACGTCACCTGCCGCCGTCGTGAGGGCGAAGCCGATGCGGATCGACCGCGGCAGCCACACTCCCTCGAAGGCCTGTGTCATCTCCATCGAGGCGTGCACGTCGTCCACGCGTACGATCGAGCGCCCGGGGAGGAAGTCGTAGTCCATGTTCTCGAAGTCGTACTTCAGGATCTGGCGCTCGACCGGATCGATCCAGAGGGTGACGAGCGCCACTTTGTTCATCTGGGCCTCGATCTCCGCCTCGCGCTCGCGCGGCTCGCGGTTGGGGCGCGAGCGGCCCTCGCTGAAGAGCTGCGTTGGGTAGTACTCGATGCGCAGCACCTCGCGGCCCATCAGCGTCTCACGGCCGGCGAAGGCGTACTGCCCGGGGTCGAACGTGAACCTGAGGAAGTAGGCGGCCGACACGAAGCGGGGCTCGAGCGCCCGACTCACCACGTCGCCCACCGCGTCGGACCCCGGCGTGTCGGTGGCGGCGACGCCGACGCCATCGGTACCCACGCCGATGGCCGCCTCGTCCTGCTCCCGGGTCGCTCGCCGGCGCTCACGGGCGATCCACTGGCGTTCGGCGCGCGCTCGCTGCTCCTCGTCGATGGCCACGCCGTTGGCGCGGCGCGGCGAGCGGACGAAGATGCCGTCCCGCGGGAACCAGGTGTACTCGCGGCTGAACCCGTAGAGGCGCAGCCCGCCAGGCCCGGTGACCTGCAGCGTCTCGTGCTCGTCGAGCACGTACTGCTGCAGCTTGGCCCAGTTCTCGTCGCGGCGCTCGAGCACGCCGGCCATGAGCTCGTCGAGATCCGTTTGCGCCGGCACGGCGGCCGACAGCAGGACGAGGCCCAGGGCCGTCAGGAGAAGCGGTCTGCGCACAACGGGGTACTCCCAGGCAGGCAGGCGCATTCTAGGACGTGGGCGGACACAGGATTGTTTCAAGACGGGCGATTTCCTGTCACAATCGTAGATATTGCGCCTGACCTAAAAGAAAAACGCAAGATGTTGTGGTTACGGCTTGACAAAGCTGAAAACGGGGCGCACTATGGCCGGGCGCTCAACGAGGTGTAAACGGCCGGCAGACTTCCCAGCCTGCGGTCAACCCGGACATCCTCCAGGACGTCTCGCGCGCCAACCACAATCCAAGAAACCGCGGTGCCACCACGGGGTAGGTGCGCCCGTTGACAAGAGTTAGTCTCGGAGGAGAGCTATGGACAGAGGCCCTGCCCGCGAAGCCGCCGCCGGCCAGCAGGCCACCCAGAGCGGAGCTCTCGACCCCTCGACCCGTGCCCGGAAGACCACAGAGTCAAAGAGCACAGAGTCGAAGTCGCCCCTGATGCCCGGGTTGGAGTTCCCCCGCTTCTTCACGCTCCCTGGAGTGGACCCGTTCGACGAGGTCGACTGGGAGACACGGGCCGCGGTGATCGGCAACGAGAAGGGGCAGGTGGTCTTCGAGCAGCGCGACGTCGAGATTCCGAAGGCCTGGTCCCAGCAGGCCACCAACATCGTCGTCTCCAAGTACTTCCGCGGCCAGCTCGGCTCGCCCGAGCGCGAGCGCAGCGTGCGGCAGCTCATCGGCCGGGTGGTGGACACCATCACCGGCTGGGCGCGCGCGCAGAAGTATTTCGCCAGCGAGGACGCGCTCATTTCGTTCAGCCACGAGCTGAAGCATCTGCTCGTCTACCAGAAGGCGGCCTTCAACAGCCCCGTCTGGTTCAACTGCGGCTTCGAGAAGGCGCCCCAGTGCTCGGCCTGCTTCATCAACTCGGTCGAGGACACCATGGACTCGATCCTCACGCTGGCGCGGACCGAGGGCATGCTGTTCAAGTTCGGTTCCGGCACGGGCAGCAACCTGTCGGCGATCCGCTCGTCGCGGGAGCTGCTCGCGGGCGGTGGCACGGCCTCGGGCCCGGTGTCGTTCATGAAGGGCTACGACGCCTTCGCTGGCGTCATCAAGTCGGGCGGCAAGACGCGGCGGGCGGCCAAGATGGTGATCCTCAACGCCGACCATCCCGACGTCATGGAGTTCATCGGCTGCAAGGTGGAGGAGGAGAAGAAGGCCTGGGCGCTCATCGACGCCGGCTACGACGGGTCCTTCACCGGCACGGCCTACACGTCGGTCTTCTTCCAGAATTCCAACAACAGCGTCCGGGTGACCGACGACTTCATGCGGGCCGTGCTCGACGACGGCCCCTGGCAGACGAAGGCCGTCCTCGGCGGCGCGCCGATGGATACCTACAAGGCCCGCGAGCTGATGCACGGCATCGCCGAGGGCACGTGGGTGTGCGGCGACCCCGGCATGCAGTTCGACACGACGGTCAACGAGTGGCACACCTGCCCGAACACGGCGCGCATCAACGCGAGCAACCCGTGCTCGGAGTACATGTTCCTGGACGACTCGGCCTGCAACCTGGCGTCGATCAACCTGATGAAGTTCGTCAAGGCCGACGGCGAGTTCGACGTGCCCGCCTTCAAGGCCGCGTGCCGCACGCTCATGACGGCGCAGGAGATCATCGTTCCGAACTCGAGCTACCCGACCAAGGCGATCGAGCGGAACTCCCACGAGTACCGGCCGCTGGGGCTGGGGTACGCCAACCTGGGCGCGCTGCTGATGTCGCGCGGCCTGCCCTACGACAGCGACGAGGGCCGGGCCTACGCCGCGGCGATCACCGCCGTGATGACGGGCGAGGCCTACGCGCAGTCGGCCCGGATCGCGCGGGACCACGGCGGGCCGTTCGGCGGGTTCGAGGCCAATCGCGAGCCGATGCTGCGCGTGATGCGCAAGCACCGGGACGCCGTGGTCGAGATCAACCCGAAGCACCTGCCGGCCGATCTCTGCGCCGGCGCGAGGCAGGCCTGGGACGAGGCGGTCGAGCTCGGCGAGGACTTCGGCTACCGGAACGCGCAGGCCACGGTGCTCGCGCCGACCGGTACCATCGGCTTCATGATGGACTGCGACACGACGGGTGTGGAGCCGGACATCGCGCTCGTCAAGTACAAGAAGCTCGTCGGCGGCGGGCTGATGAAGATCGTCAACACGACCGTGCCGATGGCGCTGACGAAGCTCGGCTACACGAAGCCGGAGATCGAGGCCATCGTCCATCACATCGACGAGCACGAGACGATCGAGGGGGCGCCGTTCCTGAAAGACGAGCACCTGCCGGTCTTCGACTGCGCCTTCAAGCCGGCCAACGGGCGGCGGTCCATCCAGTACATGGGTCACATCCGGATGATGGGCGCCACGCAGCCGTTCATCTCGGGCGCGATCAGCAAGACGGTCAACGTGCCGCGCGAGGCCACGGTGGAGGACATCGAGAAGGCCTACGTCGAGTCGTGGCGGCTCGGCGCGAAGGCAATCTCGATCTACCGCGACGGCAGCAAGCGCACGCAGCCGCTCAACACCTCGAAGGCGCAGGTGGCCGACACGCGCAACGTCGAGGGCGTCAGGGAAGTCGTGCGCGAGGTGGTCAAGGTCGTGGAGCGGCCGACGCGACGGAAGCTGCGCGACGAGCGCCACTCGATCACCCACAAGTTCGACGTGGCCGGCCACGAGGGCTACGTCACGGTGGGCCTGTTCGAGGACGGCACGCCCGGCGAGATCTTCCTGGTGATGGCCAAGGAGGGATCGACGATCTCCGGCTTCGCCGACGTGTTCGCACAGGCGGTCTCCTACTGCCTCCAGTACGGCGTGCCGCTGCAGACGCTGGTGGACAAGTTCAGCCACTCGCGCTTCGAGCCGTCGGGAATGACGAAGAACCCCGAGGTGCGGTTCGCCAAGTCGATCGTGGACTACATCTTCCGCTGGATGGCCACGAAGTTCCTGACGCCGGAGGCGCAGTACCGGGCGGGCGTGAACCTGCGGGAGGAGCCGGCCAGCGGCGAGGCCGAGCCGGCGCCCGCCCCGGCGGCGGACGCGCCGAAGGCGGCGGGAGCGGCGACCGGGAAGCCGGGTGGCGAGAGGCGGAAGCCCCCGGAGTTCGCCGCCATCCAGAACCAGGCCGACGCGCCGCCGTGCAGCACCTGCGGGTCGATCATGATCCGCGCGGGGAGCTGCTACAAGTGCGCCAACTGCGGCACGACGAGCGGCTGCGCGTAGCGAGACCAGAGCAGGGGCGGGCCGAGTCAGGCACCCTCCCCGATACGGGAGCAACGCGCAGGACGCGGGGCGCACGACAGCCTCCGAGATGAAGGCCGAGGGAAGCCGTTCCGCCCGATGGCGATCACCGCGAGGATGCGGACCGCACCGTCGAAGTCGTCGAGGTGCAGACGTCGCTCGACCGCGGCGGTCACGGTGCCGCGCGCCTCTTCGATGCCAGCAGCGCCTCGGGCGCGTCCGGATACTGGCCCGGCAGCGCCTGGCTGCCAATCACGATGAAGTTGCGCTCGTTGGTAATGGCAGCCGCGGCGCGCAGCAGATGTTCAAGTGCAGCGCGGGTCATGTCGGCGCAGGATGGCCTGGCGCTCCTCCGGCGTGAGCGTGCCCGCGAAGGGACTCGACATGTCTCGCACGACCACCACGAAGCCCGCGAGGACACAGGTCAGTCCCAGGAATCGAACGACCTGGAACCCAGGCATCCTCATCAGGCACCCATCACCGGACCCTCGAGCCGCGAGCGTCCTGGCCCGGAGCGAGGACTTGCGTCCTCCAGCCTTCTGTGCGAAGGTGAGGCTACACGTCGGCGTCCGTGCGTGAACCAGGACCAGCGGAGGTACCCATGCCGAAGTTGACCCGCCGCGCCGGCTTGGACGACGTCACCCGCCAGGAAATGATCGATGCCTGCCTGCACATCGATCGTGCGCGCCACGACGAGCTCGGTCGCACCGTTCCGGTAGACGAGGAGTCCACGAGGGAATCGCGGTCGAGCGCCCGGGAGCAGCCGGCGGCGCCAATCGATCTGTCCAACGTCGACGAGTAGCACGGGCGCCTTCGGCCGCCGGAGCGCCCCCGGTCGCGGGCGGCCCGTGCTGCTCGAGCCGAACCTGGTGGAGTACGAGGACGGACAGGCGATCGACACGCACCCGATGGTTGTCGTCGGCGCCTATCGGACCCGCTTCGACCTCATCGAGTCCTGGCAGGACAAGCGGCTGTGTGCCTGAGCGCAGCCCCGGCGTGGCCGGCCATCCCCGCAGCAGAGCACACGCTGGTCAAGATCTGCTACGCTTCGGCCGGTTCAATCCGGGGTCCTTACGAAAGGAGCTCGGTCGACCAGTGCTGGATGAGCCGCACCATCGGGCGCATGGGCTCGCGGTCGGACTCGACCGTCAGGAACCGCTCGCCGTCCGTGCTCACGGCGAAGCGTGCGAAAGGCGCTCCGAGTCCCGTGAGCCGTGGGTGCTCGAAGCGCGGCTCGGGAAGACCCGGCGAGGTGCGGCCACCGGCCCCGACGGGCACGCGCATCAACGTGCCGCGGGCGTTGTAGAAGATCTCGGTGCCGTCGGCGGCCCAGAGCGGAGAGGCTCCTCCGTCGAAGGACACCTGGTGACGGACGCCATCCGGAACCGACTGCAACCAGATCTCGAGCCGTCCGCTGCTTCGTGACGTGAACGCCATGTGGCGGCCGTCGGGAGCAAGCTGGGCGAACGCTCCCGTTTCCCCGGAGATCTGCACGGGGCTCCCAAAGCCGCCTCCGGCGTCCTCGCGCGTCCACAGCCAGATGGTCATCTCCGTCAGCACGGGTCCGTGCAGGGCCACGAGACGGCGACCGTCCCGCGAGCTGTTCATGGCCACCGACGCGCCCACGGACGGCGGCAGCCGGTCAGGTGCGAGCAGGCGCTCCGGCTCCCCGCCCCCGGCCGCCGGGACGCGGACGATGGTCACGCTGGACGACGACGACGCGACGGTGGCGTAGATGTCGGTCCCGTCGCCCGACCAGGTCGCCAGCAGGACGTCCCCGGCCGCCGCCTCCCCCAGCTCGACGCGACGCCGCCCGAAGCGCTGCAGGTCGTACAGCCACAGGACGGTCTGCCCGGCATCCCGGGCGACGACCACGGCCCGGCGGCCGTCCGGCGCGACCGACACCTGCTCGATGATCTCGTGCCCGTCGGCAGCCTCCCCGAGGACGTCTCCGCGGTAATCGCGCCAGGCCAGGTGCTGCACGCCGGCGCGTCCGGTGTCGAGGTACGCGAGCGTCCCCTCCGCCGAAAGGCTGGGCTGGAAGCCGGGGCGGAGCAGGAGGAAGGGCTCGCCCTGCGCGGTGAGCGTGCGGGACGAGAACGGCAGCGCCCACAGGGACGGGCTCTCCTGCGGATTGTGCCGGAACAGGACGTGCCCCGTGGGGGAGTACAGCAGCTCGGGCCAGTTGCTGTCCAGTTGGGTAATCAGCCGCCGGGTGCCGTCCGGCGGCCGGACGACCAGGCCGTGCCCGGGCCCTCCCCCTCCCTCGCCCGTCGAGGCGAAGAGGACGGCGCGCCCCTCTGGCGTCTCGAACAGGATGAGATCGTCCGCGTGATTCTCCTCCCACAGTCGCACCGGGGGCCCGCCTCCGGCCGGTACTTCGAAGATGCCGGCTCCGTATCGGCTGAACACGATCGTCCCGCCGCCGGCGCTCCATGCCATGCCGCCGAGCCACCGTCTGGGGGCAGGTCCCGCGGGCAGGGTACAGATCACGGCCGCAGAACCACCTTCGTGCACCGACACCCGCCGCAGCTCGTCACCGGCCAGGAAGGCGATGTCGCGGCTGTCCGGCGACCAGGTCAGGTAGTAGGCCTCGTCGGAGTTGAAGCCGCCGAAGGCGAGGCCGCCAGGAATCTCGCGCGGCGTCTCGCTCGAGAGGTCGCGGACCCACAGCCGGCCCTCCAGCCGATAGGCGATGTGGCGACCGTTCGGCGAGATCACGGGACGCACGAGCCCCAGGTCCATCGAGAACCGGCGCACCTCGACTGGCCCGGCCGGCGGCGCCGCGTCGCGCAGCGACAGCGCGGCCACCCAGCCGAGTCCGGCCGCGGGAAGCGCCGCGCCCGCGAGCTGGAGGACGCGACGCCGGCTGGGCCCCGATGCCGCCCGGTCCGGAGAGGCGGCGGGCGCGCCCGATACCGGATCGACGCCTGCCTCCTCCAGCATCACGCGTGCCGTGCGTGCGTCGCGCAATCGCTGCTCGGGGCGCTTGCGCAGGCACTGGCGCAGCAGCATGCGGATCGCCCACGGCGTGTCGGCCGGCAGCGCCGACCAGTCGGGCTCGGCCCCGACGATCGCGGCCAGCACGTCGGTGAGGCTGTCTCCGTCAAAGGCCCGGCGTCCCGTGAGCATCTCGAACAGCACGCAGCCGAAGGCCCAGAGATCGGTGCTGCGGTCGACGGGCTTCCCCCGCGCCTGCTCCGGGCTCATGTACGCGGCCGTGCCGAGGAGGACACCCTGATGCGTCAACGCGGTGGGGGCACTGATGGTCGGAGCGGCCGAGGCCGCGGGCGACGGCCCGGCGTGAATCACCTTGGCGAGCCCGAAGTCGAGGACCTTGACCGTCCCGTCGGCCCGCACCTTGACGTTGGCGGGCTTCAGATCGCGGTGCACGACGCCGGCATCGTGCGCGGCCTCGAGCGCCTCGGCGATCTGCCGGGCGATCGGCAGCGCCTCGTCGGGCGGAAGGCCCGGCCGTGCCGACGATCGCGTTCGTCCGGACTGTCCCAGCAGGCCGGCGAGCGTCGGACCCTCGACCAGCTCCATCACCAGCGCGCGCCGGCCGTCGGTGTCTTCTATGCCGTGGATGGTGGCGACGTGCGGGTGATTCAGGGACGCGAGCGTCCGGGCCTCGCGCTCGAAGCGCGCCACGCGGTCGGGATCGGCTGCGAAGGATTCCGGCAGCACCTTGATCGCGACCTCGCGCCCCAGGCGCGGATCGCGGGCGCGGTAGACCTCGCCCATCCCGCCCGAGCCGAGCGGCGCCACGACCTCGTACGGTCCGAGTCGCGTACCTGCACTGAGCGACATGTCACACCGCAGGGTCGTCCCCGGGACACCGGCGACTCCGCTACCGGCCTGTCCCGGAACGCGGCCATTCTACGCCAGCCCGTCAAGCTATCTCGCGCGGGGCAAGCCAGCCCAGCCATGCCCATTCACAGCTGCCCTACGACTGCGGGTGCTGCCCTCGGTCCTCGCGTCATCGCCGCCGCGCCGTGGGGCGCAGCAAGTACCTGAGCTGGTTGGACCCTACGCAGGCCGCATGATCGATTCTGGTGAGCGTGTCCGTGAGCGTGAAGGTCCTGGTCCGGTCGTGGAGCACCTGTGGACGTCATGAGGACCTTCTTGCACCCGGAAACGGTCGCGCGGCGGGTCAGTGATGGGGCGATGCTTCACTTGCTGGCTCTGGTTACCGGGCGGCGCTCCAGTTCAGCACGATCCTCAGCGGCGTGTCGCCTGTCTCCTGAACGAGCCGGTTGACGAGAAACCGCTGTCCATCGACCGAGGGGATGTAATCAGCCGCGAGCACGGGGCGACGGGCGCTGCCGACCTGGGCGGCGAAGAGAGTGACCGGTGGACCGACTTCCACGGACTGGTGATCCGGCGCCGGTTCGATCGACGTCACGGTGAGTCGTCCATCGAGCGCGATGTAGAACAGCTCCGCGCCATCCGGACGCCATTGCGGCTGATCTCCCCCGCGGGAGGAGACCTGCGCCCGTCGTCCTGGTCCCGCAAATGGCTGCAGGACGATCTCGGACACGCCCGAGCTGTTCGAAACGAAGGCGACCCATCGACCGTCCGGCGAAAGCCGCGCACTGCGTTCGTCCGCGTCCGTTTGAACGATTGGCACCGACGTGCCGTCCCCTCCGAGCTGCAGCGCCCAGATGTCCCACCCGGTCTTCGCATTCAGGCGTTGATAGACGAGGTAGCGTCCGTCTGGTGAGATATCGGAGGCAAACGTCTCTTCAGACTGGGCGGGCATCAGCAGCTCGTTTCGGTCGGTGCCCACGTGTCGCTGGTAGAGTGACCCTTGACCGTTGCGAACCGCGGTGTAGACGATGTAGGCGCCATCCCGGGTCCACAACGGGAAGATGTCCTCGTCGGCCTCCTCCGTGAAGCGGCTCACAGGCCGCGCCTGCGCGGAATGCGAACGCCGAGGCACCGGCCGAGAGCACCGCGGCCTGCCCGGACGATGGACCGAACACGCCCTCGGCGATTTGAGCCGAGCTCCCTCTGAGCTCCAGACGTGCGGCATCGAGCTCCTGTGCGAGGACGTGTGTCTGTCGAATGAACAGCAGATGGCCGCTCGTGTACACGCCGCCCGCGTCGGCGTCGACGAGGCGCCGCGACGTCGAGCCATCGACCCGCCCGCAGTAGATCCCCCGCACTCCGGGGCTGCGGTCACGTAATACAGGAAGTGCCGTCCGTCGGGAAGGAAGTGGGGGGAGGTGTGCCCCACGTGCCCGGGGTCGAGCCGCGTCACCTCGGTCGAGGGACCCCCCTCTGCTGAGACCTGCATGATCGCGCTGGCGGGGTTGCGCACGAAGAGGATGACCCCATCGGGGCTCCAGGCGCCCCCCGCTCCCACCCTCGCCTTTGCCCAGCGGGCGGACCAGGCCCCCATCGAGGTCGAGCCGCTTGACGAACCCGTCGGCGTAGAACGCCACGGAACGACCATCCGGGGACCAGAAGGGAGAAACCGCACCGCCGGTGCCGACCAGCGGGCGCGCTGCGACAGAGTCGAGGGAACGCAACCACACGTGAGGCTGGCCGTCGAAATCGGCGACGAACAGAATCTGCCGGCCGTCTGCGGACACCGCAAGCGACGGGAGAAAGAGCGGGTCGGCGACGTCCGGCGTGATGTCGAACCGCACCTCGGGCGGCGCAGCCGTCCGTCGCGTGTCCCACAGGCTCGATCCGACCGCCACGAGGCCGAGGAGGGCAACGACGCTGGCCCAGGCGAGCCGCTCGGTTCGGGACCGTGGCGCGGTCCGCGGAGCCGTCGCGACGGCATCCGGTTGCTGCGCCTCATCGATCTCGAGCCGCGCGTCAGCCATGGCGAGGAGCCGATTGGTTTCACTCTTCTGCAGACACCGGCGGAGCAGTCTTCGGACGGGCTCGGTCGCCTCTGGCGGAAGGTGCCGCCAATCGGGGTCCTTGGTGAGCACGTTAGCCAGGATCTCGCCCGTCGAGGCGGCGCCGAAGGCGCGCCGGCCGGTCAGCATCTCGAACAGCAGACAGCCGAAGGCCCAGACGTCTGAACGGGCGGTGGCGCCTCGTCCGCTGACCTGCTCGGGCGACATGTACGCGGCCGTGCCGAGGAGGGTGCCCGGCATGGACGCCATCACGGTCGGAACCTGAGACAGAGCGCTGCCGGGCTGTGGCTCGGCGACCTTCGCGAGGCCGAAATCGAGGATCTTGACCGTCCCGTCCGCCGTGACCTTGACGTTCGCCGGTTTCAGGTCGCGATGGATGACGCCAAGGTCGTGTGCGGTCTGCATCGCCTCGGCCACCTGTCGCGCGATCGCCAGGGCTTCGGCGAGCGGCAGCGGGCCGCGGACCATGCGCTGCGACACGTCTTCGCCTTCGACGAGCTCCATCACGATGGCGCGCGTCGATCCCACGTCCTCGACGCCGTGAATCTGAGCGATGTTGGGATGATTCAGGGAAGCAAGTGTCCTGGCTTCCCGCTCGAAACGCGCGAGGCGATCGGGATCGGTCGCAAACCCGGCCGGCAGGATCTTGATCGCGACATCCCGGCCGAGCCTTGCATCGACGGCGCGATACACCTCGCCCATGCCGCCCTGTCCAATGAGGGCCTTGATCTCGTACGGGCCAACACGTGTCCCCGGGGCGAGGTGGAGGAGTTCGGCCATCGTCTGAGCGCTGACGTATACGCCCGTCAAGGAAGGGCGCCGCGAGGTAGTGGGTCAGTTTGAAAAACTGAGCCGCGCGGTTCGGCGGTCGGACGTGCGATGATTGGGCTATGCCTAGACGCTCAAGCAAGCCCAAGCGGGAAGGGACCGCTCACGATTTCACCGTAACAGCTCGACGCGTCGTTGAGCAGGCCATCGGAGAAAAGCTAGACGGCTCCCCGCTGGAGGATCCGAACGTCGGGAAAAATCCAGCGGCCGTGGCGCTCGGGAAACTCGGAGGCACGAAGGGCGGCAAGGCCAGAGCAGCAGCCTTGAGCCCTGCCAAGCGTAAGGCGATTGCGAAAAAGGCAGCGGCCGCCCGCTGGAGCCGCTAGGGGAACAGTGGCAGCTCGTCCGGTTTCGGGGGATAAAACAGCCCGACGATGATCCACGATTTCGGGTTCTTGTGTACGGTCCCAACGAAGAAATGCAGGTCGCAGTGCTCAATCATGTGCGCCTCGAATGTTTTCCGGATCTCCGCCTGCCACCCGTCGGCGTAGGTCTTGTGCCAGCGTCTCCACGCCTCCCCAAGCTCCCAGTCTGAACACATGAGCGTATGTCCTGGGCACTCAGGTTCAGCGCACACGAACTCGTAGCTGAATCTGTAAGGGACCTTTTCCAGTTCATTCTTGGGCGCGCTGTCCGCGTATAGCGTCCTTTGGCGGAGGATCTGAAGCTCGCCCTCAGACCATTGGGGAGACTTTTCAGCCGCAATAATCAGCCGTCGAATCAGTTTCGGTTTGAAGACGCCAAGCGTCGGATGCTGATGCTCGTCGCGGTGTCGTTGAAGCCAGCAAAGGCTCGGCTTCACGAGTGGCCTGACGACCTTCCACCGCTCGCGCCATCCATGGTCGGTCGGCAATGGCTCCGTGACAATGGAAATCGAATTGTTCTCGATCTTGTAGCTCTCGATTCGATGGTCTGTCGCTTTCGAGACTTGGACATCGATCCATTGGTACTTCCGGAATTTCTTGTCGGAATCGAGAAAGCGATAGGGAATCGGGAAAAGGCGCAGCCATTCCCCGTGATCGGTTACTGCCGCTGTACACGAGACTTCGATGCCCTGCTTCGCTGGAGTGGGGTAGGTGCGAACGACGATGAGCGCTCGCTTCGTCTCTAGGGGCATCTATAGATCGAAGCCGCGCAAGCCTTTCCGTTCAAGTGCCGCCGACAACCTATGGCGGTGACATTCGTGTGGATCGATTTCCACGCACATGAGCGCAGCCGGAAGCTCGAATCCGTTCAGAAACCAATGCAGGTTGCGACCGAATCGTGGCCCAACCACGTGTTCGTCGTACCAGTGCCAAATCGTCTCCCGCGTCCCTGATTCGATTGCCTTCGCGCGGATGTCTCGCGGAACGCCGAGGTCAGGCGCGTGAACGTAGGCAATGCCGGCAGCTTCTACGCTCGTGCGCAAATTGCTCTTGCTCAATTCAGGCCGGTACATGCTGACCGGGTTCTGCCGGATGTCGAGCAGCGTCCGCACGCCAGCGCCCTGCATCGCAGTAATCAATTCGTCGAGCTTCCGCCCGGTATAGCCAAGCGTGAAGAAATGAGCCGCACCAGCGTCGCGCGTTTGGTTCCACGCGGCGCGGCCGTCGATTTGCTCTTGGCGTGTTCCCGACGGGAGGCTGAGCCGATTCTTCTGTGGCATCTGGTCATGAGCCTACCTCAGACGCCAATGGATGATGCCGTGGCTGTCCTTGAGGCGCTCCAGATCTATATCGGCCTCAAGGCGTCGGACCCATTGGTTATTCGGAAACGCCTGCGGAAGCTTGGCGGCCGTTCTGATCTCTGTCCACGTCAGACCGGCCTCCGTGCTTTGCAGGGCTTTTCGGATGCGGTCCCTGAACTCTTCGTAGGTGAGCATCGGGACCGCCTTCTTGCGGGGCTGGTTCCAATAAGGCGACTTGCACTTCGGGCAGAATCGGGGCTCCTCCTCCAAGTTCCTGGGAATCCACTCAAATCCGCACCGGTCGCACCGGCAGCCCATAACCGTAATCGGAACCCGCGCCACGCGTGGAGTATATTACTTTAAATAATATTATTTCAAGTTGGCAATGCCAGCGACGGTCAAGCATAATGGTCAACATGAACAGGCTGCCAATGGCGAAGCGGGTTGCGGTGGTTGCGGCGCTCTGCGAGGGGAACAGCATCCGGGCAACGGTTCGCATGACCGGCGTCGCGAAGAACACCATCGTGAAGCTGCTGCTGGATCTGGCGCCTGCCGTGACGCGCTACCAAGACGAGACGCTGCGCAACCTGCCCTGCAAGCGGCTTCAGTGCGATGAGATCTGGGCGTTCGTCGGCGGCAAGGACAAGAACCTGTCGCAGGAAAAGAAGGAAGCTGGCCTCGGCTCCGTGTGGACGTGGACCTGCATCGATGCCGATACGAAGCTGATCCCGTCGTGGCTCGTGGGCAGCCGTGACGCTGGCACCGCCTACCAGCTCATGTCTGACGTGGCGAGCCGCCTTCGCGGTCGCGTACAGCTCACGACGGACGGCCTCAAGGCGTATCTCTCGGCCGTCGAGGATGTGTTCGGCGCGGACATCGATTACGCGACGTTGACGAAGCTGTACGGGAATGACCCGGAAGGCGAAAAGCGGTACTCACCAGCGAAGTGCATTGGCGTCGAGTGCAAGGTCGTCACTGGCGATCCGAATCCGAAGCACATTTCGACCAGCTACGTCGAGCGCCAGAACCTCACAATGCGGATGTCGATGCGCCGGTTCACCCGCTTGACGAATGCCTTCTCAAAAAAGGTCGAAAATCACGCGGCAGCCGTGGCACTCTACTTCATGTATTACAACTTCGGCCGGGTGCATCAGACGCTCCGAGTGACCCCTGCGATGGAAGCCGGCGTGGCCGATCACGTCTGGAGCATCAACGAAATCGTCGGGTTGCTTTGAGTAAGCAGGGAGCAAGCGCATGAGATCAAGGCCAGTTCGGACCCTTCTTTACATCGTCATTATTCTGGTGGTGCTCGCGTTGCCGTTCTGGCTGGGGTGGTTTGGTGCAGCGCCACCGCTTATCGCCCCTGGAGTTTCAAACTGACCCACTACCCGCCGCGACCATCCCGTACGACAGCGCGGATAAGGCCCTTGTCTGCGGCCGATTGTCGCCAAGTAGACGGGAACACGAAAGGGAAATCACCGTCGGGGAACAGGAGCGCCGCGCCGCGCCGACACCCCTCGCCGGCCGCGACGCCCAGAGTGGTTGGCTCGTTCGAGGCGTGTGGGCACGTTCGCCGTCGATGCTCCCGCTTGTGGTTGTGCGCCGTATGCTCCCTGGCGAGAATGCCGAAGACGGAGTCGATTCTGGCAACATCGGGTGCAGGGAGGGGATGAATGCTGCTGTGGAATCAGGTGGTCGACGTGATTCGCGAGTCGATGTTCGCGTACGCGCAGGTCCGCGACATCGCCAGGCCGGACCCGGTGCTGGCACTGGCGGTAGCCGCCGTCACCGCCGCGAGTTTGGCTGACGCGGCGCAGACGGACCTGCCCGCGCAGCAGCGGCAGCTCCTCGCCGTGCTGCCGGCGGTCTTCACCGCGCTGGCGTTGTGGCACATGGCCGCCGGCATCGGGCTCTACTGGGGCGTGTCGAGCACCCTCGGCGTCGCCCAGGGTCTGGTCGTGCGCCGCATCCTGCCCCGGCGCCCGGCCTGACTGCCCTTGCTCGCGTGCTACTCTCCACCTGATGCAATCGCAGCGCAGGCGCCAGCCCGCGACGTACGAGGATCTCCTCAAGGTGCCCGATCACATGGTGGCCGAGATCCTGGACGGCGAGCTGCATGTCACCCCTCGTCCGGCTCCCCGCCACGCTGGCACGAGTTCCGGTATCGGCGGGCTTCTGTGGGGCCCCTTCGATCGTGGTCGTGGAGGCCCGGGCGGGTGGCGGATCCTGTTTAAACCCGAGTTGCACCTGTCGGCGGACGTCGTGGTGCCGGACCTGTCGGGATGGAGGCGGGAGCGCTTACCCACCTTGCCTGAAGAGGCCTACTTCGCGCTCGCGCCAGACTGGGTGTGCGAGGTGCTCTCACCGTCGACCGCGTCGACCGATCGCGTGAACAAGCTGTCGATCTACGCACGCGAACGGGTTTCCCACGCATGGCTGGTCGATCCGCTCGCGAAGACGCTGGAGGTGCTGCGGCTCGAGAACAGCCGGTGGTCGATTGTGGCCACTCATGCGGCCCTCGACGTCGTGCGCGCCGAACCCTTCGACGCGATCGAGCTGGACCTTCCCCTGCTCTCGAAGTAGCTGCGCGGTCTGTGACTCCAATTGCTGGTGCGTCGCGAGGCTCATGTCGTCCCCGGCCTGCGCACCACGAGTCTCCTCAACGAATGGCAGGCGTTCGGGGAGCTCCGTCGTCGAGGCGGCTCGCGCTACTTCCGGAACGTCGCCCGGTCCTTGAACTCCACGATGATGAACTCGGCGGTCTCGTCCCCGACTGGCCGGGCTCAGGGCTCGGCCGTCAGGGGATCGACCGGCTCGAGGAACGGAAAGCGGTGGAAGTCGGTGTCGCGCGTGCAGATCCGGCGGATGCCGTGCTCGCGCATCAGGACCGCTGTGTGCGCGTCGTGCAGCAGGTTGCCCGCCAGGTGCGGCAACTCGTCGATCACCTCACCCAGCACGCGGGCGTGCCGTTCGGTCGGTACGAGCACGTCGAGCCCGGGGGACTCCAGCAGCGAGGTCAGGAATTGCCTCGCGGGTGGGAGCTGCCAGGGCTGCCGGAACACACGCGGGTGGGTGACCACGCGGAGGAACTCGTAGCAGATACCCCAGGTCAGGTACCAGGCGCCCCCCGTCCGCCGCCACGACTCGAGCAGCGTCCGGCAGCGTTCGTGCTCGGCCGCCCGGCGATCGGCCGCGTAGACGAGCACATTGGTGTCGACGACGAACACGCGTCAGCGGCCTTCCATGGCGGCGTACAGCGCGTCTCGATCGGCGACGTCGACCAGTGCACCCCCGCTGTCGAACGAGGGCATCGGGCCCGCGTCGCGTGTCTCGCGGCGCGATTGCAGCAGCAGTCTGAGTGCCGTCTCCACCAACTCCGACATCGTGCGGCCGGTGCGCGCCGACTCGCGGCGGAGCCGGACCATGACGGTGTCGTCGATGTTGAGCGTGGTCTTCATATGGGAAACCATATCACTAATACGGATGGATGGACAATCCGGACAGCGGCCGCCTGACGCCGCGGGAACGGAGAACGCAGCGGTGCCGCCGGGTGTGCCGGGGAGGGGCGCGCTCGGCACGCCTCGCGAATGGAACGGGCCCGCCCCGAGTAGAGGGGGGATAAGGTGCCCGGAACAAAGGGATTGAACCTCAGCGGGCCCCTTCTCGTTATGTCATAGGTGAGGCCACCCACAGTGCCAGAGGAACCGACCGCCCCGTCCGCTTCGGACCAGTCCGTCGAGATCGCGGGGCTCCGCCACACCTACAAGGGCGGACACACGGCCCTCGACGGGGTCAATCTGACCTTCGGGACCGGCGTGTTCGGCCTGCTCGGGCCCAACGGCGCCGGCAAGAGCACGCTGATGCGGATCATCTGCACGATCCTCGAGCCCTCCGAGGGGGAGGTCCGGGTCTGCGGCCACGACGTCCGGCGTGCGCCGATGGCCGTCCGGGAGTTGCTGGGCTACCTGCCGCAGCAGTTCGGCGCCTGGCGGCTGCACCGCGTCGAGGAGGTGCTCGACACGCTCGCCCAGTTGTCGGGCATGCTCGATGCGAAGAAGCGGCGGGCCCGGGTGGCCGAGGTCCTCGAGCAGGTGGGGCTGAGCGAAGTAGCCCACCGGAAGGTGAAGAAGCTGTCGGGCGGAATGGTGCGCCGGCTGGGTGTGGCCCAGGCCCTCGTGCACGAGCCGCGCGTGCTCGTGGTGGACGAGCCCACGGTCGGCCTCGATCCGCAGGAGCGCATCCGCTTCCGGCAGCTCATGAGCGGACTGGGGCGGAACCGGACGATTCTGCTCTCCACGCACATCGTGGCCGATCTCGGCGCCGGGTGTCGCGAGCTGGCGCTGCTCGACGGCGGCAAGGTCGTGTTCCAGGGCTCGCCGGCCGATCTGCTCGGGCGCGCGGCCGGCCGGGTGTTCGAGGTCACCGTGCCGCGGGCGGAGGCCGAGGCCGTCGAGAGCCAGCACGAGATCGTCTCGAGCAGCGTGTCGAACGGGCACGTCACGCTGCGCGGTGTGTCGGCCGACGGGCGCATCCCGCCCTCGGCGATCGCGGTGGCCGAACCGAACCTCGAAGAAGGCTACCTCGCGTTCATGGCCGCGCGCGGCCGCACCTCGGCGGCCCGGCAGGAGGCCGAGGCGGAGCCCGCGACCGCCACGTCCGGTGACAAGGAGGCGAGCTGATGCGGCTGTCGATGATCCTGGCCACGGCGCGGGCCGAGATCCGCTCGGTCCGCCGGCTGGCCCGCTACTGGGTGTTCGCGATCCTCTCGGTGATGATGACCTTCGGGATCTACCTGTACTACGCTGCCATCCACGGCTTCCTGTCGCGCCTGTCGGCCACGGTGGGCGCCATCGGGCCTCGGTACCTCATGGGTGCCATGGGCATCTACGTCGTGGCGCTGTTCCTGCTGGGTCTGATCTTCCTCGCCTTCGACATCCGGGCGCGGGACGAGCGCGAGCGGATGGCCGAAGTGCTCGACGCACGACCGCTCTCGAATCTCGAGCTGCTGGCGGGTCGTGGGCTCGGCATCGTGCTGATGGCGCTGGCGCCGGTGCTGTTCGTGGCGGTGCTATTCCAGGCATTCGGCTCGCTCGCCCTGGCGCTCGACTGGTACCTGGGCGAGCGGGTCGAGCCGTACTCGCTCCTCGGCTTCCTGCTGCATGCCATTTCGGTCTTCGCGCCCTGGTGCGCGGGGATCGCGCTGCTCGCCGTGCTGCTCCGGAATCGCCTGCTGGTCGTGGTGGCGGCGCTTGCGCTCGTCGGCCTCCAGTTGTGGTTCTCGTTCCGCATGCCGATCTACCTGCAGCCGGCGTTCGGGGCACTGTTCCCGTTCGCGCCCTTCACGTCCGATCTCACGCCGATCGTGGTTGGCGGAGAGGGACTCGTGCGGGTGGTGGCGCTCCTGGCGCTCGCCGGTGCGCTGCTGATGCTGGCCGTCGCCTTCCATCCCCGCAGAGACGGCGGCTCGATGACGACGAGGCTGGCCGTCGGCGGCGGACTGCTGGCGGTGGCGAGCGTGCTGATCGGCGGCATCGCCCTGCAGCAGACCACCATCGTGAACCGGCGTGCGGCGTGGCTCGAGGCGCACCAGGCACGCAGCCAGGACCCGCGGCCCGACGTCGAGTCGGTCTCCGGTTTCGTCCGGATCGACCCGGGCCGCCGGCTCGACCTCGAGCTCGAGATGCAGGTCCGGGCCCCCGCGGAACGCGGGCTCGACACGTTGCTCTTCACGTTCAACCCGGGACTCGAGGTCCAGCGGGTCTCCGCCGGTGGGGCCGAGGCCACATGGACGCACGAGTCCGGGCTGCTCGAGATCACGCCGCCGGGCGGCCTGGCGCCGGGCGGCGCCACCGCCATCTCGCTCGTGGCCTCGGGCGTGCCGGATGACGGCTTCGGCTACCTCGATTCGGCGTCCGATCTGCTCACAGGCACGGCGCTCGACGCGAACCTGGCGCTCTTCGGCGTCTTCCCGGGTCTCTTCACGTCGCGCTACGTCGCGCTGATGCCGGGCGGGGGCTGGTTGCCGCGGCCCGGCACGGACGTCCCGGCGGCCGATCCCCGCACGCACCCGGCCGATCCCTTCGAGGTCGACCTGGAGGTGGAGGTACCGGCCGACTGGCTGGTGGCCGGGCCCGGGCGACGTGAAGCGGTCGAAAGCGGCGGCGACACGGCGCGGTTCCGCTTCCGCCCCGGCGCGCCGCTCACCGAGGTCGGGTTGCTGGCCTCGCGCTTCGAGCGACGGGCGATGGAGGTGGCCGGCGTGCAGTTCGAGCTGCTCGTCGACCCCGGGCACACCCGGAACCTGCGCCTGTTCGAGGACGCCGCCGGCGAGATCGCCGATCGCGTCGAGACGCTGTTCACCGACGCGGCGCGGCTCGGCCTGCCGTATCCGTACGGCGGGCTCACGCTCGTCGAGTCGCCGTCGGGCCTGCGGGGCTACGGCGGCGGCTGGCGGATGGACACCACGCAGGCCATGCCCGGCATCCTGCTGCTGCGCGAGAACAGCTTCACAACCTCGCGCTTCGAGTTCGAGTTCCGCAACCCGCAGGCCTTCGAGAACCGGGACGGGGGGATCGCGCGCGCGAAGGTCGGCGTGCTCGAGCGGTTCTTCGAAAACGACGTGAGCGGCGGCAACGTGTTCCTGGGGGCGTCGCGCAACGTCCTGCTCTTCCAGACGGGCGCGCAGGGCGAGGGCGCGGTGGCGCTCAACTTCGTGGTGGACGAGCTGGTCAACATGCTGCTGACCGGCAAGCGCGGCTACTTCTCGCCGTTCCTGTTCAGCTCGCAGCTCAACGCGGCGGCCGGCCAGATCGTCCAGAGCGTGGCCCAGGGGCAGACCGAGACGATCGCGCAGGCCGTGGCCGACGTGGTCGCGGACCGGCCGTCGGTGTGGGAGCGGGCGCTCGACGTGCCGCTGGCCGACATCGAGCCGGCCGAGGACGCACAGCAGACCCTGGACGTACTGACCATCAAGGCGCCCGCCATCGCGCGCTCGATTCTCGACGGCCTGGGGCGCGAGAAGACGGCGGCGCTGCTGGCCGAGCTGCTGGCGCGCCACCGGGGCGGCCACTTCACCGTTGACGATTTCAGCCAGGTGGCCGCGGAGCTCGGCGCCGATCTCGATCCCCTGATCGGCGATTGGCTCCACGAGGTCAATCTGCCTGGGTTCGTGCCGTCGCCGGTGGACGTCGAGCGGCTGGCCGACGACGAGCGCGGCACGCCGCGCTACCAGACGCGCATGCACGTGTACAACGGCGAGGCGACGCCCGGGCTGCTGCGGCTTCGCTACGCGCAGCAGGGAGCCGTCGCGCCCGGTGCCGCCAGCGTGCGGGTCGGGATCGCGAACATCGACGTGCCCAACGGCGGGGCGTGGGACCGGACCGATCCGATCCGCGTGGCCGGGCACACGGCCCTGGAAGTCGGCATCGTCACGTCCGAGCCGCTGACCGAGCTGTGGCTGCAGCCGTATCTCTCGCTCAACCGGAACGACATTCGCCTCACGCTCCCGAGCGTCGACGAGCGGGGCGGCGCGCGTGCCGAGCCGCTCCGCGGGGCGCGCGCCAGCGACTGGCGCCCGTCCGAGAACGACGCCGTGATCGTCGACGATCTCGACCCGGGCTTCTCGGTCGAATCCGACCGGGCGCCCGGCGGATTCCGCCTGGCCGCCGTCGGGTTGTTCGGTATGGCCCCCGAGCTCGACCAGGGCCTGCCGGAGTTCATCGCCGGCACCGGTACGCCACGTGAGTGGAGCCGTCTGGCGGCGCCGCTCGGCTGGGGCAAGTACCGGCGCACGGTGGCCGCCGTCGTGAGCGGCTCTGGCGCCCGGCGGGGCGTGTTCTCTGCGACGCTGCCGCGCGACGGCCGGTGGCGGCTCGCGTACCACCTCCCCGCAGGCGTGCTGCCGGCGCTGGGCACCTACGATCTCACCGTGCGCGCGGGCGGCACCGCGCGTGAGGTGGAGTTCGATGGCGGCGCGGCGCAGGGCGGCTGGAACGTCCTCGGCGAGTTCGACCTTGCAGCGGGCGAGACGCGTGTCGAGGTGACCGACGACTCGTCGGGGGCGCTCGTCGTGGCCGACGCGATCCGGTGGGAGCCCGTGCGCGGACAGGAGCCGGTGCGTGGAGAGTAGACGGATGCGGGGGAACACGATGAGAGGAAGGGGTCGACCGGGGCCGGGACGACTCGTCCGGTCGCTGGTCCTGCTGTCGCTCGCGCTCGCCGGCTGCACGAGTGGCGCCGAGTCCGAGGTCGTCGAGTTCCGCATCCCGGTCGAGGTCGACGACGTGACGACCGACACGATCGAGGATCGCATCATCACCACCGGCACGCTGCGCACGCGCGAGCGCGTGGTGCTCAACGTCGAGACCGGCGGCATCCTGGTGCTTTCGCGCGACGCGTCGGGTGCCCGCCTGGTCGAGGGCTCCGCGGTGAGCCAGGGGCAGCTCATCGCCGAGATCACCGGCGAGGACGCGCGCCTGGCCGCCGGTCTCGCGGCGCGGCAGCGGCAGCTCGACAGTGCGAAGGAAGAACTGGAGAGCCGGCGCAGTCTCTTCGCCGACGGCATCATCGCGCGGGAAGAGGTGCGGCGGGCCGAGGTCGCCTACGAGGATGCGCTGCTCGCCTTCGAGCAGAGCCTGCGCACCGACGAGAAGACCCGGATCACGACGCCCATCGCGGGCGTGATCATGGAGCTGGGGCGTGACGAGGGCGGGCTGCCGGTGGCCGACGGCCAGCGGGTGAGCTCCGGCTTCGTCGTGGCCCGGATCGCGCCCATCGATCGCCTGATTGCCGACATCGATCTGGTCGGCCCCGAGCTCGCGCGGGTCCGACCGGGACAGACCGTCGATATTCGCCACTACGCCGTCGAGGGGGTCGCCCTGCAGGGCCGTGTCCTGCGCCTCTCGCCGTCGGTGGACCCGCAGACGCACACCTTCCGCGCCGAGGTCGAGGTGGACAACGCGCGCCGGCTGCTGCGGCCGGGGATGTTCGTCGAGACGGCCATCATCATCGAGCGCCGCGCGGACGTGCCGGTGGTGCCACGTGAGGCGGTCACCGAGCGGAGCGGCCGGAACGTGGTCTTCGTGGTGGACGGCCAGCGCGCCGTCCTGCGGAACGTCTCGCTCGGTCTCGGGGACGACGAGCGTGTCCAGGTGCTCGACGGCGTCGAGCCGGGCGAGCGCCTGGTCGTGCGCGGCCTCGAGACGCTGACCGACGGTACGCGCGTGCGAGTGGTCGGCGCGTCGTGACCGGCCCGACGTCGATCGCGGCCCTGGCCACACGCCGCCCGGTCGCCGTCTGCGTCTGCGCTCTGGCCATCGCCCTGGTCGGCTGGCTGGCATGGCGACAGCTCCCGGTCGATCTCCTGCCGGACCTCCAGAGCCCGACGGTCGTCGTCTCGGTGCGGTCGGGCGACAGGCCTCCCACCGAGATGGAGCGGCTCTACGGCGAACAGCTCGAGCAGCGCCTGTTCACCGTGCGCGGCATTCGTGAAGTGTCGCAGGTCGCGCGCACCGGGCGCCTGGTGGCGACGGTGGTCTTCGACTGGGACGCCGATCTCGACCTCGGTCTGGTGGACGTGCAGAAGGCCGTCGGCCCGATGAGCGCCGACCCCGACGTCAACGAGGTGCTCGTCCGGCGCTTCGATCCCCGCCAGGCGCCGATCGTCACGCTCGGGCTCGTCGCGCCGGAGGGGCGACCGAGCCTCGCCGAGCTGCGCCGGCTCGCGCGCCGCCAGGTCGCCCCCGGCCTGGAGCAGCTCCCCGGTGTGGCGGAGGTGCGCGTGACCGGCGGGCGCGAGGAGGAGCTGCGCGTCCTGCTCGACCGCTACCGCCTCGAGGCCTTCGGCGTCACGCTCGCCGAGATCGAGAGCCGGCTGTCGGACGAGAACGCCGACATCGCGGCGGGCACGCTCGAGGAGGGCTCGCAGATCTATCTCGTCCGGGGGATGTCGCGCTTCCGGCAGGCCGAGGACGTCGAGCGCACGGTGGTGCGCTACGTGGGCGGCGGCGCCGGGGGCAGCACCGGGAGCAGCGCCGGGGGTAGCGCCGGGAGTAGCAGGGCGGAGCGCCGGGCGATCCGCGTCTCGGACCTGGGGCGCGTGGAGATGGTCGATCGCGAGATCGACCACGTGGTCCGCGTCGACGGCGTCGAGGGCGTGGGGCTCGCCGTGTACAAGGAGGCCGGGTCGAACACCGTGGAGGTGTCGGCCGTCGTGCGTGAGGCGCTCGCCGGCCTCGTCGAGGATCTGCCCAGCGTCGAGCTCACGGAGGTCAGCGACGACGCCGCGCTCGTCATCGACGCGCTGCAGGACCTGCAGAACGCCGCGAGCCTCGGCGTGCTGCTCGCCGTCGGCGTGCTCGCGCTGTTCCTGCGATCGGCGGGGGCGACGCTCGTCGTGACGGCGGCCGTGCCGGTCTCGATCTTCGCGGCGCTCTTCCTGATGCGATTCGCCGATCAGAGCCTGAACGTCGTGACCCTCGGCGGCCTGGCGCTCGGCGCCGGCATGCTGGTGGACAACGCGATCGTCGTCGTCGAGAGCATCTACCGGCGGCTCTCGAGCGGAGAGTCCCAGGCCGAGGCGGCGGCCAACGGCACCGGCCAGGTCGCCGGCGCGATCACCGCCTCGACGCTGACCACCTGTGTCGTCTTCCTCCCGGTGCTGTTCGTCGAGGGGCTGGCGGCCCGCCTGATCGAAGGGATCGCGTTCGCGGTCGTCGCCTCGCTGATGGCGTCGCTCGCCGTGGCGATGCTGCTCATCCCGGCGCTCGCGCGCTGGTTCCTGGCCGGCCCGCGAGGCGGCGCGCAGGCCGCGCAGGTGGTCCCGCGATACCGCCTCGCCGTCGAGGCCGCCGTGCGGAGTCTGCTGCGGCGTCCCGCGGTGGTGGTGCTGCTGGCGGTGGCCGTCTGCGCGGGCAGCGTCTGGACGCTGATGGGGCTCGGCACGGAGCTCCTCGCCCCGTCCGACCCCCGGCAGTTCTCCGTGCGCGTCGTGGGGCCGTCGGGCCAGCGGGTCGAGTCGACGGCGCGCGTCGTCGAGGGACTCGAGTCGATGCTGGGCCAGGCGAGCGCCGGCCATCTTCGCGCCGTGCTGTCGGAGGTGGGCCGGCTGCCGGAAGACGACCGGACGGTGCGGACCGAGCTGTCCGAGGAGAACACGGCACGGTTGACGGTGCGCGTCGACCAGGAGGGACCGACGGGCCGGCAGATGGCCGCCGCTCTGGCGCCGCAGATCGAGGGACTCGCGTCCACGGAGGTGAGCTGGGAGGTGAGCTCGTCGGCGCTCGCCAGCGCGCTCGGCACGGGCGGGCCGCCGATCGTCATCGAGATCTCGGGGCAGTCGCTTCCCGACTTGCGCCGCGGCGCCGAGGTCGTCCGCGACGGCCTGGCGGGGCTGAGCGAGCTGTGGGACGTGCGCTCGTCGTTCGAGGGCGGGCCGCCCGAGCTGCGCGTGGAGCTCGATCGTGCGCTCGCCGACGGCCTCGGCGTGGATCTGGAGACGATCTCGCGGGTGCTCGAGACGACGCTCGACGGCCGCGAGGTGACGATGCTGTCGATGGGTGACGAGGAGCGTCCGATCACGCTCCGGCTGCCGACGCCGCGTCGCGAGGACCTGGAGGCGGTCGTCTTCCGCAACTCGCAGGGCCGGCAGGTCGCCATGCGCGAGGTGGCCCGCTTCGCCGAGGCCGAGGGCGCGCGCGAGATCTTCCGGCGCGATCAGCGACGCACGGCGGAGGTCACCGCCCGGATCGCCGAGGGGGTGGACACGCCGCGCGCGGTGGCCGCCGTGACGGCGGCGCTCGACGAGGCGCCGCTGCCGCCGGGCCTGCGGGCCGAGATGCGCGGCGAGGAGGAGGAGCGGGCCCGCACGTTCGGCGAGCTGCGGCTGGCGGCCGTCCTGGCCGTCGTCCTCGTGCTGATGGTCCTGGCCGGGACCTTCGAGTCGCTGCTGCACCCGGTGACCGTGCTGGCGGCGATTCCGCTCGGGCTCGTCGGCGTGGCGGCCGTCCTCGTGCCCGCGGGGCAGCCCGTCGGCATGATGGCCATGCTCGGCCTCATCGTCCTGGCGGGCGTCGCGGTCAACGACGCCGTGCTGCTCCTGTCGACGGCGCGGCAGCTCATCGCCGAGGGGGTCGAGCGCGTCGAGGCGCTGGTCCAGGCGGCCGGCATTCGTCTCCGGCCGATCCTGATGACGACGCTCACCACCGTGCTGGCCCTCCTGCCCCTGGCCATCGGGGCGGGCGAGGGCTCCGAGCTGCGCGGCCCGATGGCGGTCACGATCGTCGGTGGCCTGCTCGCCTCGACGGTGGGCTCGGTCTTCGTCCTGCCGCCCCTGTACCTGTTCATCGACCGGCTGCGGCCGTCGGGAAGGCGCGGAGCCTCGGCATGAGCCTGGCGACCCTGCCCATCCGGCGGCCGGTCGCCATCTCGATGTTCTTCGTCGGGCTCGTGATGGTGGGCGCCGTGGCCTGGCAGCGCATGCCGGTGGAACTGTTCCCGGCGCTCGAGGGCGATCAATTGTTCGTCACCATGGCGCGTCCCGGCAGCGAGCCGCAGGTGATCGAGCGGGAGCTGCTGCTGCCGCTGGAGGCCAAGGTCTCGGCGCTGCCGCGCGTGTCGGAGACACGGGGGGAGATCCGCGGCGCGCAGGGGCGGTTCGAGGTGAGCTTCGAGCCCGGAACCGACCTCAACGTGCGCACGCTGGAGCTGCAGCGCATCGCCTCCGAGCTGCAGCGCTCCGAGCCGATCGGCACCCTGGTGAGCGTCTCGTCGGTCGACACGTCGCTCTTCTCGAGCTTCGCGATGATCGTCCACGTGCTCGGCGGAGACGCCGACGACCAGGACGCCATTCACGATCTGGCCGAGGAGCTGGTGGCGCCGCGCTTCGCCTCGGTCTCCGGCGTGAGCCAGGCGATGACGAGCGGGGGCGCGCCGCGGCAGGTGTCGGTGACGGTGGATCCCGACCGCACCGCGGCCCTGGGCGTGACCACCTCGGACGTGCTCCAGTCCGTGCAGCGCAACGTCAACCGCCTGCAGTACCTCGGCACGCTCGACGGCGAGACCGGACGGACCGCCGTCGTGCTCGACGGGCGTCCCGGGGGGCTGGTGTCGCTCGGCGAGGCGCGCATCCGGCCGGAGCGGCCGGTGCGCCTGCGTGACGTGAGCGACCTGCGCTTCGGCATCGGACGGGCCGAGACGCTGTTCCGCGTCAACGGGCAGCCCGCGGTCGGCGTGATCCTGTTCCGCGAGGAGGGCACCAATCTCGTGCGCCTCGGCCGCCAGCTCCGCGCGCGTGTGGACGAGGTGCGGGAGGAGCTGCAGCCGCTCGGCGTGGATCTGGTGATCGGCTTCGACGGCGCCGAGCTCGTGGAGGAGCAGATCGGGCGGCTCGCACAGCTCGGCGCCTCGGGCTTCGCCATCGCGCTCGTCGTGCTCTTCCTGTTCCTCCGCGAGTGGCGCGCCGTGGCGGTCGTGGGCGTGGCTGTGCCGGTGAGCCTGCTGGCGGCCCTCTCGATGCTGTACCTCGTCGGCCAGTCGCTGAACCTGATCACGCTGTTCGGTCTGGCCCTGGCGGTGGGGCTGCTCGTGGACAACAGCGTGGTGGTCTACGAGGCGGTGCAGCGCCGCCTCGAGCGCGGGGCCGACCCCGCGACGGCCGTGAGCGCCGGCCTGCGCCGGACGGCCCGCGCGATCCTGGCCGCCAGCGCCACCACGGCCGTCGTGTTCCTGCCGGCGCTGCTCATCGACTTCGACGACTCGCTGATTCGCGGGCTGATCGAGATCATCGCGCTGTCGATCCTGCTTCCGGTGGCCGGCTCGCTGCTCGTGGCGGTGGGGCTGGTCCCGCTGCTCGCACACAGGCTCGCGGCGCCGGCCGCGGTGCGCCGCGTGGCCATGACACGGCGGCGCCGCGCCGAGCGCGGCGACGTGGTGGCCCCGGACCGGGCACGGATGCTCTTCGGCGGCGTGCTCGCCGGCGCGTTGCGCCGGCCGTCGGCCTGGATCGCCGGGACGGTCGCCGTGGTCCTCGGCACGTTCGTCATCGCCGTACCGGTGGTCGGCGTGCGGACGGCCGTGGCCGAGGCGGCCGAGGCCGATGCCGTGCAGATGGACGTCCGGTTCGCCACGGGACAGGGATCCCTCGAGGCGGCCAGCACGGCCATGGGCCGCCTCGAGCGTGCGGTGCTCGACCTCGAGGGCATCGCACGCATCGAGGCCAACGTGCAGGAGACGGGTGGGTCGCTCACCGTGCAGCTCGTCGATCGGTCGGAGCGACCGGCGGGGTTCCGTGCGCAGACGGTCCGGACCGTGGTGCGGCGCGAGGCGGCACTGATCGACGGGCTCGAGATCCTGCAGCCGGGCGAAGGGCAGGCCGGCGGCGGAGGCGGCGGCGGAGGCGGCGGCGGCGGGGGCGGCGGCGGGGGCGGAGTGGCCGGGCTGCTCGCGGGATCTCCGCCCGAAGTCGTGCTCTCCGGGCCAGACGCGGGGCTGTTGCAGTCGCTCGCCGAGGCCGTGCGCGCGCAGCTCCAGTCGATGCCCCAGGTGCAGCAGGCGTGGCTCTCGGCACAGCCGGGGCTCGACGAGCTCTGGGTGGAGCCCAATCACCGCGCCTTCGAGTCCTTCGGCCTGACGATCGACCAGGTGCTGCCCGTGCTGCAGCTCGCCGGTCGCGAGGGCGAGCGGATGCAGACCGGGTTTCTCCTCTCGAGCGGGCGTGAGCTGCCGCTCGTCGTGGAGCGTCGCGACGCCCGGCGGGAGCGGGGCTCCACGGGCGATCTGGCGCAGTTGCGCGTGACGACCGACGCGGGCGTCGTGCCGGTGGCAGCGCTGGCCTCGATCCGGCGCATGCCGCCACCGCCGACCATCGTGCACCACAACGGGCGGCGGGAGCTGAGCGTGCTGTACCGGTTTGCCAACGACGTGCCGGACTCCGGCCCCAACCGGACCGACATCGAGGAGCAGATCGCCGGCGCCGTACGCGCCGTGCCCCGTCCCGAGGGCTTCACCGTGGGGACGCCGGGGCAGGAGGAGGCCACGAGCTGGTTCCGGCGGATTCTCCTGCCGGTCGTGGCGCTGCTCTTCCTCGTCCTCGCCATGACGTTCGAGTCGCTCACGCTACCGGTGCTGGTGCTCTTCGCGCTGCCGCTCACGGTGCTCGGCGCCACCTGGGCGCTCGTCTTCGCCGGGATGTCGCTGGACATGATGGCGATGCTGGGGGCGCTGGCGCTCTTCGGCCTGACGGTGAACCCGGCGATCCTGCTCGTCGATCGGATGCAGCAGCTCGTCCGGGACGGCGGGTGGAGCTCGGGAGCCGCCGCGCTGGCCTCGGTCCGCGAGCGGACGCGTCCCGTGCTGATGACGACCGCCACGACGGTGGCCGCGCTCTGGCCGCTTGCGCTCACCACCGGCCGCGAGAACGAGATCTGGCCGCCGTTTGCCACGATCGTGATCGGCGGGCTCGTGACGTCGACGCTGCTCACGCTGGTCATCATTCCCATCGGATTCGTCCTGCTGCGGCTCGTCGATCAGCTCTTCGGCCGCGTCGGTCCGTGGCTCGTGCTCCTCTGGCTCGGGACGACCGTCGGCGTGCTGACGCCGCTCTTCATGTTCGACGTGGTGACCTCGCTCCTCTGGCAGGTCGTGCTCACCCTGCTCGTCGCGGGCACGCTGCTGGCGCTCGTCGTCCTGATCTTCCGCCGCCGGGATCTGCCGGAGCCGGAGCGGCGGGATGGGCCGCCGGTGCTCCGCGTGCGCAGCCTGCGGAAGGTCTACGGGTTGCCCGGGCCGATCCGCGCCACGCTGCGCGCCCAGGCCGACTTCGCGCGGCGCGTGGCCGAGCGCGGCGGCCGCGCCTTCGACGTCGCCGACGCGCGGGCTCGGCTACTGCCGCTCGTCGTGGGTGCCGGCGCCCTGGTCTGGCTCGGCCAGCAGCTCGGCGACTTCTGGCGGCTGGTGCTGTGGCTGCTGGCCTCGGCCCTGGTGGCGCGCTTCTTCCTCGAGATCCGCCGCGCGCGCGGCCGGGCCGACGCGCTGGGCGCGGTGACGCCGGGGGGGCTCGAGGGCTGGCTGGCCGCGCTCGCGCCGTGGGTCGCCCTCGGCCTCTTCGCATGGCTCAAGCCTGTGGAGCCCAGCCGGTTCGGCGAACTGCGCGCGGTCGACTACTCGCTGCCGATCGTGGCGGCGGTGGTGCTGGCCTTGGGCCAGGCGATCCGGCGCAGTGCGCGACGGCAGGCCAGTGGCGCGCTGGCCCCGCGCGCCACGCGCGGCATGCTGCGCCATCCGCGCAGCCTGTGGCGCCGGTGGGCCGCACGGATCGGCGGCCTGGACCTGCCGTTGAGTCCCGTGCGCGCGCTCACCGGCGTGACCTTCTCGGTCGAGCGCGGCATGGTCGGCGTGCTCGGGCCGAACGGCGCGGGCAAGACCACGCTGCTGCGGCAGCTCGCCGGCGTGCTCGACCCCACGCGCGGCACGATCGCGCTCGGCCGCGTGCCGCTGCACGTGATTCAGCGCTACCTGGCGCGCTGGGTCGGGTATCTGCCGCAGGATGCGGGACTACCAGGCTCGCTGACCCCACGGGAGTACCTGTCCTACTTCGCCGCCCTCTACGATCTGCCGCGCGAGCTGCGCCGGGAGCGTGTCGAGACCCTGCTCGAGGAAGTCGGACTGTCGGAGAAGCTCGACGAGCCCATCAAGGCCCTGTCGGGCGGCATGCGACAGCGCGTGGCCGTGGCGCGGACGCTCCTGCGGCTGCCGGCGGTCATCATCGTGGACGAGCCGACGGTGGGTCTCGATCCGCGCGAGCGCATCCGCTTCCGGAACCTGCTGAGCCGCCTGGCACGCGAGCGGATCGTGCTGTTCTCGACGCACGTCGTCGAGGACGTGGCCGTCGCCTGCGAGCGTGTGCTCGTGCTGGCCGGCGGCCGGCTGCTGTTCGACGGCGAGCCGCGCACGCTGGCCGACGCGGCGCGGGGCAAGGTGTGGGAGGTCCGCACGCCTCCCGATGTCGAGCTCGAGCTGCCGCCCGGGGCGATCCGGGCGGAGGCGACCGCGGCCGGCGACGGCTCGGCCGTGCACCGCGTGCTCGCGGAAGCGCGACCGACGGCGGAGGCACGGCCGCTCGAGGCGGTGCTCGAAGACGGCTACCTGTGGATGCTCGGTGGCGCGGAAGCTGTCGTGGGGACACGGCCGTGAGCCGGACACCGGACCTGGGACTCGTGCGCCTGGCGCTGCTGGTCGTGGCCGGGCGGCGTTACTGGCTGCTGCCGTTCGCGACGCTCGCCTGGCTGGTGTTCCGGGCCATCGTGGTGGTGGTGGCCGGCGACGACGCCCCCGAGCCGGCCTCGGCGCAGGTGAGCATGATCGGACTGCCGCTCACGCTGCTGGGAGCCTTTCTGGGCATCCGGATCATCGCGGGCGAGATCGACGGCCGCAGCCTCGAGATCGCCTACACCGTGCCGGGCGGCTGCGAGCGCGTGTGGTGGGCGAAGCTGGTGGCGTCGATGCTCATCCTGATCGTCAGCGAGGCCATCCTGGCGACCGTGACCTGGGTGTTCTTCACCCCGTTCCCGCCCGGCGTGCTCTACGGCGCGATGCAGGGGGCGATCTTTTACATGGTGCTCGCCATGGGGCTCGCGGCGCTGTTTCGCAGCGAGGCGGCCGGCGCCATGGGCGTGGCCGCGATCCTCGGGCTGAACGGCCTGGTCGCCGGCTTCGGCGAGAACCAGTTCCGTGCCTCGCCGTTCTGGAACCCCTACGCGCTCGAGGACGCGGACCCCACGGAGCTCCTGGCCTGGAACCTCCAGAACCACGTCGGCATCGCGCTCGCCGTGGTCGCGCTCGTCGCCCTCGCCTTCATGCGCGCCAATCGCCGCGAGAAGATGCTCGGCGCCTGAGCCGCCGGCGCCTCCTGGCGCCGCGAGGGCGGGGTGGTCTGGGACTTCGCTCCGATCCCCACCCCAACGCGCACAGTCCGCGCGGGGGCCCCGGCGTTCACGCCACGGAAAAACGACTCGTCCGCGTGTGTGCTGACGCGAACGGCGAGGGCTGATCCTGATCCGTACAGCCTTGAACAATCGTGTCGATAACGAGGTGCACCGTGCGGCAGTGGCGAATCACCGCCGTCGCCGACCGCAGCGCTCCCGAGCCGTTTTATCCCTCTCGCCCGTCGCGGCGCGGACAGTCGCTCGTCCCAGACACCCCGCCCCCGCGGCGCCGGCAGGTACAGCCGTGCGGCGGAGCCGTTCACCCTGACAATCAAGATGAATGGGTTCATCATCTCGCGCCATGGCGGAGGGCCGGACCGACGTCGTCCAGGGCACGCTCGACATGCTGATCCTGAAGTCCGTGTCGCTCGAGCCGATGCACGGCTTCGGCATCACCCGCCGGATCGAGCAGGTCAGCCGGGACGTGTTTCGCGTCAACCCGGGGTCCTTGCTCGTGGCGCTCCAGCGCCTCGAGCGGGACGGGCTGGTGAAGGCCGAGTGGCGGACGACGGAGAACAACCGCCGGGGCAGGTTCTACGCGCTCACCGCGAAGGGGCGTCGCCGGCTCGAGCGCGACACCGAGGAGTGGGCCCGCCGGAGCGCGGCCATCACCAGGCTGATGGAGACCTGAGCCGTGGCCTCGCTCAGATCGCTCTGGCACGGCGCCCGGACGCTCCTGCGGCGACGACAGGCCGACGCCGACGCGCAGGCGGAGATCGAGCAGTGCGTCCAAGAGGCCGCGCGTGAGCACGAGCGGCGTGGGCTGTCGTCCGACGCGGCGCGGCGTGTGGCGAGAGCCGAGCTGGGCAGCGCCACGGCCGTGCGCCAGCAGGTCCGTTCGAGCGGTTGGGAGTTCGGTCTTCAGACGGTCGCCGAGGACGCGTGGCGCGGTGTCCGGCTGCTCAGCAGGCGGCCTTGGCTGTCCGCGGGTACCGTGCTCGTGCTGGCGCTTGGCGTCGGCGCCAACGCGGCGGCGTGGAGCCTGCTGCACGCGACGCTGGGACGGCCGCTCCCGTACGCGGAGCCGGACCGCGTCGTGGCGCTCTGGAGGGCCTGGGCTGGGGAGACAGAGAATCGGCGGTCGTGGACCGGCGGCCAGGTGCTCCGCCTGCGAGACGCGAGTGTCGATCTCTTCGGCGGCGTCGCTGCCGTGGAGGCCTGGACGGGCAACCTCACGGCGCAGCCGGACCTCATCCTGGAGGATCGGACCGAGCGCCTCCGCGGTGCACTGGTCACGCCGGAGTTCTTCGAGGTGCTCGGCGCCTCCGCGGCGATCGGGCGCACGTTCACCGGCAGCGACGACGCGTCCGGTGGTGATCTCGTCGTGCTCAGCGATCGCCTCTGGCGCCGGTCGTTCGGCGCCGACGCGGCGATCATCGGTCGGCGGCTCCGCCTGGTGACGGGCCGGGTCGACAGGGGCCCGCGCACGTTCACGGTGCTTGGCGTGCTGCCGCGCGCGTTCAGGTTCACCTACCCGCTGGAGACGGAGATCTGGATGATCGATCCCTGGTCGAACGTGGGTGTCATTCCCAATGCCATCACGCACACGACCGTCGTCGCACGGCTTCGGGACCAGGTGGGCGTCTCCGCCGCCCGGGCGCGGATAGCGGACCTCGACGAGTCGATCTTCGGCGACGTGTCAGGCATGGATCCGGCCTCCCGGCCGGTGACACATGTCGAGCCGATCACGGACTGGGTCACGTCTGGCAGTCGCGAAGGCCTCTGGCTCGTCGGCGGTGTCGCCGCCCTGTTGCTCCTGATCACCTGCGCGACGGTGGCCAACGCGCTCCTGGTCGGCGTGTCGAGCCGCCGGGCCGACCTTTCCGTGCGCGCAGCGCTCGGGGCGGGTCGCGGGCGTCTGCTGAGGCAGCTCCTGGTCGAGGGCGCGGTCATCGCCACGGCCGGAGCGTGTGCCGGCACGCTGCTCGCGGCACTGTTCCTGCCCGTCCTGCGGATCATCCTGCCTCTCTCGATTCCCCGCGGGGACGAGGTCGGCCTCAACGCCTGGTGGCTCGTCTTCGCTGTCGCGGCGGCAACGGTCTCGACGCTGCTGGCCGCCATCGCGCCGGCATGGCAGGGAGCCCGGATCGATCTCGCGACGGCCGTCAGGCGGATGGACGCACGAGCCTCCGGGGATCGCGCGGTCGTCGGAGGGCGCAGGCTCTTCGTCGGCGTGCAGGCGTTCGTGGCGGCCGCGCTCCTCGTGGGCGCCGCGCTCCTCCTGACCAGCTTCTGGCGGCTCACGCACATGCCGCTCGGCTTCGATGCCGAGGAGGTCCTGACGCTCGAGATGCGCCTGCTCGACACGCGGTTTCGTGACCCGGAGGCGCTTCTGGCGTTTCAGGAGGCGCTGCGGGCGCGGGTCCGGGCACTCCCGGGCGTGCGGCAGGTCGGTCTGACGTCGGCGGTGCCATTCAGGGGCGTGGACTGGCTCTACGGCGGCCTCGAACCGTTGGGGGAGGGGCGGGCGTCCGGTGGGAACATGCGGGCCGTCGACGAGGCGTACTTCGATGTCATGAACGTTCCGCTCCTCCGGGGCCGGCTCGTCTCGGAGCGGGACCTTGCGACAACCACGCCAGTGGTCGCCCTGTCGGAGAGCTTCGCGCGCGGCATGTTCGGCGCCGGCGACGCCGTCGGCCGCGAGATTCAGCCGTTCGGCGAGCTCGACGGCCCCGTTCGCGTCGTCGGCATCGTCGGCGACGTGCGATACCAGTCGTACGAGACCGACCCCGTGCCGGCGCTGTACGTGCCCCGCACGCAGCGCCCGAGCGAGCTGGTCTGTCTGGTCGTGCAGGCGGCGCCCGGGGCCGGGGATCTTCGGGCCGCACTCGTGGCCGCCGTTCGCGATGTCGACCCGGCCGTGCCAGCGATGAAGGTCACGAGCATCGGCGAGATCCTCGACGAGTCGGTGGCCGACCGCCGCTTCTACACCGCGGCCACGACCACCTTCGCGGCGCTGGGGCTGCTGCTGACCGCCGCCGGTCTCGTCGTCGTCGTGTCGCGAGCCGTGGTCGAGAGCCGCAGGGAACTGGCGCTTCGGACGGCGCTCGGCGCGACGCCCACGCGCCTGCATGCCCATGTGGTTCGCCAGCATCTCTGGCCGGTCCTGACGGGAGCGGTGCTGGGGCTGTTGGTCGCCTCCACGCTGGTCCAGCTCATCTCCGTGCTGCTGTTCCGCGTGGATGCCCGCTCGCCGGCGCTCTACGCCGGCGTCGCGATGGTCGTGGTCGTGGCCAGTGCGGTCGCCGCCCTCGTTCCGGCGCTGATGGCCTCGCGCATCGCACCGGCCCAGGCGCTCAGGGCGGAGTAGGAGCCGGGCTTGGTTGGTCAATGCGGCCGCGGCGTCTCCGCGGGAACGTACAGGACGTCGAGTGCCCAGCCCAGGTCGAACCGTTCGCCGTCCGAGCACGGTGTCGTCGTCTGGGGGCCGATCCCGACGCCAGCATCCGCTAGCCGGGCGCTCGTTCTGCCGAGCGGTGCGTCCGAATCGAGGCGCCGCCAGTCAGGCAGTGCCGGGGCCATCAGAATCGGCGCGCCATCCGGTCGATGGAACGCCAGGCTTCCGTCGGCGTTCCGGGCGACGCTGAACCCTTCCTCGTGGAGTGCCCGGTGATGCCGTCGGCACAGCAGCACCAGATTGTCGACACTGGTGCCCCCTCCGTCGGCCCAGTGCTGGACGTGATGGGCGTCGCAATGCCTTGCTGTGCAGGCCGGGAAACGGCAGTGGTGGTCGCGGGCCATGAGCGCCCGGCGGATGGCAGGCGGAATCGTCCTGGTCTTCCGCCCGACGTCGAGGACGGAGCCGTCCGGCGCATGGCTCATGACCACGACCGACGCGTCGCAGGCCAGCCGCTGCGACGTCTCCGCGGAAACGTACACGCCGCTCTCCTCGAGCACGGCCTGCCCGGCGTCGCCTGCAGCCTGCAGGCTGTCGCTCTCTACGTGCAGCACCACCTGGTACCGATCGCCGGCCGTGCCGCGGTCCAGCTCGTGCGCCAGGGCACTCTCGGCCAGAAGCCCGAGCGCGTCCGCCCGCCGCTGGGCTGGCGTCGCGTCCTGTGTCGAGGTGTCTGCGTCGTCGGCCGTCGCCGACTCCTGCCGCAGCCGCTCGGATGCTGCGTCGAGCGCCCGAAGTACGACGGCGCCCACCTCCGGTGAGAGCCGCCCGCGCAACGCGAGCATGCCGTCATCGTCCACCGTCGTCCGACGCGACCGGCGACGCACTGGGTTGAAGAGCAACGATGTGGGCAGATGGCATGTCGCATCGTAACCCCGGGTTCTCGGACCGCACAGGAGCCGTACGATCGACGATCGACGCGCGGGATGACGGCGAAGGTCACCCGGTGTCCGCCTGTGCGTGACGCGCCAGCCTGGCAGAGAGAAGGGCGCACGTACGGTGCGTCCCCGATCACGCTGCCATTGCGTCCTCCGAGGCTGTCAAACGAAATGTTCATGCCAACAGGAGGGGCGTCGTCGTGAGGACGAATCGCGCAGCGACCGACGGCTGGGCCTGATCCATCGCGCGGTGTCGACAGTGCTATAAGGATGCGGTCAGGACCGGAGGTGCCGGTGCGCGTCTCGTGGCTTGCCGTTCTGCTGAGCGCTCTTGCCGTCGTCGCCTCGGCACAAGTGCCCGAGTCCTCCTCGGCAGAGCCAGTCGGGAAGCCCTCGTTCGAGGTCGCCTCCGTCAGGCCGAACGTGTCGGCGCCCAACTCGATGTCGTTCGGCGGCGGCGCCCCCGGACGCTTCGAGGCCAGGAACGTCACGCTCGAGCTGCTGATCACGCAGGCGTACGGCATCCGCCGGGACCAGCTCGATGGCGCGCCGGACTGGGTCGCCGAGGAGCGATTCGACATCACGGCCAGAGCGCTGGACGGCGCACCGGCCGCCCAGGTGAACCTGATGCTGCAGTCGCTGCTCGAGGATCGCTTCAGGCTCGTGACCCATCGCGAGACACGGGAGAGCGACGTCTTTGCGCTCGTTGTCGTGCGAGGGGACGGGCAAGTAGGCCCGCAGTTGTCGCCCACGACCGACGACTGCGCACGAGTTCGCGCCGAGCGGGCGGCAGCGGCCCGGGAAGCGGCCGGCCGGGGCGGCAGGGGCGTGGTCGCCCGGAACATGCTTGTCGACGAGTGGGTCGCGTGCGAGACGCGGATGGCGCAGCGAGTGACGCCGGGCGGCGTTTTCGCGACGGTCTATCGCCTGGGCGGCGTGACGCTCGGGGCAGTCGCCCGCCTTCTCGAGGGCAGCGTGGGCGCACCGGTCGCCGATCGCACGGGCCTCACGGGCGAGTACGATGTCGAGCTGGTGTTCACTCGCGCGCCCGCGCTTGCCACGACAGCGCCGGACGGCACCGCGGCGGCGCTCGACGAGACCCCGACGATCTTCACGGCCGTGGAGGAGCAGCTCGGCCTGAAGCTCCAGGCAGAGCGCGGTCCCGTGGAGTTCCTCGTGATCGACGGCGTCGAGCGCCCCGAGCCGAACTGAGAGGAGGTCCCGTGACGCCGCTCGGTCGTGCGCTCGCCGCCGTCGTCGTCGCGCTGGTTCTGCCGGCCGAGGGCTGGGCCGACTGGACGCGGCTCCAGACGCCCAACTTCACCTTCATCGGTGACGCGTCGGAAGGCCAGATCCGCCGGACGGCCCAGAAGCTGGAGCAGTTCCGCAACGTCATTCTGCGCGTGCTCTCCGATGCCACGCCCACGTCGCCGAAGCCGACCGTCGTGTTCGTCTTCCGGCGCGACCGCTCGTTCACGCCGTTCAAGCCGATCTTCCAGGGGCGCGTCACCGACGTGGCCGGCTACTTCGTCCAGACCGACGTGGCCACCTACATCGCCGTCAATGCGGAGGTCGACGACCGGGGCTTCTCGACGATCTTCCACGAGTACTCGCACTTCCTGATCGACAACACGCTCGGCGACCTGCCGCTCTGGGCCGGGGAGGGGCTGGCCCAGTTCTTCGAGACGTTCGAGGAGCGCGACGACGGCCGTGTCGCGATCGTGGGGTCGTTCATCGCGGATCACCTCCGGCTGCTGAACGCCGTGGATCTCATCCCGATGCGGGATCTGGTGGCGATCGATTCCGACTCGTCCGACTACAACGAAGGAAGCCGTCGCGGGGTCTTCTACGCACAGTCATGGGCGCTCGTCCACTACCTGCGGCTCGGCAGCCAGGGGCGCGACGGACAGCTCAGCGCGTACCTGGCCGCCGTGGGCGGCGGCGTCGAGCCGGGCCGGGCCTTTCGCGAGGCGTTCGGCGGCGAGCCGGACGCGTTCGACACGGAGCTGCGGTCCTACGCGCGTAGGGTCGCCTTGCCCTCTCGTCGTCTCGACCTGGGCGAGCAGTCGGCGGACGTCGTGACCGGTCGAGGCGAGGAGATGTCCGACCAGGAGGCGGAAGTGTACCTGGCCGAGCTGCAGGGCGCCGTGGGACGGTACGAGGAGGCCCGCGTCAGGCTCGAGGATGTCCTTGCCGTTGTCCCCGGTGCTCCCCGCGCCATGTCCGCGCTTGCCCTGATCGATCTGCGCGAGGGCCTGGTGAGCGCGGCGCTGTCACGGCTGCAGGTGGCTGCGGCGAGTGCCGGGAACGACGGCGTCGTGCAGAGCGCCCTCGGGCGCGCCCTGGTCGCGCGGCTGGAGGAACTGGAGCCGGACGACGACAGATTCTCGCCGACGCTGCAGCGGGCACGTGACGTGCTCGGGCGCGCCGTCGCCCTCGAGCCTGGTGTGGCGCACATGGCTGCGCTGGCCGGGTTCGTGGAGCTGCTGGCCGCGCAGGATCTCGATCTGGCCGAGTCGCGGCTGGCGAGGGCGATCGCGCTCGCCCCGATCCGTGACGACTACCGGCTGATGCTCGCGCAGGTCTATCTGCGGCAACTCGATCTCGATGGCGCGACCGCGGTGCTGGGGCCGCTGCTGGCCCGCGGCCGCGATACGGAGATCCGGGACCGGGCGCGGCAGCTCCTGGCGGTGGTCGCCGAGGCGCGAGCCACGCCGGATTGACAACCGGTCGGCCCAGGGCCAATGCTTGGTTACTCGTTGGAGGACTCATGCAGCGGCGACCACGTACGTCCCGCCGGCTTCCGGCCACTGCCGCGTTGCTCGCGTGCCTTGGTCTCGGCGCCGTGCCGGCGGCCCAGCAGCGACCCGACTTCACCGGCGTCTGGACCACGTACACCGATCCCGGACAGGGGCGCGGCGGGCGCGGGGGCGGTCGCGGTGGCGGCGGCGGCGATCTGCCGCTTCGTCCCGAGGCGGAAGAGAATGTCGCGCACTATCGAGCCCTCGTCGAGGGAACGGGCGCCTCGCCCGGCGGCTTCTGCCTGGGCTCGGGCATGCCGGGCTCGATGCTGGGCTCCGGCGGCTACCCGATGGAGATCCACCAGCGCCCCGAGCAGTTCATCATCGTCTACGAGGCGCACAACGAGGTGCGCCGCGTGTACCTGGGCGACCGGATCGTGCCGATGGAGGACCGGCTGCCCGGGCGCAACGGGCATTCGAGCGGCCGCTGGGAGGGTGACACCCTCGTGGTCGAGACGACGCACCTGGTCGAGCAGGTGGACCAGCGGTACGCCCACAGCGATCGGGCCACGATCGTCGAGCGCTATCACCTCGAGGGGGGCGCGAACGGGGAGACCGTCCTGGTCGCCGAGATGACGATGACCGACCCGGTGTTCTATACCGAGCCGGTGACGGCGACGAAGAAGTGGGCGAAGGTGCCCAACGGGCACCTGCTGCCCTACGAGTGCGCCGAGGAGAACTGGCTCAAGTTCCTCGACGAGCGCGAAGAGCTGGTCGGCGCGGCGGAGTCACGGTAGGCGTTGCGGGGCCGCGCGGATCCGCGCGGCCGGCGCACCATGGAGCAGACGGCAATGACACGATACGGTCTCGGTTCGGTCCTCCTCGCGCTGTTCGTGCTGGGCGGCGCCACCCTGGCGGCCCACCACTCGGCGATCCAGTTCGACTTCGGGCAGTCGGTCGAGGTCACGGGCGTCGTCAAGTCGTTCCGCGCCATCAACCCCCACATGCAGCTCATCCTGCACGTCACGGACGAGAAGGGGGAGCGTGACATCGAGTTCGAGGGACACAGCACCAACAACATGTATCGCGCCGGCTATCGGGACAACATGATCAAGACCGGCGACACCATCACCGTCTACATCGCGCCGCTCCGGACCGGGAACGACGGCGGGTACGTGACGAGCGCCGTGACGGCCAGCGGCCAGGCCTTCGGCCTCGGCTCGCGCGGGCGGGGCGAGGGCGAGCGGCAGCGCGCCGAGGGACGGTAGCCTCCGCCCCGGCGACCTACTGCCCGGACTCGCGCGCGCGTGTCGTGCTGACGGTCCGGAAGCGCCCGTTCACGTCCACGCGCTGCGTCTCCCGTTCGATCGTGACGCCTCCCGAGCCATCCGGCGCCGTGCGCTCGACGACACGCTCGACCGCCTGCATGCGACCCCCGCGCGACTCGCTGACGGTGCGCGTGGCGGTCCAGCCCCCGCCAGGCCGCTCGGTGCGAACGGACTCGACCCGTTGCTCGAGCCGCAAAGACGCCGCCGGCCCGTTGACGCCGCGGGTGAAGACCTCCTCGGACACGATCTGCGCGCCATCGGGCCCGGTACGTTCCCGACGCTCGATCCGCTCGCGCTGCACGAGGTTGTCGTTGTCGTCGGCGCGGTAGACGACCTCCACGCTTCGCGCGCTACCGTCCGCGGGCTCCCGCGTCAGCACGCGCCGCTCCACGGGCTCGAGGTCGCCGCGGCCCGTCGGGTCCGCGTAGGTCGTGCGCTCCTGCGCGACGAGATCCTCGCCGTTTCGTTGCTCGGTCTGTTCGATGACCTGCGTCCGCGACAGGCCGGCGATCGTGGGCTCGGTGATGTCGATCCGCGTCCTGAACACGCCGTTGCCCTCGGCAACGGTCTCCTCGCGTTCGCGGCGCGTGGTGCGGGACCGGCCGTTCAGGTCCGGCTCCGTGTAGTCGCGGACGGTCAGACGTCCGCCGTCCGCTTGCTCATCGGTGCGCTCCGCGACGGTCATGATGAGCTGCCGGTCTCCGTTGGGTCCGGTGGTGTACTCCCGGCGCATGCGTTCCACCGTCCCGGCTCCGGCGGTCGCCGTCTCCTCGATGGTCTCGGACAGGACCGTCGCGCCGCCGTCGACGCCGGCTCCCTCGACGACCGTTCGTTCGACCGTCCGTCCCGCACGGTGCTCCAGAGTGGTGACCGTCCGCGTGTCCGGTACGCCCTCCGACGACACCGCCCGTACCTCCGTGCGCGAGCGGTCGGCCTCCTGAGCCAGCCCGGACGCAGTGGCGAGGCTGCCCGCAAGGAGTGCCATCACAAGAGCAAGGGGAGGACGGGACATGGTGCGCTCCTTTCGCGATCGCGAACGCGACGATCGAGCCGATGTTACCTCGGCACGACCCACGTGCGCGCGAGGAGATCGTGCGGCCCCCCGGTGGTCGCGCGGGCGTGCGCGGCCCCTCATCTGGCACAATGACACCTCGTGGACTGCCCGCGCTGCGAAACGCCCATGCAGGAGGAGACGTTCGACGCGCGCCACGGGCGCACGACGACGCTCGACATCTGCCATGCGTGCCAGTCGCTCTGGTTCGACGCCCTCGAGAGCGCCAGCCTCACGCCCGGGGCCACGCTGTCCCTGTTTCGCACCATCGGCGAGAAGGTGACGAGGCCGAAGCGCTCGAACGCCGACGTGGCCAGGTGCCCGCGCTGCCGGGGCCGCCTGCGCCCGACGCACGACATGCAGAAGACGACGCGCTTTCAGTACCTCCGGTGCCCGAACGATCACGGCCGGCTCATCACCTTCTTCGACTTCCTGCGCGAAAAGGACTTCATCCGGCCGCTCACCGAGAAGCAGATCGCCGAGCTGCGCGACAACGTCGGCACGGTCAACTGCGCCAACTGCGGTGCGCCGATCGACCTGCGCCGGGGCCACGCCTGCTCGCACTGCGGCTCGCCGCTCTCCATGCTCGACATGCGGCAGGCCGAGCGGCTGGTGGCGCAGCTCCAGCAGGCGGAGGATCGCGCGGGTCAGGGCGTGGATCCGGCGCTGGCGCTGCTGCTCGAGCGCGCGCGGCGCGACGCGGAGCGCTCGTTCGCCGGCATGGAGAACGAGGCCGTCTGGTTCGGTGACGTCTCCTCCACGGATCTGGTCGGCGCCGGCCTGAGCGCGGTGGCACGCTGGTTCAGGGGGAACTCGTAGGGCGTCGCGACCGTCTGTTGATCGTGCAGGGCGAAGGGAGAGTGCAGACGTGGGCATCATGGATTTCATCCGGGGCGAGCTGCTCGAGATCATCGAGTGGACCGACGACACGCGCGACACGCTGTCGTGGCGCTTTCCGGACGAGGACAAGGCGATCAAGCGCGGTGCGCAGCTCATCGTGCGCGAGTCGCAGGTGGCGCAGTTCGTCTACCTGGGCGAGTTCGGCGACACCTTCGGTCCCGGCAAGCACAGCCTGACCACGGACAACATCCCCGTCCTCACGCGGCTCAAGTCGTGGCCGTTCGGGTTCGAGTCTCCCTTCAAGGCCGACGTCTACTACGTCACCACCCGTCTGTTCACCGGCAACAAGTGGGGCACCTCGAACCCGGTGATGCTGCGGGATGACGACTTCGGCATCATCCGGCTGCGCGCCTTCGGCACCTACGACTTCCGGGTCGTGGAACCCAGGACCTTCCTGCGCGAGGTGGCCGGCTCGGACCACAACTTCCGGCTCGACGAGTTCAACGACACCATGCGGTCGCGCATCGTCAGCATCTTCAGCGACGCCATCGCGACGGCGAAGATTCCCGCGCTCGACGTTGCCTCGCGCTACACGGAGCTCGGCGAGGCGCTGCTGCCGCTGGTCAACCCGGCCGTGACGTCGAAGTACGGCCTCGAGGTCACGAGCTTCATCGTCGAGAACGTCTCGGTGCCGCCGGAGGTGGAGGAGGCGATCGACAAGCGGTCGAGCATGACGGCTGTCGGCAATCTCAATGACTTCGTGAAGTATCAGATGAGCAAGGGCTTCGAGTCCGGTGGCGGCGCCGGCGGCGCCGGCATGGCCGCCGAGCTGGCGGTGGGCTTCGGCCTGGCGCAGCAGATGATGAAAGAGGGCTTCATGGGCGGGGGCGCCACGCCCACCGTGGCGGCCGCGCCGGGCGCGACGGGCGGGGCCGCCGGCCCCGGTGCGCTGCCGGAGCTGCTCAGCCCGGCCGAGGCGGCCGAGGTGCTGGGGGTGACCGAGGCCGACGTCATGGCGGTGCTCGACTCGGGTGAGCTGAAGGGCAAGAAGATCGGTGCCACCTGGCGGGTCCCGCGCGCGGCCCTGACCGCCTACCTGTCGCAGTGACTGGATGAGCCAGGTCGAGGCGCTCGATCGACACGACTGCCCGGCCTGCGGCGCGAGCGCCGAGTGGAACCCGGCGCGGCAGAAGCTCGTGTGCCCTTTCTGTGCCACCGAGTCGCCGTACGAGATCGATCGCGAGCAGGGCCAGGCCGTCGAGCTCGACCTGGTCAAGGCGCTGCGTGAGCTGCCGGACGAGGAACGCGGCTGGCACGAGGCGCGGCGCAGCGTGCAGTGCCAGTCCTGCCGCGCCGTGATGGTCTTCGAGGCGGCACGCGTCGGGCAGAACTGCGAGTTCTGCGGCTCGCCGGCGCTCGTGGACTACCAGGAGATCAAGGCGCCGATCACTCCACAGGGCGTCCTGCCGTTTCGGGTGGACGAGCACAGGATTCAGGACGACATGCGGCGATGGTGGAAGCGCAAGTGGCTGGCGCCGTCACGGCTCGCGCGTGCCGCGCTCGTCGACCGGATGCGGACGCTCTACGTTCCCTACTGGACCTTCGACGCCCAGGTGCACTGTCCCTGGACCGCCATGGCCGGCCACACCTACTACGTGACCGTGCCTGGGCGCGACAGCAAGGGGCGTCCGACGATGCGGCGCGTGCGCCGGATCCGATGGGTGCCGGCCGCCGGCGTCGTGGACCACTTCTTCGACGACGAGGCGGTGCCCGGTACGCGAGGGCTGCCCCTGGATCTGCTGCGGAAGATCGAGCCCTTCCCGACACAGGAGATCCTGCCCTACGACACGGCGTTTCTCGCGGGGCACGTCGTGGAGCACTATCAGGTCGTGCTGCTCGACGCGGCGCAGCGGGCGCTCGAGCAGATGCGGGCGCGGCTCGTCACGATGTGCGCGCGTCAGATCCCGGGCGACACCTACCGCGACCTCCAGATCCGCCCGGACTACTCGGGCCGGACGTTCAAGCACGTGCTCGTGCCCGTCTGGCGCCTGTCGTACACCCACGGGACGCGTGCGTATCAGGTGCTGGTCAACGGCTACACGGGGGCGATCGCCGGAGAGTATCCGTACAGCTGGTGGAAGATTTTCGCGCTCGTGCTCCTGGCGCTGGTCGTGACCGTGGTCGCGATCTTCTTCGCCAATAGCTGAGGCGACGTACCTCCGGCTGCGTTTCGTGTCAGCCTGAGCGCATCCGCGTTCGCGGTTGCGTAGGCCTCTGGCCGAGTCTCAGGCTGGGCGGCCAGGCAGACAGTACGCGACTCGGTGGGAGTTGAGCGCGACCAGAGGGCCCGAGGAGCCGTCAGTCGGTCGGCACCAGCCGCTTCAGCTCTTCGATCCAGTTCTGGACCACGACGATGCGCGGCCTGGCCTCGTCGCTTTCCTCGTTGGCCACCGGCGCCAGCATGAGAAAGCGCTGGCCGTCCGAGGACACGTCGTAGTTGTGTGCGCCCTGATCGGCGGCCTCAGGGACGAAGTCACCGTCGAAGAGCAGCCGCGGCGTGCCCACGCCCGGGATCGGTCCGGGCTCGACGTCGACGACCATCATCTGGGTGCCGTTGCGAAAGAACAGTTCCCGCCCGTCGCCCGACCACCGCGGCGACCGCCCACCCGCGGTCGAAATCGCGATGCGCCCTCCCGGCCCCGGATAGGGCATCACGTAGATCTCGGTCTGTCCGGTCTCGTCCGACGAGTAGGCCAGCCAGCGGCCGTCCGGCGAGAAGGTCGGGGCCCGTTCCACGAACGGCGTCTCCAGCAGGCGCACGGGCGTCTCCCCCGGCTTCACGGTGAACATGTCGTAGCCCCCGCCGACGTCGTAGAAAGCGAGCGTGCTGCCGTCGGGCGACCACGACGTCGCCCCCTGGTTCGAGGTGGCCTCCGTGAGCGCTTCTGGCACACCGCTTCCATCGGCCGCCATGCGGTAGAGTGCGGCACTGCCGAGCTGGGACGACGAGAACGTGACGCTCACGCCGTCCGGGGCCCACAACGGATGATTGTCCACGACGGCATCCGTCGTCAGGCGCGTCTGCGTCCCGCGCACCAGGTCGATGATCCAGATGTCGCGATTGCCCCCCTGCCCGGTCACGGCCACGGCGACTCGGCCACCATCGGGAGACAGCCGTGGCGAGATGTAGAGGGCCTCGCGATCGGCCACGGCCTCGGCACGGCCGTCGCGGTCGACCAGGACGAGCCTGCTCGGCCTCACGGCGCGGAGCCCGCCCGTATACACGAGGGTCCCGTCTTCGGTGACGCCGTAGTTGGCCGAGCCGCCGGCGCTATTCGGATTCGTCGCTCGTCGAATGTCCTGCACGAGCGACACCGCCCCGCCGGTGACCCTCAGGCTGCGCGCATCGAAGCCCACACCGAGCAGGTTGCCCTCGAGCGCGAATACCAGATGACCCGTCGGGAGATACCTGGCGTCGCTGCCACCCTGCCGCACGACCGTCCGCTCGCCGGAGGTCAGTGACTGCGCCACGATCTGCGCTCCATCCCAGCGGGTGAGTTGACCCGCGACGGCGCCGGCGACGCTGAACAGAACGGAGTCGCCACCGGGCAGGAGCTGCGGCCCGTAGAAGACTTCCCCGTCCTGGGCGGCGATCACCAGCTCCGGGGTTCCGCCGGTGGCCGGCACGCGCAGGATGCCCTCGGGCTTGCCGAAGAGAATCGTGCCGTCGGCCTCCCAGCTCGCGCCGAGCTCGGCCCCATCGGGCACGTCCGCGATGACGACCGGCGCACCTCCGTTGACGGCGATCTTCTTGAGCTGATTCACCCTGTCCACGAAGTACGCCACGGACTGCCTGTCGGGCGAGAAGAACGGGTGCCTCAGGCCCTCCTCGGTCCCCGGAATCAGCCGGGCCTCCAGCTCGTCCATCCTCCGGAGGTAGAGGCCATCTGACGTGTTGTAGACGAAGGACCGGCCATCGGGCGACACCGCCATCACGGAGGACGCCCCGTTGCGAAGCGACTGCGCGCTCGGGAGCTCGTACGTGAATCGGTTGACGGCGCGTGGCTCCGCGGCGGGCCACAGGCTCCACGCCGTCAGGCTGGTCACCAGCGCGGCGACGACCGCCGCCGCCGACGCCGGCACCCACCAGGCCGGCGCGGGCAGCCCTGCGGCGCCATCGTCCGCGCGCACGACCGACTCGAAGGCGCCGTCGAGAGCCAGGCGCAGGCTCTGCACGTCGCCGATACGGCTCTTTACGTCCTTCCGCAGACACGACCGAAGCGCCTGCCGAACGCGCGCAGGCACTGGCCCTGGCAGCGCGTCCCATGCTGGTTCGCCGCGCACGACGAGAGCCAGGGTGTCGGTCACATCCTCTCCCTCGAAGGCGCGCCGTCCCGTCAGCATCTCGAACAGCACACATCCGAACGCCCACACGTCGGCGCGCCGGTCCACCGGCTTCCCGCGCGCCTGCTCGGGCGACATGTACGCGGCCGTCCCCAGGATCAGTCCCGCCTGAGTCATCGCCGGCGTCGTGATGGTGGGTGACAGCGACTGGCTCGACGAAGCAGCGCCGGTTGGTTCCATCGCCTTGGCCAGTCCGAAATCGAGAACCTTCACGGCCCCATCCGGTCGCACCTTCACGTTGGCGGGCTTCAGGTCCCGGTGGATGATGCCCTGCTCGTGGGCAGCTTCGAGCGCCTCGGCGATCTGCTTCGCGATCGCGAGCGCCTCGTCCACCGGAATCGGCCCCTGCGCGACGCGGTCGGCCAGAGTGGGGCCCTCGGCCAGCTCCATGACGAGCGCCCGAAGGGTCCGGCGCATGCCGGACCTTTCGCCGGCAGACGGCGTGCCGTCGCCGCCGGCTTCAGCCGGCCCTTCCTCGATGCCATAGATGTGCGCGATGCCCGGATGATTCAGGGACGCCAGGACTTCGGCCTCGCGCTGGAATCGAGCGAGACGTTCGGGGTCCGCTGCGAGCGCGTCGGGGAGGACCTTGATCGCAACCTGACGCTTCAGTCTCGTGTCGCTGGCACGGTAGACCTCCCCCATGCCACCGACGCCGATCTGTTGGGCAATCTCGTAGGAACCGATTCTGGTACCAGGAGTCAGCGCCACGGTCGCGGCGATTCTACCGCCAGTCCTGGTTGGCGGTACTGTCTACTGAGCCCGACTGGCGCACCTTCTCGAGCCGATCGAGGCCCTGGCACGATCCCGATTCGGTCCGGCCCGAGCCTGACCGGTTCGACATCGGCCGTGAGCTCCGCGGGCAGGTCGGCTGGGGCGCCGGGGTGCACATGTGCGTGGGCCGGGCGCTTGCCCAGCTCGAGGCCGAGGCCATGCTCGGCACGATGCTGCCGAGGGTCGAGCGCTTCGTGCCCGCCCGAGACGCCGCGCCTGCGGCTACCGGGAGCCGCCCATCGTCAGGACGGTGCCGTCCTCCATCGTGCCGGTCGTGAACATGCCGCCGTTCTTCCCGTCCACGAGCGGACGGAACGTGATGGTGACGGTGTCGCCGGCCTCGAGCGTCGTCCGCTTCCAGCCCCGCCGCTCCAGGAAGTTCGGGCTCATCCCCTCGAACCCGTAGGTGTCGGTACCGCCGCTCGCGTTCGGCACGTCCACCCAGATCCAGATGTGCGGGTTGGTCC
>Ga0299906_10000264_pt1 | contig 51289 bp, 35 predicted proteins | sample RVTome_14_FD_200259 | JGI IMG/M metagenome (GOLD analysis project Ga0299906, IMG submission 200259) | Soil microbial communities from uranium-contaminated site in the Upper Colorado River Basin, Wyoming, United States - RVT145D125 (version 2) ... | reverse complement strand
GTTCCGGTTGTACTCGCGCAGGCATTGTCGGATACCGGCCTGAGCGACGACGTCCAGCCCGATCGTCGGTTCGTCGAGGAACAGAATGCTCGGCGAGTGCAGCAGGGCGGCGATGAGCTCCATCTTCATCCGCTCGCCCAGGCTCAATTCGCGCACCGGCTGGTTGACCAGGTCGCCCACGTCGAGCAGCTCGGTCAGTTCGCCGAGCACCCGCGTGTACCGGTCGCTCGGGATCGAATAGATCTCCTGGTGCAGCCGGAACGACTCGGAGGCGGGCAGGTCCCACCAGAGCTGGTTCTTCTGGCCCATGAGCAGGGCGAATTGTCGTCGATACGCGTTTCGCCGTTCGTGCGGGATGAAATCGAGCACCCGCACCTCGCCCGCGGTGGGGTAGATCAGCCCGCTGAGCATCTTGAGCGTCGTGGTCTTGCCCGCCCCGTTGGGCCCGAGGAAACCGACCATTTCGCCCGGCTCGATGTCGAAGCTCAGCCCGTCGACCGCGTTGACCATCTTGTATTGACGGCGCACCAGCGCTTTGAGTGACGCCCGGAGCCCCTGCGGCTTCTCGTGCACGCGGTAGACTTTCTTCACATTACGAACGTGGATAACCGACATGCCGGCCGATGGTAACCGGCCCCAGCGCGAATGAGAATCGCACCGCGCCAGGACATCATCGACGGATGGGTCGATCCGAACCCGGAGCGCCCGCGACGGGCCGAGCCGCGATCCGTGTGCGAAAGTCGGCACCGCGCTCGCGCTTTTTGAAGTTGCGCATTTTTCGGGCCACGAATCACCCCGCCGCTCGGTATTCACGCTGAACGACCGCGGCAAGCTTTCGCACGAGTCGCTGTCGTTTGCTGGGCGTCTCGAGGGCCTCTACCAAGAAGCGCAAGTCTTCCCGCTCGGCCTCTTGTTGAACCGCGATGCACAGGCCGTGCGCTCGTTGACACTGTCTACGGCGCTTCTCCTTGTCACACAAGTCCCGCTGCCGCAGTTGCCGGAGTCGATACCACTCCAGGTACAAGAAGGCCACCAGCGCCAGTTCCACCCAGTGTGCGACCTGTTCGAACCGCGTGAAGCGATACTGGTGCATGCCCAGCGTGGACTTGAGCTCTTTGAAAAACAGTTCGATCGGCCACCGAAGATCGTACAGCTCCACCACCGACGCCGGGTTCAGGTTCAGGTCGTTGGTCATCAGAATCTTGTCGACTTTGGCCGCGCCGGTTTTCTGCGGTTCTCGCTTCGTCGAAAAGACCGGCAGCACGTCGCCGACCGACTGCACCGCTCGCCTTTCCCCATGGACGTAGAACGTCCGCGGCTTCGCTTTCGGCCCGATCCGATACGGCGATACGCGACGCTGGGCCACGTACTTGCCCCGGCCCGGATAGAGCCTCACCCGTCGAAACTGATTCGCCGACAACCCGGCGACCAGAGACCTGACTTTGCGTCGTGGCTTCTTCCCGCTCAGCACCCGCTCCGGATTGACCGGCACCACCCAGGGCCAGTCCCGTTCCGCACACGCGGTTCGGATCACCTTCGCGTCGAACGCGGTGTCGCCCAGCACGATCCCATCGAGATGTTCGGGCAATTCCGCAATCAATGCCGCGGCCAACTCCGCCTGCGTTCGGTACGGACGACGCTTCTGCTCGCAATAGGCCCGGGTGTGGTAACTCTTGGCCTACGGAATCCGCAGGCCGTTCGGCGCGATCAAGAGCCCCATCACGAAACAGTGGCAGCGTTTTTCCCCATGCCGGTGTTGGCTGTACCGCCGTCCCTTGCGCGGACGACGTTGACGGTTGCCCGTCGAGTAGGTGTTCTCCGCCTTCCGTCCCTGATGGCTGCACAGCGTCTGATCGACGATGAACAGAAACGGTCGCCTCGGAGTCGCGGCCTGCTCTGCCTGCGCCAACATCGGCGCGCGCAGATTGTCCAGCAGCGTAAGCCGGCTCCAGTACAGCCGTCCGAGAAGGCGACCCATCTGCGCACGGTGGCGCGGCGCCAAACGCACCGCCTCGGCTGCACGTACCGCACCCATCCGTCCCCGATGCATCACAAAGGCCACCACGCAGCGAATCACCCACGCCAACACCGACGACTTGAGTTGAGCCGGGGCCAAGAATTGATGAAGACCAGGCGGCGCATCCTGCAGAATACCCATCGCGAGGCTCCTTCCTCTACGGTTGGGACCATCCATGGCGCTATACACGATTATGCCCAAGTCTACCGCGTGGGAAAAGCCACGCCCTGAAGAACCCAAAAAATGCGCAACTTCAAAACTCGCGCTTGGGGTTCGGATCAGGTCCCGCGATCAATCGCATGATGTTCCGGCACATCCCGCTAATCATGTTACGGCCATGCGGCACACCGCCCCGGCTGGGAAAACTTTCCCACCGCGCGGGCGTTCGGGGAACGAACTTTACCCGTTATCAGACGCCGAATTGCCCATGGGTCAAGGCGCGCAACAATTCAAATAGCGTTAAATCAAACGCGCACCGCCCGTTAGCGATGGTTTCGACCGGACGCCGATGCACTGGCACACCATGTGCTTAAGGGTTGGGTGGCTTCGACAAACGCGAAAAACCGAACCCGGGTCAACCGGAAACGTAAAGACGTGTGAGAAGCCGACGAACGACCCAACCACCATCCTCCACTGCTTCCCCACTACCGCGCCTTGGACTCCGCCGCTCTCAAGTGGCGGGGTCCATTTTTACGCCATCAGCGCCATGCGGCGGGCGGTCCGTCGGCGTCGGCGATGCGTACCGTGAGCTTCGGTACGGCGGCGGCCAGCCGGTCTTGAACATGCGGCAAGACCGGGCGCTCCGAGTTGCAATGGCCGAGCACGACGGCCGCCTTGCCGAGTCTGACGTAGGTCAGTCGATCGTGATGGTGTATTTCGCCGGTGACGACGACATCGGCGCCGCGGGCCCGCGGACTCTCGAAAGGCAGTCGGCCCGCCGAACCGGCACACACCGCCGCGGTCGATACCGTACGCTTCGGCGAACCGATCACTTCGATCGCGGGCAGTTTCAGCTTGCGTTTGAGGCGCGACGCCAACGCCGACAGCGTCGTCTCTTTCGGCAACGCGCCCACGCGACCCATGCCCGCGCCGATGATCGGTTCGGGCGTGAGCGGATAGACGTCGATTGCCGGTTCTTCATAGCTGTGTGCGGCGCGAATCGCGACAAGCACGTCGCCGACCCGCGCGGCGGGACAGACAACTTCAAGTCGAAGCTCGTCGACCGATTCGCGCCGACCCTTACGGCCGACGGCCGGCTGTGTTTCAGGTCCGCCGAAGAACGTGCCCGTGCCCGGTTGCGAAAAGCCGCATTGTTCATACTCACCGATGCGGCCAGCCCCGGCGGCGAACATCGCGTCGGCTACGCGGGTCGCGTCGCCGGGGGGCACGAAGGCCACGACCTTGCAACGTCGTTCGGGCGAGCGCGCGTCGTCGAAGGGTACCGCGTCGCGCAATTCGCACAGGTCGGCGAGCACGTCGTTGGTGCCGCCCTTGGCCGCATCGAGCGCGGTGTGCAGCGCGTAAACGGCCTGTCCGCGCGAAACGGCCTGGTAAACCAGCGACTCGGTGTCGTTGCTTTGGGCCCGCAGCGTCTTGATCGGACGAAAGATCGGCGGGTGATAGGCGACGATCATATCCGACCGCAGCCGACGCGCTTCGGCCAGCACCGCCGGGGTCATGTCGATCGTCAGCAGCACCCGTCCGCACGACGCGTCGAGATCCCCCGCGAGCAGGCCCACATTGTCCCATGCGGCCGCCAGGCGCGTCGGCGCGATGACGCCGAGCGCCTCGACCACCGTGCGAACCGGAGGCCCGTTCTTTCGTGACGAATGTTGCGGCACACCGAAACTCCTCTCGTGGGCCGGGGTCCTCGAACCGTCCGCCAACCCCCGGTCTGCCCGAGTGTAGCGGTCATTTGCTTGAAATGTGAGTCCTCGTGTGAACGAGGACGGGTGAACCCACGGGATGCACCCCGTGGGCTCGGTGATGGGTCACGGATACGCGCGTTGAATCTCGCACCGTCGAATGCGACGATGACGGCACCCGGAGATGACATAGGATTCTTCGACGGGTCCCGGTCGGGATCGTCGACCTGTGTGTGGGATGTGGATATCGACGTAAGCTGGCGATGAAACGGCATCGATGTGATGTCCGATTGGCTCCCCTACATCCTGGCGTTGCTGTTGCTCCTTGCGGTTTTGATCGGGCTTACGGTGATCGTGCATCGCCGACATCGGCGTCGTCATCGGCGGCGACGAGTCTGCCGGAAATGTAAATACAACCTCACCGGCAACGCCACCGGTGTCTGCCCCGCGTGCGGCACACCGGTCATGGATGTGAATCCCTCGCTCACCATGCTCGTGGCCGAACTCGAACGGAAACAGACACACCATTGCGTTCAATGCGGGCATCGTTTCCGGATCGACAAGTCCGGTGCGTGCCCCGCGTGTGGGGCGGCGATCAAAAAGTAATGATGTTATGCGAGATTAGGCTACGTAGCGCCGAGCAAGCTCGGCGGCTAAATCGTACGGTTGACTTCACTCGTGTCGCGCTCGTTCCTTTGTTACGATGTTGCGCGTACGGTGTTTGACGTTTCAATCGAATGTACCACGGTGATCCCTCGTGAGCGATCTGGAACAATATCGCGTCGGGACGGGTGAGCAGGACGTGCTCGATCGCATCGATCCCGACGACGACGGCGGAATGCGGAAAGAGGACGGTCGGGCGGCGTTCAAGAAGCTCTCGCATCGGCTGGTCGAGCTTCAGCGTATGCTCTACGCCGACGGCGGTCGCGGGCTTTTGGTCGTGCTTCAGGCGATGGACGCCGGGGGCAAGGACAGCACCATCCGGGCCGTTTTCGGTCCGCTCAATCCGCAAGGCTGTCGCGTCGTGAGCTTCAAGGGCCCGACCGACGAAGAGTTGCGGCACGACTTCCTTTGGCGCATTCATCATCACGCGCCGCCCGCCGGCTACATCACCGTGTTCAACCGCTCCCATTACGAAGACGTGCTGATCGTGCGCGTCAAAGACCTCGTGCCCGAGCGGCGATGGCGACCGCGCTATGAACACATCAACGCGTTCGAGAAACTGATCACCGACGAGGGGACCGTGCTTGTCAAGTTCATGCTGCACATCTCGAAAGGTTATCAACGCGAGCGGCTGCAACGGCGACTGGATCGCCCGGACAAACAGTGGAAATTCAACCCCGACGACCTGGCCGAACGGGCGCGATGGGGCGAGTATCAACAGGCATTCAATGATGCGTTGTCGGCTTGCTCGACCGCGCACGCCCCGTGGTACGTGATCCCCGCCGAACGCCGGTGGTATCGCAATTACCTGGTCACGCGAATCCTTGTCTCGACGATCGAAGGACTCGAGCTGTCGTACCCCAAGCCGGATTACGATCCGTCGACGATCGAGATACCGTAAGCGTCGGCTGACCCGGACCCGCATCACGAGGAACCATCGATGATGAAAACGAACCGTCACCGACGATGCGGCATGCTACTTTGGGCATTTGTGCTCCTGCCCGGTATAGCGGCGTCGGCGGGAACGATCACGACCGTCGCCGGCACCGGCCGGGGTGAGCTCGATCGTTTCGAGGGCCCCGCCGACCGCGTGAACATCAACCAGACCTTCGGCGTGGAGCTCGCGCCGGACGGTGGACTCTACATTTGCGAGGTCGGGCATCATCGTGTGCTGCGACTGGACCTGAAGCGACGCACGGTTACGACCGTAGCCGGCACCGGCAAGCAGGGTTATGCCGGCGACGGCGGACGGGCGACCGAAGCCCGGCTCAACGAACCCTACGAGGTGCGGTTCGACCGGGCCGGCAATATGTACGTCGTCGAGATGGTCGGCGCGGTGGTCCGCAAGGTCGACGCGAAGTCGGGCCTGATCTCGACCGTCGCGGGCACGAGTAAGCCCGGGTTCGGCGGCGACGGCGGCCCGGCGGTCCAGGCGCAGCTCCGCTCGCCGCACAGCATCGCGCTTGACGATCACGGCGGACTCTACATCGCCGACATCGGCAACCATCGCATTCGTCGAGTCGACCTGGAGACGGGCGTGATCGAAACCGTGGCCGGCAACGGCGAACGTACGCTGCCCGTCGACGACACCGTCGCGACGGGACGGCCCATGCTCGGCCCGCGCGCGTTGCACGTCGTCGGCGAGACGATGTGGATCGCCCTGCGCGAGGGGCACAGCGTTTGGCGTATGGATCTGAAGACGCGCCGCCTTCGACACGTCGCCGGCACCGGCGCGAAGGGTTTTCATGACGGGCCGGCCGCCGAGGCCACGTTCAACGGCCCCAAGGGAATCGTCGCCGGTCCGCATGACGATATCTTCGTGGTCGATACCGAGAACCAGGTCATCCGTCGCATCGACGTCAAGGCCGGCGAGGTGTCGACGGTGGCCGGCGTCGGACCGAACGGCCGCGGCTACGGCGGTGACGGCGGACCGGCGCGGCAGGCCAAGATGGATCGACCGCACGGCATTACCGTCGACGCTCACGGCGGGCTTTACATCGGCGACACCAACAACCACCGCGTCCGCTATGTCCGTCCGCCGCCGGCGCTCCCGCTCGGCCGAGTAAAAGGTGTCAGGAAGAATATTGTTCTCACTAAAAAATCATCCTGACACCTTTTGCGGTTCCGGCGGGATTTCGACCGGGAACACGTCGCGGGTGCGGCGGCGGTGGTGGAGTTGGGTGAAGTCGTGGGTGTGCAAGGCGGCGGCGTCGACGTTGTGGATCGAGCCGGCCATGGTCTCGAAGCCGGACCGGAAGTGCACCGCCGACTTGAGCGCGATGTAACGCATGGCGGCGCAGTCGATACCGAGACCCCTCGCGAACGCGGGATCGACCGGCTGCTCGCGGGCGGTGACGGCCACCACCGAGACGCCGTCCTGCTCGAGCCAGGCCGACGGGCCCAGGTCACCGGTCAGGCCGGCGTACATCGGACCGTCATAGCTGAACTTGCCGTCCGAAACCGCTTTTACCTCGACCGACATCTCGACGGGCGGGCCTTGAATCGGATCGGACTTGCCGCCGAGACGGACTGAAATACGGCTACCGACGCCGGCCTTCCGGGCCTGTCCGATCACTTCCGGGTCGACCATGTAGAGCAGCAGCGCATCGGTCAGGCCGAGGTCGAGAAACGTGCGCAGCACTTCGGTCGAGTCGCCCGGCGCGCCGCCGCCGGTGTTGTCCGAGTGATCGGCGAGCAGGATCGGGTAGCGTCCGATGCGCTCGCCGTCGGCCAGCGCGTCGCGTACCGAGACCGGCGCGCGATACCAGCGTTGCCGGTGCTCCCAGACCCAGGCACCGAGTTCGTCGGCGGCGGACTGAGCGAGATCGCGGTCTCCGTCGGCGACGGCGATTACCGACGCGCCGACGTCGGGTACGTCGGACCAGGGGAACCCGGTGGCGATCGTGGTCGATAGTATCCCCGGCCTGGACTCGATCTCGTGGACGCGCTGCATCACCTCGTCCATCGGGGGATGCGCCGTAACCTGACAGGCTGCGTTCCAAAAGAGCGGGAGTTGGCAGATGGCCATGGCCGGGTTGACGTCACCGTCGAGCGTCGCGACGATCAGGTCCGCCGCCTCCCGGCCGCGCTCGGCCATGTCCACGTGCGGATAGGTGTCGAATCCGATGATCGCGTCGGCGGATGCGACCCGTCGCGGCGTGTGGTTGCCGTGCAGGTCGGTGGTGGCAATGATCGGTCGATCGCGCCCCACCGCGGCCCGCACCGCGTCGATCAGATCACCCTCGCCGTCGTCAATCTCTTCGATGACCATCGCGCCGTGCAGGTCGAGCAGCACGCCGTCGAGCGGACCGTCGTGTGACTCGGCGTCGGCAAGCCGTTCCAGCAACTCGGCCTTCAGCGCGTCATAGTCCGCGCGACGGATCAGCCCGCCGGGGTAGGCGAAGGCCCAGAGCAGCGGGACCAGCTCGAAGCCGTGGCGTTCGGCACCGTCGATGAACCCGCCGGTGCAGATGTTCGCGCCGCGAAAGCGCTCGAGAATCTCCCGGCCGCGAAACAGGCCGAACCCGGTCTCGAAATCGCCCAGCGTGGTGAGCGACGTGGCGAAACTGCTCGACTCGTGGGAGATACCACCGGTACCGATACGCACGCTTGTCGCTCCTGTTACCCGGTACGATGTAAGCATTCACCCGAACGGTCACGGCGTGTTCACCGCCTTGGCCGTTGACTCGCCGTGGTGCCGGCGGGGTCGCGGAGTCAGAACCCGCTCGCTAGCGCTCGCGGCTCGGATTCGTGCCTCCTACCTTCGCATGTCGGGCGCGTCAAGACGTTGTCGGGGATGCGCTCATTCTGTGTTCCACAACGGTTGCGCGGCGGCGATGCGCAGGATGCGTACGACATCCTCGTCGAGCAGGAAACGCTGTTCGCGCAGTTCGATCGCCGCGGCGGCCAGGCGCGCCAGATACACCTCGCGCGTCGGGTATCGTTCCTGTACGCTGGGTCTCGGATCGCCGGTCCGCTGTCGTTCCTCCGGCGTGCGGGGAAACGCCAGGTACGAGCCGCTCCAGCGGGCGAGCATTCCTTCGGCGCCGCAGTCGGCGCCGCGCAGGTTCCAGCCGGCATAGGTCGCCAGGGGTACCGCGACATCGGGCAGCCGGATGCCGGCGCGTTCGTTGCCGTCGGCGTCGACCGCAGGCACCAGGGTTCGGTAGGCCGGCCCGACCTTCGGCGGGACGTGGTCGGCGATGCCCTCGGTCTGCCAGCGCGGACCGAAATCGAGTCGCTGCGGGGTGTACAGCACTTCGGGTATTCGCACGTCGGGAATTGTCGGGAACGACTGGCGGTGGGTCTCGAACGCGACCAACGTGCCGTCGTCGATGCGTGGATAGGTGCTCGCCGGCGGGAGTGTGCCGGTGCTGACCCAGCGATCCAACGCGGTGAGCAGGGCCCGCAGCACCGGGCGGTGGTCGAGGATGTTGACCGGATGTTGGTACATGCCGCGCGTCGGTGAACTCGACACGCCGTGTTGTGCGCCGGCGATGAAGTAAATGCGGACGTTCTCGTCGTGGTCGACATCGCGCTTGCCCTCGACGTCGGTATGCAACAGCGAGGCGGCGCGGGCCCAGTATTCGGTCGACGTTCCGGTGAAGAAGATCTTGGGCACGTGGCCGCTCTTGCGGGCCCGAGCAAGAATGTCGCCGCGCGCGCCGGTCACGGAGTCGGTCTGCGGCACGGAGTTGAATGGGAACACGTCGGACGGATAGAGCGTACCCTCGTGTTGACTGCCGTGACGGGTGGTCTGCGCGAAGCGAGCGTTGAACAGCCCGCGTCCCGCGCCGCCCACGTGCGGCATGGCGCCGTCGAACACGAGCCGACCGCGAGCGTCGGCGTTGAACCCCTCGTAGATGAAGTGGTGAATGAACCGGCCGGACTGGGAGATGCCGAAGACGTACGCCCGGTCGAGCATCCCGCCGAGCGGATTGACGTGACCCCGCCGGTCGGTGCGCGTATGGCGAAAGAACGAGACGACGTCCCGCACCGCGACCAGCCCCAATCCGGTGACGCGCGGGTCCTTGCCCTCGTAGACGAGATCATAGAGCCAGCCGGGGCGAAAGCCCTTTTTGACGTGCAGATGCTTGGGGTCGGGCACCGCCCGGCCGTTCTCCCATCGCGCGAACGCCCATTGGTTGTGGGGAATATTGATTTCCGGTTCACCGCGGCGCGGGCACATGGTCAGCACGGCGTCATGGTGATCGAGACTGACCGCGGGGTAGGGATCGGAGTTGCCCCAATAGAAGGGTTCGCTGAAGCTCGGTCGGTCGACGCGAATCTCGGCATGGATTCGCCCGGTGATCGCGGCTCCGTTGTCGCGAGCGACGGGCAGGTCGATCGTGAGCCGGTTGTCGCCCGGCCGGACGTCGCCGTTCCAGCCGCACCACAGGATGCTGTATCCCTGCCGCATGAGGAAGCCGTTGCCGGCGTCTTCAAGGGTGTTCGGGTCGTTGCCGCCGCGGTCGTTGAACGCGCCGAGCGCCAGCTTGTTGCCGCGGTTGTTGACCCCGTAGAAGAGTCGCCGGTTGCCGCGCGACGGGTCGATCGGCTTGAGCAGGCAGAACTCGGTCGAGAATTCCACCTTGCCCTCGGGATTGCGCGGCGCGAGTTCGAGGTCGTGAACCAGCGCGTTGGCGGGAGCGTCGGGGTCGACCTCGAGGGACGCCTTGCCGGTCAGTTTCTCGTAGGGACCGGATCGGCCGAACGCGTGTCCCGAGGCGAACGACTCACGCCGCTCGATCTCGAGGCGTGTGACTGCAGGTCGGGCCATGCGCGGTGACAGCAGGATGCACAGCAACAAGGAGAACACGCGTAACGCACAACCGTACTGAGCTGAAACATGCATGAGCAGGATCCTCGCAGGTCCGGGGAGCTTCCGGAAGACAACGGAAATCCATTGTAAGGCGCTCGATGCATGACGACACCCCAAGCCCACGGGTTGCATCCCGCGGGATCTTCCGAGCGATCCCGATCGAGACGAACCAACGCTCGTACTGGAGGTCACAGGGTTGATCCGTTTATACTTTCAGCGTCGGTGGACCCGGATTTCGACCGGGTCGCCTTGTCGGGAACCGTTGACGTCTAGACTGTTGGGGAAATCGAAACGATGCGCAACTTCGTTCTATGGGCATGCTCGCCGGCGGTGGTTTTGCCGGGGTTGATCGTGATTCAGGGCGCCCGCGCCGGCGCGGCGGCCGATCCGAACGACTGGCCCTGGTGGCGGGGTCCGAACCGCAACGGCAGTGCGACCGTCGGTGCGACCGTCGCGGCGGCTCCGACCGAATGGAGCGAGAGCAAGAACATCCGCTGGGCGACCGCACTGCCGGGATCGGGTCATTCAGACCCTGCCGTGCACGGCGATCGGATCTTTGTGACCGCCGCCGACGAGACCCGCCAAGTCCAGTACATCCTCGGCTACGATTTCGAGACCGGCAAGGAACTCTGGCGCACGCCGGCACATCGTTCCGGCTTCACCAAGAAGCACGACAAGAACACGCACGCATCGGCTTCTCCCGCCTGTGACGGCGAGCTCGTCTTCGCCGTGTTCGTCAACGACGGCGCGCTTTGGGTGACCGCGACCGATCGGGACGGTGATCAACGCTGGCAGAAACGCGTCGGCGATTTCGTTTCCTTCTTTGGCTACGCATCCTCGCCCACGCTCTACAAGGACACCGTCATCGTCTCCGGCGATCACGCCCAGGGCGGTTACCTCGCCGCCCTGAAACGCAAGACCGGCGAGACGATTTGGAACGTTCCGCGATCGATGTTCGAGGAGGGCAGCTACAGCTCGCCCATCGTCGCCGAAGTCGCCGATCGACCGCAGGTTCTTTTGAGCGGCACGGGCACGGTGGCGGGGTACGATCCGCAAACCGGCAAGCAGCTTTGGTGGTGTGACGGACCGGCCAAGTTGATGGCGAACACGATGGCGTACGGCAACGAGTTGGTTTATGCGAGCGGCGGCTATCCGGAGAAGGAAGTACTCTGCATCAAAGCGTCGGGATCGGGGAACATCACCAAGAGTCACGTGGTCTGGCGGTCCGGGCGCGGCGTCGCCTACTGCTCGTCACCCTTGCTCAGCGAGAACCGACTGTATTGCGTCACGGCCAAGGGCGTGGCCACTTGTTACGACGCCGCGACCGGTCAGGTGCACTGGCGCGAACGGCTGGGCGGCGAGGTGAGCGCGTCGCCCGTCCTGGCGCGCGACAAGGTCTATCTGGGTAACGAGTTCGGCACGACGTTCGTCTTCAAGGATTCGTCGCAATTCGAGTTGATCGCCGAGAACAAGTTGCCCGACACGGGCTTTGCCAGCCCGGTGATCTGTCGTGGCCGGATTCTGCTCCGCGGGCAGAAGAAGCTTTATTGCGTCGCCGCGAAGTAGGTGCGTAAGCACGCTGGTGCGAGCATGTGTGCTGGTGCGAGCATGTGTGCTGGTGCGAGAATCCCTTCTCGCACCTCCCGATGCGGGAATCCTTTCCCGCGAAACAAGGAGCGAAAACAATACCCGCGCCGATCGACGACGCGTTTCGTTAACGCCGTAGGGATGAACCCACATGATCAACGTATCCCGTCTATCCGACACGGAGTTCGAGGTCACGGTTCAGGCCGCGTCCACCACGACCCATCGCGTGACCGCGTCGACTGAAGATGTCCAACGACTGACGGGTGGTGACACCTTGGCCGAGACCTTGCTCGAAAAGTCGTTCGAGTTCCTGCTCGAACGCGAGTCGAATACGAGCATCCTGAGTACCTTCGATTTGCTCGTCATCGGTCGTTACTTTCCCGAATATGAACGCGAGATGGTCGCGCACTTCGGAGGTTGAGCTACACCATGACCAATCACGTTGAACGCTTGAATCCTCGTGGCCACGGCAGAGACGGGTATCGTCGTTCGTCCCTTTTTTCGCGGGAAGGGATTCCCGCATCAGGTGGGTGCGAGAAAGGATTCTCGCACCAGCCGAGCGTACGCCAGCCGAGCGTACGCCAGCCGAGCGTACGCCAGCCGAGCGTGCACCAGCCTAGCGTGCATCAGCATCGCGTCTTGTTGGCTTCGATCATCGTCATTGGCCTGGTAACGCTCGACGTGTCCGCCGTTGAGCCGGTGTTCCGGGCGGTCGAAATCGACAACGCCATCGACGTCGGTTATGCGGTCACGGTCGGCGAGATGAACGGGGACGGTCGCCCCGATATTCTCGTCGTCGACAGCACCGAGATCGTCTGGTACGAGAATCCGTCCTGGACCAAGCACGTCATCTTGAGCGACGCGGTGCAGCGCGACCACGTGTGCATCGCCGCGGCCGACGTGGATTCAGACGGGCTCAGCGACATCGTCATCGGCGCCCACTGGGCGCCGCGCGATACGGTCAACAGCGGCAGCGTGCACTATCTGGTGCCGGCGGCGGACCGTCGCAAACCCTTCACCCCGGTGACGCTGCCACGCGAGCCGACCGTCCATCGCATGCGCTGGGGAGACATCGACGGCGACCACCGGCTCGAACTGGTCATGGCCCCCCTGCACGGTCGGGGGAACAAGAATTTCCAAGGCGACGGCGTTCGCGTCCTCGCCTATGAAGTGCCCAAGGACAAAGCCCGCGGGACCTGGACGACCGAAGTGATCGACGACGGCCTGCACGTCGTGCACAATCTCGAACTGGTTCAGTGGGACGATGATCCCGCCGACGAGGTGTTGCTGGCCTCGTTCGAGGGCGTTTTCCTTTGCGATCGCAATGCGGCCGGCAAATGGACGCGCACCCAGGTGGCGAGCGGGAATCAGAAAACCAAACCGCACCGCGGTTCGAGCGAGATCCGCGTCGGTCGCTTACCCGACAAGCGGCGTTATCTCGCCACCGTCGAACCGTGGCACGGCAATCAGGTGGTCGTCTATACGCCCCCGGTCAAGGCCGGCGCACTCTGGCGACGACACGTCGTCTCCGAACAGGTCAAAGAGGGACACGCGGTCGCGTGCGCCGACCTGTTCGGTTCGGGGCACGATCAACTGCTCATCGGTTGGCGACAACCCGCCGGTCCCGACAACACGGTGGGGATCAATCTCTACCAACCGGCCGACGGCAGCGGCGATCGTTGGACGACCCATGCGATCGACGTGGGCGGCATGGCGTGCGAGGACCTCACCGTCGCCGATCTGAACGGCGACGGCAAGCCGGACATCGTCGCCGCAGGCCGAGCCACCAAGAACGTCAAGATCTACTTCAACGAATCGGCGAGCGCGTCGGCCAGGGTCAAGTGATCCAGCGACTTCGCGGCGGGTGATTGAACGCGTGCGACCGCCCGCGCGATGCTCTCGTCGTAGGTGCCGTCCGATTTCGTTCCGTTACGCGGGTCGCCGAGTTCCAGGATGTCGAGCACCGGCACGCCGGACGCTGCCCGCGCCATTGTGTATCGACGCCCGCCGCCGTCGGCCACGGCACACACCACGCCGGATTCGCTTAGACGTTCGATCAATCCCTGCACCGAGTCGGCGGGTAGTCCGAGCGGCGTGGCGATTTCGTCAAGTCGGATCGGACCGTTCCCCGCCGCGTAGGCTCGAGCCACGACGATCGCCGTCGCCAGCACGTCGGACGGGCCCAGCACGATGTTCCGAGCCCGTTCCGCCAGCTCCATCCCCTTGAGATTGGCGGCGGTGTGGGCGAGTTCGGCCCCGAACAGGAAGATCAGCCAGGAGAGATTCAGCCAGAGGAGAAACAGCGGCAGCACGCCGAGCACGCCGTAGAGGTTGCCGTTGACCACCAAGCGTTGCACGTAGACGGAGAAACCCCACTTGGCCGTCAGCCACAGCGGGACCGCGATCACCGCACCGCCGAGCGCGGCCCGGAAATGGACGATCGTGTTGGGCAGCAGGGCGTAAGCGGCCGAGAGAATCAGGACCCCGACCACGATCGGCCCGAACCATCCGAACGCCGCGAGGATCCAGCCCACCCCCGCGACGTCGCTGAAACGTTCGACCACGTTGCCGCCCAAATAGACGGCCGCCACCAGGGCCAAAGGACCGAGCGTCATGGTCGACCAATAGAGCAGAATGCGTCGGGCCAAACCGCGCGCCCGCGGCGCGTCGAAGATCCGGTTCAGCGAGCGCTCCATCGTGGTCAACAGCGTCAGCGCCGTCCACACCAGCAGCACGCCGCCGATCGGACCGATCCGCTCGAAGGTCAACTTGCTCTCGACCTGTGCGACGACCTTCTCGATCTCGTCGGCGACGTTGATGACGTTGCTCGGCTGCGATGCGGCACCACCGGTGGGCCGGGTTGTCGTCGAATCGGTCACCACCGCGATTTGGGCGAAGCCCGACGCATCCAGAAACCGGCGCAGCGTCGCGCGGGTATTGTCCAGTGCGCCGACGGACTTCATGACCAACAGGGCCAGCACGAGGAACGGGATCATGGTGAAGATGGTGCGAAACGACAGGGCGGCACTCATCGCCATGACGTTGTTGTCGCGCAGCCGAGAGGCGCAGAACCGCCACAGAGCGATCTGGAACCGCACGAACCGCGCCCACCGTCCGAGCTCCCGGCCGGGTTCGGACAAAAACCGCTCGATGCGCTGTCGCATGGTCGGGTACCTGTTCGGGTGTTCGCGACGATGCGGGCAGGGTATCGTCGAGGCGGGTGGTTTGTCGAGCGTTGCGGCATCCGTCGGCCGTCTCGGTTAGGATGGTCGATCATGTTGATGCCGCCCATCCCAGCGAACGAAGACCAGCGACTCGAAGACCTGCGCCGGGTGGACATCTCGCTGACGTCGTCGGAAGAGACGTTCGACGTCATCACCCGGGACCTGGCCCGCATCTTCGACGTGCCCGGGGCGATGATTTCCTTCACCGACCGGGACACCCAGTACTTCAAATCCGCCGTGGGGTTGCCGCCGCCCTATTCGGAAACCCGCTGCGAACCGCGTGAGCTGTCGGTATGCAGCCACGTGATCGGCAACAACGCCATGCTCGTCGTCGAGGATCTTCTCGCCGACGACCGCTTTCGCGATAACCCGATCGTGCTGGAATCGGGCGTGCGTTTCTACGCCGGGGCGCCGTTGCACGGCGAGAGCGGCACCGCCGTCGGGTCGCTATGCATCGTCGACATCAAGCCGCGCACGATCAGTGACCGTGAACGGGAGATGCTGCGCTTGCTCGCCTGGGGGATCATGGCCCAGGTCAAGCTGCAGATCGCCTTGCGCACTTTGCTCCGACGCTCGGTCCAGATCGACCGTGATCTTGAACAAGCCATGCGGATGCAGCGCTTCCTCTTGCCCCCGGCCAGGATCGAGGGTGACGGCTGGCGCATCGAACATCTCTATCGGCCCGCGGAACGCCTGGGAGGTGATTTCATCGACGTGCACCGCCGGCCCGACGGGCGGATCATGATGCTCGTCGCCGACGTCAGCGGCCACGGTACGTCCGCATCACTCTCCACCGCGATGACGAAAACCGTTTTCCTGCATGCGGCGCCGCGCGTGTCCTCGCCCGCGGCCCTGCTCGGCGCGATCCATCGCGAGTTGATCGATATGACCCCGCCCGGGCAATTCATCACCGCTCTGGCGGCTCTGTTCGATCCGGCCACCAAACAGATCGAGCTCGCGTCGGCGGGCCATCCCCGGCCGTTGCGGATCGGCGACGGGAGCGTCGAGGTGATCGATACGCAAAACGACCTCATCCTGCTCGCCGTGCCGGAAACCGTATACGAACGGGTGCATCGCGTCACCCTGCGTCCGGGCGAACGGTTGCTGATCTACACCGACGGCGCGACCGAAGCCGCCGATGATCAGGGCCGGATGCTGGAGACCCGCGGTTTGAGCCGGTTGGTCGGTGAAGCCGGACAGGGCAACGGCGACGCCTTTCTGGCCACGCTGTTCGACCGCATCAACGACCATGCCGGTCACCGGCTCTTCGACGATGTCGCGTTGCTGTCGATCCGGGTCGAATAGCATGCGCCTACAGCCCGAGGCGCAAGTGAGGGTGTATCCCTGACCCTTGCGCTTGAAAAAACACCCTCGCTTGCGCTTCGGTCTGGTAGGTTACTTCACGCCAGGATCTCGTTGATCACGTGTCCGTGTACGTCGGTGAGGCGACGGTCGATGCCGTTGTGGCGGAAGGTGAGTCGCTCGTGGTCGATCCCGAGCAGATGCATGATCGTCGCATGCACGTCGTACACGTAGGTCGGCCGGTCGCGGTACGCGGGTTTGTAGCCCCACTGATCGCTCGGCCCGTAGGTTACGCCGCCCTGGATACCGCCGCCGGCGAGCCAGTTGGTGAACCCGAACGGGTTGTGGTCGCGCCCTTCGCTGCCCTGTGAGCAGGGCATCCGGCCGAATTCGGTGGTCCAGAGAATCAGCGTGTCGTCGAGCATGCCGCGTTGCTTGAGGTCGAGAATCAACCCCGACGCGCCCCGGGCCATGCCCACGGCCAGCGGTCCGTGATCCCGCCGTATGTTTTCGTGCGAGTCCCAGTTCCGGCGAGGATGGCGGTTGTCGTTGCCCGACCAGATCTGCACGAAGCGCACCCCGCGCTCGAGCAGCCGACGGGCGACCAGACACTTTCGACCGAAGTAATCGGTCTCCTCGACCTCGTTGATTTCCTTGTCGAAAGTGGAGACGCCGTGATCCAGGCCGTACATTTTGAGAACGTGTTTCGGCTCTTTCGAGATATCGAGCGCTTCGGGCGCGGCCAGTTGCATGCTCGCGGCCAACTCGTACGAGCGGATGCGGGCTTCGAGTCGTGAATCGCCCGGCCGTTGCTCCTCGTGTTGTCGATTGAGCCGGTTCATCAGCTTCAACCCGCGACCGTCACTGCGACGCGTGATGTAGCCGCCGGTCTCGGGGAACAAATCGGCGATCGGGTTGACGGTTCCCGGCCGAATGATCGTGCCCTGGTGCTGGGCGGGTAGGAAAGCCGCGCTCCAGTTTTTCGCCCCGTTCGAGGCGAACCCGCGGCGATCGGGCAGGACCACGAACGTCGGCAGGTTCTCGTTCATGCTTCCCAGCGCGTAGCTGATCCACGCACCCATGCCGGGGAAGCCGGGTAGTTGAAAACCGGTCGCTTGCAGGTAGGTCGCCTGGCTGTGTACGCCGGTCTTGCCGACCATCGAATGGATGAACGCGATGTCGTCGACGCACGCGCCGAGCGGGGCGACGATGTCGCTCATCATTTTTCCGCATTGACCGTAGGGCTTGAACTTCCAGGGCGAGGCCATGGTCATGCCCGGCGTGCTCTGGAACAGCTCGACCGCTTCGCCCGCGTCCCAGGGCGTGCCGTGACGTTGGATGAGTTCAGGCTTGTAGTCGAACGTGTCCAGGTGACTCGCCGCCCCGGACATGAACAATTGTACGACACGCTTGGCCTTGGGTGGATGGTGAAGCACGTCAATCGCGCGATCGCCGGCGAGCAGCTTATCGCCACCCAACAAGCTCGCCAGCGCGATACCGCCCAGGCCTCCACCGCTCTCGAAGAGAAACCGGCGGCGATTCATCGTGTCAGGTTGTAGAGGCATCATGCGTATCCCGTCGCCGTATCTTCACACGTCAAAGATCGTGCGTGAAAAGCCTCGTAGAGGCGACAGTCAATAGCCCAGGGCGTGAGCCCTGGGTGTGCGATGCGCGATAACAAATCAGCCCCGAAGGGGCGACAGACGTAATCGCGAAGACCTTTCTTTCGCCCCTCCGGGGCTGGGTTTCTATGGCGCCCGACAACCCAGGGCTTGCGCCCTGGGCTATTGACTTTCGCCCCTTCGGGGCTGGTTTCAACGTATTCATGCGCGCACTTGCTTTCCTCTGCCTTCAATCCACGAACACGAATTCGTTCAGGTTCAGGATGACTCTGCAGGCGTTGGCCAATCCGAATTCGTCGGCGTATTCGGTCAGCGCGTGGGTCTCGTCCCGCGTGGGTGATCGATTCACGGTCAACACATACGCCGCTTTCAATTGCGACGGCAGGTCCTGATGTTCGGCTTGCAGTCGCGCGGCCAGGTGCTCGGACATGCGTACCATGAACCGGTTGTTGAGCAGGGCGAGCGCCTGCAGCGCGGTCAGGGTCTCGTTGCGTTTGGCGATGATCTCCGACGGGTCGGCGCAGTCGAGCGTCTGCATGAACGGTTGCGGCTGCGACCGGACGAGGAATCGGTAGATCGACCGGCGGTGCGAGCGCGGGTCGTCGGGATCGTGCAGGTGATATTGATAGTGCGGCGAGTGCTCGGGCTTCTCGATCACGAAGTCCTGAAACGCCGGGCCGAACAGGGTCGGATCGAGCTTGCCGCTGACCGCGAGCACGCCGTCGCGGATCGATTCGGCATCGAGCCGGCGACGGTTCATCCGCCAGAGGTAGCGGTTACCCGCATCGATCGTTTCGGCGTGGGTATCGCCGGCCGACGACTGACGATAGACCGCGCTGGTCACGATCAGGCGATGGAGGGCTTTGAACGATTGACCGCCGTCGCGGAATTCGATTGCCAGCCAGTCGAGCAATTCCGGATGGGTCGGGCGATCGCCCATGTGACCGAAGTCGTTGGGGGTGTCGACCAGACCGCGGCCGAAGTGATACTGCCAGACGCGGTTGACGATCGACCGCCACGTCAACGGGTTGCGCACGTCGACGATCCAGTCCGCCAGTGCGGCCCGGCGCCGGCCTTCGGGATGCGCCGCGGGCAGATCAAAACGCGACGCCGCACCGGGGATGATGCCGAGCGTGCCCGGGCCGATTTCCTGCGCGGGGGTGCGAATGTCGCCGCGATTCAGTACATGAATGACGCGCGGCCTGCCGCCGTCGTGTCCCGTGCCGCGGAACGCGCCGTCGCCGGTGTGCACCGTGCCCGCGTACACCACGCGCTGTCTCGGAAGCCCGGCGATCGCAGCGTCAACTTCTTTCAGCCCTCGCGCGACGGTATCGGATTCCTGCCGCAGTGCGTCATCGGTGACACGGTCGAGAACAGCCTTTCGCTCGACCTGGAGCGCGGCGAGTTGCCGGGTCGGTTTGGCTGTTTTCTTGACGCCGTAGTAATACCCGTCGACCAGATTGGCCCGTTGCCATCGCGCCGGCGCTTCGATCGAATCGAGCGCGGTGACCTTCGCGCCCGCCGCGACGTTCTCACCGTCACGATCGAGGACCTGCAACTCGGCCAATGCGAAGATGAAGTCGTTCCGTCTCGGGGCGAGTTGCGTGGCCGTCACACGCACGAAGCGTGCGCGTTGATCTTGCAGCGTGACGTGCTGCGGCTGCGTGCCGGGGTTCGGCACGTCGTTTTGCGTGTGCTCGGCGATGAGCGTCACGTGCTCGGCGAACGTCGGGTCGTCGCTGATCTCGATCTTGTAGCGCACCGGAAAGCCGAAGCCGGCTCCGATGCCGTTGAAGTCGTCGTGGCAGCCGGTGTAGACGACCTCGCCGATGTCGGTCGGGACGCCGAGATCGACCTGCACCCACTTGGGGACGTTGTCACGCGGCTCGATCTCGCTGTGGTAGCCGAACGCGTCGGTCTTGACGCGATCGGAACGCTTGGTTAGCGCGGCGATGCGTCGATCGAGCTGAGCAAGTTTCTCGCCGCCGCGCTTCTGGATTTCGGCATCGAGCGCTTGGTGCCGGGCTTCGAGGTCGCTCTTGCGTTGCAGGATCGCGGTGCGTTGTCGGGCCACGTTCGGGTCGGTGTCATAGAGACGATCGGCCCGGTCGAGAGCGGCGAATACCGCCTGGAGGCTGTAATAGTCGTCCATGCTGACCGGGTCGAACTTGTGATCGTGGCAGCGGGCGCATTGCACGGTCAGGCTCAGAAAGGTGTTCATGGTCGTGGTGACCATGTCGTCGCGATCGAGGTGGCGTGCGATCCTGCCGTCGATCTTGGTTTCGGGCACTTCGGCGTGGCCGATGAAATCCCACGGGCCGGCGGCGATGAAACCGGTCGCTTCGATCCCGTCCGGCTGGCCCGGAAACAGCACGTCGCCCGCCAACTGCTCGCGCACGAACCGACGGTACGGCTTGTCCTCGTTGAACGCGCGAATCACATAGTCGCGGTAGGGCCACGCGTTGGGCCGCGGCTTGTCCTTGTCGTAGCCGTGCGTGTCGCCGTAGTGCACGACATCAAGCCAATGTCGCCCCCAGCGCTCGCCGTAGTGCGGTGAATCGAGCAGTCGGTTGACCAACCGAAGGTAGGCGTCGGGTGCGGTGTCGGCGAGAAACGCCTCGGTCTCGGCGGGTGTGGGGGGCAGACCGATCAGATCGTAGGTCAGTCGTCGGATCAACGTGCGGCGATCCGCCGGCGGTGACGGAGTCAGATCGGTTTCCTGGAGTGTGGCTAGGATGAACGCGTCGACCGGCGTACATACCCAGTCGTCGTTTGCCGCCGGCGCCGCCGGTCGGGTCAGGGGTTGTAGCGACCACAAGTCCGGCGATTCGTCGGCCCACGCCGCGGCGGATTGGACGGCCACGATCGTCACCGAAATACAGCGAATCCAGGTGCGGGCGAAACGCATCATGACTCTACGGTAGCGGTTGACCAAGACGACGGTCAAGGATTCCGGGCGCCGACCGGTGCAGGTCACTGTAAGTCGCTCAGTTGTTTAACCGGCGGCGGTTCGAGGGGGCTCAGCCAGCCCCGCAGCAGGAACTCCGCCTCGGCGTTCGTCACCCGGGTGAAGAGGGAATCTTGCTCATCGGCGATGCAGACGTGCCAATGCCGGTTCGAGAATTGATGCAGCACGAGCACGCTGCGACGGCGCTCGAAGAGGTGCAATCGCCATGACGGATCGCGCCACCGGGCTTTGCGCATCAGAAGACCGCCGGGAACGACCAGTAGTTGCTCGGTGGACGATCGGACGATGCCGGTGAACAGGACGACGAACATGGGGGCAAGGAAAAACGCGTACATCCACCACGGAAGACCTGACGCGCGCCCGATGTACTGAAACCAGGAATAGAGAATCAGGAAAACGATACCGGGAACGGATGCGAAGATCACGAACCAGCCGACCGTATGGATGTTCTTCCTGACGCGATGCATTTCCGGTGCATTCAGCCAACCGGGTTCGCGGTCGGAATCTTCATTCGCGCGGCTCGCGGATGCGCCGCACAACCCCGATTGAATGCTCCGGAACGAAAGCTCGGATTCGTCCAGCGGCTGCGCTTCGAACGGGACGGTCACCGGCTCGATGCCCACGGCGGAACGCTCGAGTGAGCAGCGAATCGTCTCGGCGACCCGCCCGTGTGCGGCCAGAGCGCGGGCCGTTTCGTAGATGCGCGTCGGCAGCGCAACGCCGATCGGCGAGAGTCGCGGCCTGAGAAACCGCTTCGACAATTCGGCGAGGGGCAGATCGGGGTTATCGGTAAGCACCGTTTCCAGCTCTGCGCAAACGCCGCGGCGCATGCGTTTCTCGATGATCTGAACTGCGTAAATCAGCGTGAAGAGGCCCAGAAACAAAGTAACGCTGTTCCGTATCACCTGGCTCACCGCGAGCATTGCGATGATGAACGCGAAAAAATTCATCGCGAACCGGCGAGCCGGAAGCGCATCGATCCGTACGTCGGTCAGCCCCATCATCGCCGCATCAACGGGTGCCGTTGGTGCTTGCGCCTCTTGCGTCGGTGTTTTCGCGACCGGTGTTTCGGCCTGTATCTTCCCCAGACGTCGCCATGCCATCGGCAAGAAAACCAGTCCCGTCAGCATGCCGCCGACGCTTACCACGCCGAGATGTCGAATTCACTTCGCACGGTTCGCGTGTACCCTTCGGACGGGACCGCGCGGGATGCATCTCGCGGCTCTGAGGTTTCGCTTGCGGCGTGCGGGTTATCGCTGCGCTTCCTGCCGGCGTTGCGCTTCGGCCATTTGTTCCGCCGTGGGGGCGCTCCCGGTTTCCATCATGGCGATGAAGCAATCGAACAGATAGGTCGCATCGTGCGGACCGGGGCTGGCTTCGGGATGGTACTGCACCGCGAACAGCGGCTCGCTGCGGTGGGTGTAACCCTCGAGCGTCTGGTCGTTGAGATTGGTGTGGGTCGGTGCGGCCCCGGCTTGTTCGAGCGAGGCGGTGTCGACCGCGAAGCCGTGGTTCTGGCTGGTGATCTCGACCCGACGGGTGGCCAAGTTCATCACCGGTTGGTTGCCTCCGCGATGGCCGAACTTGAGCTTGTAGGTCCGGGCCCCCAATGCCAGGGCTGTCAATTGATGTCCGAGGCAGATGCCGAAGATCGGGACCTTGCCGATGAGCTGTCGAATCGTCTCGATCGCGTAGCCGACCGGCTCGGGATCGCCGGGACCGTTGCTGATGAAGACGCCGGCAGGTTTGTGTTCGAGGATCGCTTCGGGCGGGGCGGTCGGCGGTACCACGGTCACCCGACAACCCGCCTCGACCAGGTGGCGGCGAATGTTGTGCTTCATCCCGCAGTCCATGGCGACTACGTCGTGCTTTGTCTCGGCCTGGCGTGGTTCGAGGGCGAACGCACTCTCGAAACCGCGATCCCAGGTGCTCGTGGTTTTGGGTGCGACGGCCGCGACCAGATCCCGGCCGACGATTCCTTGCGACGAGCGTACCAACGTTACCAGGGCCCCATCGTCTTCGATGATTTCCGTCGAGAGCGCGCCGGTCATCGCCCCGTCAATGCGCAGCTTGCGTGTGATCGCGCGGGTGTCGACCCCCTGAATCCCGACGACGCCGTGTTCGGCCAGATACGTGTGGAGATCGCCGTCGGCGCGAAAATTGCTGTGGCGTCGGGCGAGTTCCTTCACCACGAAGCCCTCGGTCTGCGGTCCGGTCGACTCGACGTCCTCGCGGGTGACGCCGTAGTTTCCGATCAAGGGGTAGGTCATGGTGACGATCTGTCCCCGATACGACGGATCGGTGAGGATTTCCTGGTACCCGGCCATCGACGTGTTGAACACCACCTCACCGGTGCGCGTGCCCTCGGCCCCGAACGCCAGTCCTGTAAAGACGGTTCCGTCCGCCAGGGCGAGTTTACAAAGGCGATGTTTGGTCATGGCAACCGCGTCAACTCCGTTCGCGCCTGGATTATCGGCGCGTTGAAAACACGGCATACTTTACCGCGGCGCGCTCAAGGAATCATCATTCCGTGACGATAACAGTGGCGAGGCTGTGGGTCTCCGCTCGTCAGAGCGGACAGCCTGGCTTGGAGGGTCCGGGTAACGGCGAGCTCGGATCCTCTCTTTTTATGCGCCGATAAAAAGAACCGGCGGCAGGCCGAGACGACCTGCCGCCGGAAGAAACGCTGGGTTACTTTTGCGACGATGCTGCACGGATGCATCACGCCGCCGGTCGGCTGCGGCTACGGGTAGATCAGAGAGTCCGTCGAGGTCAACGGCGTATCGTTTCCTGCCGAAGGCGGGATGCCTGCGCTGCCTCTTTGGTACGGAATCTCCGACTGGGTGTAGATGTTGTCCGCGTTCATGCCGGTGTCGGGACGACGCGAGAACTCCGCGTGCCCGTCGGGATAGAGCGAGTTCTGACCCTCGCCTTCATTGAGCCCACCGTGGTTCGGCGAGTTGAACGGATTGTAATCATTCGGCTTGCCTCGGCCGGAGATCGGCCACGTCCACTGCGGCGGAACGGGTCGGTAAGTGTCCGACACCGCGCCCTGACCGGCATTGTTGACCCCCAGGGCCGAACCGGCGGTGGAATACGGGCCCTTGTCCGCGGCAATCGGAACCCGCGCATCCATCGTGTTGGTCGGAATCGCCAGGTTCCTCACCGCGATCTGGTTGTTGCTGGCGAACGTATAGGGCACCATGAACCCGTAACTGACCGTATTCCAGCCGGTGAAGTCGTGGTAGAACGAAACCTCATCGGTCAAGTCCTTTTCGTCCGAGCTGGACGGGCAGTAGAACGACCCCGGACCGGTGTCGCCGTCACGAACCAGCATCCACGCGTGCGAGGTGTTCGAGACCGCCGAATCGGAGGTCGTGTAGTCGGGCATGGCCACCGTGACCTTGTTGCTCGACCCTTTGACTCCACATTGCTTTCCGTAGGTGACGGCCGAACTGATATCGTGCGGAGCGATCGGGAAAAGATCGTAGTTGACGTTGGCGTAAATGTGATAGCCCTTGCCCACGCCGCTCATGTTCGCCGCACAGACCGCCCGCTTGGCCAGCTCACGCGCCCGCGCCAGTGAGGGCAGCAGGATCGAGATGAGCAGAGCGATGATGGCCACCACGACCAACAGCTCGATGAGGGTAAATGCCTTGCTTCGTTTCATGGCACATACTCCTTGTAGGTTGCGGTCATGCCGAGTGGGTCGCCCCGAAGCCGCCGGCCCTAGGCATTCGAAAATACGCTAGGACATGAGAACAGGCGTTGGTGGTGAACTGCGAGCTCGGTATCGAGCCCCATAGGGAAGGAATGCTCACCCCTGAGGATCATGCTTTCGAGCGTTGAGGCTTTCGGAATCTCCCACGCGCCCGCGTCGATGCGGGCCCTTTTCGACACAACCTAAGAAACACGTTACACAAGTAAGGACTCCGACGGCGCCGATCGCCGCAGAGCGCCCAGCGTTCAAGTTGGCCGGTCTTGTCGAGCGTACAACCGCCCGGTAGGGCTAGGTCTCCGGACACAACGGCGTCCCGGACCTATGGGTGGAGCATTTCGCGGAGGGAGGAATGAACCCGATAGTAGGACGTATGATAGCAGCGGCTTGCCAAGGTCGATCTTGAATCAGCGGCTTGTCTGGATATTCCCAGCCCGCCGGATATTCCCGATCCAATTGTCCCCAGCGCCGAGCGATATATGGTCCTCCACGACCATGATCGCCGTAGCGATCGTCCCGTAACCCACCACTTCATGATACCAGTTCCGCAGTGTGTGTCAACCGGGCGGCAGGGACGATTTTACAGGCCGTTCGGGTGTAGAGGCCTTGCAGAGGCCTTCCTGGCGCAACTATCAATTTCACAGAAGTTTACATCGGCCTTGAACATGCCCGGCGCCCTACGGGTCAATTGGAGAAGCCTCGGGGACGGTTCAGGTCGCGGCGTTGGTGACCACCGTGCTGGTTGTGTTCCGGTTGATGCGATGCGCTGCCGCGGCTATCCTCTCGCCTTCGCCGGGCACAAATGAATCCGTGCCTCGATCGCGCTGCAACCCGAAACCGGTCCCTGGCTGGGATTCCGGGTACGCGAATCATCGCAACGCCTCGCGCCTCCAAGAAAGGTCATCGTTCCCATGCTTCTGGCACAGCAAACATCCGACGTGACTTTCACCTACCTGGGTTTGGCGACTGTCGACTGGGTCGTCCTCGCCGTCTACCTGTTCGGCATCACCGGCCTGGGCATCTGGTCCTATCGTCGGGTCAAGAGCATGGACGACTTCTTCATGGGCGGGCGGCGGTTCGGCAAGGTCTTCATGATGTTCTTCGCCTTTGGTGCCGGTACCTCGAGCGAGCAGGCGGTTTCGGTCGTCGCGGGCACCTTCCGGGCCGGGCTGGCCGGCATCTGGTATCAGTTCCTCTGGCTCTGGGCCACGCCGTTCTATTGGATCCTCGCTCCGCTGTTCCGGCGCATGCGGGCGTTCACCACCAGCGATTTCTTCGAGCACCGTTACAACACCGCCGCCGCCACGCTCTACTCGATCTACGGCATCGGCATGAGCATCGTCTTCATCGCCGCCGGTCTCTTCGGCAGCGGCAAGATGATTCAGGGGCTGACCGGGGGCGAGATGCCCTACAACTACGCGGTGGCCGCCATGACGATCATGTTCGTCACGTACGGCCTGGCCGGTGGACTCGGCGCCGCCATCGTGACGGATTTCATTCAGGGCGTTCTCACCATCACGCTCTCGTTCCTGTTGCTGCCCTTCGCGCTGGATCTGGTCGGCGGGTTCGCCGGGCTGCACACCGGGGCCGCTGAACTGGCCGAGGTGCGCCCGGGCATGCTCGACCTCGTGCTCAGCCAACAGGTCGCGGACACGATGGGCAAGCCGCCGATCACCATGTTCTACGTGTTCATGCTCTCGATCACGGCGTTGGCCGGCATCGTCGTGCAGCCGCACATCATGGGCGTGTGCGGGGCGGGCAAGACCGAGTTCGAGGGCCGCTTCGGGTTCACCTTCGGGAACTTCATCAAACGTTTCTGCACCGTCGCGTGGACGTTCACCGGGCTGGCCTGCATCGTCATTTACCTGCCCGACAACCTGCCCAAGTTCGAGGCCATGGGAAACAAGGCCGCGACCGTGGCGATGGCACAAGCGGCTGAAGAGGGCAAGCCCGCACCGACCCCCGAAGAGCTCGTTGTTATTCGCAGGCAGGGAGCCCTGACCGCCGAAAAAGACTTCGCCGACCAGATCTTCGGGCTGGCCGCCCACGACATCCTGCCCACCATCGCGCCGGGTTTGATCGGGCTGCTGCTCGCTTCGCTGCTGGCGGCGGTGATGAGTACCTGCGATGCGCAGATGGTCGTCAGTTCCGGCTTGTTCACCGAGAACATCTACAAGCGCTTCTTCAAGCCCGGCCAAAGCCAGGCGCATTACGTCACCGTCGGCCGGATTGCCGGACTGGTGATCGTGGGCTTGGCGCTGCTGCTTCAGGTGCAGTTCACCGACGTGATTCAGGCCCTGAAGGTCATCATCAAGACCCCGGCCGCGATCGGCATCTCGTTCTGGCTGGGCATTGTCTGGCGACGTTTCAGCACCCCGGCCGTCTTCACCTCGACAATTACCGCGCTGCTCGTGTGGTGGTTCCTGAGTACCGAACAGGCCGCCAATCTGTTGGCGCCGTCGTTCCCCGATCTGGTGGCCGAATTGGGCGGTACGTTGCACGTCAAGGACGCGTGGCAGATGCTCGGCTACATGTACACCGGGGTGGTGGTCGGCATTCTGACCAGTCTGGTTACCCGACCGGTCGACAAACAGAAGCTCGACAAGTTCTTCCGCTTACTCCGCACTCCGGCGCGCGACGGTGAAAAGATCGAGCATGCGTGCGAACTGCCGGCCGACTCCGCGCCGCCGGTCGAGGGCAAGTTGATCAATCATCCTGATCTCGAGATTCCCAAGCCCACAGCCCTCGGCCTGGGCGGGTTCATCGTCGCCTGGATCCTCGTCTTTCTAATCATTCAACTGACGCAGTGGCTGGCGGGGTACGGAGCGCCGGTGGGATAGCAAAGTGTCGCAAGCGAAAAAGCATCCGAGCCCCAAGCGCCAGCGCGGTGGTTCTATGTTTTTCGAGGTAGCGCGACGATCGCGCCCCGCAGTCATGATCGACCACTTTGTGGAATTCGAGAACCCGCTCGCTGGCGCTCGCGGCTCGGATGGAGCACAACTGAAATCCCATGACTGACAAGCCATCGACAACAACCGACACCACGGTCGATTACGCCACCTCGAGCAAGGGCAAGGGCTTGCCCATGGTCGCCCAGTGGGACCCGGGCCAGCTCGCGGCTGAAGAAACGCTGCTCGCCGAATTGCAAAGCAAGCCGTTCACCCAGCGATTCAAGGGGTATATGAAGCTGACCGGCCCCGGCTGGCTGCAGAGCGCCATGACGCTGGGCGGCGGCAGTGCGGCGGCGTCGGTCGTGGCGGGCTACGGTTACGGATACGACTTACTCTGGGTACAGCCGCTGGCGATGATCGCCGGCGTGATCATGCTCGCGGCGATCGGCAACGCAGTGTTGGCCACCGGTGAGCGACCCTACGGCGCCATCCAGCGTGAGGTACATCCTTCGGTGGCTTTCCTGTGGGGGCTGGCCACGCTGGCGGCGTCGATCATCTGGCACTTCCCGCAGTATGGGCTGGCCGCCGCCGCCGTGGCCGACCTTTCTCAGGGCGCCGGCGCGTCCGAAGCCGCGGTGATGCCGATCAAATGGATCACCGGCGGGGTCGTGCTCGGTTTGGCCGTGGTCGTGACCTGGAGCTACGGATCGAACGCCGCCGGCGTTCGCTTCTACGAGTCGGCGATGCGCTGGGCGGTCCGGCTGATCATTGCCGCGTTCTTGATCGTGGTGATCGCCAGCGCCGCCCGGGGTCACATCGACTATGCCGCCGTGGCTCGCGGCTTCTACGCCTTTCGCATTCCTGAAGGATCCACCACCGTGATCCTCGGCGCGTTCGGGGCCGCCGTCGGCATCAACATGACCTTCCTGTATGCCTACTCGCTGCTCGCCAAGGGCTGGGGACGGCACCACCGCGGCCTGGCCCGCGCCGACCTGACCATGTCCCTGTTCGTGCCCTACATCGTCACCACGACGTTGATCGTCATCGCCATCGCTTCGACCCGTGAACAGATCGCCACGACGCTGGACGACCCGACGAAGCTGTCGCCGATCACCGCCGCCGGTGCGTTGCAAACCGTCTTCGGCGGCGCGTTCGGCCGGATCATTTTCGACATCGGGCTGGTGGGCTTCGCCGCGACCTCGATCACCACGCACATGGTGGTGTGCGGTTTCGCCGCCTGCGAAATGTTCGGGCTCGAGTACACGGTCCAGCGCTTCCGCATGTTCTCGTTGCTGCCGGCCGTCGGCGTGATCGGCGTGGCGTTTCAATCGCCATTCTGGGCCCCCATCGTCGCCTCGGCCATCTGCCTGCCCATGCTGCTGATCGCTTACGGCGCCTTCTACGTGCTCAACAACAAGAAGCGCTACATGGGCGACCGGCTCGCCGTCGGCTCGAAGCGATGGGCCTTCAACGGCCTGATGCTCGCCGCCATCGCCCTGACCTGCGCCGGCATCGCCATCAAATTCAAAGCCGGCGTGATCGACCAGCTCATGCCGTAATCCCGCTGGTCTGCTGGTGCGAGAATTCGGCTGGTGCGAGAATCCTTTCTCGCACCCACCGATGCAGGAATCCTTTCCTGCGAAGCAAGATGCGCGCTCGCCCCGCGCAGGAAAAGATTCCTGCAAGAAGACGTGCGAGAAGGGATTCTCGCACGAGCAATTCATGAAGCGTTACGACCACGCCTGATACGCCGGCTTGATGATGATCTCGGGCACCGTCGCGTGGTCGGGCAGTTCGGCGACGAAGCGTACGGCGGCGGCGACGTCTTCGGCTTGGAGCATGGCGGCGCGGTGGTCGTCGGTGACCGGGTTGGGGCGGAAGCGGAGGATCTCGGTGTCGACCTCGCCCGGCGAGATCACGCAGGTGCGGATGTGGTTGTCGAGTTCCTCGACGCCGATGGTATGCGTCAAGCCTTCGACGCCGAACTTCGAGGCGGTGTAGGCCGCGCCGCCGAGCTTGGACGCGCGCTTGCCGGAAATCGACGAGATGGTGATGATCGTGCCGCGACTCCGCTCGCGCATGTGCGGCACCACCTCGTGAAACACGTTGAACGCCCCGGTCAGGTTGATGTCGATTTGCAGGTCCCAGTCGGCGGGCGAGAGGTTCTCGAACAGACGGTCCTTGACGTTCACCCCGGCGGCGTGGACGAGCATGTCGATGTGGCCGAGCTGCTCGATCGCGGCGGCGACCAGCGCTTGCACCTGATCGCGCTGCGTGATGTCGGTGGTTCGGTATGCGATAACCGGCTCACCGGCGTGCGCTGCCGCGACTTCGCGCAACTTCGCTTCGCGTCGCCCGGCGATCATGACCCGCCCGCCCGCCCCGGCCAGCGCCAACGCCGACGCCGCTCCGATCCCGCTCCCGCCGCCGACCACCAACACCGTCTGCCCTTGAAGTGCCATGGATTCTCCCGTGAAGTTATGCAACAACGCTCCTCAGCGCCGCGACGTTCACGCCGCGCGGACACGCGAATCACCCAACCGCGGTCGAACGCTTGCAACATCATACTACGCGCGGGAACATAGTCACACTGATACACCGAGTAACCGTAACGCCGGGAACAGGTTGATGAACAGGATACGTCTCGCGGCAACCGTTGCCGGAGACCTTGCCACAAAGGGTTCTGACATGCGTTTTGGCGTGAACTTGATGCTCTGGACCGGGAACTTCACCAGCGATGACCTGCCGCTGATCGACAAGGCGGCCAAGCTCGGCTTCGACGGCGTCGAGTTGCCGGTGTTTGATCCCGGCGGGGTCGACGTGGCTGCGACCAAGAAGGCCCTGGACGACAACGGCCAAGCGTGCACACTCTGCACGGTGTTGTCGCCCGAGCACAACCTGATCAGCGACTCGGCCGGCCATCGTCAGGCCGGCGTCGACCATCTCAAGCAGTGCATCGAGTTGCTCGCGGCCCTGGGCGGCGACGTCATCTGCGGTCCGATGTATTCGCCGGTCGGCGGGTTGGTCGGTCGCGGCCGGAACGACGACGAATGGGCCCGGGCCGTCGAATGTCTCAGCCAGGTCGCCAAGACGGCCGAGGCGTGCAACGCGACCGTCACCCTCGAGCCGCTCAACCGCTTCGAGACTTACTTCCTGAACATCGCCGCCGACGCGGTCAAGCTCTGTCAAGCCATCGGCAGCGACGCGGTCAAGGTGCACCTCGACACCTTCCACTGCAACATCGAAGAGAAAGACACGCCGGCCGCCATCCGCGCCACCGGCGATCAACTCGGCCACTTCCATACCTGCGAAAACGACCGCGGCATCCCCGGCACGGGCCAGGTCGACTGGACCGGCGTCTTCGCCGCCCTGCGCGACGTGAAGTACGACGGGTGGCTGACCATCGAGTCGTTCGTGCCCGCGATCAAGGAACTCGCCGCCGCCGCCGCCATCTGGCGCCCACTCGCCAAAGACGGCGACGAACTCGCCGCCGAGGGGTTGAAGTTCATCAAGAAGATGGCGGGGTAAGCGTGAAGGCTCTGCGCCGCGAAGAGGCGAAGCGATCGGCACCTCGGTTGGAGGTTCCCCGCGGGTGCGAGAACCCGCTGGTGCGTGATTCATATCTCGCCCCCACCGATGCAGGAATCCTTTCCTGCAAGGTCAGTGCATGCGTGTGAACAGGCATGGGTTTCCGAATGAGCACCTTGCGAGCATACTGTCGTATTGAGATGGGCCCATGAGATGGAGTTCGGTCAAAAAGTCAGTTGATCGCGTCGACGTGCAGGAGTTCCATCATGCCGCTCATGTCGTTTTTCTGTCCTTCGTGCGGTCAGTCGATCGCCGTCGACGCACCGGCCGGCTCCGAGGCGCGGTGCGGATTGTGTCAGGCCGTCATTGTCGTGCCCGCTCCCGCGACCGATGATGTCGCGACGGGTGTGGCCTCGACCGGCGCCGCGCCGCCGCTGGCGCCGACGACGCGGGTGGCGCCGACGCCGGTTCGCTCGGGACTCGCCATCGCCTCGCTGGTCTGCGGCATCCTCGGCCTGATTACCTTCTGCTTCCCGATCGTCGGATTCGTCGGCGTGGTCCTGGGTATCGTCGCCCTGGTCCAGGCGCGCAGCCAACCCGACGTCTACGGCGGCAAAGGCGCGGCCATCGCCGGGGTCACCACCGGGACGGTCAGCATGCTGATTCTGTTTCCACTGTTCATCGTGGTGATCCTGGATATCCAGGCCCGGCAAGTGAAGTTGCAATGCTCGGGGAACCTGCACATGATCGCCAACGGATTGAACAGCTATGCGTCCGACAACGATGGACGCTATCCACCGGACTTCGCCACCATGGTCGAGAACCAGGAGCTCTGGCCGTACCAGTTCGTTTGTCCCGCCACCTACGAGGATGGTAACGGGGTCATGAATTTCGCGTTCAATCCCGGCAACGACGTCGAGGAGAGCGAGCTTCGCCGGTGCTATGAGTATCTCAAAGGCCAAACCACAGGCGGCGACGCCGACAACGTGCTCATCGTCGAGTTGCCGCACTGTCACGACGACGGCGGCCACGTCGTCTACGCCGACGGGCGCGTCGCGTTCATCGAGTCGTATGACAAGATCGAGCAACTGGTCGAGCAGACCCGCGCCAACTTGGGTCGTGCTGAATAGTTCCGTCTGTCGCTCACGGTGTCCCACGGGGTGCAACCCGTGGGCTTGGCGCGCGACGATGTACGGGATTACTGATTCCGTTGATCGACTCATGCGACTGAATCGATCAACCGCCGACCGGTAACATTTCTACACACCGACGGGATCGCTACAATCACGGGATCGGGTGGACGCGTGAACGAACCACGGACGGCCGGATCGATCGACGCAACGGAGGCACTGGCGCTTGACTACCGGTCGCAGCGCATCGGCGACTCGCGCATCGTATTGGCCGACTGCTTCGACTGGCTTCGCCGCATCCCCGCCGACAGCCTGCACGCGATCGTGACCGATCCGCCCTACGGGGTGAAAGAGTACGACTTCGACCAACTCACCAAGCGTGCCGACGGCAACGGCGGGGTATGGCGCATTCCGCCGTCGTTCGACGGGCACCGGCGCGCCCCGCTGCCCCGGTTCACCGCCCTCGACGCTCGGCAGCGTGAGCGGATGCGCAGCTTCTTCGCCGAGTGGTCGCGGCTCGTCTTGCGCGTGCTGCGTCCGGGCGGGCACGTGTTCATGGCCACCAGTTCGGTGCTGGCCCAACTGTTGTACGGCGCGCTGGCCGAGGGCGGGTTGGAATTTCGGGGGCAGGTCATCCGGCTGGTGAAAACGCTGCGGGGCGGCGACCGGCCCAAGAACGCCGAGGCCGACCATCCCGACGTCGCGTCGATGGCCCGCGGCGGCTACGAACCGTGGGGAATCTTTCGTCGACCGCTGCCCGCCGGCATGCGCGTGAGCGATTGTCTCGGCGCGTTTCAAACCGGCGCGCTGCGTCGCCGACCGGACGGCAAGCCCTTCTGCGACGTCATCGCCGGCGGGCGCACGCCGAAGCGCGAACGCGCGTTGGCGGACCACCCCAGCCTCAAGCCGCAAGCCTTCCTGCGGCAGCTCGTGCGCGCCGCGTTGCCGCTCGAGGTGGGCGTCGTGGCCGATCCGTTCATGGGCGCCGGCTCGACGATCGCCGCGGCCGAAGCCCTCGGCCTGACCGCCGTCGGCGTCGAGCGACACCCCGATTACTATGCGCTCGCCGCCGAGGCGATCCCGAAACTGCGCGACCTCGACGTGCCCGCCGACGCACCGGTACCGGCCGGGTAATCTTCACCGGCCGCGACTGTCACTCCGCCGTGGGCGCCGTGGTCCGCAGCCAGGTTTCAATTTGCGTGCGAATCTGGTAATCCGTGGACTCGGGCTTGCCGCCGATCAGGGCGCGATCGATGATCGCCGAAGCGATGCGCCCCTCCGGCCCCGCCGCCATCCCGGCCTGTCCCAGACGCGCATCCACGTCAAAGCCCGCGCATCGGCCCAGATTCCGCATGCAATGCAGGATCGTGCCGGCTTGGACCTGATCGTAGCCGAGCACCTGTTGCAAATACAGTCTCACCTTACCTTCGACTATCGAGTTCATGGCAACCTCCTTCTCTTGGGGCTATCAAGCTTCGGTCAGGATACCTATGTTCATCCAACGACCCGCCGCATCCGCACGACGGTCGTACGTGCAATTCCGTCAAGACGTTTCGACGGGGCGGGTCGTGATCGCCACCCCGTCGGCGTCCGGTGCGAACCGGATCAACTCGGTTCCGCCCGCGCCCTCGCAATAAAACGCACGCACCGGCCCGAAGAAACGTCGAACTTCGTCCCCCTTGCAATGCGGTAGAAACGACCGCATCACCCGCGGGTCGTAAAATCGAAAGTAGAACCGTCGTCCGGCGTCGCCGTTGACGATCAGGAGCGTGCGAAAGTGTTCGCGCAGCTCGCGCGGACTCGCCGACGCCTCGAACAGCACGCCCAGGTTGGTACGCCAGTGTCCGAACCACCAGCGACCGAAAGCGGCGCCGCCGCTGGTCGTGACCAGGTGCGGCGCCACCTGCGCCAAATCCCGTCCGAGCGCGCCCGCGAACAGGGACGCGCTGTCGAGTCCCAGCTTCCGGGCCTGGACGGGCGCGTCGGCGTTTTGCGCGGCGTCGACGATCGCGTGCACGCGCGCTCGCGGCGTGACCATGCGGTTGAATGTCGCCTCGGCGGCCGAGGGTTGTTCGGTTGGTTGACCAGGCGGCATGCTACGCTGTTTCACCAGGATCGCTCCTCTACAAGCCCGTTGCCGGTTCAGGCGCGGCCCGCCGCCATCTGCACCCGCGCCTCGTCCGTGCCGACGGTCACCTCCGCCTGTCCCGCCTCGCCCGACGGGAAGGCCGCCATCACCTGATACGAACCCGGCACGAGATTCTTGAATCGTGCCGTGCCCGACGCGTCGGTCACCGCGCTGCGATGGCCCGGCCCGGTCAGCATCACGTTGCCGCCGGCGAACGAATCCGTCGCGCCTTCATGGGTGACCGTCACCGACAGCGTACCGGTCCGCGGCGTGAACTCGTCCCCGGTCGCCGTGCCGACGGCGACGTCCGGACGCGAGGTTGCCGGCCGAACCTCGAGTTCGATCAAGGCCTCGCGATACGCCGCCGTCCACGTCCGGCGAAACGGTGCATCGTCGGGGTCGACCGTCACCGGCCGACCTTCAAGTTCCGGATGTTGCGCGGCCAGGCTCGCATCGGCCATCGTCGTCGCCTCGGGATGCAACGGTTGCCCTGCCGCGTTCGCGCCGCTCGAAGACGGTCGGGACGCCGTACCGAACCGAACGTGCTCGTACATCCGTTCCAGTTTTTCCTGCGGCGTCAGTCGGGGCGCGGTCAGAATTTCCTTCGCCCACGGTGTTCGTCGGTTGTCGTCAAAGCCCGGCGAGATCGCCACCATCAGCTCGACGTAGCCGGCCACGTCGCGCTCGAGCACCAAGCCGTACCCGTCCGCGGCCTGGATACCCTCGCCGATCAGCTCCCGGATCCACGCGTCGCTCTGTCGGCCCAGCACGTCGGGAAACCTCCTTCGCAGATGCGCGACCATCTCATCGGTGAAGCGCTCCCGCTGCGACTCGCCGAGCCCCTGCATGTGTTCTTCGTTCAACGCGAATCGTTTCGGCATCGTTGTCTCGTCCTGTTTCACACGCTTACGGCACGCCCGCGACCACGTTCTTGATCCGGAACGCGGTCTGTATGTCCACCCGGCCGCGAACCAGTCCGCCAGGGTGATCCTGATTCCGCGAAAAAAAATGCGACTGGAACGCGTGCACCGCCCGCTCGGTCGCGACATTGAAATTACCGTTGACGCCCTGATTCGCGGCGGGACTCAACACGTAGCCGATGTCGACCAGATCCTGCTGCAGCTCTCGAACCGCGTTGCCGTTCGCGCCGCTGCTGAGGACCGCCGCCGGATTGTTCGCCCAGAAGCCGGCATACATCGTTTGGTCGTCCGACGGTGAGAAACCCGGGATGACACCAAGCCCCAGATCCTGCACCCGCTGCCAGTCGAAATCCATGCCCGGATCGTCCTCGCGTCGCGACCCACGATCCGCGTCGCTGTGGCCGACGATACGGTGCGCGGGAATGTTGAAGTCCCCGTGTCCCTGAAGGCGTCCGAGCAGCGGGAGCAACGCTTGGTATTGCGCTTCCGGGTACTCGCCGTTCGCATGGACCACTTCGATCCCGATCGATCGCGTATTGACATTGGTAAACCCCGCCCATCCGGCGGGTGCTCCGACGTGACTGATGCGCTGCGATTCGCGCGCGATCTTGATCGTATGTCCGTCGACATTCATGAGATAATGGGCGCTCCCCACATCATTCGCGTTATCGTGATGGAGGGGGTTCAGGATGAGGGTATGAATCGCCCCCGAGATTCGCGCCCCGCCGGTGTGATGGACGACGATCAATTCGATGTCCCCGACGGCGCGGGCGCCTCGCTCCCGTTGCGTGTGCATCCAGATCGGTCGCCAGTCCACCGGCAGATGCGTGGAAGTCCAGTTGTGCGATCTCCGATTGCCGATGCGACCGTGAGCCACACCGTTGTCCGGATCGAACGGATCGAGCACGTCATGGAGAAACCCGTTCGAGGTCAGGATCTCGAACTCGAGTGGCCGGTAGATGCGGCTCGGCGGATTCCCCGGCCCCGAGGCGATGTCCGGGCCGACCGGGTCCGTGCTGTTGCGATCCGGGTTGGTGTGCGTAATGCGAACCGTGTGCATGCCGTCGGCTAGGTTGGTGGTAACGAGATGCACATTCCCACTGCCGTTCGTGACGCCCTGAATCCCCGCTCCCTGGATTTCAACCTGCGCATTACCGACGTTCTCCGCATGGGGAGCCCAATCGAAACTCGCGACTCCCTGACTGTTGCGAGACAGAAACGCTGTTTGCACCGACACGCGCAGGCGGACCTGCGGCGGGGCTGCGGGCACCTGAACTACTGCTTGGTCATCGGGCATCGTACATGAACTCTCACCGGCGACGTCACGACGTCGACGTATCCGTCGAAGAATCAGACTCCGTAGCCGCGGCTTGCCGTTGTTCGCACAGATCGGTGAACAACTCGCCGCAGTTCTCGAACTGTTCGTCATGTTCGTTCAGGATTCGTTCGTCGACATTCTCACCCCGACCCGTGGTCTTGAGCCCGTACTTCGTCCGGAACAGGGTGAGATTCTCTTCCAGCGTGTCGGTCTTCGGATACCCCAGGTTGTGCAGTCGTCGACGCATCGCTTCGTCCCGGTTCGCGCCCTGCGTTTCGAGGTACACGTCGAGTGAAAACGGAAACGCACCCGATTCGCCCCGCTCGCCCCAGTCGATATGGCATTGCTCGGGCATGTGGCGACCGTCCACCTCGACCTCGACCCAGCCGGCGCCGTCGGCCTGCCCTTCGTAGGTTTCACCGCCGATCTTCAACAGATACTGCGCCCGCGGCATCGGCGTGTCCGACCGGTCGAACAGGCGGATGCGCACCTTGGTCGGGCCGTAGCGAATCGCGCGCACCCGAATGACGTGCTCGGCGTCGGTGGCCAAGCCGTCGACCGACCAGGCTCGCGGCAGGTAGACGATGCCCGGATCGTCCGTGTCGGAAAAGCGATAGTTGTCGCCGCTCTCGGTGCGCTTCGTGCAGCCGACCTGCGTGTGCAGACAACGATTGATCTCGCGCGGGTTGTCGGTGTTCCAGTTGAACTTGGCGAGTTCCTGCCAGGTCATGCCGATCTCGTCGGCCAGACGCGCGATGCTGTCGCCGGTTTTGACCTTGCGCTCCTCGATCTCGGCGATTTGTCCGCCCGTCGAACCGCGTCGGCGTTGCGCCGGTGGCGGCGCGTCCTGGGCTGCCTGGCCGGTGGGCGCCGCGCCGACCGCGACGAAGTCGAACGTGTTGCGCAATCGCGCTGCGGTCAGTTCGCATTTGATCGAGCACGTGCCCGCGGTTTCGAGATCATCGAACGCGACCCGTCCCTCGCGATCGGTGGTATGCGACTCCTCCTCGCGGTCCGGCAAGGTGATGTTCAACCCGACTCCGGGCACCGGTTCGCCGGTACTGTCGATGACGACCTGCACCGCGAAGGTATGTTTGGGCTCCTCGGCCGCGGGTTGCAGGGGTTCGCCCGGAATCAGTGCCACGCCCACCGTGGCCGCTTCGATCAACGCCGGCGCGATGGCCTCGGCCGGGGTTTCGCTCTCCTCGCTGTCCATCTGCAGGACTTCTTCTTCTTCCTCTTCCTCGGCTGCGGTCGCGCCGCCGCTTCCGCCGCCTCCCCCGCCCCCGCCACTGCCGCCGGCGTCACCGATCAGCACCGTCATACAGCCCATGGCGATCGCGTTGCCCGCGCACACCGAAGGCGGACCGATCGGGTCGGATACCCGGGCCGCGGGCATGTTGCCGATCAGCACGGTCGTGCTGCCCTTGAGGATCGTGCCCGTCGCGTGCGGCACCGGACCGTTGAACATCGGGCACGCCGCCATATCCATCGCCGGCATCGCCCGTGCCGCCGGCAACCCGCCGATCAGCACCGTCGGACAGCCCGGTCCGGTGATCACGCCGCCGTGCGCGCAGAGGTCGGTAAGCCGTGCCGCGGGCATGCCCGCGCCCGGCGAGGGCGGCCCCGGCACCGCGGGCGGCACGGGCTCGGGCGGCGGACCGCCCGGTCCGAACTTGTTCTCCCACGCCGCCATCTGCTGGCTGTATTCGGCCAGCTCCTGCTGCGTGGGCGGCACGGGCGGCGGCTCGGGATGGCCCTCCCAATAATCGCCGACCGCGTTGGCTTCGGATTCGACGCTCATCTACCTGTTCCTGGAACCCAATCAACATCATCGTGGCGCGGGGCGCCACCGGCGGCCTGTCCGCCGGTGCCGAACCACGAAGACGACTACGGTGGGGCCGACCGCGCATGCTCCAACTGCTCGAGCATGTTGCGGATCGCCTCTTGCTGTTGACGCGTGAGCTTGAGGTTCTGCGTCGCGTAGTCACCGAGTCGACGCATCTGGGCCCGCGCCGACGACGTATACGACGATAACCCAGGCGGGTTGTAGCTCACGGCGGGGCGGTACCATTCGCCCGGCTTGTAGTCGAACAGCACGTCCACGAGGTCGCCGCGAAGTTCTTCGGGCATGCCGCCGGCCAGCATCCGCTCGCAGGTCTGCAGCAGCCCCGTGTCGTTGCGATGCGTCAGAATGCTGCTCCGCATCCAGGACTGCTTGAAGTCGTTCTCGTGGGCGGGGTCGGTGAACTTGCGCTCCAAGAGCTCCAGCGCGGGTTTGCTGCCGTTCTCGGTGAGGGCCTCAATGGTGAGCGGGGTGAACCCGTCCTCCGGCTGACAATACTTGTCCCAGAACGCAACCAGGTCGGGGGTTGCGGGTCGTACCACGGCGGAAGCTTGAATGAGCAGATCGATCCGGCCGCCGCTTTTCAGGTAGCCCGGGCTATTGATCAACGCTAGGATCGTCTCCCGGGCGACCGGGGCCTGGTTGTTCTCGAGCTGATCCATGATGTGTCGAAGCCGCAGCCGGTTGGGATCGCTGTCGTACTCGGCCTCTGTGTTGAGTTTGAGCAGGAACACTTCGGAGTTTAGCGCGCCGCGCAGCGCCTTGTGGTCCGCCTCGCTGTCGCCGGCGGCGATCAGCATGGCGGCACGTCTGAGCTCCTTCGGGTTGTTCGAAGTCTGTAGCACCAACGCATTGTCCGGTTCGTCGGCCATGGCGGTCTCCCTTGAATTCGACGTACGGTTCTGCCGCCCGGCACAGTTGCCGCCGAGCCACAGTAGTCCGCAGCAGAGGATGGTTGTCACAATCGATCGCATACTGATCGTCCGTCATAGGGTGGCGGCGGGTACTCGAATCACCTCTCCGGGATAGATCAGGTCGGGGTCGCCGCTGCGCAGCCGATCACGATTGCGCACACCGGTCCCGCCCTCATAGTTATAGAGTTCCTGCCAGGTCATGCCGTGGCGTTGGGCGATCTTGGACAGCCAGTCGCCCGAGATAATCGTGTAGTCGACGGACTCGGCCGGCCCACCCTTGGGTGGTGGACCCGGTGGTCCCCCACCCGGCGGAGGCGGTATGGCGGGCACGACCGCAGGGGCCGCGACGACCAGCGGACTCAATTGCACTCCCTTGGCCTGAATGATGTCGAAATCCTGCGCCGTGGCGGGCGGATCACGCCAATGCATGACATTCTCGTGCGGGGGGTGTAGCAAACCGTCCCAGAAGATGCCGCCGGCGTTCAACGTGGCAGGGGCATCGGCGGCGGTCATGTCACGGGCCGGGTTCGCGCCGGCGGCGGGCACGCCTTCCACACGATGACCGAGATTGAGGATGTGCCCGAACTCGTGGGCCATCGTGTTGGCGTAGACGATCTGCTGCGCCGGCGTGGCGTGGTTGCCGGCCGGTGCAGCCGCGCCGCCGTTCCCGTCGGTCAGAAACATCGAGAAGAGCTGCGGATTGCCGGCTCGGGGAATGCCGGCGATCAACTGCATGACCACCGGGCCGGTGGTCGCATCGGCGCCGATGCCGACACCGGTCGGACGAACCCACGACGTGCTCGGCGTTCCGCTGTCGGTAATCTGCGGTCGTGCGCCCGCCGCCGCCGGCGCGGTGCTGTTGGGAAAGTCGTTGGCTACGCCCAAGTTCCCGTCGCGATCCGAATGGATGTACACGAAGTTCATCACATTGGGCCTGTGGTTCCTGATCGTAGCACGATCAATGGCGGCCTGATTGATGCGGCGCGTTGCCCCGCGCGGAACGCGAATTCGAAAGATGCCCGGGATGGCGGTGGCGGTGGCACCGTGGGTTCGCGTCGGGTTGGTGTCCAGCGTCAGCTCCAGCCCCATCTGCCGCATGAATCGATTGGCGATGTCGATGTGGTTCTTGACGTCGGCGGGTGTGACCCGCGGCGTGCTGTCGCGCGTCGTACCGTTGAGGATGTTGCATCGACAGGGCACTTGCTTGATCGCCGCCACCAGGGCCCGGTAGGTCGCGAACAACGCGCCCTGGAACCGGCATTCCAGACGTACCTCGCCCGCCGCGGTGCCGAAGACCCTGATCCGCCGGCCTCGGGCCGGTCCGAAGAACCCGACGTTGCCGCCGGTCACGGGCACCGCCCGCCATTCCAGACGGGGATCGTTGTCCGTAAAGTTGAGCGACTGCGGCGTGTACGTGGTGAACTCGATGCAGGCACAGTTGCGGGCGTTGACCCAATTGGCGGCGTCCAGCGCCGCGTTGTCGTGCGGCCCCGCCGGCGCGGTATTCGCCGGTCCAAGAATCGGGATCACCGACGGATTGGGAATGACGTTGATCGGCGAGTTCGCCTGCGGGTTCGTGCCGCCGGTGTTGTTCTCTGAGGTGGTTCCCGCCGGAAACGCCGGTCGCCTCGGCAACGCCGATGCCGGCGGTGTGGTGGGAACCGGGCGAACGGGATGACATTCCATGCGGGCCCGAAAGCTGTTGCCCGACACCGTGGTGCAGGTCACGCTGCCCGTGTTTTGCCGGGTGGCGAAGACACGGCCGGGCGCGTGGCGTCCGAATCGCCCGTCGATCGCGAGCTGCACTTCCCAGTCGAGAAGAAAGAACGACGTGCCGTGTCGGAACGCGAACCGGCGCTGACGAAACGGGAATCGCAGCGTATGTTGCACCGTGCCGAGATTGTCGTCGAAGACCGGATCGTCCTCCGTGGCCTTGAACCGCACCACCAGCTGACGCTGGTTGCGAACATTGACGATGGTCGACCAATCGCCCTCGGGCAGACGGATGCTGCGATTCTCGATGGCCCGAAACGTTCGGCGATGGCCCACCCGACTGTTGCCCACGCGGGCGTCGAAGAAGAACTCCCCGTCCCCGGCATCCGAGTCGTCACGTACAAACACGTGGCGAAAGATCACTTTGATGCGTTCATCAGCGGCCATCAGTCAAACCTCAAAAAGCCAAGTGTTAACTACCGTGTAGTTCCCGAATCTTGTTGCGAACCTCTTCGGTTAGTTCGCCCGTGGGTTCCAGGCCGTGTTTGGATTGAAACGCTTCAATCGCCCAATGCAGGCCGTCGGTCATCTCGTTCGTGCGATCGCCGCAGTCAAAGCTCAGGTTGCAGAGCCGCTCCTTGACGCCGCGGTATTCGCTGATCGGGCTGAGTCGGCCGAGCTGCAGGTCGAACGCCTCCTGGTTCTCGGTACCGGGGTTCAGCGTGAGCCGGCCCAGTTCCGCATTGCCCGGCATCGGCACCTCGAGATAACCGTCCGCGTCGGTGGTGCCTTCATGTCGCTCACCTTCGATGTCGAGCACGTAGGGCACGTTGGCTCGCGGCTCGTCTTCATTCGGCTGACCGGTGGGCTCGGGATCTTCGGTGATCGAATCTTTTCCGCTGGCGATGGTGACGATCTCGGGCGCTTCTTCCGGGTCGCGATCCGGCTCCTTCATCAACCGGATGCGCAGCTTGGCGGGCTCACCCCGGCGGCGGAAGCGATGATGCTCCTCGGTCTGGCCGGGCTCCTGCTTGGTGCGAATTTCCGGGACGGTCAAGAGGTCGCCGGGCAACAGCACGTTGGGATCGGTCCGCGTCGATTGCAACTCGGCGTTGCCCGGGTCGTTCCAGATCGTCTCCCAGAAGTGTCCCGTATCGCGGGCGATCGATGAAATACATTCACCGTCCTGGACGACATGCTCACCCGTGCCGACCGGACCGGCGCCCTGCTGTTCCTGCTGCTGTTGCGGGTCGTTTGGCGGGCCACTTGCGCCGGCGCCTGGGGGGCTCTGCACGGGGCCGCCCCCGGTCATGCCGGGCATACTCGGTGGGCCGCCCAGCATGTCGCCGCTCCCACTGCCGCCCAGCATGTCGCCGCTCCCGCTGCCGCCCATCATGTCGCCAGTCGGAGCGCCGCCCGGGCCTGGGGTGTTCGGATCTTGTTGTGGCATTTGATCGGGCATCAGATTCTCTCCCAGGCCGCGGAATCAAGCCGCGGGAAACTAATCATGCACTGGCCTTGCGGTTCCGGCAGCGGGATATAAGCCTTGCCGTTGGCGTCCAGCGAGCCGCTTCGTATGGTCTCGCCGTCGGGGGCGACGATCTTGTAGGGCTCGCTCGGAATCGGCATGTCCGCCTCATCCACCAGTTCAATCGAGATCCACGTCGTCAGCGGCTTGTCGACCTGCACGTCCGGCTCGGGCTCAGCGGATGGCGGCGGTTCACCGCCCGTGTAATTCGTGTCTTTGCCGGGCTCGGCAGAATCGGCCTCGGCGGGCTCGTCGCAGGTCTCCGGCGACGTGGCCTGCGCCGTAACCGGACTGACCGGTGGGCCCGACCCGCTGTTGATGTTCACCAGTGGTCCACCGACGATGAAGATCGCCGCCGGTGTCAGAACGATGCTGCTCCCGCCGCACTTCAATTCGATGCCCGCGGTCGCCTCGAGCTTGATGCTCATCGCCTTGAGCGCGTAGGTGCTCGTCACCTCGTGCTTGTGGTTGCCTCCGAACTTGTCCACCACGTCGCCGCCGACCTCGGTGCTGCACGTGCCTTCGATCTTCGTCGACACCTTGCCCTTGACCGTCAGGGACTGGTCGCAACCGATCTCCTCGGTCCGGTTGCCCTCGTCCAGCTTCAGGTGGAAGTCGCCCTTCTTGACCTGCTCGATCCGATCGCACTCGACGTAGAGGTGGCGGTTGTTGCCCACCGCTTCGACCCGGTCGTTGTTCACCCGGATGTGCAAGTCCTTCTGGGCGAAGTGCAGCACCTGCTCGGAGTCCTTGAGGTCCTCGAAGCGGATCTCGTTGGTCCCCTTGCCGCCCAGGCTCGAATTCGTCTTGATGCAGCTTCGCGTCTTGTGGTCGGGCAGCTTGTACGGCGGCATGTGGTCGGCGTTGTACACCCGACCGACGATCATCGGCGCGTCCGGGTTGCCCTCGAGGAAATCGACGAGCACTTCCTGCCCGATCCGCGGGATGAACATGTTGCCGTACTGGCCGCCGGCGAAGCCCTGAGAGACGCGAATCCAGCACGACGACGCGTCGTTGAACTCGCCTTGGCGGTCCCAGTTGAACTGCACCTTGACCCGGCCATACTCGTCGCAGTGAATCTCCTCACCTTCGGGGCCGACCACCCGCGCGGTCTGCGCGCCGCGCATCACCGGCCAGGGTGTGACCCGCGGCGGCCGATAGACCACTGTGGCGGGAATGCACGAGAATCGGCAGCCGAAGACCGCCGCTTCGTCGGTGGTCACCGACGCCCGGTTGATGTCGTCGATCAGGTTCGGCACCGACAGGGCTTCGAGCGGATTCGCCCCCGCGGCGACGCCGATCGACGCGAGGTCCTTGGAAACCTGGCCGGCGTGATAGAGCCAGTCGCTCAGCGCCCGGTTGGCGGTCGGGTCCCCGCCCTTGAGTCGGGTGACGATCTGCAGCAGGGCTTCGGCCAACTGACTGATCGTGCGATCCGAATTGTTCCGGGCCGCGAGCAGCGACTGATGAACCCCGGTATCGAGTACGCCGCGCGTGCCGTTCGATCCGCTGCTGGTGCGCGTGGTCGACTGCCGACCGAAGTGCACCGCCGACGTGACCAGGTAGTTGCCGTTCGTCGGTGCCGACGGATGGTCGGTCAACTCGAACGTCTTGCCCGGCCCGAGTCGGTAGGAGTTGCTCTCGCCCTGCCCGACGGTCCGACCGGCTTCGAACTCCTCGGCCCGCTTACGCGCCAGGTCGCCGCCGCGATTCTGATCGACGTATTCACCGGGGTAGTCGAAGAACTCGAGATCGCTGTCGCGCTCCGAGCCGGCCTGCGCTTCGAGGTTCAGCGGCGGATTCTTGAACGTAAAGTCGCGCAGTACCGCCGCCCCCGGCCGAACCCCCTGGCCGAGGCGGAACTTGAACACGTGCTCGTCGGGTACGTTCAACCCCGTCGCGTGCTCGAAGCGAAGCTGCGGCTCGGGCGTCAATGGTTTGTACGCCGACGTCGAGTCGGCCATCACCAGCACGTGTGATTCGTCGGTGTGCTCGAAGTACCACCAGATGCCCTCCTCCTCGAGCAGTCGGCAGACGAAGTTGAGATCGGTCTCGCGGTACTGCACGCAGTATTCACGCGCCGGCGTTTCACCCTCGAGCTCGAAGCGGAACGATTGGCTGCTGAGTCCGGCCCGAGTCAGTACGTCGGTGATGATTTCCTTGGCCGACTGGTTCTGGAAGATTCGACAGCCGTAGCGATGTGACAAACGCCACACGGCCGGGACCAGTTCCGCGCGGTAGTAGGTGAGTTCCGGTGATTCGCCGGTCATCTCGAACCGGCTGATGATGCCATGAAACCAGCGGCTGCCGTGCTGGGTGCTGATGCTGAGCACCGCCGCCTGCCCGACGATTTCCTCGAAGGCGACGGACTCCTGGGTGGTCGACAGTTCAATCTCGAAGCGATAGAGCTGGCCCAGCCCTTCCGACCCGCGATACCGCAGGACCAGAAACTGATCCGGCTCGCCCGCGCCGATCTTGAACGCCAACCGCGCCTGGCTCATATCCACCCCGGCCGAGGCCGCCGCATCGTCACCGCCCTGAGAGCCGGAACCCGTCGATTGTGCTTCTGCCATGAGTCCTGATCCTTCGTAACGTCGGTGTCGAAACGTCCCCCCATCAGGCGCTTCAGTCGGTGAACACGTAGCTGAAACCCTCGTCACCCTCGGTCTTCATCATGACCGCCGAGGGCATTTTGTCCTCGGCCATCTTGGTGAGCAGTTCGCGCGACAGCTGGGGCAGCACCGTCTGGTCGAGCAGGTGGTCGATCTGCCGAGCGCCGATGTCGACCTGCGTGCACAGCTTCGCCATCTGCGCGTACACCCCGTCGTCGACGTGGAACGACATGCCGTGCGCGGCGGCGAGCCGGTCGCCGACCTTCTTGGCCTTCATCGCCGCGATCGACTCGAGCACATCCTGCTCCAGCGTCATGAACGGGATCACCGTCATCCGCGCGACCAGCGCCGGCTTGAAGTGATTCCGCAGATGCGGGTAGATGCCTTCGAGCAGGTCCTCCATCTCGATGGCCTCGCCCGACTCGCACATCCCCTGGATCACGTCGGTGCCGAGGTTGCTGGTCAGGAAGATGACCGTGTTCTTGAAGTCGATCACCCGGCCCTCGCCATCGGCGAGCGTGCCCTTGTCGAACACCTGGTAGAACAGGTTCAACACGTCCGGGTGGGCCTTCTCGACCTCATCGAGCAGCACCACCGAATAGGGATGCTGCCGCACCGCTTCGGTCAGGATGCCGCCCTCGCCGTAACCGACGTAGCCGGGCGGCGAACCCTTGAGCGACGAGACGGTGTGGGCCTCCATGAACTCGGACATGTTGATGGTGGTGAGGAACTCGTCGCCGCCGAAGAGCAGATCCGAGACCGCGGTGGCCAGTTCGGTCTTGCCGACGCCGCTCGGGCCGACGCACAGAAACACGCCCATCGGCTGATTGGGATTGCCGATGCCCGCCTTGGCGGTCCGCAGCTTCTGCGAGATGATCGACAGGGCGTGTTCTTGGCCGATCACGCGTCCGCGCAACTGACCCTCCATGTCGAGCGAGGCGGTGATGGCGTCCTTGACCATCCGCCCCACGGGTATGCCGGTCCAGTCCGAGACTACCGACGCGACGGCGGCGCCGTCGACGTGCGGGTGCACCAAAGGCGATTCACCCTGCACCGCCTTGAGCGCGTTCATCGCCTCGTCGATCTGCTTGCGCAGCGCGGCTTCGTCGACCGGTGCTTCGGCTTCTTCGGTCTTGGCTTCCTCACCGTCGCCGTCGACTTGGTCACCGTTCGCCTTGTAACCGGGAAGCCGGGCGCGGAGTTTGTGAATCTTCTTGACCGCTTCAAGTTCCGCTTTCCAGGTCTGCTCGACTCGTTCGCGCTCCTCGACGAGCGACGCCCGCGTCGATTCCATTTCGATCAACGCGTCGGCGTCGGTGGCGACACCGCCGGCAGCGTCACGTTTGACCGCGGCGATGGCGGTGTCGAGGTTGTTCAACCGGCGGTCGAGATCGTCGAGGATCCCCGGCCGGGTGCTCATGCCCACGGCGACACGGGCCGCGGTCGTATCCAGCAGATCGACCGCCTTGTCGGGCAGGAACCGGCCGCTGATGTAGCGCGTCGCCAACTCGACCGCCGACTGCACCGCCTCATCGAGCATGAAGACCTTGTGGTGCTGTTCGTACTTGTCCTTGAGTCCGCGCAACATCACCACCGCGTCTTCGATCGACGGTTCGTTGCAGCGCACGAGTTGGAAGCGGCGTTCGAGGGCGGCGTCCTTCTCGAAGTATTTCTTGTATTCCGCCCAGGTCGTCGCGGCCACGGTGCGCAGCTCGCCGCGGGCCAGCGCCGGCTTGAGCAGGTTGGCCGCGTCGCCCCCGCCCGCCGGTCCGCCCGCGCCGATCAGGGTGTGGGCTTCGTCGATGAAGGTGATGACCGGCGTTTCGCTGGCTTTGATTTCGTTGATGACGTTCTTGAGCCGGTTCTCGAACTCGCCCTTGACGCTCGCCCCGGCCTGGAGCAACCCGAGGTCGAGCGCGATGAGCTTGACCCCCTTGAGGATCGGCGGCACGTCGCCCTCGGCGATGCGCAGGGCCAGGCCCTCGACGATGGCGGTCTTGCCCGTTCCCGGCTCGCCGACCAGGATCGGATTGTTCTTGCGCCGGCGGGCGAAGATGTCGATCATTTGCCGAATCTCGCCGTCGCGTCCGAAGACCGGGTCGATCTCGCCGCCGCCCGCCTTGGCGGTCAGGTCGATGCAGAAGCGATCCATCGCGCTGCCCTCGGCGGGCGCGCCGCCGGGTCGGGGCATGCCGCCGGCGCCTTCGGGCGCGCCGGCCGCCGGCGCCGAGCCGACGATCTCGTGAAAGTTGTCGCGCAACTGGTCGACGTCGATGCGGTCGAGCTCGGTGGTGAACTCGCCGACGCGGGTGTGGTCGGGGTTCAGCGCGAAAGCCAGGATGATCAGCCCGGTGCGGATCCGGTCGAAGCCGAACTCGTCCGCCATGACCGCCGCCGCTTGCAGCAACTCGACCAGCTTGGGCGACAGTGCGGGCCGACCGGAATGGCCTTGCTTGCAGTCGTCGAGGCTGCGTTGCAGGGCCCGCCGGATCTGGGACCGGTCGACCTTGAACGTCTCGAAGATCGCGGTGACGTCGCCGGTGGTCTCGTCGAGCAACCGCAGGAGCAGATGCTCGGGCGTGATCTCGAAGTGCGTGCGCGATGCGCACAGGGTCGTCGCCCCTTGGAAGTACCGGACGCTGTTCTCGTCGAGTCGGCCGAGTAGTTGTCGTAGGTCCGCTTTCGCCATGATTGCGTTTCCGTCAGGCGCGCGGTGATCTCACCGTTCACGCCGAGTCCAGCCCCCCGGTGTCCTCGTTACGCGCTCCTGTCCGAGTCGTCGCTATACACTCGCCGTCGGTGCGCCGGCCACGTCGAACATGACCTCGGTCTCCGGCAGTTCGTCGGTTCTCACCCAGCTCGAATAACCCAGCCGGCCCGCGTCGCCCTGCGACGACAGACACAACTCGGGAACCTCCTTCGGTCGGAGGATGACCTCGATCGCGAACGCCAGCGGGTCCTTGCAATACATCCGCGTCAACGCGCGGGTTTCGGCATAGCGATACCCGTCGGGCAGGAACGTTTCGTAAGTGTGCCAGTCCAACGGACCGATCACGAGCTTGAGCTTGCCGCTGAGATCGTACACCTGCTCGCCGACGGTGAGGTCGACGCCCAGGCGCGAATTGCCCAGGCCGATGCAGTTGAGGTCGCCGAAGTCCCGCGGCTGACCGAGTGACGTTTTTTTCGGTTGTCGCAGCGCGACCCAGCGACCGACGAACTGTTCCACCCGGAAATCGATGCCGTCCCAGTAATCCCGTAACAGTCCTTCGAGGGTGACGGCCGACCGCGGCTGCTGCGTCAGCAAGCCGGCATAGCGCAGCAGTCGAACCGGCGGGACGCCCAGCAATGATTCTTTCCAACCCGGCTCGCAACCGAGCAGTCGGAGCAGATAATCGGTGACGACATCCCGGCCGGGCATGCCGAACGCCACGTCATAGCGGTACTTGGTCCATCCGCGGTAGAACAGCGAGATCACCCGGTGGTGAATCAGGTCGAGAAAATCCCGCGCGGGCGTCGACTCTTCGTCGTCGTCGCCATCGGTCATCGGCAGTTGCGTGGTTCGCTCGACCCCGCGTACAACGTCCACCGCATAGTGCAGCGGCAACGGCGTGTCGACACCGTAGAGCCCGAGGAACCGAGTCTCGACCCGGTAGCGCGGCACCTCGTCGTGGTCGGTGGTCAGCCTACGCACCCGCCGCACGTCGGTCGACGGAAACCCCATCGACACCGCGGGCCGGAACTGGATCGACTCGGCCGAGGCCGGTCCGCGCCCGCCCACCGGCGTGCCCGCGTCGGGGTCGCGCTCGAGCAGCCACACCGCCTGAAAGAAGTCGAACTCGTAGCCGCGCTCGATCAGACGTTCGATTACCGGTAGATGGATACGGTCGTCACGCATAAGCGTCGGCCGGCCTCCTTTCCACCGGCGTGGCCTGCTCGCCCCACCGGGCCTCGAACGGATACACCCGGCCCGACTTCGTGAACCGAACCGTCAGTTGCGTGTAGGCGTTGAGCGTCACGTAAAGCCCGAAGAATCGATCGAGAATCGTCGCGAACAAGTATGCGTCGCCCTCGCCCGCGAAGTGATCCTCGTTGAGCTCGACTTCGATCTGCATGCCGCGAATCGGCGCTCCGCGGATCATCCGTTCGGCGAACGTCGACTGCACGCGCTCGATACCGTCGAGCAACCGTTGCTGCTCCAGGGCACGCTGGGCGTCATACTCCGACTGGAAGTCATAGACGCGCAGCAGCTCTTTGAGCCGGGCGGCATGGGTGAGCGACACGTAGTTGAGCGACATGTGCGAGATGAGCCGCCAATGCAGGCTCTTGCCCAACGGCGGCGTCACCGTGCTCGTCGGTTTGTACAGGTTGCGAAAACTCGTGCTCGGCGGCGAGGTGTCAGTCGGCTCTCTGATGTCGCCGGCGCCGAGTTCGACGGGCAGGTGGCGCGTGGCGCAGGTCAGCTCGACCGAGATCGATTCCTCGCTGGGCAGCGCCCGGCTGTTCCGGCCGCTGACGAACGACAGGTACGTACTCGTGCCCACCTGCCGTTTCCGGGGCCCGACGCCCACGACGTTGGGCTTGAGGTGGGCCTGGTAATAAATCGCTTCGGTCGGGTCGGTGCGCGTCGCGTGCTGAAACGCGTAGAACGGGGCGTACTCACGGGCTTCGAGCTCTTCGGCGCGGACCAGTCCGAACACGCGATCCACGGAGTAAATCTCGAGGTGTCGGCGGTCGGCGATGCCCGTCTTCGACGGCTCGATGAAATACTCGGTGCGGTCCTGCCGGATGCGGATCGGCTCGCCCGGATGCTCGAACAGGTTGATGATCGGCACGCAATGCAGCCGCACGCTCTCGGTCGAAACCTGCGGCAGGTCCTCCAGCCGGCGGTTGAACGTCACCGCCACTTCGAGGGTGTTGGTCAGTTCCAGTTTGTCGACCGCGCGGTCGAGGCCTTGGACGTCGACGAACAGGAACCGCTCCTTCATCGCGAAGTATTCCTGCAACAACCGATAGCCGGCAAACGAACGGTCCGGATAGGGCAGCACCGCTTGCTCGCGCGTCAGCCCCGCGGGCGTGATGCTTTCCGGGTTCAACCGCATCGTGGGTCGATGGTGACGATCCGACCCGTCACTCACCTCGACATGGTCCACGTGCGCGGTCAGCAACAAATAGAGCGCGAAGGCGGCCCGCGCTTCCCCGGCGAGAAAGAGCTGGACCGAACCCAGGTCGAGGTCTTCGAGGCTGGCCTGCCGCGAGGTCTGCAAGCGCAGGACCAGCCGGACCGGTTCGGCCGAGGCGGTCTCCAGGCGAATGTTGCGCAGTTTCCAAGGACGCAGTTTCGTCCGATAGCAGGCACGATAGCGGCATCGCGTGCCGTCGACGGGCACGCTCAGAAACTCCGAGCCGGCGTTGACCGCGACGGGCGCCTGCATGGTTTCGATGTCCGGCAGGAATTCGAGAATCGTCATGGAGGGGATCGGCCGGAGGAAATGAGGCCAGAGCAGGCCCATCAGGTTTTCGGTGAACTCCGGGAGCTCGTCGTCGAGCTTCTGGCGGATTCGCCCGCACAGAAACGCGACCCCTTCGAGGATGCGTTCGACATCGGGGTCGGAGCCGGGATCACCGAGGGAACGAGCAATCTCCGGATTGACGCGGGCGAACTCGGGGCCCACTTGGCGGAGAAACTGAAGCTCGTCCTGATAGTATTGGTTGAACTGGGTCACGACCGGTATGGAACCTCACTTCACAGCCTGTCAAACCGTTGCAACAGTACAACCCATCCGAGCCGCGAGCGCAAGCGAGTGGGTTCCACTCAGAAGTAATGCAAGCGGTCCGGCAAGAGTAGTAGCGTTCCAGTCATAGCGCGGCTTCCCATCATCCGAGTCCGAAGCGCCGACACGGGGTCTCGACATTCCGCGGGGCCCCAACAGTCCGCGGGGTTGGAGAACCCGCGCGCTTGCGCTCGCGGCTCGGC
>Ga0299906_10000263_pt1 | contig 51600 bp, 16 predicted proteins | sample RVTome_14_FD_200259 | JGI IMG/M metagenome (GOLD analysis project Ga0299906, IMG submission 200259) | Soil microbial communities from uranium-contaminated site in the Upper Colorado River Basin, Wyoming, United States - RVT145D125 (version 2) ... | reverse complement strand
GATTCAGCGTCTGCATGCCTTCATCCGGAGCTGGAATGAAGAAGCGCGGCCATTCAAGTGGGTGAAGACAGCCGAGGAGATCCTGGCCAAGGCCGTTAGATAGCTATTTGCGGGACTGAACACTAGTAGACCTAACGAGGCTCCGCCTCAGGCCAAGAGGCGAGAGGGCTCGACAATGCGGCAGAAGGTGCCGGCCTCGAGGCGGTCACGCGTTTCCTGCTCGCCGCCAGCCATGACTACTTCCTGGTACAGCTTTCTGGCGGCCTCCCGCCCTTGCGTCATCACGACGTTTCGCGCTTGCACGTGAAAGGGCACCTGTCGCGAAAGCTCGACGCGGCCGAACCAACGGTCGGGAAACGATCCCAGGGTCTTGTATTTTTGCCAGAAGTGCTGGAATCCGCAACAGGCGTAATGGAGGATCACCGGCAGCTTGTGGACATCTTGCGACGCAGCCCTGCTTCCCCCGCTCCCCCTCTTGCGCCACGATCCGCCGAACGACACCCGCGGTTTGACCAGCGGAATCTTCCGATAGGGCAAGAAGAGGTGAAGGAAGTTCCGGTAGGCCCAGCTCCGCTCTCGAGACAGCATGAACTCGTGAACGCTCTTTGCCATCAGGTTCCGGCAAAGGCGCGCCGCGGATTTGCCGTTGCCGTAGTAGAGGAAGCGGCGCCGACCGCGAGCTTGCCCGGCTTCAAGCGTGTAAGCGTTCTTATTGAAGAGCGTGACCGTCTTGAAGTAATCGTCGATTTTGAACGCTTCCGGAACGGCTTCGTGGTTGGGATAAGTCACGAAGTCGATGCCACGCTCCGCCAGCGATTCGAAATGCTTCTTGGGGGCTTCTTGGGAGTGGAAGAGCTCGTCCACGTCGATATGGAGAATCCACTCCAGGCCCATCTCGAGCGCCATCTCGATGGCGACCTCGGCGTTCAAGATCTGCCTGGACATCACGTGGTCGTCGATGAAGGGGCCTACCCTCGCGTAGGACCTCCGGGTCTTCCAACGCCGCCGCAGACCGTCGTCGTTGGTGAGAGCCGTGACCTGCGGGTATCTCCGGGCACTCTCGGCCATGGGGTCGCACGGGTCGTCGAAGATGATGAACAGGCGATCGAAGCCTATGGCAACATGGTACCGAATGAAGGAATCGAGCACCTTGCCGGCATCGCGGACGGTGGAGACGATCGCCAGAGTCATGACCTGCGAAGGACCGGTTGGCGGCATCCGGCGCTACCAACCCAGAGCGCCCCGAGGGCCGGCTGCGGGTCCCCAGCCCGCCGAGCGCTTCGGAGGCCCAAGGCTACCAGGGATCGCGTCGAAGGCGAAGCGCGAGTCCGCCCGACGGCGCCGATTCAGCGCGGAGGCCGGGGGCGCTCTTGCGCCCGGAAAGACGGCCGGGTAGGATAGGGGCCACTGATGGTCAGCGTGGGTCCGTCGGCGGCCACGAGGACGGCCGGCGACGTTGTCGGTGTATCCGGAGGCCCAGGCATGAAGGAGACGACTTGGGGGTCGATACACGGTCTGTCGCTACACAGCCTGTCGCTACACAGCCTGTCGCCGTGAGTCTTCTCGACGAAGAGCTGGAGACGGAGAGGAAGTACTGGGCGCAGAAGCTTGCCGGAGACTGGTCCGCCGCCGGATTGCCTTGCGACTACCTGGCCACCGGCCGCCGTGCCGGACCCTTCGGCCGCCTGGATCTGGGCCTAGCTCCCGCGACCGTAAGCGCGGTGCGCCGGGTGTGCTCGGACAATGCCTCCATGACCCTGGCCTTCCTGATCTCGGCGGTCAAGGTCGTCCTCGCCAAGTACACCGGCCTCGAGGACGTCGTCGTCGGTACGGCGGTCCACCGGCGATTCGAGGAGGCTGCCGCCTTCAACCGGATTCTGGCGATTCGTGACCGTGTGGCACCTACCCACACCGTCCGTCAGGTCCTGAACGCCGTCAAGAACAGCCTGTCCGAAGCCTTTACCCACCAGAAGTATCCTCTCGCGAAGATTCCCGAGATCTTGGATCGGGGTTGGGCGAACCCCCGGAGCCTTCTGCGCGTCGGCGTCCTTCTGGACGCCGTCAACGACGAGGAGCACTACCGTGAAGCGCACAGCGAGGTCGTGGTCGCCTTCTCGGCCGGCCGGGGCGGGCTCGGGGCCGAGGTGGAGTACCGCCGGGACCTGTTCAAGCACTCGACGGTGGCGACCTTCGCGGCGCAGCTCGAGGACGTGCTTGGACGAATGGCGGGCGCGCCCGAGCTCGAGATCTCGGCCCTTCGGCTTCTCTCCCGGACCCGGCCGTCGAAGTGGCTCGTCTGTCCGCGGGGTCGTTCGCGGTCCCCAACGCGCGGCGCGGGCCAGCACTTCGAGGAGCGGGTCGCGGCCAATCCCGAGGCCAAGGCCGTCTTTTCAGAGCATGGCCAGATGACCTATGGGGAGCTGGGTCGCCTCGTGACGGGACTTGCGAGCGTGTTGAGGGACCGTGGCGTAGGAAGAGGGGACTGCGTAGGGCTTTGCCTCGAGCCATCGCCCGAAGCCGTCGCGGGGATTCTAGCCATCCTGAAGGCGGGAGCCGCCTTTGTGCCTCTGGATCCGGAGCACCCGCCGGAAAGGAGGTCGTCGGCCGTCCGCGGTGCCGGCATCGCCCTGGTGGTGTCGCGGTCCGGGATCGACGGATTCGAGACCCTGGCCGGCGTCGAGACGCTCTGCCTGGACGCCGGCTGGGAGCAGGAGTTGGCCGCCTCGCCCACCGGAGGATGGCCGGAGCTCGGCGGGGCCGACCTCGCCTATGTGATCCATACCTCCGGCTCTACCGGTCAGCCCAAGGGAGTGGCGGTTTCGCACGCCGCGCTGGCGAACTATGTCGAATGGGCAATGGAGGTCTACCTGAGCGGCGAGAACCTCGACTTCGTCCTCCATTCTTCGCTCGCCTTCGACCTCACCGTGACCTCCGTCCTGACGCCGCTCGCGGCCGGCCGAGCGATCCTCGTTCATCCCTGGGTTGACGGCCAGTCCCCCTTCCCGCGCATTCTCTCCGAGCGGCGCCCCAGCGTGCTGAAGCTGACGCCGAGCCACCTGGCGCTGCTCACGGAGCATCGCCGGGAGGCATGTGGAATCCGGCGCCTAGTGGTGGGCGGCGAGGCTCTGACGAGCCGCCTGGCCCGGTCCGTCCACGAGGGCTTCGGCGGACAGATCGAGATCTACAACGAATACGGTCCGACGGAGGCGACCGTCGGCTGCATGATCCACCGCTTCGAGCCCGAGGAGGACGACCGGGCCTTCGTGCCGATCGGCCGGGCTGGTGCCGGGGCCCGGATCTACCTGCTGGACGGCGCGCTGCAGCCGGTGGCGGAGAACATGAGCGGCGAGCTGTTTCTCGCCGGGCCGGGGTTGGCCCAGGGTTACCTGTCGCGTCCGGGGACGACGGCGCAGCAGTTCGTCTGCGACCCGTTCGACCGGCGCGGCGGCATGCGGATGTACCGCACCGGCGATTACGCCCGGCTGCTTCCGGAAGGCGGCGTGGATTTCCTCGGCAGGATGGACAACCAGGTCAAGTTCCACGGCTTCCGGGTGGAGCTCAACGAGATCCGTCTCGCCCTGATCCGTCATCCGGAGATCCGCGACGCCGCGGTCGTGGTGACCGAGGAAGGGGCGGGCCGCCAAGTGATGCTCGGTTACTACGTGTCCCGGCAGATGCTCGACCAGGCGGATTTGCGCCGCCACCTCAAGCGTTTTCTGATCGAGGGCACGATACCCAACCTCTTCGTCCATCTGCGACGGATGCCGTTGACTCTGAACGGCAAGGTCGACACCCGCCGGTTGCCGAGCCTTGAGGAGGCGCGCAAGCTCCTGAGGCGCCGACACGTGGCTCCGGCCAGTGAAACGGAGAGGATCCTGGCCGGTCTCTGGGCCGAGCTGCTCGCAGTCGACAAAGTCGGCATTCACGACAGCTTCTTCGATCTCGGAGGCCACTCGCTGTTGGTGACTCGTCTGGTGTCGCGGATTCGCGTGGCCTTTCGCGCCGAGGTGTCGCTCCAGGAGGTCTTCACCTCGCCGACGGTCTCGCAGCTCGCGGGCCTGATCGATCGCCGGAACCGGGCGGGCCGGCGCTCCGACCTGCCGGCCATGGAGGTCGTCCCTCGGGAAGGTGAAAAGCCTCTTTCCTTCGCACAGCAGCGGCTGTGGTTCCTCGATCAGCTTGAGCCGGGCAACGCGGTCTACAACATCCCGGTCGCGCTGCGGATGCGCGGCGGTCTCGACGTCGAGGCGCTCGCGGGCAGCCTGGCCGAGATCGTTTGGCGTCACGAGACTCTGCGCACGGTCTTCTCCTCGCGAGAGGGGCGCCCGATCCAGGAGATCTCCGCCGTTGCCAGGGTATCGCTGCCGCGCGTGGACCTGTCCGGCCTGATCGCGGCGGCGCGTGAGCCGGAAGCAAGGAGGATCGCGGCCATCCAGTCGCTGAGGCCGTTCGATCTAGCCCGAGGCCCTCTCCTGCGGCTCTTCCTGCTGGAGCTGAGTCCCGACGATCACGCGCTGATCCTCACCCTTCACCACATCGTCAGCGACGGCTGGTCGATGGAGGTTCTGACGCGGGAGGCGATGACCCTCTATGCGGCGCGGTCGGCCGGCCGTCCCTCTCCGTTGCCGGAGCTGCCGATCCAGTACCTCGACTTCGGCCACTGGCAACGGCGTTGGCTGGCAGGCCAAGGGATCGCGGCCGATCTCGAGTACTGGAAGAAGCGCTTGGAAGGTGCGCCGGCGACGCTCGAGCTGACCGCCGACTTCCCGCGCGGCGCCGTGCAGCGGTATCGCGGCGCCAGCTCGACCCGAGTGCTCTCCACGGCGCTGTCCGACAGGCTGCGGGAGTTCAGCCGGATACGGGGAGCGACCCTATTCATGACCCTGATGAGCGCTTTCAAGGCGCTTCTCCTTCGTTACACGGGCCAGCAGGACATCTGTGTCGGTACACCGGTCAGCGGCCGCGACCGCATCGAGCTCGAGGGGCTCATCGGCTTCTTCGTCAACACCCTGGTATTGCGCAGCATCATCGCCGAAGTCACGTCGTTCGAGGCCCTGGTCGATCACGTGCGCCGCGAGGCCCTGAACGGTTTCGCGCACCAGAGCCTGCCCTTCGAACGGCTGGTGGAGGAGCTCTCGCCGCGACGAAGCCTCAGCCACTCTCCTCTTTTCCAGGTCATGTTCCTCTTCGCCAGCAGCCCGCTGCGGGAGGCCGAGGCGCAGGTGCCAGGGCTGCGTATCGAGCCTCTCGACGTCGCCGCGAGGACGGAGAAATTCGATCTCACCCTGGCGGCGGCGGAACGAAAAGGTCGCGTCGCCCTGGAGCTGGGTTACCGGATCGACCTCTTCGCCGCCACCACCACGAAGCGAATGCTGGGGCACCTCGAGGCTCTGGTGGTCGCCGCGCTGTCGGAGCCGGACAGGCCGATCATGGAGCTCCCGCTGCTCAGTCCAGCACAGCGTCACGCCCTGATCGTCGAGCGGTTTTCGGGCTACACGCTGCCGGTGGCTTCGATGATCGCCGAACGCCGTCCGATCGCAACGACGCCGTTGGCCGAGGAGCGGCGTCCGCGGACCGCCGCCGGCCTCGTGGCGCCCCGCAACCCCACGGAAGAGGCGATGGCCGCCCTTTGGAGAGAGGTCTTGGAGCTCGACGAGCTGGGAGTCGACGACGATTTCTTCATGCTCGGGGGGCACTCTCTCCTGGCGACGCAGCTCCTCGACCGGGTTGAGCGGCGCTTCCACGCGAGGTTGCCACTCAGGGTCTTCTTCCAGGCCTCGACGGTCGCCGGGCTCGCCGAAGAGATCCTGCGCGAGAAGGCCCTGGAGATCGAGCCCGTGGTGCCGGAGGCGCTGCCCCGGGTCGAGCCCGATCCGGCGCGGCGCTTCGAGCCGTTCCCCTTGAACGATGTCCAGCAGGCCTACTGGATAGGCCGCCAGGCCGCTTTCGAGCTGGGCAACGTCGCGACCCACAGCTACCTGGAGATCGAAGCCCAGGGAGTCGAGATGGCGAGCCTGGAGAGCATTCTGAACCGCCTGGTCGCGGGCCACGAAATGCTCCGGATGGTCGTCCTCGCCGACGGCACCCAGCGGATCCTCGAGCACGTGCCCGCCTACGAGATCGAGGTTCGCGACCTCCGCCGGATGCGGACCGAGGAGCGGGAGCGTGAGCTCGCGCGGATGCGGAGCACCCTGTCGCACCAAGTGCTCGCCACCGACCGATGGCCGCTCTTCGAGGTCAAGGCCTCCCTGCTGCCGCAAGGGCGCGCACGGGTCCACCTGAGCTGCGACGCGCTGATCTGGGACGCCTGGAGCTTCCGCATCCTGGCCCGCGATTACGCCCGGCTGGCGGCCGACCCCACCCTCCGGCTGCAGCCTCCCGATCTGTCGTTCAGAGATTACGTCCTCGCCGAGCGTCAGCTCGAGGGCTCCGCGCTCTACCGGCGCTCGCGCGACTACTGGATGGCTCGCCTCGCCGGACTGCCCCCGGCGCCGGAGCTCCCGCTGGCCCGGGCCCCCGAGTCCGTGGAGCGCCCTCGGTTCCTCCGCCGTTCCGCGAGCCTCGCGGCTCCGGCATGGAAGCGCTTGAAGCAACGGGCCGCGCCCTGCGGCCTGACGTCCTCGGCCCTGATCTTGGCCGCCTTCTCCGAGGTCCTGGCAACCTGGTCGCGCAATCCTCGCTTCACCCTCAACCTGACGCTCTTCAACCGGCTTCCGATTCACCCCGAGGTCGACTCGATCGTGGGGGACTTCACGTCCCTGACGCTGCTGGAGGTGGACCTCCGGCAGGGGGCGCGGTTTGAGGAGCGGGCCCGGGCGATCCAGGCACGGCTCTGGGAGGATCTCGATCATCGATACTTCAGCGGGGTGCGGGTGCTGCGCGAGCTGGCGCGGCTCGAGGGCCGCGCCCCGGGCGCTCTGATGCCCGTGGTGGTCACCAGCACCTTGACGATGCCCGCGGTGGCGACTCCTGACCGTCCCGGGGACGAGCGGCGGGGAGCTTCCGGCGAGTCGGTCTACAGCGTCTCCCAGACGCCCCAGGTGTGGCTGGATCACCAGGTCTGGGAGCAGGAGGGGGCGCTGCGGTTCAACTGGGACGCGGTCGAAGAGCTGTTCCCAGCGGGCCTTCTCGACGCCATGCTGACCGCTTACCGGGACCTGCTCGAATCTCTGGCGGAGGACGACCTCGCGTGGCGAGCCAGCCGTCCGGATCTGGCCGGCCGGATGGTGCCCGCCGACGCGCCGTGGGCGCGTGTCCATGGCGGGGCCATCCCGCACGCCGCCGGTAGCGGGAGGCTTCATGAGCCGGTCCTGGCCCAGGCCGCGGTGAACCGGGACCGGACGGCGGTGGTCGCTCCACTGCGTGGCGGAATGGAGCCGTTCACGGAGCTGAGCTACGGAGAGCTGGAGCGCCGCGCTCGAATCTTGAGCGCGCGCTTGCGCCGCGCGGGCGCGGCGGCCGAGCGTCCGGTCGCGGTCGTCATGGACAAGGGTTGGGAGCAGGTCGTGGCGGTGCTGGCCATCCTGGATTCCGGCGCCCCCTACCTGCCGATCGATCCGGCCTTGCCGCGACGCCGCCGCGCCGAGCTGATGGCCAGCGCCGAGGTGTCCGTCGCCGTGACGCAGCCGTGGCTCGCCAAGTCGCCGGAATGGCCGACCGCCGTGTCGCCGTTGGTGGTGACGGAAGAGGGCGATCAGGATCCGTCAAGCTTCCAGGAACCTGTCCGCCGCGAACCGGGAGGTTCCGGCGAGCTGGCGTACGTGATCTTCACTTCCGGCTCGACGGGCCGGCCGAAGGGCGTGATGATCGAGCACGGTGCCGCCCTCAACACGGTCCTCGACGTCAATGAACGCTTTCGCATCGGTCCGGGCGACCGGGTGCTCGATCTCTCGTCTCTGTCGTTCGACCTCTCGGTCTACGACGTCTTCGGCTTGCTGTCGGCAGGCGGAGCCGTGGTCTTGCCGGAGGGCGCGGCGCTGCGGGATCCCGGGCATTGGGCCGAGCTGATCGCGGCGCGGCGAGTCACGGTCTGGAACACGGTCCCGGCGCTGATGGAGATGCTGATCGAGTGGGCGGACGGCCGACACGACGTGGACTTGAGCTCGTTGCGATTGGTGTTGCTCTCGGGGGATTGGATTCCGGTGGATCTGCCGGATCGGATCCGGGCGGTGTGCCCGCGGGCCGAGGTGGTGAGCTTGGGCGGCGCCACGGAGGCCTCGATCTGGTCGATCCTGTACCCGATTGGGAAGGTGGAGGCGTCCTGGAACAGCGTGCCCTATGGGCGAGCGATGCGCCACCAGGAATTTCACGTCTTGGACGCCTTCCTGGCTCCGCGCCCGGTATGGGTGATCGGCGAGCTCTTCATCGGAGGGGTGGGCCTGGCGCGGGGCTACTGGCGCGATGCCGCCAAGACGGCGCGAAGCTTCGTGGCTTCGCCGAGCGGACGACGGCTCTACCGGACGGGCGATCTGGGCCGGTTCCTTCCTGACGGGACCATCGAGTTTCTTGGCCGCGAGGACCACCAGGTCAAGATCCAGGGCCATCGGATCGAGCTGGGCGAGGTCGAAGCGGCTCTTGAGAGCCACCCGGACGTGCGCTCGGCGGCCGTCGTCGCGATGGGCCCCGAGCGCAGCCGGCGGCGGCTGGTGGCCTACCTGGTGCCGCGTGACGAGCCCGCGCCGGCGGATTCGGACCTCCGGAGCTACCTGGCGCGGCGCCTCCCCGAGTACATGGTGCCGGCGACGTTCGTCGCGCTCGCGACGCTTCCGCTGACCCCCAACGGCAAGATCGACCGGCGGGCATTGCCGGCGCCCGAGGAAGCCGCGCCGAAGACCCGGCGCGACGCCGGGCCGACCACTCCCGTCGAGCGAGAGCTGACCGTGATCTGGCAGGAGATCCTGGGGCGTGAGCGGGTCGGAGCCCACGAAAGCCTTTTCGACCTGGGCGGCAACTCCCTGGCGGCGATCCAGCTCGTCAACCGGGTGTCCGAGACGTTCGGAGTCGACGTCCCCTTGCGTCGGCTCTTCCAGGCTCCGACGGTCGCCGGCCTGGCCGCCGCCGTCGATCAGATGCGCGCAGAGCAAGAACGCAGCGCGTCGCTTCCGGCCGCCCTCCCCACGATCGAGCCGGATCGGGCGCGGCGCTTCGAGCCCTTCAGTCTGAACGAAGTTCAACAGGCCTATTGGATCGGCCGCGGCGACGCTTTCGAGCTCGGCAACGTGGCCTCCCACGGTTACATGGAGATCCAGTCGGCAAGCCTCGACCTCCAACGTCTCGAAGGGGCTTGGCAGCGGTTGATCGAGCGCCACGACATGCTGCGGGCGGTGGTCCTGGCGGACGGTCGCCAGCGGGTGTTGCGGGACGTCCCTCCCTACCGGATCGCCGTCGCCGACCTGAGAGGCGAGCCGCCTGCCGTCGTGGCCTCCGAGCTCGAGGCGATCCGCGAGCGCATGTCGCACCAAGTCCTGCCGGCCGATCGCTGGCCTCTCTTCGAGCTCAGGGCGACCCGGCTCGAGGAAGGCGTTCGGCTGCACGTGAGCAGCGACATCTTGCTGATCGACGCCTGGAGCTCGCTCATCCTCTACCGCGAGTTGATGCGGCTCTACCAGGACCCCGACGCCGAGCTCCCGCCTCTCGACGTGACGTTTCGCGACTACGTCGCCGCCGAGGCCGCGTTTCGGGATTCGCCGCCCTACGAGCGCTCGCGGCGATATTGGCTCGATCGCCTCGAGAGCCTGCCGCCGGCCCCGGAGCTGCCGCTCGCCCGCCGGCCCGGGACGCTCACCCGGCCCCGCTTCAGCCGCCGCCGCGCCGTCCTCGAACGCGGTAGGTGGTCGCGCCTCAAGAAGCGGGCGGCGGACGCCGGCCTGACGCCCTCCGGTCTTCTCCTGGCGGCGTTCGCCGACGTGCTGGCGACGTGGAGCAAGTCGGCCGAGATGACGATCAACGTCACGACCTTCAACCGTCTGCCGCTCCACCCCCAGGTCAACGAGGTGGTCGGAGACTTCACCTCTCTCACCCTGCTCCAGGTCGACGCCCGAGGAGGCAAGACGTTCGAGCGCTTTGCCCGGACGGTTCAGGAGCAGCTCTGGCTCGACCTTGAGCACCGCTACTTCAACGGGGTGAGCGTCCTCCGGGAGTGGGCACGGGCCCGGGGCCGCACCGCCAGCGCCACCATGCCGGTGGTCTTCACCAGCACGTTGTTCCACGGCGAGGAGCCGTCGCAGACCGGCGGTCCGGCGGCGGTCGGCGCTTCCGAGGAGACGGTCTCGGCGGGCCAGGACGGCCGCTCGGTCTACGGCATCTCGCAAACGCCCCAGGTGTGGCTCGATCACCAAGTCTCGGAAGGCCCCGAAGGACTTCATTTCAACTGGGACGCGATCGAGGACCTCTTCCCGGACGGATTGTTGGACGCGATGTTCGCCGCCTTCCACGACCTACTGCTGCGCTTGGCGGACCAGGAATCGACGTGGAGCCTGCGCAGGCCGGCCCGCGTGCCCGAGGAGCAACTGGCCGTCCTGGACCAGGCCAACGCCACCGCGGCGCCGGCTCCGCGGCACCTCCTGCAGACACCCTTCATGCTCCGAGCGGCGCGGTCGCCTGAAGACCTCGCGGTCCTGGCCGACGGCGTCCGCCTGAGCTACGGCGAGCTGGCGCGGCGCGCGCGCTGCCTGGCGGAGCGCCTGCGGGGCCTGGGCGTCGGGCCGAGCCGCTTGGTGGCGGTGGTGATGGAGAAGGGATGGGAACAGGTGGTGGCGGTTCTGGGAATCCTCGAGGCCGGGGCGGCCTATCTGCCGATCGACGCCCGGGTCCCCGACGAGCGTCGCCAATACCTGCTCGAGAACGGCCGGATTTCGGTGGCGGTGACGCAAGGCGGCCTGACCCGAGAGTTGGCATGGCCGCCGGGTGTCGAGCTCGTCGCGGTGACCGCGGACGATCCGGCGGCCGGGACTGCCCAAGGAAGCGGCGCGCCGCCGGCCTGCGGGCCGCGCGACCTGGCGTACGTCATCTTCACCTCGGGCTCGACCGGCAAGCCGAAAGGCGTGATGATCGATCACCGGGGCGCGCTCAACACCGTGCACGACGTCAACGAGCGCTTCGGAATCGGTCCCGCCGACCGGGTGCTGGGGCTCTCGTCGCTGTCGTTCGACCTGTCGGTCTACGACGTCTTCGGCCTCCTGGCCGCCGGTGGCGCGCTGGTGCTGCCGGAGCCGGCGGCGGCGCGGGACCCCGAGCGCTGGGCCGAGTTGATCGCCTCCCACGGCGTGACGGTGTGGAACACGGTGCCGGCGTTGATGGAGATGCTGGTCGAATGGGCTTCGCGGTCTCCGGGGGCCGATCTGACTTCCCTACGGCGGGTCCTCCTCTCAGGGGATTGGATACCGGTGGATCTGCCGGATCGGATTCGCAGGCTCTGTCCGAACGCCGAAGTGGTGAGCCTGGGAGGAGCGACGGAAGCGTCGATCTGGTCGATCCTCTACCCGGTCCGAGAGGTGCCGCCGTCGTGGACGAGCATCCCCTACGGACGGCCGATGCGAAATCAGCGCTTCCACGTGCTCGACCAAGACTTCAGGACGCGTCCGGTCTGGGTCCCCGGGGAGCTCTACATCGGCGGGGACGGTCTGGCGCTCGGGTATTGGAGAGACGCGCCGACGACGGCGAGCAGGTTCGTGGCCGAACCGCGGAGTGGCGAGCGCCTCTACAGGACCGGGGACCTGGGCCGCTATCTCCCCGACGGGACGATCGAGTTCCTGGGCCGCGAGGATCTCCAGGTCAAGATCCAGGGACATCGGATCGAGCTGGGCGAGGTCGAGGCGGCTCTCGAGGCTCACCCGCTGGTCCGATCGGCCGTAGTGACCGCGGTCGGGACGCGTTCGCGGCAGCGACTGGCTGCCTACCTGGTGCCCGAATTCGCCGAATCTCGGGATTCGGCCACAGCCCCCGACGCGGCCTCCTGCGCATCCCGTCTGGGACCGCGGGGGCCGGGGCCCGGATCGTCCGCGGCGGCTCCTGCGGCCAGCCCGGTGGGCCCCCTGGACGCGCTCGGCAGCCTGGACTTCAAGCTCAGCGAACCGGGCTTGCGCCGGGACCTCGACGATCGCCAGGGCCTTCAGCTCCTCCAACTCGACGCCGACGAGACCCTGGCCCGAGGTTTCGGCACGCGCCGCAGCCATCGCGAGTTCCTCGGCGAGACCGTCCCCTTCTCGGCTCTGAGCCGCCTGATGGGCGCGCTGGGCCAGGTGAGGCTCGGCGATTTCCCGCTGCCGAAGTACCGCTATCCCTCCGCCGGCAATCTGTACCCGGTCCAGACCTACCTCTACGTCAAGCCGGCCGCGGTGGAAGACGCCCCCGCCGGCCTCTACTATCACCACGCCAGAGACCATCAGCTTGTCCTGCTGCAGGCGGGGGAGAGCGTCGACCGGAGCCTGTACGGCGTCCACAATCAGCCGATCTTCGACCAGGCGGCGTTCGCGCTGTTCCTGATCGGCGATCTTCGCGCCATTCGGCCGCTCTACGGCGAAAGCGCCCGGGACTTTTGCCTGCTGGAGGCGGGCTACATGAGCCAGCTCCTGATGAGCGAGGCGTCGGGTCTAGGCCTGGGTCTGTGCCCGATCGGCGACCTGGCGTTCGAGGACCTGCGCGGCCGATTGGTCCTCGGCGACGATCACGTCCTGCTCCACAGTCACGTGGGCGGCCGCGTGGCTGCGTCCGCGCAGTCGCCGCGGGTGCGCTACCCGTCGCCCACCTTCGTGGTGCGTGCGCCGGGGGCCGGCCAGACTGCGGAGGAAGCGGAGGCTCCGCTCGTCTCCGGTTCCGTCGACCGCGCGGCGTGGATCGGCGGCGTGCGGGAGTTCCTGCGCCGCAAGCTGCCCGAGCACATGGTGCCCGCCCTCTTCGTGCCGCTCGAGAAGCTGCCGCTATCGGCCAACGGCAAAGTGGACCGCGGCGCCTTGCCGACCCCCGACCAGCTCGGCCAAGACCGGCGGGAAACCGCCGTGGCGCCGCGGACGGCGGTGGAACGAACCCTGGCGCGCATCTGGTCCGAGGTCCTCGGCGTCGACGAGATCGGCGTCCACGACAACTTCTTCGAGATGGGCGGCGACTCGATCAAGGGTATCCTCTTCATCACCCGTGCCGCCGAGGCCGGCCTGACGGTCAGCACCCGGCACGTCTTCGAGCACCAGACCATCGCCGCCCTCGCCGCTCGCCTCTGCGAGCAGGGCCAGGCCGACCAAGGCACCACGCTCGGCCCAGTGCCGCTGGCGCCCGCTCAAGTGGCGCTGCTCGAGGAGCAGACGGCGCCTGAGCGCGCCGCCCACGCCCTTTGGCTCGAGGAGAGACGCCCCCATGAAGCGGCGGTGATCTCGCGGGCGGTGATGGAGCTTGCCCGCCGTCATGACGCTCTGAGGCTTCGCATCGAGAGGCTGGTGTCCGGTTTCTGGCAAGTCGCGAGCTCCTCGAGGAACGGGTGCCCGTTTGCCGAGATCGACGTGTCGTCGGTTCCGGACGGGAGGTGGAGCGGCCTTCTCGCGGCGATCGAGGCGCAAGCGAGGGTCGGATTCGACGTGACGAGGGGGCCTCTGCTGCGCGTGGCCCGAGTGAAATCGCCGGCCGATCGCCCCTCTCGGTTACTGCTCGTCGTCCATCGTCTGGCAGCCGACGCCGCCTCGTGGCCCGTCCTGCTGGCGGAACTCGATCGGGTTTGCCGTCCGCCGGACACTCCGCCAGCGAGCCCGCCACGGGCGGCTCCGATCTCGTTTCGGCGCTGGGCCGAACAGGTGAGCCGTCATTCGCCGTCGGCTGAGCTTCCCGAGTCGGCGCACCGAGAGGCCTCGACGCCGTTTCTGCTGGTCGACCATCCGGAGCGGCGCTCCCGGACGCGAGGCGTCACGCTCCGAACGATTTCGACTCACCTGAGCACGGAGCTCACGTCCACGCTTCTCTGCCGGGTCGCGGAGACGTTGCGGGCCGAGATCGAGGAAGTGCTCCTCGCCGCGGTCTTGCGCGTGCTGGCACGCCGGTCGGCCACTCCGGCCCTGCGTGTCGACGTCGAAGGCAGCCGATCCTGCAGATTCCTCGACCTCCCTGACACCACGGCGACGATCGGGCCTTTCGGCAACGTCTTTCCACTGCGCATGGAGCTGGGGGCGGACACGTCGCCGACCGAGGCGCTAAGGCGGGTCAAGCAACGACTCAGGTCGCTCGAAGGCGACGGCCTTCTCTACGGCCAGCTCCGGTACCTTCGTCCGCAAACCGAGACCGCCACGCGCCTGCGGGCAGAGCCGCCGGCCGACGTGCTCGTCGGCTTTCTCGGCAACCTCGACGTGCCGGGCGGGGACTCGGCCGGGTGGCTTGCCGCCGTTGCCGACGGCGTGCAGGTGTTGGGCCCACGCGGCCTCTACAACCGTCCCTTGGAAGTGACCGGGTGCGTTCTCGCCGGACGCCTGCGCGTCGATTGGACCTACAACGGCCTGCTCTTTCGTCGCGGCACGATCGAGTCGCTGGCGCGGGAAGGCGTCGCGGCGCTCGGCGAGCTGATCGAAGAAGGCGCGGCCGGGGGGTCGGCCTACGCCCCGGCGGAGTTTTCGGAAGCCGACCTGAGCCACGACGAGCTCGAACGCCTGGTCGAGGAATTCGCGGAGGCGGACTTCGATGAAGAAGACGAATAACATCGAGGACATCTATCCGCTTTCGCCCCTGCAGCAGGGCATGCTTTTTCATGCCCTCTACGATCCGGAGGCCGGGCTCTATCACGATCAGGTGATCTTCGACGTCACGGCTCCCGGTGGCATCGACGTCGAGGTGTTCCGCCGTGCCTGGGAAGAAAACCTGCGGCGTCATGGCGCGCTGCGGACGGTGTTTTCCTGGAGACGCCGCGACGCTCCAATCCAGCTCGTGCTGCGGCGCGTCAGGCTGCTCTTCGAGGCGCATGACTGGGCGCCGAGCGAACCGGCCGCCAGGGAAGAGCGGCTGCGGAGGTACCTCGAAGAGGATCGCAAGCGCGGATTCGACTTCTCGAAGGCACCGCTCCTGCGGGTCGCGCTGATCCGCCACGCTCCCGAGGAGTATCAGTGCCTACTGAGCTATCACCACATTCTGATGGACGCCTGGTCCCTCTCGCACGTGCTCCGCGACTTCCACGAGCTCTACGAGTCCTTGCGGGCGGGCCGCCCACCGTCCCTCGGCGAGGCGCGTCCGTACCGGGACTACGTTTCCTGGCTGCGCCGGCAGGAGCTCGACGCGGCCGAGGCCTTCTGGCGCCGGGAGCTTGCCGGCGTGCGCTCGGCCACCTCGCTCCACGTCGACCGAGTGCCGCAGCGAGACCACCTTCGCGGCAGCGGATATCGCGGCGCCACTCGCCAGGTGTCCGCCGCCGCGACCGCGGAGGTGGAAGGGATGGCGCGGCGACACCGGCTGACCCTGAGCAGTCTTTTGCGCGGTGCCTGGAGCTTGCTCCTGCATCGCTACAGCGGCGGCGAGCGGGACGTCGTATTCGGCGCCACGGTATCCGGGCGTCCCGACGACCTGCCGGGTGTCGAGTCCATGGTCGGGCTCTTCATCAACACTCTGCCGGTACGGGTACGCCTCGGACCGGCGGTGCCTGTGCTGCCTTGGCTCGGCGAGCTCCAGGAACAGCAGCTCCGCATCCGGCGCTACGAGCACAGCCCGCTCGCCGAGGTTCAGGGCTGGAGCGAGGTGCGCGGCCGCGCTCCCCTGTTCGAGAGCATCCTGGTGTTCGAGAACGTTCCCTGGTTCCAGGGGCCGAGCCAACGGCTGCCGCAGTCCGCGCGATCCGGTCGTCTCGCTCTGGGCTCCGTGCGCTACGAGCCGAAGTCGGGCTATGCGCTGAGCCTCATGGTTACGCCGGGTCCAGGCCTGGCGCTGCGAGCCCTTTATCCTCGTGACCGCTTCGACGACGCGACGATCGATCGCATGCTGAGACACCTCACGGCGCTGCTCGAGGGCATGCCGCGGGCGCAAGACGGGCGGCTGCGTGACCTTTCGATGCTGACGCAGGCTGAGCGTCAGCAAGCCCTGGTCCAGTGGCAGGATACCGGCCGGAAGGGCGTGGGGGACACCTCGATCCACCAGATCTTCGAAGCGCAGGCACGCCGGCGGCCGCACGCGGCCGCCGTGACGACAGCCGAGTCGACGCTGAGCTTCGGCGCCCTCGACGCCGAGGCCAATCGGCTGGCCCATCACCTGGTGTCGCTGGGGGTCGGCCGTGGGGCGCCGGTGGCGATCCTGCTCGACCGATCGCCCGCGATGATCGTCGCGCTGCTCGGCATTCTCAAAGCGGGGGCGGCTTACGTCCCTCTCGACCCGACCTACCCGGTCGAGCGGGCTCGCTGGATCCTGCGCTCGATCGGCGTGACTTGCGCCGTGACGAGCGCGGCGTTGCTCGAGACCTGGGAACGAGTCCTGGAAGAGGATTTCGGGCTCGAGCACCTGGTCGTCGCGGACGCGGAGGCGACCGAGGGCACGTTACGGGCCCGGGGAAGGTCCGGAGGGAAGGCGCGGGTCTCGAGTGCCCGCGACCTGGAGCGGCGACCGACCTGGAGCCCCGCCGTGACGGCGAGCGCTGCGGACCTCGCGTATACCATCTTCACCTCGGGCACGACCGGGACGCCGAAGGGCGTCGTCGTCCGTCACGGTCCGGTAATCAACCTCATCCGATGGGTCAACCGGACCTTCGACGTGGGGCCGGCGGACCGCATTCTCTTCGTCACGTCGGTGTCGTTCGATCTGTCGGTCTACGACGTCTTCGGCGTGCTCGCCGCCGGCGGTTCGGTGCGGGTGGCCTCGAACGAAGAGGTCCGCGAGCCTGCCGAGCTCGCCCGCCTGCTGGCCCAGGAGCCGGTCACGTTCTGGGACTCGGCGCCGGCGGCGTTGCAGCAGCTCATCCCCTTCTTGCCTGAAGACGGCCTGTCCACGGCGTGCCTGCGGCTCGTCTTCCTGAGCGGCGACTGGGTCCCGACGACGCTGCCGGCCAGGCTCGGGAGAGTTTTTCCCGCAGCCCGGCTCGTCGCGCTCGGGGGCGCCACCGAAGCCACGGTGTGGTCGAATTTCCACGTCGTCACCGCCGTGGACCCGCGGTGGCGGAGCATTCCTTACGGCCGGCCGATCGACAACGCCTGTTACTACGTGCTCGATGCAACGCTCGAGCCCTGCCCCGCCGGGGTGCCCGGCGACCTCTTCATCGGCGGGCAGTGCCTGGCCTCGGGATACGCCTCCGAGCCGGTGTTGAGCGCCCGGAAGTTCATCCCGGATCCATTCGGCCAGCGGCGGGGAGGACGCCTTTACAGGACCGGAGACCGCAGCCGTTTCTGGCCGGGAGGAACCCTCGAGTTCCTGGGACGCCTCGATCAACAGGTGAAGATCCGAGGCTTTCGCGTCGAGCTGGGAGAGATCGAGAACGTCCTGTGCCGGCACGAGGCCGTTCACGAGGCGGTGGCTGTCGTCGTCACGGATGCCTCCGAGGACAAGAGCCTCGCCGCCTGCATCGTCCCGTCGATCGGAGCGGTGCCCGAGGTCCCGGAAATCCGCCGCTTCCTGACCCGCAAGCTCCCCGACTACATGGTCCCTTCCACCATCGTCACGATGGACGCCCTGCCGGTCACCGCGAACGGCAAGCTGGACCGCGCTTCCATCCAAGCCGAGCTCCTGACGAGGTCCGCGGCCGGCCGACGCAGAGACGGCGAGCCTCTCCGTGCTCCGGCCGAGGAGCTGCTCGCCGGTATCTGGGGCGAGGTCCTGGGGCTTGAAGGGCTCGGGAGCGAGGACGACTTCTTCGCTCTCGGCGGCCATTCGCTCCTCGCTACACAGGTGATATCGCGGGTCCGCGAGACCTTCGGAATCGAGCTCCCGTTGAGGAGCCTTTTTGAGGCGCCCACGCTGGCGAAATTCGCTGCGGAGATCGAAGATGCGAGGAGCACGGCGCACATCCCGGCCATCGAGTCCGAGCCGATCGAGCGTTTCCCCCCGGGAACGCGAATGCCGCTGTCCCACTCCCAGGAGCGCATGTGGTTCCTCCACCGGGTCGACGCGAACCGTCTCGGCTACAAGATCCCCGCTCTCGTACGCCTCGAAGGGAGCCTGGACCTTGCCGCTCTCCACGCCGCCTTCGACGAGGCGAGCCGCCGCCACCACGCGCTGCGCACCACCTTCGTCGAGGACGGCGACAAGGTCGCACAGATCGTCTCTTCCGAATGGAGGTCATTGCTGCCGGTTCTGGACCTCACGGCCCTGGCCGAGCCTCTCCGCGGCCGGGAGTCCCAGCGCCGGATCCGGGAGCTGCTGGATCTCCCTTTCGACCTCGCTCGCGCTCCTCTGCTCAGAGTCTGCGTCTTGCGCCTGGCACCGGAGGAGCACGCGGTGGTCCTCTCGATGCACCACATCGTCTCCGACGCCTGGTCGATGGCGGTCCTGGTGGCCGAGATCGTCCGTCTCTACAGCTCCCGGATCGAGGGCCGGCCCGCCCCGGCGTCGGACGCCCTCGTTCAGTATCCCGACTTCGCGCGGTGGCAACGGCGCTGGCTGAGCCACGACGTCCTCGAGGCGCAGTTGGCCTACTGGCGCCGGCGGTTGAAAACCGCTCCCCCGATCCTCCACCTTCCCGGCGCCCGCGGGCGGCCCACCAGACCAACGTTTCGAGGCGCGGTGGCGCAGATCGAGCTTTCAGAGCGGCTCGCCGCGAGCCTCCGAGCGCTCAGCCGGCAGGAGGGCGCCACCCTCTTCATGACCATGGTCGCGGCCTTCAAGGTGCTCTTGGCTCTCTACACGGGGGAGCGCGACATCGCGGTCGGCACCAACGTCGCCAATCGCCGGCGCCGGGAGCTCGAGGAGACGATCGGCTATTTCGCCAACATCCTCGTCTTGCGCAGCGACCTGACGGGGGACCCGAGCTTTCGCGAGGTCCTGAAACGCGTCCGGGAGGTGGCGCTCGAGGCCTACGCCCACCAGGACGTTCCTTATGAGCGAGTCCTGGAGGATCTCCAGGGGAGACGTCGGGCAGAAGGCCAGGGCCTCTTCCAGGCCAAGTTCTCGTTCCAAGACGTCCCGCAGCCTCCGACACGGGTTCCTGGCCTCGTCCTGAGGACGATCGGGACCGAGCGGGTCTCCGCCAACTTCGACCTGACGCTCTTCGTGTCGGCGGCGGGCCGCCGATTGGTGGTCGCTACGGAGTACAGCACCGATATCTACGACCGGCCCGCAATTGAACGCCTCCACCTCCACTACCGGGAGCTCATGCAGAAAATGGTCGACGACCCCACCCTGCGCCTTTCGCAGTTGTCGCTGCTGAGCGAAGCGGAAGAGGACACGGTCCTTGCAGGGTTCTGCGAGGCCCTGTGAGATAATGGCATTCGAAAGCATTGACCGCATATTCTGCCGAGCGGTGGACCGTCACCGATCGGCGACCGCCATCGACACGGCGCAGGCACGAGTGAGCTACGCCGATCTCGACGACCGGTCGAGCAATGTTGCCAACTTCCTTCTTTCTCGCGGCATCAAGGCCGGCGACAGGATCGGCGTTTGCTGCACTGATCCCGTCGATGCGATCACGGCAGTCATCGGGTGCCTCAAGTCCGGGACCGTTTTCGTGCCGCTCGATGCTCGCCTGCCTCGGCGGCGGCTCGAATCGATGATTCTAACGGCCCAACCCTCGGGTTTCCTGGCCGCCGTTGACCTCGTTGAGGCGTTGGACGGCTGCCTCCCCGAGGGCTTTCCGCAGGTCGCGCTGGGTGTTCTGGCCCAGTCGGGACGGAGCCTGCGCGTCATGGAGACGGGCCGGTACAGCCATCGTGCCGACGACTACTGGGAACCGCAGCGCCGGCTCCGAGACGCCGATCCCGACCAGATCTGTTACATCTATTTCACCTCCGGCTCGACCGGAGAGCCGAAGGGCATTTCCGGCCGCCTCAAGGCCATCGATCACTATGTCGGCTGGGAGGTCGACACGCTGGGGATCGAGTCCGGCGTACGTGTAAGTCAACTGACGAACTTCGCTTTCGACGCCTTCTTGCGCGACGTCTTCGTTCCGCTTGCGGTCGGCGGCACCGTTTGTGTGCCCCCGGGAAGAGGAACCTCGCTGACCGCCCAGGCTCTCGTCGATTGGATCGATGCCGAGCGGCTCGAAGTCGTACACGCCGTGCCGTCTCTGTTCCGCACGATTCTCGATCCCGCTCTTGAGCCGCGTGGCTTCGATGCGCTACGATTCGTGCTGCTGGCTGGCGAGCATTTGCTGCCCTCGGACGTTGAGAAATGGACGAGCCTCCGTGGCGACCGAGTGCAACTGGTCAATCTCTACGGCCCATCCGAGACCACTATGACGAAGTTCTTCTACTTCGTCAAGCCTGCGGACAAGAATCGCCGCACCGTGCCCATCGGCAAGCCGATGCACGGAGCGCGAGCCGTGGTCGTGGACGAGGTGGACCGTCCGTGCTCCCCAGGTCAATTGGGAGAGATCCTGATCCGCACGCCTTATTGCAGCCTGGGTTACTTCGGCAAGCCGGAGCTGACGGCCGCGGTCTTCACCAGGAACCCCTTCAGCCGCGATCCCAACGACGTGGTCTATCGCACCGGCGACCTGGGGCGCATAGAGCCCGATGGTAATTTCGAGCTCATGGGCCGCAAGGACCAGCAGGTGAAGATCCGTGGCGTGCGCGTCGAGGTGACGGAGGTAGAGAATCGTCTGTTGGACCACGAGCAGATCCGAGAGGTGGCGGTCGTGGCTCGTGGGGACCGGACCGGGACGCTCTACTTGTGCGCTTACTTTGCTGCGCGGCGTGCAGTAGCGATCGCCGAGCTGCGCGCCTTCCTGGCGGAGGATCTGCCGGAGCCGATGGTTCCTTCTGTCTACGTCCAACTCGACGAGCTGCCGAAAACGGCGAACGGCAAGATCGATCGGCTGGCCCTGCCCGACCCCTCGTCTCTCGAGTCGAGCGGCGCTACGCCTTCCGGCGGCGAGCCGCGCACCGTCGTGGAGCAATTGTTGGCGCAGATCTGGGCCGAGGTCCTGCAAGTCGACATGGTTGGCATCCATGACAGTTTTTTCGATCTCGGCGGGCACTCCTTGACCGCCTTGCGGATGCTGGGCCGTGTGACGCAGATTCTCGGTACTCAGATACCCATGAACCAGATCTTCGAGACCGAGACCATCGCAGGCATGGCGGACGCGATCGAGAAACTGCGCTGTAACGAAGGCCCAGCGGTTGCTCGGTTCGAGCCGTTGCCGCGGCTCTCTCCGCAGGAGCGGATTCCCCTGTCTTTCGCCCAGGAACGGCTCCTCTTCTTGGACCGGCTTACTCCGGGTAGCTCGCTCTACAACTTGCCTCTGGGTTTGCGCCTCCAAGGCGAGCTCGACCCGGCGGCGCTGGAGCGGAGCTTGAACCAGATCACGGCTCGTCACTCGATCTTGCGAACGGCGTTTCTGCTAGAGAACGGGGAACCGGTGCAGGCAGCGCGCGCCGCCGCGTCCTCGCCGCTCGCCATCGTCGATCTTTGCACAATTCAGCCCGCCATCCGCGAACAGGTCGTGGCGAGACTGTTCACGAGCATGGCACGATTGCCGTTCGACCTGGCGCAGGGATCGTTGTGGCGCCGAAGCCTCGTGCGCTTGAGCCTCGACGAGCACGTACTGATGATGACGATTCATCACATCGTCTGCGATGCCTGGTCGTTCGACGTCCTGACCCGTGAGCTGCGGGAGCTCTACCAGGCGTACCGAGACCGTCGGGCGCCGCAGCTCGCTGAGCTATCTGCCCAGTATGCCGACTTTGCCGTCTGGCAACGCGCGCGTATGCGCGGCGAGTTGCTCGCGCAGCGTCTGGAGTTCTGGCGGCGCCGCCTGGGCAACTCTTTCCCGGTGCTGGACCTTCCGATCGACCGTCCCCGACCACCGGTGACGACCGTGCGCGGAACGCGCAGGTTCTTCGGCGTGCCCGGCGACCTGACCGATGCGCTCCGCAGGCTCGGCCGCAGAGAGGGGGCCACTCTCTTCATGATCTTCCTGGGAGCTTTCGAGCTGCTGTTAGCGCGTTACTCGGGGCAAGAGAGGCTGTGCATCGGAATTCCGGTATCTGGCCGTATCCGGCCGGAAACGGAGAACCTGATCGGAATGTTCGTCAATACGTTGGTTGTTCCTGGCGTGCTCGCCCGGAGTATGACTTTCGTCGAGCTCTTGGCGCAGGTGCGGGAGGCCATGCTGGGTGCTCACGAGCATCAGGACCTGCCGTTCGAGAAACTGGTTGAAGAGCTTCAGCCCCGGCGAGATCTGGGGCACTCTCCGCTCTTTCAGGTGATGTTCGTCTTCCAGAACGCCGCGCCGGAGCCCCGCGAGCTGCCCGGTATGACGTTGCGAATGATGGCGGTCAGCAACGGCACGTCCCGCTTCGACCTCACCCTGGCGATCGGCGAGGAAAGGGCAGGTCTGCACGGTTACATCGAGTACAAGACCGATCTGTTCGACGCCACGACGGCGCGGCGGTTGTGGGGCCACCTCGCCCGGCTGCTCGAAGGAATCGTCGAACGGCCTGGCGCCGAGATCGAAAGCCTTTCGCTGATCGGCGAGGCGCAGCGGCAGCAGTTGCTGAGAGAGTGGAACGACACGGCGATTCCCCGAGCCTCGGGGCTGCTCCACGAGCTCGTCGAGGAGCGGGCCGAGCGCTCGCCCGAGGCGGTGGCGCTCACCTTCGAGGGCCGGTGGCTGAGCTACCGCGCGCTCGACTCGAAGGCGAGCCGACTGGCCCGCGATCTGAGCGTGCTGGGCGCCGGTCCGGAAGAGGTGGTCGGAGTCTGCGCCGAGCGTTCGATCGAGATGGTCGTCGCTCTGCTCGGTACGCTCAAGTCGGGCGCCGCCTACCTCCCGCTCGAGCCCGGCTACCCCGAGCAGCGGTTGGCCTTCATGCTCGAAGACGCCGGGGTGAAAGTGCTCTTGGCCGGCGTCCCGGTACCGGAGAATCTTCGGATTCCGGCCTTGAGGCTCGACGCCCTCCGTCCGGAGACCGAGCCGCTCCAACCGCCCGCTCCGCGGGCCGGCGCCGATCCCGACAGCCCGGCCTACGTCATCTACACCTCCGGATCGACCGGCAAGCCCAAGGCCGTGGTCAACACGCATCGAGCGATCTGCAACCGGCTACGGTGGATGCAGGACGCCCACCGCATCAGCGCCGACGAGAAGATTCTGCACAAGACGGCATTCAGCTTCGACGTCTCGGTCTGGGAGCTTTTCTTGCCGCTCATCACCGGAGCACGTCTGGTCGTCGCGCGTCCCGAGGGGCACAAGGACGGCTCCTACCTGGCCGGCCTGATCTCTCGGAACGACGTCACGACCCTGCATTTCGTGCCGTCGATGTTCCGGGTGTTCCTGGAGCAGCCGGAGCTCGAGCGTTGCCGCAGCGTACGAAGAGTGATCGCCAGCGGCGAGAGCCTCACGCCCGACGTCGTGGGCCGTTTCCGCCAGCGTCTCGCGGCCGAGCTTCACAACCTCTACGGTCCGACCGAGGCCGCCGTCGAAGTCACCTCATGGGCCTGCCCGCCGGCGCTGAGCCGGGTGTCGATCGGCCGGCCGATCGCCAATACCCGAATCCTGATCCTCGGCGCTGAGCTGCGACCGGTCCCGATCAACGTCGCCGGCGAGCTCTGCATCGGCGGTATGGGACTTGCCCGCGGCTACCTCGCCCGCCCGGCGCTGAGCGCCGGGAAATTCGTGCCCGATCCCGCGGCAATCGAGCCCGGGGGCCGCCTCTACATGACCGGTGACCGGGCTCGCTTCGGCACGAACGGCGCTATCGAGTACCTCGGCCGTCTGGACTTCCAGGTCAAGCTGCGGGGTTTCCGGATCGAGCTCGGCGAGATCGAAGCGGCTCTCGAGGAGCAGCCCGGGGTACGGCAGGCCGTGGCGGTGGTCCGCGAGACGGCTCCGGGGGACCAGCGCCTGGTCGCCTACGTGGTGTCCAACGACGGCCGGCCGGCCGCCGACGCGGCACTCCTCGCGGACCTCAGAAAACGCTTGCCCGAGCACATGGTCCCGGCGACCTTCGTCCACCTCGACGCGCTGCCTCTCACCTCCAGCGGAAAGGTCGCGCGCAATGCCTTGCCCGAGCCGGACGGCGCCAGGCCCGAGCTTGCGACGGCGTACCGCGCCCCGGGCAACCGGGTCGAGCGCGCCGTGGCACGGATCTGGCGGGAAGAGCTCGGCCTCGACCAGGTCGGCATCCACGACAGTTTCTTCGACCTCGGCGGACACTCGTTATTGTTGCTCCGGGTCCATGGCAAGCTGCGCGACCAGATCGACGACCGAGTGACGCTGATCGAGCTCTTTCAATACCCGACGATCGCCAGCCTGGCGGCGCACCTCGATCGCGCTTCCCCCGATCCGCGGGCTGAGGAGCGGCGCCGCAAGCACCTCGCCGGGCTGCGAGCCGGCAGAGAGCGGCTCAGCCGACGCCGAGCCCGACAGCCGACAGGAACTCGCCGATGAGCGCCGACGAAGAGATCGGAGGCCTGGACGTCGCCATCGTCGGCCTGGCCGGGCGGTTTCCGGGCGCGCGAAACGTCGAAGAGTTCTGGCGCAACCTCTGCCACGGCGTGGAGTCCGTCACCTTTTTCTCCGACGAGGAGCTGGCGGCGGCCGGAATTCCCGAGTCCGATTTGCGCGATCCCAACTACGTCAAAGCCAACGCCGTCCTCGACGGTGTCGCGGACTTCGACGCCGCTTTCTTCGATTTCACACCCCGCGAAGCCGAGATCACCGACCCGCAGCACCGCCTGTTCCTGGAATGTGCGTGGGAAGCGCTGGAGGACGCCGGCTGCGACTCCCAGACCTATCCCGGAATGATCGGCGTCTATGCCGGCGTGGAGCGCAATACCTACGTCTACAACCTCTACTCGCGCCCGGAGATCCTGCGCTCCGTGGGGATTTATCAATCGGTCCTCGCGAGCGACAAGGACTACCTGGCGACGCGGGTTTCCTACAAGCTGAACCTGACCGGGCCGAGCGTCGTCATCCAGACCGCGTGCTCGACCGCGCTGGTGGCCGTCCACATGGCGTGTCAGGGTTTGCTGGCCGGCGATTGCGACGTCGCGTTGAGCGGCGCCGTGTCGGTGACCCTCCCCCAGGTCCGCGGCTACTTGCACGCCGATGGGGGCATCTACTCCCCCGATGGCCATTGCCGGGCCTTCGACGAAAGAGCCCGTGGGACTCTGGGGGGCAACGGTCTGGGCGTCGTGGTGCTCAAACGGCTCGGCGACGCGCTGGCCGATGCGGACCGCGTGTACGCCGTCATCAAAGGTACGGCGATCAACAACGACGGAGGGATGAAGGTCGGCTATACCGCGCCCAGCGTCGCCGGACAGGCGCAGGTGATCCAGGCGGCTCAGACCCTGGCGGGGATCGATCCGGAGACGATCACCTACGTCGAGGCCCACGGCACCGGGACTCCGCTGGGGGATCCCATCGAGGTCCAGGCCCTGAACCAGGCCTTCGCCAGCACCAACGGCGCCCGCAACGCCTGCGCGCTCGGCTCGGTAAAGACCAACATCGGGCACCTGAGCACGGCAGCGGGCATCGCGGGTTTGATCAAGACCACGCTCTGCCTCGATCGTCGGCTCATCCCGCCGAGCCTCCACTTCGAATCACCGAATCCCCGGCTCGAGCTCGACCAGGGCCCCTTCTACGTCAACACGGCGCTACGACCGTGGACCGCGCCTGGCGGATCCCGGCGCGCCGGGGTCAGCTCGTTCGGGATCGGCGGCACCAACGCCCACGTGGTGCTCGAGGAGGCGCCCGAGCGCCCGGCCTCGGGAACCTCCAGGCCCTGGCACCTGATCGTGACGTCGGCCCGTAGCGCTTCGGGCTTGGAGACGGTCACCTGCAATCTCGCAGACCATCTCGAAGCGAACGGCGACAGCGACCTCGCCGACGTGGCGTTCACCTGTCAGGTCGGCCGCCGGCGTCTCCCACACCGGCGCTTCGCCGTGTGCTCGGACGTCCCCGACGCGCTCGACGTGCTCCGCGGCGGCGACCCGCCGCGATTGGCGACGGGCTGCCGGGAAGAGCTCGATCGGGAGGTCGCCTTCCTCTTCCCCGGCCAGGGCTCCCAGTACGTGGACATGGGACGTGAGCTCTACGCCGAAGAACGAGTCTTCCGGCGGGAAATCGATCGCTGCGCGGAGCTGCTCGCGCCCCACTTGAAGGAGGACTTGCGCGAGGCGCTCTTCCTGGGCGGGGGACCTTCGCGGGAAGCGGCCGAGGAACGTTTGCGTGAAACCGCCCTCGCCCAGAGCTCGCTCTTCGCTTTCGAATACGCCCTGGCCAGACTGTGGATGGACTGGGGGATCGCGCCGCGAGCGATGGCCGGCCATTCGATCGGCGAGTACGTGGCCGCGTGTCTGGCGGGCGTCTTCACCCTTGAGGACGCGCTCCCGCTGGTCGCCGCCCGCGGGCGTCTGATGCAGGGGATGAGCAGAGGAGGGATGATGGCGGTCGAGATCGCCGAGGATGCGTTGGCGGTTTTCATGCCGGAGGGACTGTCGCTCGCCGCGGTCAACGTGCCGGGGCAATGCGTGGTCTCGGGCCCGGAGGAGCCGCTCGCGGACCTCGAGAGCGAGCTGCGCGCGCGGGGAGTGGAGACCCGGCGGCTACGCACCTCTCACGCCTTCCACTCGGCGGCAATGGATCCCGTGTCGGAGCCGTTCGCTTCCGTGCTCGGTGAGATCGTCCTGTGCCCGCCGAAAATCCCGTTCCTTTCCAATCTCACCGGCACCTGGATCCGTCCCGCGGAGGCCACCGATCCGAGTTACTGGGTACGGCACCTGAGGTCGACGGTGCGATTCAGCGACAACCTTGAGGTGCTCCTTTCAGACTCGGACCGGATCTTGCTCGAGGTGGGCCCCGGCCGTACGTTGAGCACCCTGGCGCGCCGGCATCCCGGGCACTCAGGACGAGCTGCCGTGCTGAGCTCGGTCCGCCCAGGTCGACATCCGGGCTCGGACGTCGCCTTCCTGATCCAGGCTCTGGGCCGCCTCTGGCTAGAGGGCGCGAACGTGGATTGGCTGGCGTTCCATGCCGACGAGAGCCGTCACAAGGTCCCCCTACCCACCTATCCCTTCGAGCGCCAACGATACTGGATCGAAGCCAGGCGAAGCGTCGCGGTGCGTGACACCGAGGGGGACGACGCCGGAGCGGGAGAGGGCGCGGGTCCGCGCGCCGGCGTGAACGCTTCCACCGAGGCCGTGTCGCGCCGGTCCGACGTCGCGACCCCTTATCTCGCGCCACGCGGCCAGATCGAGCGCGAGGTTGCGGAGGTCTGGGAGGAGCTCCTCGGGGTACGGCCGGTGGGCGTCCACGACGACTTCTTCGAGCTCGGCGGGCATTCGCTTCTGGCCACCCGCCTGGGCGAACGATTGCGCGAGAAGACCGGGGCTCAGGTCGCCCTGCGCGAGCTGTTGGAAGCTCCGACGGTCAGCGCGATGGCGGCTCTTGTCGGAAGCCTCACGCCCGACTCGCGCGGGATTCCGGCGGGAACGGCGGCATGGCTGCCCGAGCTGGTTCCCGACCCGGACCGGCGGCACCTTCCCTTCCCGCTGACCGACGTTCAGCAGGCCTACTGGCTCGGCCGCGGCGGCGACTTCGAGCTGGGCAACGTGGCGACCCACATCTACGTGGAGCTGGACAGCCACGACCTGAGCGTCGAGCGCCTCGAGCGCGCCTGGCAACGGTTGATCGAACGCCACGACATGTTGCGAGCCGTCGTCCAGCCGGACGGCCGCCAGCGGATCCTGGCCGCGGTGCCTCGATTCCGGGTCGGGATCCTGGACCTGCGCCGCGCCTCGGAGGAGGCCCGCTCGGCGGCGCTCGACGCCCTGCGCCGGAGCATGTCGCACCAGATCTTGCCGGCGGACCGCTGGCCGCTGTTCGACGTGCGTGCCTCGTTGCTCGACCACGGGCGGGTGCGGGTCCACGTGAGCTTCGACCTGCTCATCGGCGACGCCTGGAGCTGGGACCTGCTGTTGTCGGAGATGAGGCTGTTCTACCGCGAGCCCGAAGCCCGGCGGCCGCCGCTCGAGATCTCCTTTCGCGACTACATCCTGGCTGAGGAGTCGTTCAAGGAGTCGTCGCGATACCTCGCGGCCCGGGACTACTGGCGCCGGCGGGTGCCGGACCTCGCGCCGGCGCCGGACCTGCCCCTTGCCAAGAGCCTCTCGGCCGTGAAGCGGCCGCGTTTCGTGCGCCGCCGGGGAACCGTGGCGGCGGCTTCCTGGCAGCGGCTGAAGGGGCGGGGAAGCCGCCTCGGCCTGACTCCGTCGGGCCTCGTGCTGGCCGCTTTCGCCGAGGTCCTGGCGACCTGGTCTCGGAGCCCCCGCTTCACCCTCAACCTCACGCTCTTCCATCGCCTCGAGCTTCATCCTCAGGTCAACGAGCTCATTGGCGACTTCACCTCGCTGGTCCTCCTCGAAATCGACACCGCCTGGCCGGAGCCCTTCGAAGCACGGGCCCGGAGGATTCAGAACCAGCTCTGGGACGACCTCGACCACCGGTACTTCAGCGGCGTCCAAGTGCTTCGGGACCTGGGACGCCAGGGCCGGGGCCGGGGGGCGCGGGCGGCAATGCCCATCGTCTTCACGAGCACCCTGACCATGACCGACACCCGCGCGGGCTCCGAAGTCTCATCGCAGGATCGCGGAGCGACGCCGCAACAGGGCGCCGGCACGGTCGAGTTCGGGATCAGCCAGACCCCTCAGGTGTACCTCGATCACCAGGTCGCGGAACGTCAGGGCGCGTTGGTCTTCAATTGGGACGTGGTGGACGAGCTCTTCCCTCCCGGGATGATCGACGACATGTTTGGCGCCTTCTGCGGGTTGCTCGAGAGGCTGGCCGACAGCGACGAGGCCTGGCGAGAGACGCACGTTCCCCTGGTGCCGGAGGCCCAACTGGCAAGCCGGGTGATCGACACGGCCGCGGCGCCGCCCGGCGACGAGCTGCTGCACGCTCTCTTCGAGAGCCGGGCAAGAGAAGATCCGGCCCGTGACGCGGTGATCACGCCCCGACTGACCCTGAGCTTCGGATCGCTGGCCAAACGCTCGGAGGAGCTGAGCCGACGCCTGCGCCGGCGCGGCGCGCGGCCGAACCGCCTGGTCGCCGTGGTCATGGAGAAGGGTTGGGAGCAGGTGGTCGCGGTGCTCGGGGCTCTCAAGGCGGGCGCCGCGTATCTGCCCGTGGATCCGGCGTTGCCCGCCGAGCGTCGACGCGCGCTTCTGGAGCTGGGCGAGGTCGAGCTGGCGGTGACCCAGCCGTGGCTCGACGAAACGCTCGAATGGCCCGAGACGGTCAGCCGCGTGACGGTGGACGAAGAGGAACCGGAGCCCGCGGCGGACACCCGTCCCGAGCCCGTGGAGATCGGGCCGGATCACCTCGCCTACGTGATCTTCACCTCCGGCTCCACCGGCACCCCCAAAGGAGTGATGATCGACCACCGCGGCGCGGTCAACACGATCCTCGACGTCAATCGCCGGTTCGACGTGGGGGCCGGGGACCGGGTGCTGGCGCTCTCCTCGCTGAGCTTCGATCTGTCGGTGTACGACGTCTTCGGGCTGCTGGCGGCGGGAGGGGCCGTCGTCATGCCCGAGCCCGGGGCGGCCCGCGATCCGGCGGCCTGGGCGGCGCTGATCCGGCGCCACGGCGTGACCCTGTGGAATTCGGTTCCGGCGTTGCTCGAAATGTTGGTGGAGCACGCTGCCGGCCGGCCCGACGTCGACCTGAGCTCGCTGCGGCTGGCCCTGTTGTCCGGAGACTGGATCCCGGTGCAGCTCCCGGACGCCGTCCGAGAGATCGTCGCCGGCCTGGAAGTGATCAGCCTGGGCGGCGCGACGGAGGCTTCGATCTGGTCGGTCCTCTACCCCATCGCTGCCGTGGTCCCGTCGTGGACGAGCATTCCCTACGGCCGGCCGATGACGAAACAGACGATTTCCGTCCTCGACCATCGGCTCGAGCCGCGCCCGACCTGGGTGCCGGGAGACCTCTTCATCGGCGGCGCCGGACTGGCCCACGGCTACTGGCGGAACGAGGAAACGACCCGCAAGAGCTTCTTGTCCCATCCGCGAAGCGGCGAGCGGCTCTACCGGACGGGTGATGTCGGCCGCTATCTTCCGACCGGCGACGTCGAGTTTCTCGGCCGCGAGGACTTCCAGGTCAAGATACAAGGTCATCGCATCGAGCTCGGAGAGATCGAGGCGGCGCTGGCTCGCCATCCCGCGGTGCAGTCCGCGGTGGCGTCCGCGGTCGGCGGCGAGCGCTTCAACCGGCGCCTGGGGGCATGGGTGGTGCCGCAGCCGGGAACCGAGATCGACGGCGAGGAGCTGCGCCGGCACCTGAGGGCAATCCTGCCGGAATACATGGTGCCCGGCTCGATCGTGCTGCTCAGCCAGTTGCCGCTCACCGCCAACGGCAAGGTGGACCGCCAGGCCTTGCCCCTGCCCGGCGACGCCGAGACGCCGAGCGCCGGTGAGGCGGCGCCCACGCCGGTCGAGGAGCTGGTCGCGGGAGTCTGGAGCCAGACGCTCCATCTCGACGGTTGCGGCCTGCACCAGGACTTCTTCGAGCTCGGCGGCGATTCCCTGGCGGCGATCCGGGTGCTGGCGCGAATCCGCGAGATCTTCGGCGTCGACGTCGTCTTGCGCGACCTCTTCGAGGCGCCGACGGTGGCCGGTCTGGCCGCCCGCGTCGAGCGCTCGAAGCGGGCCGGCAGAGCGCTCGAGGTCCCTCCCCTCAGGCGCGTCGCGCGGTCGGACCGGCTGCCGCTGTCCTTCGCCCAGCATCGGCTCTGGTTCCTGGATCAGCTCCAGGGGGCAAGCCATGCCTACAACGTGGTCTCGGCGCTGCGGATCGAGGGCGAGCTGCGCCCGGCGGCGCTGACGGCCGCCCTGACCGAGGTCGTCCGTCGACACGAGGCGCTGCGAACCGGATTCCACGCCGCCGGCGGCGAGCCCTTCGCCCGCGTCGCGCCCAGCGCCGCGTTCCCGTTGTCCGTCGTCGATCTCGGGGCCTTGCCGACGGATCTCGGCGAGCGCCAGGCGGCCCGGCTCGCCGTCGACCACGCGCGGCTTCCCTTCGACCTGCGCCGGCCTCCGCTGCTCCGGGTCCGGCTGGTGCGGCTCGCCGACGACCAAAGCCTCGTCCTGCTCTCGATCCATCACGTCGTCTCCGATGCCTGGTCGGTGGGCCTGCTCTTCACGGAGCTCACGGCGCTCTACGGGGCCGCGCTGCGAGGCGAGCCGTCACCGTTGCCGGAGCTGGCGATTCAGTACGCGGACTACGCCGCGTGGCAACGCCGGTGGCTCCAGGGAGACACGCTGAGGTCCCTGCTGGCCTATTGGCGGGCGCGGCTCGACGGCGCGCCCGCGCTGCTCGAACTGCCCGTCGACCGTCCACGGGGGACGGCGGCGGGAACGGCGAGCGGCGGCCGGGCCATGCGCTTTTCGGAGCCGCACGTTCAGGCCTTGCGCCGGCTCTGCCGCCGGCGCGGGGCGACGCTGTTCATGGGCGTGCTCGCGCTCTTCAAGGCGTTGCTCTCGCGCTACACGAGCTCGACGGACGTCAGCGTCGGGACGGCGGTCGCAGGGCGCGGCAGCGTCGAAACGCAGCCGCTGATCGGTTTCTTCGTCAACACCCTGGTCTTGCGCACGGTCTTCGATGGCACTCTCTCCTTCGAGGAGCTGGTGGATCGCGTACGGCGGGTCACCCTGGACGCCTATGCTCATGAAGAGGTCCCCTTCGAAAAACTGGTGGAGGAGCTCCAGCCCGAGCGTGACCTGACTCATACGCCGCTTTTCCAGGTCATGGTCGTCCAGCAGAACAACCCGCGACGGCTGGAACAGCAAGCCTCCGGAACGCGATTCAACGCGCTCCCACCAGGCGGCGGCGTGGCCAGCCGCTTCGACCTCACCTTGCGGCTCAGCGAGGCCGCCGGCGCGATGGACGCCACGCTCGAGTATCGCAGGGAGCTCTTCGACGCCACGACGATCCACCGTCTGTCGCGACACCTGGCGCACCTGCTCGGCGACGCCCTGGAGGGCGGCCGGCCGCTCTCGCGCCTGGCCTTCCTGGGACGCGGTGAACGCCACCAGACGCTGTTCGAGTGGGGGCAGCCCGCACCGGCCTCACCGCGCCGCGACGGCCTTCACGACCTCGTCGAACGCCAGGCCGAGAGCACTCCCGACGCCGTGGCGGCCATCGTCGGCACGAACGCCCTGAGCTATGCCGAGCTTCTTCGGCGGGCCGATCGCCTCGCCTGTCGGCTACGGCGTCTCGGCGTGCGGCGCGAGGTCCGCGTGGCATGCTGCTGCGAGCGCTCACCCGAGCTGGCGGTCGCGCAATTGGGAATCCTGAAAGCGGGCGGTGCGTTCGTTTCTCTCGATCCTTCTCACCCGGCCGCGCGTCACTCGCGGGTATTGTACGAGGCGCTGGCCGGTCCGGGCCCGCGCCTGGTCGTGACCTCCGCTCAGCTTTGCCCGCGCGTGCCCGAGGCGCCGGGACGAATCCTGATCGATCCGCGAGGGAGGCCCCACGGCCGCGGCGAGCCCGTCGCCGCGGCCGTGCGCGCCGGCGCGGACGGCGGGACCGACGCCGCCGACCTGGCCTTCGTGTACCACACCTCCGGATCCACCGGCGCGCCGAAAGGCGTGATGGCGAGCCACCGCGCAGCGGTCAGCTACCTGGTGAGCCTGATCCGACGCTGCCGCCTCGGCCCGCGCGACACCGTGCTCCAGGTCGCGGCGGCGTCGTTCGACGCTTCGGTGCGCGACGTGCTGGGGCCGCTCGCGGCGGGAGCGCGGGTGGTGTTTCCGGAGCGCGCGGCGCTCGGCGATCCGGCGGCTCAGCTCGCCGACCTCGTGCGCCACAAGGCGAGCGCGGTGCTGAGCGCCGTGCCGACCCTGCTGCGCACGTGGCTGCTGGCGCCGCCGCCGGGCTCGGGCGCCGCCTTGCGGCTCTTGCTGCTCAGCGGCGAGCCCCTGCTCCCCTCCGACGTCGTCCGGGCGCGGCAGCTCTTCGGAGCGGAGCTCGAGGTCGTCAACCAATACGGCCCCACCGAGGCCACCATGACGTCCACATACCACCTGCTCCCCAGGACGGTAGGCGCCTCGGACCGCGGCGTGCCTCTCGGCCGGCCGATCCCGGGCCGCCGCCTCGTCCTGCTCGACCGCGGCGGGCAGCCGGCGCCGCTCGGCGTCGCGGGGCAGGTCGAGCTGGCGGGCGACGGGCTGGCCCGCGGCTACCTGAGCCGCCCGGGCCTGACGGCGGCCGCCTTCGTGCCGGACGCGTTCGCCGGGGTGCCGGGGCAGCGGCTCTACCAGACCGGAGACCTGGCCCGCTACACCGCGCGAGGGGAGCTCGAGCTGCTCGGCCGGCTCGACGCGCAGCTCAAGCTCCGCGGCTTCCGCGTCGAGCCGGAGGAGATCGAGGCGGCCCTGCGACGTCAACCCGGCGTGCAGGAGGCCGCCGTGGTGCCGCGGACCGAGGCGTCCGGAGACCGGCGCCTGGTGGCTTTCGTAGTCCCGGCCGGCGCCTCCGGCCCTGACCTCGCGCGGCTGCGCCGCGACCTCGCCCGTGAGCTTCCCGAGCACATGACGCCGGCGGCCGTCGTCGAGCTGGCGCGGCTCCCCCGAACCACCAGCGGCAAGCTCGACCGGCGGGCCCTGGCACGGATCGAGCCGCCGCGGCCCCCCGCGCCGGCCCAGGCGCGGGCGCCGCGCGACCTTTTCGAGCTGCAGCTCACGCGGATCTGGGAGAGCCTCCTCGGCGTGTGTCCCATCGGAGCGCGAGAGAGCTTCTTCGACCTCGGCGGCCATTCCCTGCTCGCGGTTCGCCTCGTGGCGGCTCTGCGCGGTTGGTTCGGACGCCAGATCCCTCTGCGGGTCCTGTTCCAGGAGCCGACGATCGCCCACCTCGCCGCCGTGCTGCGGCAAACGGAGACGCCGGGAGAGTCGCTGCTGGTTCCGATCCGCGAGGAGGGCGAGCGAGCGCCCCTGTTCTGCGTCCATCCCGCCAGCGGAATGGCGCTGGCCTTCCTCGAGCTGGCCAACCACCTCCCCGCCGAGCAGCCCGTCCACGCCTTCCAGGCGCGTGGGCTCGACGGCAAGCACGAGCCTTGCCGCGATCTGTCCGAGATGGCGCGCTCGTACCTCGAGGCCGTCCGCGAGGTGCAACCTCGCGGCCCGTATCGGCTGGCCGGCTGGTCGATGGGCGGCCGGGTGGCGTACGAGATGGCACGGCAGCTCGATGCCGCGGGCGAGAACGTGGCCTTGCTGGCCCTCTTCGACAGCGTCTGCTCGCTCTCTCAGGAAGCCCTGAGCGACCAGGAGCTCCTCGCGGCGTTCCTGGGCCGGGACCTCGGCCTCGCGGGCGAGGAGCTCGAGGGCAGCTCCGTGGACGAGATCGCGGAGCGTCTCATCCAGCGTGCTCAGGACTCGGGCGAGTTGGCCCGTGACGTCGACATGGCCCAGATTCGCGCCTATTTCGAGGTGTTCAAGGCCAATCTGAACGCCTCCCGCGCCTACCGTCCTCCCCCTTACCCGGGGCCGGTAACGCTGTTCCGGGCGCGCGAAAGGCCGGCGGAGGCGGCGGCGGACCTGGGATGGGGCGAGGTCGTGGGCGGCGGCGTCGAGGTCCACGACGTCGGCGGCGAGCACGCCAGCATGCTCCTGCGCCCCCACGTCGAGGAGGTGGCTCGACGGCTGGCCGCGCTGCTGGACGGGCTGGATCGATCGGATGAGCGGGCTCCTCGCGGCGGCGCGGGCGAGAGGGGAGCCGCGCGCACGTTTTCGGAGACGAGCACGACATGACAGACCTGCGGTACGCACTTCGCTGCCTGAGCTCGAGGCCGGGGTTTTTCCTCACCGTCGTCCTCACGCTCGCGATCGCCATGGGCGCGGTCACGACGATGTTCAGCTTCGTCGACGCCGTGCTGCTCAAGCCGTTGCCGTTCCGGCAACCCGACCGGCTGTTCGCCGTCTGGGACTCGAACCCCGCCGGCGGCAGGGTGAAGTCCCGCGTCTCGGCTTTCAACTACCGGCAATGGAAAGAGCGAAGCGACGTTTTCGAGGGCCTGGCGCTCTACACCACGACGACCCTGACCCTGCGCGGCTCCGGCGCCCCGATCCGCGTCGAGGCCTCTCTCGTGACCGCGGACTTCTTCTCTCTTCTCGGGGTGGAGCCGGTCCTCGGGAGACCGTTTCAGCCGGCCGACTTCGAGCCTTCGGCGCCGCCGGTGCTGCTGCTCAGCCACCGTCTGTGGAGCGGCCAGTTCGGAGCCGACCCCGCGCTGGTGGGGTCCACGGTGGCGCTCTCCCAGGAGCCTGCCACGGTCATCGGCGTCCTGCCCCGCCAGGTCCTTCCGCAGAGGACCCTGCCCGCCGGCACCGTCCAGCTCGGCTCGGGAGAGCACGTGTGGGCGCCGTGGACGGCGATTCCCAGACACCATGCCCACGTCTTCGGCGTCCTGGCGAAGCTGCGGGACGACGCGACCCGCGGCCAGGCCGCGGTCCAGCTCGAGACCATCGCCCGCGAGCTCGAGCAGGAGTTCCCGGATTCGAACAGCGGGTACACCGCGACCCTGGTGCCGCTCGTCGAGGAAGCCGTGGGCGACGTCGAAACGGCTCTCTGGGTGTTGCTCGGCGCCGTCGGCCTGGTCTTGCTGATCGCCTGCGTCAACGTGGCGAACCTGCTCATGGTCCGCACCGGTTCCCGGGCCCGCGAGCTGGGCCTGCGGGTGACGCTGGGGGCCGGCCGGCCGCGGCTGTTGAGGTTGTTCCTGACAGAGGGGGCGGTGATCGTCGGTCTCGGCGTGGCTCTCGGGAGCCTGCTCTCGATGTGGGGCACCCGGCTCCTGATCCGCCTCAACCCGCAAGTGAACCGGGTCGACGAAGCCCTGCTCGACGCCCGAAGCCTCGGGGCGGCCGTCGCCGTCGGCCTCGCGACGGCGGTGGCCTTCGCGCTCTTCCCCATGGCGCGGGTGCCATGGCGCAACCCGGATCGAGATCTGGGCACGGCGCAGCGAACCTCCGGCCCGGGTCCCGGCCGTTCGCGCTTCCAGCAGCTCGTCGTCGCCGCCGAGATCGCCCTGGCGGTCGTCCTCGTGACCGGCGCGGGCCTCCTCCTGCAGAGCTTCCGGAACCTCCTCTCCGTCGACCCGGGGATCGAGGTGGACGACGTGCTCGTCCTGGACCTCGCGCTGCCCTCCTCAACGTACACCGAGATGCGCCACTTGACGGGCTTCTACGACACCTTCCTGGCCGAGGTTTCTTCGCTGCCCGGCGTGGTCGCGGCGGCCGCAGCCTACAACCATCCCTTGACCTCGACCTGGGACCAGAGCTTTCTCGTCGAAGGCGCTCCCGAGCCCGCCGAGGACGAACGGCCCACGGCGCTGTTTCGGACGGTGACGCCCGGCTACTTCGCCACCCTCGGCATCGGAGTCCTCGCCGGCCGTGACTTCGCCGCGGGGGACGACGCCGCCTCGGCCGGTGTGGTCATCGTCAACCAGGCTCTCGCCCGGGCGTACTTTCCGGGCCGCGACCCGCTGGGCGAACGCCTGTCCATCGAGACGACGCCGTGGATGTGGGGCGACGCCATCCCGACCTCGTTCGAGGTCGTGGGCGTGGTCGAGGACGTCCGCTCCACCGGCCTCACCGCCGAGCCCGAGCCCGCCTTCTACGTTCCCTACGAGCAGACTCCCCACCACGGCATGTCGGTGCTGATCCGTAGCGCCGGCGACCCCCGCTCGCTGCTGGGCGCGGTGCGCGACCGGTTGCGGGCGATCGATCCCGAGCTGCCGATCGCCGGGACGTCCGATCTGCGCGGGATCCGCTCGCGACTGGTCTCCGGCCCGCGCTTCAACGCCGCCGTCCTGACGAGCTTCGCCGCCGTGGCGCTCCTCCTCGCGCTCGTCGGGCTGTGGGGGGTCGCCGGCCACAGCGCCAGATCCAGAATGCACGAGATCGGCGTTCGCATGGCCCTGGGCGCCGGGCGCGCCAGCATCCTGCGAAGGCTGCTCCGGCTCGGCCTGGCGCCCGTGCTCGCAGGCCTGGCCGTCGGCCTCGCGGGGGCCCTGGCGCTCCACCGGTTCCTCGACAGCCTCCTCTACGGCATCAGCTCCAGCGATCCCCTGACGTACCTCGTGACTCCCGTCGCGCTGCTCCTCCTCTCGCTGGCGGCCTGGTGGCTGCCCGCGCGAAGGGCGGCCGCGATGAGCCCGATGGAGGTCCTGCGCGACGAATGAAGGCCCGGGTCGGCGAGATCGAGGCTGGCTCACGAAAGCCTGGGAACGGTCTCGCGGTGCCGTCCGCTCGTGACGTGCCCGTGACGTGCCTGGCGGCGGTGCTGGCCAATCGCCGGAGGATCATGTACGATCCACCCACCACCACGGAACGGCGAGCGGTGAGATCAGCTCGGCCTGAGGAGAAGACGGGGACGGTCCTTGGCAACGACTCGGACGGATATACGGCGGCGTCCGCGGGGCGGGCGTCGGTTGCCGGCAGGCTTCGCGGTGGCGCTGCTGGGGATGGCGCTCTTGGGGGTGCCGGTCACCCTGCGCTTGCTGACCCCCGAGGTGACCGACGACGGCGTTTCCCATCCTCCCCCGTTGACCTTCGAGGAAGCGTGCGCGGGCGGTCCTTCGGGCACCCGGTGCCCGGCCCCCGTCAGCGTCCATGACGCGGAGGCGCGGGACGTGCTGACGGGCCCGGAGGCTTGTGAGCGTTGTCATGCCGACGTCGTGGCCCAATGGTCGACCTCGGCGCACCGTCATTCCGGCCTGGACAATCCCTGGTACCGCAGCGTGCTGGAAGACTTCCAGGAGGCCCGGGGAGCGGCCGCGGGGCGTTGGTGCGCCGGCTGCCACACCCCGGCCCTGCTGCTCGCGGGCCTCGCGGACCGCCCCGCCGCCGCGGTCGCGGCCAGCGACGCCGCGACCGCGGGCGTCTCCTGCATGGTCTGCCACGGAATGAGCCGAGTCGACAGCCGGCTGGGACAGGGCGACTACGATCTCGGCGGGCTCGGCGTGATGCACGATCTGGCGACGAGCGGCAATCCGATCGTCCGCGCCCTTCACGACCTCCTGGTGCGCGTCGACCCCGAGCCGCACCGCCGCACCTACTCCCGCCCGCTCCTCGGACGGCCGGAGGCGTGCGCGGCCTGCCATGCCGCTCATTTCGACGAGCCGGTCAACGGCTACCGGCGATTCAAGTACTTCGACGACTACGCCCCCTGGCACGGCAGCCAGACCTCCGGGCACGGTATCTCGGCGGCCCTGGGGCAGGGCCCGCCGGGGCCGCCGCGGGACTGCGTCGATTGCCACATGTCCCCGGCGCGGACACCGACGCCGGAAGGCGAGGCAGGCCGCTCCTCGCACCGCTTCGCGGCGGCGAACACCGCGCTGCCGACGTTGAACGGCGAGGTGGACCAGATGCGGGCGGCGGCAGCTTTCCTCTGCGCCGGAAGGGTGAACGTGGACCTCTTCGCCGCACGAATTCCCGAACCCGCACGGGAGGGGGAGGCGCCGGCGCCTCCCCGGCTCGTGGCGCCGCTCGACCGGGGCGACGTCGCGTTATTTCGCGGCGAGACGGCCTTCCTCGACGTGGTGGTGTCGAATCCCGGCGTGGGCCATGCCTTTCCGGGCGGCAAGCTCGATCTCCACGACGTCTGGCTCGAGGTCAGGGCGGTCGACGAGTCGGGACGGACGCTCTTCTGGAGCGGCCGCGCCGAGGGTGGCAGCGCCGCCGAGCCGACCGCCCACCGCTACGGCGCGCTCCTCGTCGACGAGAAGGGGGTTCGAATCGAGCGCCACGAGGTCTGGCGGGCACGGGCCGAAGCGTGGACCAACGTGATCGGAGCGGGCGACTCGCAGGTCGTGCGCTACGAGCTGGAGCTGCCGCCGGACGCCGGCGAGCAGATCGAGCTCAGCGCCCGACTGCGTCACCGCAAGTTCCGCCCGGAATTCACCGCGTGGGCCTTCGCGCGGCTGGGGCAAGAGCCGCCGCCGATGCCGGTGCTGAGCCTGGCGGAGGACTCGGTCCGGCTGCCGGTGCGCGACCGCGCCGAGGCGGAGGAGGTGGCCGCCGATCCAGTCCCCGCGGCCGGCGACTCGGCCGTCGAGCGCTGGCGCGCCTACGGCGTCGGGCTGGCCGGCCGCTTCGAGCGCCGGCCCGCACAGGAGGCGTTTCGCCGTCTGCTTGAGATCGCCCCCGAGGACGTCCACGGCCGGGTGACCCTGGGTTGGCTGCTGAGCGCGGAAAGCCCCGAGGGCCGGGCCGAGCTGGAGGCGGCACTGAAGCTGGACGACGACCGCCCCCTCGCCCGTATCCTCATCGGCACCGCCACCGACGATCCCACCGGGGCCCTGGAGCTCCTGAGGCCGGCTGCCGAAGACTACCCCCGCGACGCCGGTTTGCGCGTGCGCGTCGGCGACCGGCTCTTCGACCTGGGTGAGTTCGAGGCCGCCCGCGCCGAGTACGAAGCGGCGTTCGCCGCCGCGCCGGAGACGGCGGGGGCGCACTTCGGCCTGATGCGGACCTGGACCGCCCGCGGCGGCCACGAGCGGGCCCGCCGGCACCAGGACTGGTACAGCTTCCTGCGCTTCGACCGCGAGTCCATGCAGTGGTCGATGGACTACGTCGAGGCGCATCCCGAAGATGCGCTCGAAGGGCAACGAGGCCACCGGCATCGCTCGCTCTCTCTGCCCGAGCCCGGCGCCGCGACCGCTTCCTACGAGGAGGTCTCCCATTGACGACGCGCCGTTTCCAACCGCGGAGTCGACCGTGCCTCGCCCTGGCTCTGGGAACGGCGCTGTGCGGTTGCCAGGGCGCCCCCACGGCGCCCGCTCCCACGGAGAGCCCCGCGGAAGGCTCCGAGGCGATCGTCCCGGTCGGTACCGAGCCACGGTTCTTCGACGTCACGGCGGCCAGCGGCATCACCTGGGCGCACAACAACGGCGCTTTCGGCCAGCGTTGGCTGCCCGAGACCCTCGGCCCCGGAGTGCTGCTCTTCGACGCCGACGGAGACGAGGCCCTCGACGTGCTTTTCGTCAACGGCACGAACTTTCCCGGCCAACCGGGTGAGGCCACTACGCCGGCGCTCTACGTCAACCGCGGGAACCTCACCTTCGAGGACCGGACCGTGGACTTCGGCCTCGACCTCGGTGTCTACTGCCTCGGGGGCGCCGCCGCCGACGTCGAGAACGACGGCGATCCCGACATCTACCTCTCCTGCGTGGGGCAGGACCTTCTCCTGCGCAACGAGGGGGGGCGTTTCGTCGAGGTGGGGGCGCAGGCGGGCCTGACCCGGGAGTACGAGCTCGGAGCTTCCGTGGCTTTCTTCGACGCCGACGCCGACGGCTTCCTCGACGTCTTCGCCGCCCGCTACGTTCCCTGGACCCCGGAGACCGACCTCTTCTGCGCTGCCTACGGGGAGGCCAAGTCCTACTGTACGCCGTTTCGCTATCCCGGCACGGCCTCGCGCTTCTACCGCAATCGCGGCGACGGCACCTTCGAAGAGAGGACCCGCGAAGCCGGGCTCTTCAACTCCGAGGCCAAGGCACTCGGGGTCGTCGCCTTCGACGTCGAGGGCGACGGCCGGACCGACCTGGCGGTGGCCTGTGACACCTATCAGAACCTCCTTTACCGCAACCTGGGGGACGGCACCTTCGAAGAAATCGCCGCCCCCTCGGGCCTGGCGTTCTCGAACAGCGGACGCTACCAGGGGGGGATGGGCATCGGCGTCGGCGATTTCGACCGCAGCGGCGAGGCCAGCGTCGTGATCACCTATTTCATGTTCGAGGAGATGGGAGTCTACCTGAACCAAGGCGACCGCTTTTTCTTCGACGTGGCCCGGCGCAGCGGGATCGGCGACAGCACACGCCTGACCCTCGGCTGGGCCACCTTCTTCTTCGACTTCAATCTCGACGGCTGGCTCGATCTGCTGGTGGTCAACGGCCACCTCGACGAGCAGGTCGAAACCGCCGGACGCGAGGGCAGGTATGCCCAGCCCCAGCAGCTCTTCCAGAACGCCGGGGGCGGCAAGTTCGTCGACGTCACCGACACCGCGGGCGGCGACCTCGCGACTCCCCTGGTGGGGCGCGGAGGCGCCTTCGGGGACCTCGACGGCGACGGGGACCCCGACGTGGTCGTCACCTCCAACGGCGGGGCGCCGAAGCTTTTCGAGAACCGCGGCGAGAGCGGCAACTGGTTGATCGTGGACCTTGAAGGAACGACGAGCAATCGCGATGCCGTGGGCGCCCGGATCGAGGTCCGCACGGCGCAAGGTCGACAGACCTGGCAGGTGTACGGGGGCGGCAGTTACCTTTCCCAATCCCAGCGTGAAGCGATCTTCGGGCTCGGCGAAGCGGCGGAAGTGGACGAGGTGGTGGTCCGCTGGCCCAGCGGAGGCGTTCAGAGGCTATCCGACGTGCCGGCGAATCAGCGGCTGCGGATCGTCGAGGAAGAGGAGATCTGATGACGGCGGACGCAGCGAGCTCCGGCGGCGCGCCGGAGCTGGCCGAGCACCTCATCGAGATGGACGCGTCCTGGGCTCTGTGGCGTTGGGCCGGAGTGCGCGGAGCCGGTTTCCCGGCCCAGCAGGCCCTCGCGCTCGAGGACGCCGAATGCGCCCGGGCGGCGGACGATCTGCTCGACGCCGAGCAGCGCGCCCGGCAATGCCGACTCGATGCCCACGAGGCCCTGACGGCTCACATGCGGGAAGTCGACGCCGAACGCCGCGCTCTCCTGAGGAAGGGGATCCGGGGGTTGAGGAAGGGCAGGCGGCTGCCGGAAGTCGATTCGGTGGCGCCCGCGCCGGTAGCCGCCGCCCTCGACGCCTTCGAGGCCGCGGAGCAGCGGCTCGAGGCGACCCGCGAGGAGTTCTGCCGGGCCGTCGAAGCGGCCCAGCTCAGGACCTCCCGAGCGCTCAGGCAGGCAGCCGCGGACGAGCGCTTCCGCGAAGCCTTGTTGTGGCAGAACCACGCCGCTCTGAAGAGCGTCGTCGACGCCTTCGGTCGCCGGAAGGCCGGGTCGCGAAGGGCGAGGGCTCGGCACACCGAACGGTTGGTGACCCGGTACCTGCAGCGCTATGCACTGAAGAACGAGACCATCGGTTTCTTCGGTCCGCTGGCCTGGGCGCGGCTGGCCCGCGAAGGCGAGGCGATCACCTCCGAGCCGGGCCCCGAGCTGCTGGCCACGCGCACGACGTATTTCGAAGGCTGGAGCATCGACGCTCTGGCCGAAGCCCTGGGCCGGGACGAGGCCATGAGACCCTGGCTGCGGCCCCGCCGCTTTCCCTTCCTCGTCGTCGACGGCTCCACGGTGCACCGGGGCGAAGGGGACCCTGTTCGCCTCTCCGAGGCGGCGAGGACGTTGCTCGGCCTGGCCGACGGGCACAGAACCGCCGCCGAGCTGGCCGCCGAGCTGGTCGCCCGTTCCGACCTGGAGCCGCGTGAGGCCGCGGAGGTCTACGCCATGCTCGACGGCCTGAGAGAGAAGGGGCTCCTGGCCTGGCGCCTGGAGGTCCCGCTGTCGGTCCATCCCGAGCGGGAGCTGCGCCGCGAGCTCGAGCGCATCGGGGAGGCCGCGGTGCGCGAGCGCGCCCTGAGGAAGCTCGACGAGCTGGAGGAAGCCCGCGAGGGCGTCGCTCGGGCCGCGGGCGACCCCGAAGCGCTCGAGCTCGCGCTGGAAACGCTCGAGGCCGCCTTCCGCCGCCTCACCGGCAAGGGACCTGTTCGCGTGCACGGGAAAAGCCACGTGGTGGGGTGGGGCCGCACCCTGGTCTACGAGGATTGCCGACGAGATCTCGACGTCGTCCTGGGGCCGGAGCTGCTCCGGGCCCTGGCCCCGCCGCTTTCCATCCTGCTCCGCAGCGCCCGCTGGCTCTCCCAGGAGATGGCGTCGAAGTATCGCCCGCTCTTCCGCGAGATCTTCACGGAGCTTTGCGCTCAGTCGGGCTCTCCCGCCGTGCCGTTGCCGCTGTTTCTCAAGCACGCCTTGCTTCGGATCTCGGCTCCCGGAAGGGAGATCGCCGCCGATTTCCAGGAGCGCTGGCAACGATTGCTGCCCGTCGAGGACGCCCAGCGAGCGGTTTCGTTCCGCTGTGAGGATCTGCTACGGCAGGCGGAAGAGCTCTTCGCCAGCGAGGCCCCAGGCTGGCGCAACGCCCGCTACCACTGCCCCGACGTCCTGATCGCCGCGGCGAGCGTCGAAGACATCCGCGAGGGGCGCTTTCACTTCGTGCTCGGGGAGATCCATCCGACCCTCAACACCCTGGGCATGGAGCTCTTTCTCGCCCAACACCCGGATCCCGACCAACTCCGGCAAGCGGTCGCGAAGGACTTGTCCACGCCCGGCGTCTTCGCCGTGGTGCCCAAGGCCTGGACCGCCGGAGCCCGCGAGAGTCCGGGCATACCCCTCGTGCGGACGAGCTCCCGGACCAAGGTGGGCCTTATCTCCCCCGCCGACGACTATCTCGAGCTGGCCGCCGATCCCACCGGCGCGCCCCCGGGAAAGGCTCTTCCCGTCGGCAGCGCCCGGGTCGTCGATCGTCAGGGAATCCTGGGAGTTCCTTCCTTGACCGGCGACCGCTTCTTCGATCTCCTGGACGTCTTCCATCTGCCGCTGACGCACCTCGCCAGCGGCATCTTCAAGCTCTCCCCCCCTCAGCCCCACACGCCCCGCGTGAGCCTCGATCGCCTTGTCCTCTGGCGAGAGTCCTGGCGTTGTCAGGCCGGCGAGATGTCCTTTCTCGATCACCCCGACGAGAAAGAGCGCTACCTCGGCGCTCGGCGTTGGGCCCGCGAGAAGAGCATGCCGCGCAGGTTGTTCTTCAAGACGCCGCTCGAGGCCAAGCCGATCTCCCTGAGCCTCGACAGCCCGCCCTCGGTGGAGGTCTTCGTCAAAATGGCACGCAAAGTGGCACGAGGGCCGTCGCCGTCGCAGACGATCAACCTGAGCGAGATGCTGCCCGGCCCTGACCAACTCTGGTTGACGGACGCCGAAGGCCGCCGCTATACCAGCGAGCTGCGCTTCGTCGCCGTCGATCGGGCGGCCCTCGAATGAGACACCGAATCGGTTGGAGAGAGCAGGCGAGATGACGAGAGAGTCGGGATCGAAGGCGGTGTCCGCGGGAAGGGAAGCGCAAGACCACCTCGTTCCATTCGACGAGTCTTGGGCGCTCTGGCGATGGGTATTCCTGCGTAGCGCTGGATTCCCCGCCGCTCTGGCCCTGCGGCTGTCCGCGGCGGAGTGCGCCGCGGCAGCGGATCGGTTGCTGGAGGCGGAAGACCGAGCGGAGTCGCTCGTCAAGGAGCCCGGCGAGGACGAGGCCCCGGACCGCGCCCTCGGAGAGGCGCGGGAGGCGTTTCGGCAGAGCTACCGGGAGGCCCTCGAGCGCCAGTCCCGCGAGCTCTTCGAGGCGGCTTCCCGAGAACGCTTTCGGGAAGCCGTGGTGTGGCAGAATCGCGACGCCTGCCGCAATGCCCTCGACAAGCTCACTCGGCATCCTCCCTGGGAGTCTCCGCACAATCGGCAGCGTCGGAAATGGGAGTCGCTCGTCGCCAGCTATCTGCAGCGCTACTGCATGAAGAACGACACCATCGGTTTTTTCGGACCAGGATGCTGGGCACATCTGAGGGACCAGGCAGAGCTGGTCCGGACCGATCCGGGCCTAGGGCTCATCGCCGAGCGCACGACCTTTTTCGAGGGTTGGGGGATCGACGTCCTGGCCGAGGCTCTCATGGAGCAGCTCGGCACGGCCATCAAGCCGTGGCTGCGGCCTCGCCGCGATCCTTTCCTGCTCATCCAAGGCAGCACCGTATACGGTCTGAACGGTCTCCTCGCGCAGGTCGAAGGCCTGGCGCTGCGGATCCTGAAGGCGGCCGACGGGCGGTCGACGGCGCGGGACCTGGCGGGGCATTTCGCTCCCGAATCGGCGACGACGGGAGAGGACGGCGGTGGCCCCGAGGGAGTCTACGAGATCCTCGAGCGGCTGAGCGGGCAGGGGCTCCTGGCCTGGCGACTGGAGGTCCCCCTGACCCTGGCTCCGCTGGACGCTCTACGCCGCGAGCTCGAGCGCATCGGCGACCCGCTCCTTCGCCGGACGGCCCTCGAAAAGGTCCAAGAGCTCGAGGCGGCCCGGATGGCGGTCGCCGGGGCCGCCGGAGACAGCCGAGCGCTCGACCGCGCCCTGGGGGAGCTCGACGGCACGTTCACACGGCTCACCGGCAAGGCGGCTCTGCGGGCCCGGGGAAAAGTGCTCGCCGTGGGGCCCGGCCGCACGCTGGTCTTCGAAGACAGCCGCCGGGACCTGGCGGTCTCCCTCGGACCGGAATTCCTGGAGCGCCTCGCTCCCCCCCTCTCCGTGGTCCTCGCCGGTGCCCGCTGGCTCTCCGGCGCGATCGCCACCAGGCTTCGTGACCAGTTCCATCGGACCGCGGCCACGCTCAGCGCGGAGCTCGGCTCTCCGGCCGTTCCTCTCGCGCTCTTCTGTCAACACGCCCTTCCCAAGATCCCGGCTGCCGCCCAGGAGATCGCCGCCGATTTCCGGAGCCGTTGGCAGCGCCTCTTGCCCGTCGATCCCTCCCTGCGAGTCGTCGCCTTCACCAGCGACGAGGTGCGCTCCCGGGCGGAGGAGCTCTTTCACGCCGCCGGACCGGGATGGAGGAACGCGCGGCATCAAAGCCCCGACATATTGCTGGCGGCGAACGACGCCGAATCCCTGCGAAGAGGAGAATTCCTTTTCGTTCTGGGCGAGCTGCACTCCATGGCCAATACCTTCGCGGCCGCCGTGGTGGTTGAGCAACACCCGGATCCGGAGGCGCTCCAACGGGCCATCGACCTCGATCTGGCGGACCCCGGAGTGCACGTGGCCCTGCCGAAGTCCTGGAGAGGGGGCCGCAACCCCGGCTTTCCTCTCCAGACGTTCGGCACTCGCTCCCACGTCCGCCTGTTTCCCAGCCAGGACCACGTTCTCGACCTCAGCGCCTGTTGTCAGGACGTTTCTTGGGAAAGGTCGCTTCCTTTTGGCAGCGCCGTGATCGTGAAGCGAGGTGGGGCCTGGGTCGTGCCGTCCATGGACGGCACCCGCTTCTTCGACCTCCTCGACGTGCTGGCCTTGCCCCTGCGACAGGTCGCTTGGGACATCTTCAAGCTTACGCCTCCAGGCCGCCATGCGCCTCGGGTGGTCCTCGATCGACTGATCGTGCAGCGAGAGACTTGGTCGTTCCCCGTCGCTGGTATCCCCTTTCTGAAGCTTGCCAACCAGCAAGACCGCTTCCTGGCGGTCCGTCGATGGGCCCGGGACCATGGCCTGCCGAACTTCACCTTCTTCAAGTCGCCCCTCGAGCACAAGCCTGTGTTCCTCGATCTTCGCAGTCCGATCTCGATCGACATCTTCGCCAAGATAGTCCGCCGCCTCGGCCGACAAGACCGTGGCCGGCCCAGCCTCACGGTGACGGAAATGCTGCCCAGCCCGGAACAGCTCTGGCTCCAAGACGCCACGGGACAGCTCTACACGAGCGAGCTGCGGCTGGTGGCCGTCGATCGCAGGCTCGACCGACACTCCGTTGTGGACGCGGAATCCGGCGTTTTCGGGCGCGGAGTCTCGAAGAGCTGACAACGTCAAAGCCCAGGGTATCACCCTGGGTCAACGAGGTCGCGCCAGCCGCGGTGCAGGCCGCGGACGTAGTGGTAGCGCAGCAGCTCCTCCCACGTCTCGGGCATCGACACCGGCCAGGGCTGGAGCGCCATGGCGACGATCTCGCGCAGGAGCTGCCGGCGGCGCGGCGGCAGCGGCGGCGGCCCCTGCGGCCCGAGCCCGAGAAACGGCCCGAGCTCCTCGTGCAGCAGGTAGAAGACCACCGCCGAGTAGCCCGCCTTCTCCTGGCGGACGGTGAAGCGCCGGATCGTCGTCGGATGGTCGTGGGCCGCCCGCGCCGCCGGCTCGTAGACCAGCCGCAGGCCGCGCCGTGTGAGCCGGTAGCCGAGCTCGGTGTCTTCCCAGGCGGGGTAGGGGAAACGCAGGTCGAAGGGCTCCTCCAGCAGGAGCCGGCGCGGCAGCGACAGGTTCGAGGTGTAGAGGAAGTTGAAAGGCACGTCCTCGGGATCCTCGATCAGGGCGTAGCCGAACTGCAGCCCGTGCTCGTTGACGTAGCGCAAGAACGGGTTGAGACGCATCCGCGGGTGCCAGGAGGTGTAGCCGATCACCCCCAGGCGGTCGGCGTCCGGGCGCTCGCCGGCCGCCCGCGCGTGACGCGCCAGCCAGTCCGGCGCCGGCACCGTGTCGTCGCCGAGGAAGGCCACGCGCTCGCCGCGGGCCTCGGCGACGCCGTGGTTGCGCGCCGCCGCCGGCCCCTGGTTGGGCTGGCGAAGCACCCGCAAGCGGTTCGCCGCCTGGCGCTCGAGCCAGTCGGCGGTGCCGTCGGTGGAGCCGTCGTCGACGACCAGGGTCTCGAAGGGCGGAGCGCCTTCCTGGGCCGCCAGCGCCGCCACCACCTCGGGCAGCACGTCGAGACGGTTGTGGGTGGGGATCACCACGGAGATCGCGGGCCTCATGGCGCGGCTCAGTGTAGCCCAGCCGTCTGCCCGCTCCCACCGCTTTCGGCTGGGGGCAAACTTCCGGGGCCGTCCTACGAATAAGGATCGGAGAGGATCCGTATTACGATTGCCGTGGAAGCTCAGATGTTGCTCACCCGAACCCTTTCCCACGCCCCGCGGAGCGCCGACGCCGAGCTGGTGATCCGGGCGCGCGCCGGCGACGCCGCCGCCCAGGAGGAGCTCGCCCGGCTCCACCGCCGCTCCGCCTACTTCCTCGCCCTGCAGCTCCTGGGCAACCGCGAGGACGCCATGGACGTGACCCAGGACGCCATGCTGCGGCTGTTCGCGACGCTCCACCGCTTCGACGTCCGGCGGCCGTTGCGGCCCTGGCTCTACCAGATCGTCCGCAACCGCGTGGTCGACCTGATGCGGCGGCGCCGCATCCGCTGCCACGACTCGCTCGACACGGCGGACGAGGAGGGCAACCGGCGCTTCGAGCCCGTGGACCTCTCCGTCGACCTCGACCGCGACGTCGACCGCGCCAGGCTGCGCCGCGGCATCTGGCGCACGCTCGAGGCCCTCCCCCACAAGCAGCGCGAGATCCTGGTGCTGCGCGACTACCAGGACCTGAGCTACGCCGAGATCGCCGAGACCCTCGGCATCCCCATCGGCACGGTGATGTCGCGCCTCCACGGCGCGCGCAAACGCCTGCGCGAGGCGCTCCAGGAGCAGGAGTCGGCGACGGGCCGGTCGTCGCCGTGAGAGAGGAAGGTGAAGGAAGTCATGTCGAAGGTCTGCGAACGGTCATTTGACGAGGTGCTGCTCTCGGGCTACCTCGACGACGCCTTGACCCAGGCCGAGGCGCAGAGGATCCGCATCCACCTGGAGGACTGCGGCGTCTGCCGCGGCCTCTACGACGAGCTCTCGACGCTGCGCGAGGCGGCCCGCACCACCGGCTTCCAGGAGCCTGACGACGCGGGGTGGCCGGAGCTGCCGAAGACGCGGGTGAGCCGCTTCAGCCGTTCGCTGGGCTGGCTGGTGGTGGTGAGCTGGCTGATCGTGGTCTCGGTCCTGGCGCTGTGGCGCTTCCTGTCGCAGGCCGGCGATCCGCTCGAGGTCTTCATCGTCCTCGGGCTGCCGGGAGGGTTCGTGCTGCTCTTCGCCTCGGTCCTCCTCGACCGTCTGCGCGAGCTCAAGACCGACCGCTACCGGGGGGTCTTCCGATGATCGTGACCACGACCGACGAGATCCCCGGCAAGCGGGTGGCGCGGACCTTGGGGTTGGTCCGCGGCAACTCGGCGCGCGGCCGCCACCTCGGCCGCGACCTGATCGCCCACCTGCGCAACGCCGTGGGCGGCGAGATCACCGAGTACACGAAGATGATGGCGGAGTCGCGCGAGCAGGCCCTCGACCGCATGGTGGAGGAGGCCAGGTCGCTCGGAGCCAACGCCATCGTCGGCGTGCGCTTCGAGTCCATGACGTCGATGCCCGGCACGGCGGAGCTCTTGGCCTACGGCACGGCCGTCGTCGTCGAGGAGTGAGGCGCGGCGGCGTCAGGCTCAACCGGCGAGCGACTCGACGGCACCTCGAAGATCCGCTTCAAGTCGCTTCCAGGCGGTCACGTGAGTGACCTCGCCCTCGGTGCTCAGACGCTCGAGCAGGAGCCGGCGTTTCTGGGCCAGCGTTCGCTTGAACCTCTCACGCCGCCGGCCCTTCAGCTCGCTCGCCTTAAGCAGTAACTCGAAGAGAAGATCCTTGGGATTGGCGATCATCTCGACTCTCTCCGGAGTCGGCAAGCCCAAGGCCACCTTGCCGTTCGGATTCTCGGCGACCCGACGAATCTCCGTCTCGTCGAGCAAGAGCCAAGCCTCGGTCTCCTGCACCGGCACGACGGCGACGCCGGGGACGCCAAGGCCCAGCTCTCGCAAGGCGTCACCGATTTCGCCGTGCCGTGGCTCCGGATCTCGGGAATCCGCGTCGCGGTGAACGAAGATCAGATTCGCGTTGGGCTCGAGCTCGAGCGCGGCTCGTATTTGCAGGCCGACTCTCCTCGGCGGCTTGTAGGGCAGACGCCTCCAATCGGCGGCAAGCCCGGTGACGGAGGCGGCGCCGCAGAGGACGCAGAGCTTCTCCAGATGGGAGACCAGTGCGCTATCCGTTGGCCCCTCGCCGACGAAAACGAACAAGAGATCCTCCACGTCAAGCCTCTCGGTATGCCGGGAACGCGTCGGGATCCAGCGTCAATTGCGCTTCGGGCGGGGCCGTCAGGTAGTCGACGATCGTACCGAGACCTACGCTCCGGACCTTTTCGTCCTCCCTCCAGGTGTCCGTCAACGGCCGGCAACGGAGCGTCGAGGCTGGCCGATCGAAGGGACCCCGTACCCGTGCTTCGGTGGCGAGGAGCAAATCGGATCCATCTTGCAGTTGCACGAAATACGGCGAATGGGTCGCCACGAGCACCTGCCTGAGCGGATTGTCGTCGCCGGGAGCCCGGAATGGGTCAACGGGCAGATCTTTCAGAAGACGAATCATGGCTTCCATTTTGGACGGGTGAATTCCGTTCTCGGGCTCCTCCATGCAGATCAGGCCACGAAAGGCCGGATCCTCGCACATGATGCTCAGCGCCAGAAACCGCAGGGTTCCGTCAGAAAGGGAGCGCGAAGACAGCGTGATGCCGCTCGACTCCCTGGCTTCGAGAGTGAGGAGACTCCTGGCTTCATCGACGGCGACGCGCAGCTCTTGAATCGGGACGAGGTCGGCCAGCCGTGAGGTGACACGCGCATAGAGCTGTTCCGGATCTCCGCCAGCTTCCTCGAATTCCGTGACCAGACGGAATAGCGTCGCGGGAAGATGGCCACCTTCAGTCCCTACGTTCGGCACGGAGTGGAATCGATCGGCGCCGCGCATCGCGGACGGCTCGAGCGCCAACAGCCGCCATTGTTGCATCTCGCGCCGGGCGGCGAGAATGGTGGGCGTCTCCGACGTGCTGGACGTGGCAATGATGGTCCTGGGGGCGGCGGCCGCGTGCGCCTTGGGAAGCCCTACGCTTCCATTCCGGTGAACCAGGATCTGGGTCTTCCCGTCGTTGCCTTCCTCGGTGGAGATGAATCTCTGTTTCGATCCTCTCCTGATCCTGACGACGTTCGTGCGGAACTTCCTGGCGTCGTGCGGAAACCGTAGTCTCCTCTCGGCCTCTTCCCGGGTGAAGTGTCTGAGGTCCTCGGAGAGAAGCTCCAGGCGTCCCGGACGTCCACGGCGAGAAGGATCCTCGTAGCCGAAGCTCACCTCGTAGCGCAGATACGTCGACGACGCTCGGGCGGCTCGTCCGAAATCGTCGACCACTTGGGGCTCGACGAGCATCTCCGCCGCGAGGCGAAGCCGATTCATGCGATCCCGTCCGTCGGACCAGAAGAGGTCGAGAGGGTTGCTCGTTTCCGGATCCGTGCCCCGCACGGCGAGCGCGGCCTCCATGATCGTGTGATCGGTGAGGAGGGACAGGAAGCGGACGGCGTCGAAGACGTTCGACTTGCCCACGCCGTTGGGACCCGCCAGGCAGTTGAACGGCCCGAGGTCGACGCTGAAGTCGAGGAGGTTCTTGAATCCGTGAGCTTCGAGTCGGGTCAGCACGGTGCGCTTACCTCGGCGGTGAGCCGCTGCGGCTCCGGCTAGCTTAGCACTGGGGGTGCAGGATCGACGAGGCCGCCCGAGTCCTTCACCCCGCCCGCATTAGGCCGGCCGTCTCGACGGCGAGACCTTCCACCCCTCGCGCGATGGCGAGCCCGACGTGCCGGTCTGCCGAGGCCACGGACCGCCAGACCGAGGATCCCGTCTCTCCTGGCCCCCAAAGCCGGCCCGGGGCGATTCTCCAAGTCCTCTTGGCGGCCAAAGCCGGCTCCGGGCAAATTCCCGGGCTCTCTTGGCCGCCAATCCTGTTCCTGGGGACGAAATCGCCGGCGTTTGGCCGCCAAAGCCGGCTCGGGGCGAATCTTCGAGTCCTCTTGGCGGCCAAAGCCGGCTCCGGGCAAATTCCCGGGCTCC
>Ga0299906_10000262_pt1 | contig 51652 bp, 43 predicted proteins | sample RVTome_14_FD_200259 | JGI IMG/M metagenome (GOLD analysis project Ga0299906, IMG submission 200259) | Soil microbial communities from uranium-contaminated site in the Upper Colorado River Basin, Wyoming, United States - RVT145D125 (version 2) ... | reverse complement strand
TCGAGGCGGCGCGTGCGCTGGCGTCCACCCCGGCGACGATGCTCCCCGAGGCGCGACGGGAGGCGCGCGATCGTGCCCTCGACGAATACCGCCAGGCGCAGGCGCTGCACGCCGATCGCGCCGAGGCCCACATCAACCTCGGCGTCATCGAGGCCGGACGGCGGAATCTGCAGGCCGCCGAGTCCGCCTTCGAGACGGCCATCGCCCGCAATCCCTTCTTCGCGCCGGCCTACGTGAACCTGGCCGAGATCTATCGGATCCAGGCCAGGGACGACGAGGCGGCGACCCTGCTGACCGGCGCGATCGAGCGCGTACCCGACGCGGCCGATCTGCACCACGCCCTGGGTCTCGTCCAGGTGCGACAGGGGCGCCGGACGGCCGCGCTGGCGTCGCTCCGGCGCGCCGCAGCGCTCGCGCCGGACCGGGCGCGCTTTGCCTACGTGCTCGGAGTGGCGCTCAACTCCGACGGACAGGCGGCGGCGGCGCTGGCCGAGCTGCGACGTGCGTACGCCATCCAGCCGGCCAATCGGGACGTCCTGGCAGCGCTGGCCACGATCAGCCGCGACAGCGGCGCCCTGGCCGAGGCGGTCGAGTACGCGCGAGGGCTGGTCGCGCTGACGCCTGGCGATCCGGAGGCCCTGCAGTTGCTGTCGGATCTCGAGCGGGCCCGGTCGACGCGCTGAGCGCGATGTCCCCGGTGCTCGCCGGGGTTCCCGAGATGAAGGCTATGCCGCCCTGGACGCGTCCAGGTAGAGCCGCAGATCGAGGTCGTCGGGCGCCGGAATCGTCTGGCTGATGTGCCGCGCGTAGCCGCCGGAGGAATCGCGCTCGGCCGTGTTCGCGCGCCCAACCGCACGGTAGGTCTCCTCGTCGAGCAGCGTCAGCACGGGGTGCAGCGGGTCGCCGGCCGTCGTCTGGACGACGAGCCCGAGCTCGTTGCGGCTCGTCCGCACGACCGAGCCGATCGGGAAGAACGTGATCGCGTTGACGAACGTCTTGACGAGCGCCGTGTTCAGCTTCTCGCCCGCCAGGCGCGCCAGGATCATGCACGCGCGCTCCGGTGGCGTGGGCTCCTGGTAGGAGCGGGCGCCCGTGATGGCCTCGTAGATGTCGGCCACCGAGACGATCTGACTCATCGGGTGCGGAGTCGCCTCGCCGAGATCCGGGTAGCCGCCCCCCTTCACGCTGCGATGGTGCTCGAGCGCGACGATGGGCGTGAGCGGGTGGAGTCCTTCGGTCTGCACGAGGATCTCGGCGCCGAGCGTGGTATGCGACTCGATCATCCGGCGCTCGTCCTTGTCGAGCGCGCCTGGCTTCTTGACGATTTCCAGCGGAATACGCGTCTTCCCCACGTCGTGCAGCAGGGCTGCCTCGACCAGCACGGTCAGGGTCTGATCGTCGAGGCCGACGTGCTTGCCGAGCAGCAGGCTCAGCATGGCCACGTTCACCGAGTGACAGTACGTGAGGTTCTCGTACTGCTTCACGGCGAGAATCTGTCCGAGCGCGGCGTTGCTGCGCGCCACCTTGTAGATCAGGAACTGCACCAGATCGCGCACCGTCACGACGTCGAGCGGCTTGCCGGCCGCCGTGTTCTCGAACGTTGCCTGCGCGCGCGCGATCGACTCAGCGTAGTCCGGATCCAGCGGACCGGTGGGCGCGTCGGCCCACTGGCGCGCCCGCCAGCGTGTGTCGAGCGGAAGGAGCTTGCCGAGGCTCACGTGGCGCACGTTACGGGCCGCGAGCTGCGACGCCACCGTCTCGCCCGATGCGTTGTACTGCCACAGGAACTCGGCCACGGTGAGCAGTTCGGCCGGCTCGACGCCGTCGTGAATGTGAATGCTGTCGATGCCGAGCGCGGTGAGCTGGCTGACGAGCTGCTCACTCGCCTGCGATTCGCTCGCGCTGGTCGCGCCGTCGAGCAGCACGTCACCTCGAATCACGTCGATGCACAGCGGACTGCCGGCGCGGAGCAGGTCGGCCACGGCGAGGTTCAGCTCGCCGAGCTTCTGCGCGATGATCGGGTGACCGGCCGGATAGGTGCCTGCCAGCCGCCGGAGGCTCGCAAGCCCCCGGAGGACGATCATCGGATCCTGCAACTGGGTCGATGCCGGAGCGGTCATCGCTGGCGAACCTCCCGTGCCTTCCGTCCGATCTGGGCGAGCGCAGGACTCCAGAATCGGAAGCGCAGGCCCTCGAGCCCCGCCAGCACGTCTTCCAGCCCCTTGACCTTGGCCTGTCCCGCGCGCTCGACCATGCGGGCGGCCGACTGCGGGTGGCCGAAGACGAACTCCCGCGATCGGAGCAGCTCCCGCAGCGGACCGGCGACGTGGACGGGGCCGAACTGCCACAACGCCTCTTCGGCCGCCAGATGGCGGTCGTCGGTGGCCTCCTTGAGCTGCCGCGTCACGAGCGCGGCGGCGCCCGGCGTGCCCATTCGCGCCAGGGCTCTCAGCGCCTCCCGGGCCACCTGCACGTCCGCGTGCTGCACGAGCCGGCCGAGGACGACCTCGTGGCCCGGTCCGGCGTGGCCGAGGACGCGCGCGATCGCCCGTGCCGCGGCCGGACTGCAGGAGCCTGCTTCCGCGCCAAGCGCCGGCGCCACCTCGGAGGCGACCGCCGCCATCAACTCCGTCACCGCCCGTGCAGCCGGTTGTCCGCTGGCCTGCGTCATCAGGGCGATGAAGGCTGGGACGAGCGCGGAGCCCAGCTCCCGGGTGAGCGAGGTCACGAAGTCGCGTCCTTCCTCGTCACGGGCCGCCAGCTCGGTGAGCGCCACGAGCCGGCCGGGGGTCCAGAACTCGGAGAGCACCGCGGAGATCGCCTCTGCCACGTCGGGCCGGCGCTCCCGCAGCTCGCCACCGAGCGCGGCGAACGAGCGGACGGCGTCGGTCAGGTCCTGCCAGCGACCGTCGCGCTCGAGAGCGCTCAGGAGGCCGAGGGAGCGGCGCACGACAGCCTCGACGATCGTCGGGTTCCGCTCGATGCGTGCGAGCTGCGCCATGCACTGGAGCTGCGCCATCGGCAGGTCCGTCTCGGCGATGCCGACCCGGACCCTCGTGACGGTCGACTGGGCCTGCGCGTCCATCGACAGGTCGAAGGCCGCGAACTCCGAGTAGTCGGCTCCGCCCTTCGACACCTGGAGCAGGTTGCGCGCGTGACGCTCGACGCCGGAGACGTCGCCGGGGTCCGGCGGCGCCTCCCGGCTCTCGATGCGACCGCCCTGCATGCGCCGCTCGATGAGCGGCGCGAGCGCCGCCCGGCGATCGGTGCTCAGGTCGAGTCGGCCGAGGGCGGCCGAGAGCACCTCCGGAGCGGCGGTCTCCAGGTCGAGCAGCAGGCAGACCGATTCGGCGAGGTCGATGTCGGGGAACTCCTGCAGCACGCGCCCGTCGGGCTTGCCGTCGAGCAGGCCCGGCAGGATCGCCCGCTGCAGCAGGTTGTTCCGGCTGTCCGGCTCCAGCTTGAGCACGGCCCGCGCCAGCTTGCCGAACATGACCTGCGCCAGGCGCGGATCCAGGGCCGAGAACAGCATCGTGACGTCGCTGTACTTCCGCTCCAGAGGCGTGCGCTGCTGCTCGCCGGGCGCCCCGTCGTCGCCGGTGAGCCGGACGAGCATGGACGCCACTTCGGCGGGGTCGTCCACGAGCACGACCAGGTCCAGCAGCGAGACGCTGTCGAGTGCCTGGGAGGGATCGAACCGGACCCAGCCCTTGTCGGGAGGGTAGAGGTACGTCGCCGGCGCGTCGGTCGGGGCGATGGACTCCTGTCGCCGGCGCTCGTGCTCCACGAGCTCGCGCACCTCCGTGGGAGCGACCCCCAGCTCCAGCACGGCCGGCCGTTCCGCCATCGCCGGCACGATCGTGTCCACGCCGTGCTCGGCCAGGTGCTCGGCGAAGCTCGTCTCGACGCTCTGGTCCTCGTCGACGAGGTCGATGCAGAAGCGCGTGATGTCGCGTGGCGTCGCCGCCGTGTCGATCTCCACCGAGGCGACCTTCTGGCGATAGAGGCGCCTGGTCAGCTCGTGTTCGATCACCGAGCCAGCCCCGAAGCTGATGTCGTCGACGATCACGGCGGTCTGCGTGACGCGGACGGCGAGCCGGTCCCTCCCGATTGTCTGGAGCGCCTCGTGGCAGGCCATCACCGCGTCCACGCACAGCGGACTGGTGGGCGGGTAGGTGTGGAACTGGCGGACGGCCCTGGCCAGCAGGCTCAGCGTCCGTTCGATGGTGGGCAGGTCGCGCGCGTGTCCGGCGACACCGGTGCCGGCACCGGTACCGGCCCGGAGATCGGGCGGCATGGCGCCCGGGCGCTCAGCAGGAACAGGCTGGACGGTCTGCAATCCTTCCTTCTTATCGTGCACGGCGTTCCCGCCAGACACCCCTCTAGTACGGGTGGCGAGGGCGGCGCGCGTCGGGATGGTGCAGGATCGTGCGGCCCCGCGCAGTCAGGTGCGGCCTTGGGGCACCTGACCGGCCCCTTGACACGCTGCCGGCCGCGAACATAATCGCCGCGGACCCCACACGATGAGACTGCTCCTTGCCGCCGCTGCCGCTGCCGCGCTGCTGTCCGTGGCCGTACCTCTGGCCCAGAACGACCCGGGTCCCGACGTGCTCTTCGTGTCGGTGGACGACCTCAACGACTGGGTCGGCGTCCTTGGCGGCCACCCCCAGGCCCGCACGCCGAACATCGACGCCCTGGCCGCGCGCGGCATGCTGTTCACCAACGCGCATTCGCCGTCGGCCCTCTGCAATCCGTCCCGGACGGCGCTGCTGACGGGGCTCCGGCCGTCCACGACCGGCGTCTACGACAACGGCCAGGACTGGCGACGGATGGACGTCTTCAGCGGCGTGTCAACGCTGCCGCGCTACTTCCATGAGCAGGGGTACCGCACGCTGGGAGCAGGCAAGGTCTTCCACGCGCATACGTTCGGGGCGGGCGGCTTCTTCGGTCTGAACGACCCGCTGGCCTGGGACGCCTTCTATCCGTCCCTCACGCGGCAGCTGCCCGACGAGGTCGGGCCCTACAACCGGCCGGCCAACGGCAATCCCGGGTTCCTCGGATTCGACTGGTCTGCCGTCGTGGCCGACGACAACGCCATGGGCGACGGCCAGGTGGTCTCGTGGATCGAGCGCCAGCTCCTGGCCGAGACCGGTTCCCCGCGCTTCGTCGCGGCCGGTATCTACCGGCCGCACCTGCCGTGGTACGTGCCGCAGTCGTACCTCGATCTGTATCCGCTCGACGGAGTCGAGCTGCCGCCGACGCTGGCAACCGACCTCGACGACGTGCCGCCCATCGCCCGGCCCGGGACGCTGCAGTCCACCCAGATGCACGAGTGGGTGCTCCAGGAGGGGGTCTGGAAGGAGGGGGTCCAGGCGTACCTGGCCAGCGTCAGCTTTGCCGATGCCATGGTGGGACGCCTGATGGACGCGCTCGACCGCAGCGGCCGGGCGGACCGGACCATCGTGGTGCTGTGGGGCGATCACGGGTTCCACCTGGGCGAGAAGGCGCGGTGGCGGAAGATGACGCTCTGGGAGGAGTCGACGCACGTGCCGCTCATCGTGGTGGCCCCAGGCCTGACGACGCCCGGCTCGAGATCGTCCGAGGCCGTCTCGTTGATGGACATCTATCCGACGCTGACGGAACTGGCCGGGCTGACGACTCCGTCCCACATCGAGGGTCAGAGCCTGATGGCGCAGCTCAGGGACCCGGCGGCCACGCGCGATGCGCCGGCCGTGACGACCTACGGGTACAACAATCATGCGGTCCGCGACGAGCGGTACCGGTACATCCGCTACCGTGACGGCTCGGAAGAGCTCTACGACCACCAGGCAGACCCGAACGAGTGGACGAACCTGTCCGGCACGCCCGGGTACGACCGGGCGAAGGCCGATCTGGCGCGGTGGCTGCCGGCGGTCAACGTGGAGCCGCCGCCGCCACCGGGGCGCGGCCGGGGCGCGACCGGGGCCGGACGCGGGGCCGCCGGAGGACGCGGAGCGCCCGAGTGAGGGCACGGCGCCACCGGAGCCCATGGCCCGTCGCCGGCCTCCTGCTGGCGACCGCGTGCGCCGGGCCCGTGCAGGCGCCCCCGGACGCGGACCCACGCCGCAACGTCGTCTTCATCCTGAGCGACGACCACCGCCACGACTTCATGAGCTTCATGGGGACGCCATCGTTCCTGGAGACGCCGAACCTCGACCGTCTGGCCGCTCAGGGGATGCACTTCCGCAGCGCCTTCGTGAGCACCGCGCTCTGCTCGCCGAGTCGTGCGTCGATCCTGACCGGGCAATACGCGCACCGGCACGGTGTCGTGGACAACCAGCGAGTGGCTCCCGCCGGCACGACGTTCTTTCCGGAGCTGCTCCGGCAGGCCGGCTACGAGACCGCCTTCATCGGCAAGTGGCACATGGGGAACGTCGCCGACACGCCGCAGCCCGGCTTCGACCGGTGGGTCAGCTTTCGCGGCCAGGGCACGTACTTCGACCCTGTGATCAACGTCGACGGCGAACCGCGGCCGCACGAGGGCTACACCGCCGAGATCCTGACCGACTACGCGATCGACTGGATGGACCAGGCGCGCGATCGGCCGTTCTTTCTGTACCTGTCGCACAAGTCGGTGCACGCGATGTTCGAGCCGGCGGAGGAGGACGTGGGCCGGTACGACGGCGCAGCGCTGCCGTATCCAGTGACGATGGCCGATACCGACGAGAACTACGCCGGGCACCCGCCGTGGGTGCGCGAGCAGCGCAACAGCTGGCACGGCGTGGACTACCTGTACCACGGCGCCATGGACTTCGACACGTTCTACCGGCGCTACGCCGAGACCCTGTACAGCCTGGACCGCAGCATCGGGCGTCTGCTCGACTTTCTCGAGGAACGTGGTCTCGATCGCTCCACGCTCGTCCTCTACATGGGCGACAACGGCTTCTCCTTCGGCGAGCATGGCCTCATCGACAAGCGGCACATGTACGAGGAGTCGATGCGCGTGCCGATGCTGGCGTCCGCACCGGGCCTGATCGCGCCGGGCTCGGTGACGACCGAGATGGTCCAGAACATCGACATCGCGCCCACGGTGCTGGAGCTGGCCGGCGTCCAGCCTCCTCCGGGCACGGACGGGATGTCGTTCCTGCCGTTGCTGCACGGAGAGTCGGTCCCCTGGCGCGACGGCGTCCTGTACGAGTATTACTGGGAGTGGAACTACCCGCAGACGCCCACGACGTTCGGGCTGCGGGGCGACCGGTACAAGTACATCTTCTACCATGGTGTGTGGGGCCAGGATGAGTTCTTCGACCTGCTCGAGGATCCACTCGAGCAGCGGAATCTCATCACCAGCCCCGAGCACCAGGCGATCATCGCCGGCATGAAGCAGCAACTGTTCGACACGCTGGAGCGGACCGGCGGCATGTCGATTCCGCTGCGCGTGCCCCAGGGGTTCCGCGGCGGCGATCGCGGGCCGCAGTAGGCGTGCCGGGCCCGTCGGCAGAAGGAGCATTCCCGTGACCCGAGCCACATTCGTCTTCTGCGCGATCGCGTGTGCGGCGTGCGCGTCCCCATCCGAGTCGCCATCCCCGTCGAGCCTCGGCGTGCCGGCCGGCGTCTCCGCCGACACGCTGCTCGACGAGATCTCCACGCTCGCCTCCGACGAGTTCGAGGGGCGTCTGCCCGGGAGCCAGGGTGAGGAGCGCACGGTCGAGTACCTCGTGGAGCGGTTTTCGGCGGCGGGCGCGGTGCCGGGCAATCCGGACGGCACCTGGGTCCAGGGCGTGCCGCTCGTCGGGATCACGCCGGCCGCCGGCGCGACCCTCGACGTGAGTCGCGGGGAGGAGGCCCGCAGCTTCCAGCCGGGCGCCGACTACGTCGCCTACACCAAGCGCGTCGTGGACGAGGTGGCGCTCGACGGCGAGTTCGTCTTCGTCGGGTACGGGGCGGTGGCGCCCGAGTATGACTGGGACGACTTCAAGGGCATGGACGTGCGCGGCAAGATCCTGCTGTTCCTCGTCAACGATCCGCCGCTCGAGGACATCTTCGGCGGCCGTGCGATGACGTATTACGGGCGCTGGACGTACAAGCACGAGATCGCGGCCGAGCGGGGCGCGGCCGGGGCGTTCGTGATTCACGAGGAGGGACCGGCCGGCTATCCCTGGGAGGTCATCGGCGGGAGCCCCCACGGTGAGCAGTTCGATCTGGTGGCCGAGGACCGCAACATGGGCCGGGCCGCCGTGGAGGGCTGGGTCCAGCGGGCGACGGCCGAGGCGCTCTTCGCGATGGCCGGGTTGGACTTCGAGACCGAGAAGGCGAAGGCGGCCGAGCGCGGCTTCCGGCCGGTGCCGCTCGGCGTGCGCGGGCGGACGGCCATTCGGAACACGCTGCGCGAGGTGACGTCGCGGAACGTCGTGGCGAAGGTAGAGGGCGAAGGGGCGCCGGACGAGCTGGTGATCTACTCGGCGCACTGGGATCACCTGGGCCGGGACACGAGCCTCGAGGGCGACCAGATCTTCAACGGGGCCGCCGACAACGCCACCGGGACGGCCGGGCTCGTCGAGCTGGCACGCGCCTTCGCGCAGGCGCCGCAGCGGCCGCGGCGCTCGGTGCTCTTCCTGGCGGTGACGGCCGAGGAGCAGGGGCTGCTGGGCGCGCGCTACTATGCGGAGAACCCGCTGTATTCTCCTGCCGACACGGTTGCCGCAATCAACATGGACGTGCTGAACCAGTGGGGCAGGACGCGAGACCTGACCGTCGTGGGCATGGGGCAGTCGGAGCTCGACGAGATCGCGGGCGCGGCGGCGCAGGCGCTGGGGCGCGTGCTCGTGCCGGACCCGGAGCCGGAGAAGGGCTTCTACTACCGCTCCGATCACTTCCAGTTCGCCAAGGCCGGCATCCCGGCCTTCTACGCCGACCCGGGCATCGACTATCTCGACAAGCCGGAGGGCTACGGGCTGCAGAAGCGCGAGGAGTACACCTCGACGGACTACCACGCGGTGAGCGACGAGGTGAAGCCGGACTGGGACCTGAGCGGCGCCGTCGAGGACCTGGCGTTCTTCTACCACTTCGGCGCGAGCCTGGCGGCGCGCAACGACTGGCCGCAGTGGAGCGAGACGAGCGAGTTCCGCGCCATCCGCGAGGCGCAGCGGCCGTCTTCCGCGCCGTAGCGACTGTCACTCTGCGGATTTGGGCGTCGTTACCTCCCGCGAACCGGCGCGGGGCTGCCGCCGTCCGGCGCCGGTGCTCGCCGGCGAACCCGTGCGGCAGGCCCACGCCGGCTCGCGGCAGGGCGCCCCGTCGACGCAGTCCGGAGGGGCTGTCTACTCGTCGCGGAGCAGCGGCAGCGGATCGCGCGCGGCGGCCGAGCGGGCGATGAGCGCGAGCACGGTCGTGATGACGAGCGCGACCACCAGGGCCACGCCGGCGTAGTGCAGCGCGGCGCCGGAAATTTCGGGAACCGGCAGCAGCCGTGTGGTCTCGAGCACGCGCAGCGCGCCCCACGACGCGAGCACGCCGGCGCCGAGGCCGATGGGCACGGGGCGAAGGCCGCCCAGGACGACGAGCCGCCGGACGGTCCCCGGACTGGCGCCGAGCGTCAGCCGGATCGCGAACTCGCGCGCGCGGCGGGCGGCGTCGGTCGTCACGGCGCCGGCCAGGCCGATCAGGGTGAGCAGCAGCGCGATGCCTCCCAAGACGACCAGCAGCGACTCGCCACGTCGGACGACCACGAGGCGCTCCTCGAGCATCGCCTCGAACGTCCGGACCGTCTTGGCCGAGCCCGTCATGCGGCGCATGAGCAGTTGCAGGCCCGCCGCCGCGGTCTGTGGCTCGGCCGACGTCCTCGCGATCAGGAAGCCGCTCGTGGTGGAGGTGTCCAGCGGGCGGTACAGGATCGATCCGTCCGTCAGTGCCCGGTTGGTCATGGCCAGTCCGACCGGCCGGTCCTCCGCGATGCCGACGACGACCGCGGAGACGTCATCGTCGGCGCCGACGAGCGGCGAATCGACCGCGATGACTCGGCCGAGCGCGTTCCGTTCCTCCCCGAAGAGCCGTCGGGCAAGCTGCCGGGAGAAGACGACCTCTTCCGGTCCCGTCGAACTGGCATCGACAGGGGCAGGGGACCGGCCTGCCAGCATCGGGATGTCGAGGACCTCGAAATAGGTTGGCGAGACCCGGGCGCTCATGGGAGCCAGATCGAGCGGCACGTCCGGCCCGCGGACGGTGACCGCGTCCTCCAGGCCGGCCAGCGGCAGCAGGTCTGCGTAGGCGACCGATCGCGCCCATGGCAGTTCCCGTGCCGCGTCCGCGAGCGCTGCGAGGGGAACCGTGCCGGCGGGAGCAACGGGTAGCTGCGCCACCACCACGTCGTCCGTACGAAAGCCGGGGCTCATGAAGTCCGCGGCCGCCCTCCAGAACGTGGCGGCCGTCACGAGCAGCACGACGCAGGTCCCGATCTGGATGGCGACCAGCGTCCGGCGCATGCGCGACGTGCGGGTCCCGCCAAGCAGACCCTGCCGCCCTTGCAGCGTCTCGGCCAGGCGCGGGTTCCGAGCCTCCAGGGCCGGTGCGATGCTCGCGACGACGGCGGCGAGCGCGGACGCGCACACCAGGAACGCGAACACGCGCCAGTCGGGGGTGAGCGCGTCGGCCGACCCGAAGGTCGATTCGGCGTTCCAGACGCGCACGAGCACTCGAGGCACGGCGATCACCGGCACCAGACTCGCGACGCCCGCGAGGCCTGCCACGACGGTGGCCTCGAGCAGCAGGAGCCGCATCAGGCCACGCGTGGTGGCGCCGAGCGCCAGGCGCGCCGCCATCTCGCGCTGCCGGCCGATGGCGTGCGACAGCAGCAGGCCCGCCGCGTTCGTGCACGCCACGAGCAGGATGAGGGCGGGCAGGATGAGCGCCATCGCGAACGTCAGCGCGACAGCGGACGTGGCCACAGCCCAGCGCGTCCCGTCGGTCAGCACGAGCGGTCCTCGCCGCGCGTCGCGATCGGGTGAGGTGCGCTCGTCCAGGAGCCTGAGCTCCGCGGTCGCCGCTGTACGCGTGACGCCTGGCGCGAGTAGTCCCGCCACGTCCAGCCAGTGCGTCGTGTCGTCCGGAGCCAGCAGATCCCGGGGCCAGAAGTCCAGCGTGGACTTCACTGCGGGGTGCGCGGTGTAGGGAAACCAGAGCCCCACGTCGAGGTCGGGGTCGTCCCACTGATGCTGGAACGGCGGCATCGACACCACGCCGACCACCGTCACCGGAATCCCGCCGAAGCGCACGGTCCCGCCGACGACCTCCGGATCGCTGCCGAAACGGGCTCGCCAGAGGCGTGCGTCGAGGACGGCGACAGCGTCGTTCGAGGCGCAGTCGCCCTCGGTGAGCAGCCGGCCGGCAACCGGCGTCGTGACGCCGATCACGCGAAAGAGATTGCACGAGATCAGCAAACCAGAGACCCGAGTGGCGTCTTCCAGGCCCAGCGGCGCCTGGAGCAGGAGCCTCGACCAGGCCGCCAGCTCCCGCGCCGACGTGCCGGTGTCGCGAAGGGCGAGGTACTGCGACAGCGTGGCGACACCGAAGCCCGAGCCGGGGCGCACCAAGCGGAAGTACGCGTCGGGGTCCGCGCTGACGGGCGCGCGAAACGCGAGCGCCGAGAGCAGGCTGAAGACCGACGTCGGCGCCGCGATGCCGATCGTCAGCGTGGCCACCGCCGCAGCGGCCAGCCACGGCTGCCGGCGGAGCAGCCGCGCACCGTGCCGGAGGTCCCGGCCCCAGGCCTCGAGCCACGCGGCAGGTCGCGCGTCGCGGGCCTGCTCCTTGACGCGCTCGACGTGACCGATCTCCAGCAGCGCCTCCCGCCGCGCCGCTTCTGGCGCCACGCCTGCCCGGACTCGCTCCTCGGTGAGGATCTCGACGCAGGCGCGGACTTCCTCGTCGAGGACGCGCTCGACGGCACGGCGCCGGAGCAGACCGCGGAGCCAGGCGCGGATCCGGCCCGCCATGGGTCAGGACTCCAGGGCGGCGATCACCGCCGCGGCGATGCGCCGCCACTCGCGCTCTTCGCGATCGAGCTGAGACCGGCCTGCACGCGTGAGCTGGTAGTACCTGGCCCGACGGTTCGCCTCTGACGCGCGCCACGCGGAGGCCAGCCACCCGCGATCCTCGAGGCGGTGGAGCGCGGGGAACAGCGATCCGTAGCTCACATCGACGGCGTCGTGCGTGATCTGCCGGATGCGGCGGACGATCCCGACGCCGTGGAGCGGCTCGAGCGACACGGCCTTGAGCACGAGCACGTCCAGCGTGCCGCGCAGGTGAGCGGTCCGGGGCGTCGCTGTTGACATATCGAAATCGATAAGAGCATAGCCGCCGCCCGTGATGCCGTCAAGGTGAGGGGCCCGGGCCTACCAGGTCCACTCGTCCCGGTCGAAGCGGGTGGCCGTCGGTGCGTCGAGTAGTGTGTCGTCGCTGCGTACGCGCGTCGCTCGCGCTGCGTCCTCCCACCCGGCTCTCGCCTTCGGGGCTGCAGGGGCGCGCACGATCAGACAGCCTGGCACCGCGTGCAGCACCACCTCGTCTGGCAACCCCGCCTGATCGACCAGTGTACGTGGCAGTCGAATGCCGAGCGAGCTCCCGATGCGGACGATTCGTGTCCTGGTCTCCACAGCGATCACACCGTAGGCGTTGATGCGGCGGCGCGCAAGGGGCCGGAGCCTCGGCCATGCCGCCACCATGTCGTCATTTTGCATGGTAAAATGACGGCGACATGACAGGTGAGAGGTACACGCGCCTCCTGACCCCGCCGAAGGGCAGCTTCTTCCTGTTCGGGGTCCGGGGGGCCGGCAAGAGCTCCTGGGTGCGCGCCACGTTTCCCGAGGCCCATGTCGTCGACCTGCTGGACGAGGCGCGCTATCACGACCTCCTGGCGAATCCGGAGCATCTGGCCCTGGAGCTGCGGGGGCTGCCTGCGGCACGCGTGGTGGTCCTCGATGAGATCCAGCGCGTACCGGCTCTGCTCAACGAGGTGCACCGCGCGATCGAGCGTGACCGGCGGCGCTTCGTGCTGCTGGGATCCAGCGCCCGGCGGCTCAAGAGGTCCGGCACGAATCTGCTGGCCGGCCGGGCCGTGCTGCGCACGATGTATCCGCTGGTGCCCGTCGAGCTCGGCGACGACTTCGACCTTGCCCGCATCCTGCGCTTTGGCAGCATCCCGCTCGTCTGGCAGGCGCCCGACCCCCGCGCCGCGCTCGAGGCCTACGTCCAGCTCTACGTGCGCGAGGAGATTCGCGCCGAGGCCGCGGTCCGGAACCTGCCGGCCTTCCTGCGATTCCTGCCGGTGGCCGCGCTCGTCCATGGCCAGGCGCTGAGCGTGTCGGGGCTGGCGCGGGATGCCGCCGCCGCGCGTACGACCATCGAAGGCCATCTCGGCATCCTTCAGGACACGCTGCTCGCCACGCTCCTGCCCGCTTTCGAGGGTCGGCTGCGCGCGCGCGAGCGCCAGCACCCGAAGCTCTTCTGGGTGGATCCGGGTCTCGTGCGGGCCGCGAAGCGGCAGCTCGGCGCGGTGGGCGCCGAGGAGCGCGGTCCGCTGTTCGAGGGCTGGATGCTCACCGTCCTCAGAGCGCACAACGAGGTGTCGCCGCTCTTCGAGGAGATCGCATACTGGGCACCCGCGCAGGCCCGGCAGACAGAGGTCGATTTCCTGCTGCGTCGCGAGCGCGACCATCTGGCGATCGAGGTCAAGACCGCGACGCGCTTCTCGCCCGCGCTCACGACGGGGCTGAAGGCCATCGGGGAGCTGCCGCGGCTGCGCCGCCGCGTCCTCGTCTATCTCGGTGACCGGCGCCTTCAGACCGACGACGGGATCGATGTGTGGCCCCTGCGCACGTTTCTCGACGCGCTGGCCGATGGCCGGCTGTGGCCCTGACGAACTCTCTGCCGCCGGCTCAGGGCCCTCAGGGCACGATGCGGAAGGGCGCGAGCCGCGACGCGTCGCCCTGCTGCACCTCGATGGCGTAGTCGCCGGGCGCGAGCGGCGTCAGCGAAACGTCGGCGACAATCCAACGGACGCCGTCCTCCTGCCGTGCCGACACCTGCACCGGAATCTGCATCGGTGCGCCGGTCCGGTCGAGCATCCGTGCCGACGCCTCCGCCGCGGAGGTCGTCGGCAGCTCGAGCCGCAACTGCTCGGTGCGCCGGTAGCGGGGGTCGGCCGTCTGCACGTATACGGCGCTCGGCGTGGCGGCGCGCCGCGAGAGGACCGCGTCGCCAACTGGTGCCGGCTGACTCGCGACGGTGATCCGGTCGATCTGGCTCAGCATCGCGTTGTCCACTCCGCGCAGCCGCGTCCGCACGACGTAGTCACCCGGCCCGACGTCTACGTCGTCCGGCGTACGGAGCGTGAAGGTCGAGGCCGTGTCGTCGAGCGCCACGACCGCGCTGAAGACCTGCGTCGAATCGGCCGCCTGGATCGTGACGTCGGCCGTCACGCCGCCCGTCCAGTCCCGTTCGCGACGTGTCTGTCCGTCGATCTCGCCGACGATCCACAGGGCCCCGCCGCGCCCGGACGGCGTCCACGCCGCCGTCCTGAGCCGCAGCGGATCGCGGCTGTCGAGCCCGTCGAGTGTGGCGACGGCCAGCGCCGCCGGGGAGGGCAGCGCCTCCGCCACGAGTGTCGCGGCGCGCTCGGGCGCGAAGTAGCGCTGACGGGCGCGGACGACCCGGGAGCCGGGCCGGTTCACGCGCACGTCGATCGCGTGGAACTGCCCGTCGCCGTGATCGACGGCCGGGTAGTAGCCGAGCAGGTAGTACGTGCTGTTGTCGCGGACGATCCGCTCGAAGCCGCCCGAGAAGTTGTTCGTGTTCACCACGGCGAGGCCGCCCGTCTCGTGGGCGATGTCCCGCAGCCCCGCAGCACGCCTGATGCCGCTCCGGCGGCCGACGCGCAGGCCCGCGGGATCGACGGGGTAGATCGCCACGTTGTTGCGCGTGGCCGCGCGGATGGCGTCGCGGTGCGCGAGGGCCATCGCCCCGGCGGTCGCCGAGTCCATCCTGCCGAGGTTCCACGGCGCCGACCCGCCGATCCACACGATCGTCCGGCGCCGGCCGTTCACCGTCCCCAGCCGCTCGGCGGCCTCCGCGATGGCGCGATACCCCGCCAGCGTGCCGCGGTTCACGAGGAACGGGTTGAGGAAAAGCCCGTCCTCGACGGGGGTGGACAGACGGTCGACGGCGCCGCGGATCAGCAGCCGGTCGGCCGTCAGGTCCTGGGCGAGCAGTGGTCCGTGCTGGACGTAGGTGACGCTCACCCGGTCCTCGGGCGTGAGCAACTCGTCCACGAACTGCCGCGCCAGTTGCCTGATACGCAGGTTGGAACGGGACGACGCCGCCGCGAGCCTCGAGATCGCCGGAGCGTCGAGCAACATGGCATACACGCGCCCCACGGGCTCCGAGTCGTCGATCGCCTCGGGCGGGCCGAGGCGCATGGCCGCGCGCGTCTTGTCCGACGGCAGGGGCAGGTCCACCAGCGTGAAGCTCGCCACCTCCTGGGGTGCGCCGTCCTCGAAGAGCTGGAAGTCCGAGGGTGACAGGTCCCGGAGGAAGCGCCCGTCGCGATCCTGTACCACCACGTCCACCTCGACGTACGTGGTCTCCGTCCGGAAGATCGTGCGCTCGGTGCCCGCCGGGGGCGCCTGCCCGGCGAGGACGACCGGTGCCAGGAGCAGACAGCAGAGCGGAAGACGGAGTCTGGGGATCACGGTGAAGACGAGCCCCTGTACCCGGGGCCGTAGCCGTACCCGATCACCTTCGAGGAGGCGTCGATCGTTTCCTCGATCCCCGGCGCCGCGCGCTCGAGGAGCATCCGCGTCGCGCGCGCGATCTCGCGCACGCCAGGTGGGTAGCCTGCGAGGAACGTGTCGAGCTGCTTCTCCGTGGCCATGAGGGCCTCCAGGCCGGCGGCCCATGATGCCACCCGCCGCGCCCGTCCACAAGGGCAGCTCGAAGCCGGCATCACGCCGGTATCATGCCGGAATGCCGTCACCGTTCACGCCAAAGACGCTCGCCTTCCTGCGGGCCATGAAGCGCAACAACGACCGCGATTGGTTCCGCGCGCGCAAGGCAGACTACGACCGGCACGTCCGCCAGCCGATGGTCGAGGTAATCGGGCGTCTCGCCGGAGACTTCCGGGGCTTCGCGCCGGAGCTCGTGGCCGATCCGAAGGTCTCGCTCTTCCGCGTCTACCGCGACACGCGCTTCAGCGGCGACAAGGCGCCGCTCAAGACCGCGGCCGGCGCGCGCTTCCCCGCGCGCGGCTTCGGCAAGGGACAGGGGGCCGGGCTCTACTTCGAGATCGCACCGGACTGGGTCTGGATCGGCGGCGGCTTCTACATGCCGTCCACCTCGGACCTGCAGGCCATCCGCGAGGAGATCGCCGCCACGCACCCGCGGCTCCACCGCCTCGTGACGGCGAAGGCGTTCACGGGGGCGGTGGGCGAGCTCTCCGGCGAGCGGCTCAGCCGCGTGCCGCGGGGCTACCGGAAGGACGCGCCCGCGGCGCACTACCTGCAGTTCAAGCAGTTCCTTGCCGGCGTGGAGTACGAGGCCTCGTTCGCCACGAGCCCGCGCTTCTACGGCGAGCTGGTGAAGGTGTTCAAGGCCGTGACGCCGCTCGTGCGTTTCATCAACCGGCCGCTGCGCGAACGCCTCGATCGCGTGCCGATCCTGGTGGAAGGGCGCGGCCTGGGCCGGGCGCCGGCACGCCGGTCCGGCAGCTTCGCCCTGTAGGAGAGGGGCGCAGTATCATGCGCGTGTGGCTGTTGTACCGACGCCGGACCGGATGGCCGCGATCGCGAGCGCGGCCGGCGAGATGCCCGGGCTGCGCCTGCTCGTGCTGCATGGGTCGCAGGCACGTGCTGACGCGCATGCGCTGTCCGACTGGGATTTCGCCTACGAGGCGGACGAAGCACTCGATGCGGACGCACTGCTGGCTTCGCTCGCCGACGTGCTGAAGGTGGACCGCATCGATCTCGTGAATCTCGATCGAGCCGGCGCGCTGCTCCGTCATCGGGTGGCGCGCGACGGCGTGGCGCTGGTGGAGCGTCCGGCGGGACGGTTCCTGAGCTTCCGGCTCGAGGCCGTTCGCGCCTGGTGCGATCTGGCTCCCGTGCTCGAGCCGCTCTACGAGCGGGTGCTGGAGCGGACGACACGGTGAGCCCGCTCGACCGCGCCGTGCTGGCCGAGCGGACGACGGCGCTCGAGCGTCACCTGGCGCGGGTCGCAGACAGGCTGCCGGCGACCCCGGATGGGTTCGAGGCCTCGACCGATGCCTCCGACGCGGTCATCCTGCACCTGTGGCAGGCTACCCAGATCGTGATCGATCTGGCGGTGGCGGCCGCAGTCTCCATCGGCGCCGGAACGCCACAGAGCTATGCCGATGCCTTCCGCCGGCTGCAGCACGCCGGAATCATCGACGCCGCGCTCGCTGGCCGTCTCGTCAGGGCCGCGGGGTTCCGGAACGTCGTCGCCCACGCGTACGAGCAGCTCGACATGGCCCGCGTGCACCAGGCGGCGCGAACGGGACCGGCCGATCTCAGGGCCTTCGTGGCGGCGATCGCACGTGCGGCGCCGCCGCCAGAGTGAGCAGGAACCGGGCTGTACGTTCCCGCGGAGATGTCACGCCGACGTCGGAGGGGTTTAATTGACTGGCCGCTGGCCGCTGATCGTCGTGCTGGTTGGCTCAGCCCCGGTGGGTCACGCGGTGGGCCGGGGGGCCCCCGCGGCGCCACCCGCTTGCATCAACACACGTGAGGTCCGGGGTTGGAGCGCCCCCAGGGGCTGCTCAGTCGATCTTGATGCGCTCGCGGAACACCTGGTTCTCGTTGCAGATGAACTCGATCGGTTCCTCGTCCACGAGCACGCGCTGGTTGATCCGCAGGGTGAACGGCTCAGTGTAGTACTCCGGGTCGTCCAGGGTCACGTCGATCTCGAGCTTGCCGTAGATCGGCCGCCGGAAGCGCTCGGTGAACACCGCCTGACTGCTGTACGGCGCGCCGTTGACGTCGAGCCATCCGTCGAACGGGCCCAGGTCGGCGCCGCGCAGGTTGTTCGTCGTGACGACGAGGTCCTCCCCCTCCCAGCGTCCCACCGAGTAGCCGTACCACCAGGGCTGCGGCTCGCCCTGCGGCGGCAGCTCGCGCCCGTCGGTGTAGATGTAGCGCAGGCCGTAGTTGGCCTCGTACAGGATGACGATCACCTCCGGCGTCTGGATGATCTTGCGCGGTTGCGGCTGCATGTGGAACTGCGTGAAGCCCATGGGCATGCAGTTGGCGTCCGGATTGTCCTTGCTGTCGGTCGCCATGCGGTCCGTGCGAAGCGTCGCCGCGGCCGGCCGGTACGGCAGGCCCCCCTCCACGTTCGCGCCCAGGTTGAAGAACGTGGCGACGGGCGGCGAGTCGGGATCCGGGGGAAACGGCGGGGTCTCCGGCTCGAGTGACACCGGAGCCGGTGCGTCCGGATCCGGATCCACGAACAGCGCCGCGATCTCGGGCGGCAGCGGTTCGGGATCCGCGCGGCTCCAGTCGCCCGAGAGATCCGGGCGGCCGTCCGGTGTCCGTGGCGCCGGCGCGTCCATCCGGACGTTCCCCCCGGCGTCGCGGGGCACGCCGGCGTCTTCGAACTCGGGCCACTGGGCCGTGACGGCCGCCGTGCAGGCGGCGACGACGATCGCGGCCGCCATCATCTGTCTCACGTTGCTCCTCGTGCTCATGCGATTCATGGGGCCTCGTAGCCGCGCCACAGCCACACGAGCGTGTCGGCCAGCGTCGTTGCGTAGACGCGGCGGTCGCAGTGTCCGGTCGCGAGGCTGAAGACGAAGCGGTGCTCGTAGCCGGCGGCGTCGAGCGCGGCCGTCGTCCGCCTGCCGGCCATCACCCAGTTGTGATGGGTCTGCTCGGGATCGTCCTGGCAGACCGTTTTCCGAGACGTGCGTGAAATACGCCGCCGGGACGTAGACGAAGATCCGCCGCACCTCCCGCACCGGCTCGCGGTCGGGTTCGAGCGTGGCGTCGTCTCCGCGGAAGATCCGGCTTTGCGCCAGCGGCATCGAGAGCTCGAACTGCATCCCGCGCGGGTTGCCACGATCGGTGAGATCGGGATCGAGCGAGTAGTCGGGCCGATGGTGTAGCTGCCGTCGCCGTTCTCGCTCCGGGCATCGGAGGACTGGGCGCCGGTCCATCGCGGCTGCGCGAGCAGGGCCACGACGATCAGGACGGTGAGGAACGGGACGGTGCGCATGTCAGCCCTCGCTACTGCAATCCGCCGCGCACGGAGGTGATGCGCTGCGTATTGAAGCCCAGCCAGTGCATCCGACCGACGTAGCGCGCATGCTCCACCTTGAGGCAGCGGTCCATCACGACCGACATCCCGCCGGCCTCGGCGATCCGGGCGCCCTCCTCGCTGATGACGGTGAACTGGCACCAGAGACAGCCGGCGCCGATCTTCACGGCCTCGGCGGCGATTCCCGGCACGGCGTCCGGCGCGCGAAAGATGCAGACGATGTCCACGTGCTCGCTGATGTCCAGCAGGCTCGGGATGCTCGGCTCGCCGAGGATTGCCTGCTCGCGCGGATTGACCGGGATCACCGTGTAGCCGTGCCGCTTGAGGTAGGTGCCGACGAAGTAGCTCGCCCGCAGCTCGTTCTTCGACAGCCCCACCACCGCGATGGTCTTCGCGCCGTGGATCACGTGCTGGATGGTCTGCGGGTCCTGATAGCGCGACAGGTCGAACGCGTGAGGCGTGCTCATCGCGCGGCCGCTCCATCGCCGACCGACGCCGTGGCCGCCACGCGCGCGAAGCCCTGCTCGAGATCCCAGATCAGGTCCTCCACCGATTCGATGCCGACCGACAGACGGATGGTGCCCGGGCCGACGCCGGCGGCGCGCAGTTCGTCGTCACTGAGCTGCCGGTGGGTCGTGCTGGCCGGGTGGATGATCAGGCTCTTGGCGTCGCCCACGTTGGCCAGGTGCGACCAGAGCGTCACGCCGCGGATGAACTCCTCGCCCGCGGCCCGGCCGCCGCGGCACTCGAACGAGAAGACGGCGCCGGTGCCGCGCGGGAGGTACTTGTCCACGAGCGGGCGGTAGCGGCTGGCCGGCAGGCCCGGGTAGGTGACGAGCGAGGCGAGCTCGTGCGACGCCAGGAACCCCGCCACGGCCTCCGCGTTCGCCACGTGCCGCTCCATCCGCAGCGAGAGCGTCTCGAGACCCTGCAGGAACAGGAAGGCGTTGAACGGGCTCATGGCGGCGCCGAGATCGCGGAGCGTCTCGGCGCGCAGCTTCATCAGGTACCCGTACATCCCGAACGTCTCGTGGAACTGGAGCCCGTGATAGGCGGGGGAGGGATCGGCCACCACCGGGAACCGGCCGTTCGACCAGTTGAACCGCCCCGACTCGACGACCACGCCCCCGATGCTCGTGCCGTGGCCCCCGATGAACTTCGTAGCCGAGTGCACGACGATGTCGGCGCCCCACTCGATCGGGCGGCACAGGAACGGCGTGGCGAAGGTGTTGTCCACGATGAGCGGCAGCTCGTGCTCGTGCGCGATCGCGGCGATTGTCTCGATGTCGAGCACGTTGCCGCCGGGGTTGCCGATCGTCTCGCCGTAGAACGCCTTCGTGTTGTCGCGCGCGGCGGCCCGCCAGGCGTCGGGATCGTCGGGGTTCACCCACGTCAGATCCACGTGCATCTTGCGCAGCAGGTGCTTGAACTGGTTGACGGTGCCCCCGTACAGGGCCGACGAGGAGACGACGTGGTCGCCCGGCTGCAGCAGCGTGAAGAGCGCGGCCGCCTGCGCCGCGATGCCGCTGGCGAAGGCCACGCCGCCCGTGCCCCCCTCGAGGCTCGCCATGCGCTCCTCGAACGCGGCCACGGTGGGGTTCATGATGCGGGAGTAGACGTTGCCGTACTCCTGCAGGTTGAAGTACGCCGCCGCCGAGTCCGGGTCCTCGAACACGTAGCTCGTGGTCTGGAAGATGGGCACGGCGCGGGCGCCGGTATTCGGATCCGGTCGCTGGCCCGCGTGGACCTGGCGGGTCTCGAACCCGAAGTCCCTGGCCTCTTCCGTGCGATGCGCGCGTGCCATTCCCTCTCCTATGACGTGTGAGCCCTGGGTCCGCGCTCGGACCCGAGGAATCGCTGGATCATGGGCGTCTGCCGCGCCTCCTCCAGCAGGAAGCAGTCGTGTCCGTAGGGGGCGTCGATGACGTGGAGCTCCACGTCCTTGCCCAGCTCGCGAAGCGCCCCGGCCAGCTCCTCCGAGCCCTCGGGGGGGTAGAGCCAGTCCGAGCTGAAGGCGATGAGCAAGGTGCGCGCCGAGACGGGCTGCAGTGCCGCTGTCAGATGCCCGCCGCCGTACTGCCTGGCCAGATCGAAGTAGGTCAGCGCGCGGGACGTGTACAGGTAGGTATTGGCGTCGAAGCGCTTCACGAAGGTCTCGGCCTGGTGGCGGAGGTAGCTCTCGACCTCGAACTCGGGCTCGGCCAGCACGTAGCGCACGTCGTCGGCGAACTGGAGCCGCCGGCCGAACTTGGTCGCCATCGACGCCGCCGACAGGTACGTGATGTGTCCCACCATGCGCGCGATGCCCATGCCCGCGTTCGGCGCGCGGCCCGTGCCGTAATAGTGCCCGGCCTGCCAGTCCGGATCCGCCGTGATCGCGTTGCGCGCGATGGCATTCCAGGCGACCCCCTGCGGCCGCAGGGCGTGCGTGCTGGCGATGGCGACGATCGCATCCACCTGCTCGGGATAGAGGATCGCCCACTCGAACGCCTGCATGCCGCCCAGCGACCCGCCGGCCACCGCCGCCAGGCGCTCGATCCCGAGCGCGTCGAGGAACGCGCGTTGCGTGCGCACCATGTCGGCCACGGTGATGACGGGAAAGGCGGGCCCGTACGGCCTTCCTGTATCCGGGTTCGTCGACGAGGGGCCGGTCGTGCCGCGGCAGCCGCCGAGCAGGTTGGTGCTGACGACGAAGAACCGGTCGGTGTCGAACGCCTTGCCGGGGCCGATCATGCCGTCCCACCAGCCGAGGCCACGCCCCGCGGCGCCATCCCGATCCTCGGCGCCGAACCCGTCCCTCGTGCCGGCCTCGGCCGGCGCGGCGGCAAAGCCCGCGGCATGCGCGTCGCCGCTCAGCGCGTGACAGACGAGGATGACGTTGTCCCGCGCGGGCGAGAGCGCGCCGTAGGTCTCGTAGGCGACGCGGACGGGGTGGAGCGCGCGACCGCAGTCGAGCGGCACCGCCGCCGCCAGGTCGAGGTATTCCGTGGCGACCGTCCCCACCGAGCCCGGGGCCGTTACGGAGGCGTGCGTGGCCATGAGGCGCCCCCGATCATACGCGCGGTCTCCTCGTCGTTTCACGGTCGTTGTATGATCCGGAGCTTCGGCAGGCGATCGGCTTCAGACGAAGGGGGCTCGTGATGGCAATGGCGACGATCAACAACGGGGTCAACGTCCAGGCGCTGCTCGACGCGCGCGAGGCGCTGAAGGGCGCTCCCGAGGCGGCCAAGTTCACGTGGCGGGCCTCCTGCAAGTGGCAGAACGGCACGCACAGCACGGCGAAGGTGCAGAGCTTCTTCGGCCTCGGCCAGGAGCAGCAGCACAAGGTCGAGAGCTCGTTCTCGGCCGACCATCCCGAGGTCTTCGCATCCGAGGACAAGGGCGTCACGCCGGTCGAATACCTCCTGGTCGGGCTGGCGAGCTGCCTCACGGCCGGCGTCGCCGCGGTGGCGCAGAACCGCGGCATCCAGATCCGGTCGATCGAGTCGCAGGTCGAGGGCAGGATGGACATCCGCGGCATCCTCGGCGTGGACAGCGACGTGCGGAACGGCTACGACGACATCAAGGTGACCTTCACGATCGACGCGGATGCCTCGAAGGAGGATATCGAGGCGCTCGTCGCGCAGTCGCAGAAGCGCTCGGCCGTGTACGACGCGATCACGAATCCGGTCAACGTCACCGTCGAGGTCGCCTGAGCGTCGAGCGCGTTACCGCCGTCGTCGTCGGTGCCGGCCATGCCGGCCTGGCCGCCAGCCGCTGCCTCGCCGAGCGCTCGATCGATCACGTGATCCTCGAGCGCGGCGAGGTGGCCAATTCCTGGCGGCGGGAGCGCTGGGATTCCTTCAGCCTGCTGACGCCCAACTTCCAGAGCCGGCTGCCCGGCCACCGGTACGGGGGCGGCGACCCGAACGGCTTCATGACCGGTGCCGAGGTCGTCGCCTTCGTCTCCGGCTACGCGGAGGCGACCCGTGCGCCCGTCCGCACGCACACCGCCGTCACCTCCGTGTGCCGCACCGACGAGGGCTACCACGTGGCCACCGACCACGGCGATCTGCGCTGCCGGTGCGTCGTGCTGGCGAGCGGGGCGTGCAATCGACCCAGCGTGCCGGCTGTCGCCGGCGTGCTTCCGTCCTCCATCGCCTCGGTCACGGCGATGGACTACCGGAATCCCGATCGGCTTCCCGACGGGGGTGTGCTCGTCGTGGGGGCCTCGGCCACGGGCGTGCAGCTCGCCGACGAAATCCGGCGCTCCGGTCGCCCCGTGATGCTCTCGGTGGGCGAGCACGTCCGGCTGCCGCGGACCTATCGCGGGCGCGACGTGCTGTGGTGGATGGAGGCGTCCGGGGTCTGGGACGAGCGCTACGACCAGATCGACGACATCGATCGCGCGCGCGGCCTGCCCTCGCCGCAACTGGTCGGGACGCCCGAGCGTGCCTCGCTGGACCTGAACGCGCTGACGGCGGCCGGCGTCGAGCTGGTCGGTCGCCTCTCGATGATTCGCGACGGCCGCGTGCTCTTCTCGGGCGGCCTGCGCAACCAGTTCGCGCTGGCCGACCTGAAGATGAACCGCCTGCTGAACACGTTCGACGAGTGGGCGGGCGCCGCCGGTAGCGGTCACGACGTCGAGCCGCCGGCTGCTCCTTCGTCCGAGCGCCCGGAGCCGACGCGCGTGCCGGAGAAGGCGCGCTGGCAGCTCGACCTGGGGAGCGGCGAAATCCGTTCCGTGGTCTGGGCCACCGGCTTCCACCCGGATTACCGGTGGCTCGACGTGCCCGTGCTCGACGCCAAGGGACGCCTGCGACACGATGGCGGCGTCGTCACCGACGCTCCGGGGATGTACGTACTGGGGCTGCCGGTCCTGCGTCGCCGCAAGTCCACGTTCATCCACGGCGCCGAGGACGACGCGCGCGACGTCGTCGGCCATCTGGCGGGCTATCTCGCGCGCGACTCGCGCTGAGGCTCACGGGTCGTGCCGCCGCGTCTCCCCGTCCGCGGCCACCCCGTCGCGCAAAGTCCGCGCGAACGGCGAGCCCGGCGTCCTCGGCGCCATGTACGGGGGAAGCGCCTGCGCGGCGGACGGGGGAGACCGTGCATGGCTCGGATGCCAGGTGGCTCCCAGCGTGCCCACCCTCATCGATGTAACGGCCTATACTGAACACGGCCCAGTTCGCACCACGCGAAGCGGGGGACCCAGGGGAGATCGCGTCGGTCTCCAGGGGCGCATCCGGCATGTGGCCGGTAGGGGACTCCAACCCCGAGCCCGTCAGCTAACCCCGCCGGCCCTTGGAGGATTGTGTGTCCGACGACGCCTCGACGTCCGGGCCAGACGAACCGCACGAGCCGTCCGCCCCCGCCAGCGCCGCTTCTCACGCCGTCAGCCCTCTGCTGCCCCTCGCCGTCACCGCCCTTGGGGTCGTCTACGGCGACATCGGCACGAGCCCGCTCTACGCCATCCGCGAGTGCTTCTTCGGCTCGCACGCTGTCGCGCCGACGCACGAGAACGTCCTCGGCGTGCTCTCGCTCATCATCTACGCGCTCCTCCTCGTCATCTCGATCAAGTACGTCGCGCTCGTGCTGCGCGCCGACAACGAGGGCGAGGGCGGCATCCTCGCGCTCACCGCGCTCGTGCCGGGTCGCAACGAGTCGAACGGGCCGTCGGCACGGCTCGCCGTGGGCCGCCCGCTGCTCATCGCGCTCGGCGTCTTCGGGACGGCGCTCCTGTACGGCGACGGGATGATCACGCCGGCGATCTCGGTGCTCGGCGCGATCGAGGGGCTCGAGGTCGTGACGCCGGTGCTCGGCCCCTACGTCGTCCCGATCGCGGTGACGATCCTGGTGGCGCTCTTCGCCATCCAGCGGTTCGGCACGCACCGGGTGGGCGGGCTCTTCGGTCCGGTGGTGATCGTCTGGTTCGTGACGATCGCCGCGCTCGGTGTGGCCTGGATCGTCCGCGCGCCCGCTGTGCTGGGTGCCTTCGACCCGCGACACGCGCTGCGATTCTTCGCCGAGAGCGGCTTCACCGGGTTCGCCGTACTGGGCGCCGTCTTCCTCGTCGTCACTGGCGGCGAGGCGCTCTACGCCGACATGGGGCACTTCGGCAAGCGCGCGATCCGCCTGGCGTGGTTCACCCTCGTCCTGCCGGCGCTCGTGCTCAACTACCTGGGCCAGGGCGCGCTCCTGCTGCTCGACGCCAGCGCGGAGCATCCGTTCTTCATGCTCGCGCCCTCGTGGGCGCTCGTGCCGCTGGTGGGCATCTCGACGGCCGCGGCCATCATCGCGTCGCAGGCGCTCATCTCGGGCTCGTTCTCGATCACCCGCCAGGCCATCCAGCTCGGTCTGATGCCGCGTCTCGACGTGCGGCACACCTCGGCGAAGGCGATCGGCCAGATCTACGTGCCGCAGGTGAACTGGGCGCTCATGGTCGCCACGATCGCGATCGTCGTCGGCTTCGGCTCCTCGGGTGCCGTGGCCGCGGCCTACGGCATTGCGGTGACGCTCACGATGGTGATCACCGTGCTGCTGCTCTACGTCGTGATGACGGAGCGCTGGCGATGGCCACGGCCGGCCGCCGTCGCGGTGATGGCGCCGTTCCTCGTGGTGGACCTCGCCTTCTTCGGCGCCAACGCCTTGAAGCTCGTGCAGGGGGGATGGGTCACGCTGGCGGTGGCGCTGGCGCTCTTCACCGTGATGACGACGTGGCGGACGGGTCGCCGGCTGCTGGGGGAGCGGCTGATGGAGCGCGCCCAGCCGCTCGAGGCGTTCATGGCGGCGGTCGGCACGACCGGCCCGGCCCGCGTGCCCGGCACGGCCGTTTTCATGACGGCCCAGCCCGCCGGCACGCCGCCCGCGCTGGCGCACAACCTCCAGTACAACAAGGTGCTGCACGAGCACGTGCTGGTCCTGACGGTGGAGACGGTCCAGGTGCCGCACGTGCGCGCCGGAGAGCAGCTCGCGATCCAGTCGCTCGGCGGAGACCTCTACGACGTGCGCCTGCGCTACGGCTTCATGGACGACCCGGACGTGCCGGCTGCGCTCGACCGCGCCCGGTACGAGGGCGCGCTGCCGATCGACGAAGAGGACGTCACGTACTTCCTGGGCCGCGAGACGATCCTCGTCACCGGCCGGAAGGGCATGGCGCTCTGGCGGGAGAAGCTGTTCGTGCTGATGGCGCGCAACGCCGGCCGGGCCACGGCCTTCTTCCGGCTGCCGCCGGAGCGCGTGGTCGAGCTGGGTGTGCAGGTGGAGGTGTAGCTGAACCCCTAGCCGCCCTTCCGGGCGTGGAACACCGCCCGGTCCCGGTGGACTGCGAGGGCCATGCTGTCCTGGCCCCGCAGTCGGCGCGACACGGCTCGCGCGGCCCGGTACAGCGGAGAGCCGAGCGGCGTGACGGTGCGCACGCTCGAGAAGCCCACGTCCTTCAGCATCCCGTGCACGGCCGGAGCGTTCGGGCCCCACCAGTTCGTCTCGTCGTCGGACAGCTCGCCGCCGGGGTAGAAGGCGGCCGCGGGGCGCCGGACGCCCACCATGTCCACGACGGTTTCGAGAATCAGCAGGTCGCGCGTCACCGAGGCGACCCGCTCGAGCGCCAGCAGGGGATGCCGCAGGTGATACAGGACGCCGATGAGCAGCACGACATCGAACGTGCCGACACGCTCCGGCGAGAGGTCCATGACGTCGATGTCCGCGTCTTCGACCCGCGAGCCCAGCGCCTGGCGCGCCAGCTCGAAGCCGGCCTTGGTGCCCCATCCCGGGCCGTGCCAGCAGAAGGAATCGGTCGCCACCACCCGCGCGGCGCCGCGTCGCTCGGCCTCGAACGAAAAGAAGCCGTCCCAGGCGCCGACGTCGAGCACGGTTCGTCCGGCGAGCGACTCGGGCAGCTCGAGCCCGGCCACGCGCGAGGGCGTGTCGTGGATCCCCGGCGTCGTGACGCCGGGACCGAGCTCCATCGTGTGAAACCAGCGAATGGCGGCAACCTGTGCCCGAAGGTCTGCAGTGTCCATGGAGGGTGGCGCCAGCCTGCCAGACTTCGGCGACCGTCGTCCAGTGCGACAATGGTGGGGCCGGTTCGGCGGGCGATCCGAGCGATCCATGTGCTGTCCTGTGCGGCGTGTCCTCGGGCTGTGTCTGTCGCTCGCGGTCGTGTCGGCCGTGGCGCTGTTCGCCATCGGTGCCGACTCGGCACCCGGCGCGCTGCTGCTGCGCCCGGACGTCGGGCTGTCCAGTGACGATCTGGCCGATGCGGCCGACGGCGACGTGGTCGTCCACAGCCTGCCGTCCGACGAGGACGGGGAAGTGGCCGTCGTCGGCATCGTGCGAGTGGACGTGCCGCCGGCGTTCTTCATCGAACGGTTTCGCGACATCGCCACTTTCAAGAAGAGCCGGCGCGTGTCGGAAGTTGGCCCCTTCGGCGTGCCGCCGCGCGTCGAGGACCTGGCCGCGTTGACCATTCCGCCCGGCGACCTGCGCGATCTGCGGTCCTGTCGCGTGGGCGACTGCGACGTCCAGTTGCCGGCCCACACCATCGAGCGCTTCCGGACGGCCATCGACTGGACGAGCACCGACGCGTCGGCCGAGGCGGACGCGCTCTTCCGGCGCGTGCTGGTCGAGCAGGTGGAGGCCTACTTCGCAAGCGGCACGCGGGCCCTGCCCGAGTACCGCGACCAGGGCGGCTCGGTCGCGGTCTCGGAGCGGACGCGCGAGATCCTCGAGGCGTCGTCCTACCTTCGCGACCACGCGCCGGCCATCTACCAGCACCTCGACGGCTATCAGGGCGGATGGCCGAACGGCATCGACGAGTTCGTCTACTGGTCGAAGGAGGACCTGGACCTGAAGCCGATCGTCAGCCTGACGCACGTCGTTGTCCGGCCGTGGGAGGTCCCCGGGATCTCGGGCTACTGGATCGCCTCGAGCCAGATCTACGCGACGCACTACCTGAGCGGGTCGCTCGGCATCACCGGCTTCGTCGAGGTGGCAGGAAGCGACGGCGCGCGGTCGAGCTACCTGATCTATCTCAATCGCACGCGCACGGAAGCCCTCGGCGGGTTCCTCGGACCGATCAAGCGGGCCATCGCGGGCCGGCGGGCGCGCGGAGGCATGGAGGAGACCCTCACCTACGCCCGTGCGCGCCTGCAGGGGGTGTACCGGCAACAGGCCGACTGAGTGCCGCTGCCGGCGAGCGCTCGTCCGCCGTCAGTCCCAGAATCGCCACCACGGTCTGCGCGCGCCCGCGGCCTCCGCGGCCTGCTCCTCGGCGTAGTTGATGTAGCCGCGTTCGTCGCACTCGTCCGGCCCGTACGGGATGTCGGCCACCTCGACGCGGTCCGAGCCCGTGTACTGCCCGGTGAAGTAGACCGGATCCTCCGCGACGTACTCGCGCGTCAGCGTCATCGTCGCCGGGTCGAGCGAGAACCGCTCCACGACGCGCAGGCGGTTGCTGTTGAGGAGGGGCGGGGAGAGCACGCCGGGCAGAAAGTCCACCGTGTCCACGACCAGCACGTCGCCCTCCCAGCGGCCGATCGAGTGACCCGCGCGCGTCAGCGGACGATTGCCGGGGTGCTCGATCAGGTTCATGTGCACCACGCGCGTCAGGCCGAGCTGGCCGTACTCGAGGACGATGCGGTCCTCCTCCTGCGTGATGCGGTTGACCGGTCCGTCGAAGTCCCAGTCGAAGACGATGCTCGTCGTCTCGCACCGCAGTCTGGGGTTGTCCTCCACGTCGAACATGCCGAAGGCCGACGCGGCCCTCTCGCCCACGGCCGTGAGCGTGGCGCCACGGATCATCCGCGGGCCGTCGCCCCCGCGACCGGTTCCCGGGAAGCCGCCGATCCGTCCTTCGCCCGGCTCGTACTGATCGACCGTGCTGAGTGGCACCAGCGCCCCACCGCGTCCGCGCGGGTCGGTCATCACGAGCTGCTCGGGCGCCCAGTCGCCCGAGATGTTCGGCTCGCCGGTGGGACGTCGTGCCTCGCGGGGCGCCGCCGGCGCATCCGCCTTCGAGAACTGGCCGTAGCGATCGGCGCGGCTCCCGTCCTCGCCGACGATGGTGTTCACGTAACACGAGTTCGGGTCGAAGCGGTCCGGCTGCCCCTCGACGGTGACGCGGGTCCCGACTGGAAACATGTCCTCGGTCCACCCCGAGCGTCGCAGCACGGTGGCCGCCCGCATCTCGCACCGGTGGTTGCCGACCGTCCCGTCCACGCCCGTGACGTCGAAGTAGATCCAGGAATGCGGGTTGATCAGCGCCAGACGGGTGACGACACCGGTCCAGACGATCTCCTTCGTGTTGTCGAAGGTGCCCCCGCCATGGTGGGCGGCGGCACTCCCGGTCCAGCACGACAGCACGACGGCGGCGGCGCAGGTGGCTCGAATCATGCCCCTATATACACCCGGACGGGGCCCGGCCGGCAGCGCCCGAATACGGCCGCCGCCTCGTGCGTATGGACGCACATGAGGCGAGGGGCGACAATCCTGGCCTGGCCTTGACGGCCGCCAGATGATGCACGACGGCAGCACGCTCGTGCCCGGTGTCGCACACGCGGGGGCCGCGTCGGCGCGCTCCGACGACGAGCTCCTCGCGGCGCCGTGGTCGGGCGGCGCCGAGGCGCGCGAGGAGCTGGCTCGTCGTCACCGGGGCGCCGCCTACGTGCTGGCCCTGCAGATGCTGGGCAACCGCGATGACGCGCTCGACGTCGCCCAGGAGGCGATGCTGCGGTTCTTCGCGAGCCTCGGGCGGATCACGCCCGGCCGTCCCGTGCGCCCCTGGCTGCTGGCGATCGTGCGCAACCAGGCGCGTGACTTCTGGCGGCGCCAGCGCGTGCGGCGCGCCGAGTCGATCGACGCGGACCCGGAGGCGCTCGCCTCCCAGATGGTCGATGCCGGACCCGGCCCGGAGGAGACGACCCAGCGGGCGGAGCTGCGGCGGCGGGTCTGGCGTGCGATGGCGTCGCTCTCGGCCGACCATCGCGAGATCGTCGTGCTGCGGGACTTCCACGGCCTGAGCTACGAGGAGCTGGCACGCGTGCTCGAGATCAAGACCGGCACCGTGATGTCGCGGCTCCACGCCGCACGGCAGCGCCTGCGGGCGCTGCTCGCAGAGGAGGGCTTTCGTGCCTGAGCACTGCGGTCGCACGTTCGACGAGGCGCTGCTGTCCGGTCACGTGGACGGCATGCTGACGCAGGCCGAGGATCAGCGGGTGCGCGTGCACGTCGAGGACTGCCCGACGTGCCGGGCGCAGGTGGAGCAGATGCAACGGATGCGGGAGGTGACCATGTCCTCGAAGTTCAACGTCCCGGCCGACGACCAGTGGTCCGAGGCGCCACGCGGCGCGGCGAGCCGGCTGACGTTCGGCCTGGGCTGGACGGTCCTGATCGTCTGGGCCGTGATCGTGGGGGCGTACGCCCTCTGGGAGTTCCTGACGTCGGACGGGCCCTGGCTCGACAAGCTCGTCGTCTTCGCACCCTGGTCGGCCATCGCGCTGCTGTTCCTGTCGGTGCTCATCGATCGCCTGAAGGCCATGCGGACCGATCCCTACAGGAGGGTACAGAAGTGATCGTCGTCACGACGAGCGAGATCGCGGGCAAGCGCATCGTGCGGACGCTGGGGCTGGTGCGCGGCAACACGATCCGCGCGCGCCACATCGGCCGCGACATCATGGCCGGCCTCCGCAACATCGTGGGCGGCGAGGTGTCCGAGTACACCAAGCTGATGGGCGAGTCGCGCGAGCAGGCGCTCGACCGGATGGTGGCGGAGGCCCGCGGCCTTGGCGCCAATGCCATCGTCGACGCGCGGTTCACGACGGCGATGGTGATGCAGGGCGCCGCGGAGCTGCTGGCGTTCGGCACCGCCGTCGTCGTGGAGAGCGACCAGTCCTGACGTCACCGCCGGCCCCCCGGCGGGCCGGCGGTGGTAAGATGCGCCGGTTCACGAGGGGACGCCCATGCGAGCTGGCTGGAGCGCGGCGGTCGTCGTGGCGGCGGGTCTGGCGGCGGCCGTGCCCTGCGCGCAGGCACAGGGCGATGCCGCGCGGGGCAGGGGCATCGTCGAGAGCGCCGGCGCCAACTGCCTGGGGTGTCACCGGATCGACGGTGTCGGCTCGCTCTACGCGCCTGATCTGAGCGCGATCGGCGCTCCGCGGGGCGGCACCGGCGGCGGCCGTGGTCGCGGTCCCGTCGTCCCGCCGCGCGCAGCCACCCGCGAGGAGCTGACGCAATCGCTCCTCGAGCCGGACGCCGAGGTGGCGGTCGAGAACCGGTACGTCCGCCTCGACATGACCGACGGCCGTACCGTCTGGGGCAAGCTCCTGAATCTGGACACGTTCACGGTCCAGATCTTCGATTCCAGCGAGACCCTCGCGAGCGTGGCGCGGGACGACGTGCGCGAGATGACGATGGCCTCGCCCATGCCGTCGTACCGCGAGCGGCTCACGCCACAGGAGATCACCGACGTCGTGGCGTACCTGATGACCCTGACGGGACAGTGAAAGGGAGCCCTTCCATGAGAGCACGGATCGGCGTGGCGCTCGTCGTCGTGGCGGCGGTGATCTCGCTCGAGGCGCAGGTGACCTTCGAGCGACAGCTCGATGCCGGCCGGGAGCCGCACAATTGGCTGACCTACTCGGGCAACGTGCTCGGCCACCGCTACAGCCCGCTCACGCAGGTCACGGCCGGCAACGTCGACGAGCTCGAGCTGCAGTGGGTGTGGCAGGCCAAGTCGCTCGAGAAGTACGAGACGACGTCGCTCGTCGTGGACGGGATCCTCTACACGATCCAGGCGCCCAGCAACACGGCCACCGCGGACGGCACGACGCAGATCGTCGCGCTCGACGCCGCCACCGGGCGGCAGTTCTGGACCCACACGTACCCGCTGGCCTCGACCGTGCGCACCTGCTGCGGCCGTGTCAACCGCGGTCTGGCGATCCTCGACGACACGCTCTACATGGCGACGCTCGATTCGCACCTGATCGCGGTGAGCGCGAAGAACGGCGAGCTGCTGTGGGACGTGACCGTCACCGAGGAGCGCGGCTACCCGATGACGCACGCCCCGCTCGTGGTGAAGGACAAGGTCATCGTCGGCACCGGCGGCGGCGACGGCGCCATCCGGGCGTTCCTGGCGGCCTATGATGCCAGGACGGGTGCCGAGGTCTGGCGCTTCTACACCATTCCCGGCCCCGGCGAGCCCGGCAACGAGACGTGGCTGGGCGAGTCGTGGCGCACCGGCGGCGTCGGCATCTGGAACACCGGCGCCTACGACGCGGAGACCAACCTCACGTTCTGGGGCACGGGCAATCCCTCGCCGACGAGCAACGGGGCCATCCGCCTGGGCGACAACCTGTACTCGGACTCGGTGATCGCGCTCGACGCCGACACCGGCGAGCTGAAGTGGCACTACCAGTTCACCCCCCACGACGAGATGGACTACGACTCCACCCAGGTGCCGATCCTGGCCGACGTCGAGTTCGAGGGGCGCGTGCGGAAGGCGATGCTCTGGGCCAACCGCAACGGCCTGATGTACCTGCTGGATCGGACGACCGGCGAGTTCCTCATGGGCAAGCCTTTCGTCAAGGTCAACTGGATGGACGGCTTCGACGAGAACGGCCGGCCGCAGCGCATCCCCGGGCGGCTGCCCGGCGAGGCCGGCGACGGCACGCCGATCATGCCGACGATCCTGGGCGCCACCAACTGGTATCCGCCGTCGTACAGCCCGAGGACCGGTTTCTTCTACGTCGCCGGCTGGGAGAACACGAGCCGCGGCGGTCCGCGGCGGAGCGCGGGGAACAACACGCCGATGGCCGACACGGCGCTCGCGCACAACGTGAAGACCGACGAGGAGGGCTACGGCTTCGTCCGCGCCTACGACCCCGGGACGCTCGACCAGCGCTGGGAGTTCAAGATGGCCGACATCACCTGGGCCGGCGTGCTCTCGACGGCCGGCGACGTCGTCTTCAGCGGCGGCCGCGAGGGCTACTTCTTCGCGCTCGACGGCCGGACGGGCGAGGTGCTCTGGAAGGTGTCGCTCGGCGGCCAGGTCAACAGCGGCCCGATGAGCTACGCCGTCGACGGCCGGCAGTACATCTCGGTGGCCGCCGGCACGGCGCTGTTCTCGTTCGCGCTGCCGCAGTAGCCGCAGTCGTCCCCCCGAGGCTCGGGACCCGGCATGCCGGGCTGCGTCCTTCGGCGCTTCGCGCCGGAAACCGGTTTCCGCTCGCTGACCTTCCGCGCGCCGCGGCGAGTAGTCCACCCGGTTTCCTGCTCCCAGGTTGCGCCACGCTTCGCCTTGCGCAGACCGGTCGCGGTGAGGTGGCGCTTGCGCAGGCGGCCGCTGCCCGGCATGCCGCGTCCCGCCCCTCGAGACGTGCCAGCGGGGGTCCGCTATACTGCCGTCGTTTCAATCCGGTTCCAGATTGTCGAGACGTCGGTCTCGGGGAGACAGCCGTGGAAGGGAAGACCTTCTCGCACTACCGCGTGCTGGAGCGACTCGGCGGCGGCGGGATGGGGGTCGTCTACAAGGCCCAGGACACGCTGCTCGGCCGATTCGTCGCGCTCAGTTTCTTTCCCCGGCGCTGACCACGGATGACGACGCGCGTCTTCGCTTCGTTCAGGAGGCGAAGGCGGCCTCCGCTCTCGACCATCCCCATGTCTGCACGATTCACGAGATCGCCACGACCGACGATGGACAGTTGTTCATCGCGATGGCGTACTACGAAGGCGAAACACTGAAGCAGCGGATCGGCCGCGGGACGCTCGGAGCGGAAGAGGCCCTCGACATCGCGATACAGACCGCGCAGGGGCTGGAGCGGGCCCACCAGGCCGGCATCGTTCACCGCGACATCAAGCCCGCGAATCTCATGATCACGCGGGAGGGCATCGTCAAGATTCTGGACTTCGGAATCGCGAAGCTGACCGGTCCGACGGAGCTGACGGCGACCGGCGTTATGTCCGGCACGCCGTCGTACATGGCGCCGGAGCAGTTTCGGGGAGCGGGCGCTACCGCGCAGTCGGACCTCTGGGCGCTGGGTGTTGTCCTGTACGAGATGCTCACAGGGGCGGCTCCGTTCCGGGGAGGCGACGCGGCGTCGGTCATGCAGGCGGTCTTGAACGAGACGCCCAGATCTGTTGGCGACGCGGCTTCGGACGTTCCGGCGCGGCTGGCCGGCGCAGTCTCGCGGGCGCTCGCGAAGAAGCCCGAGGGTCGCTACCGGTCGGTGGATGAGTTCCGCGCGGAGCTCGCCGCGTGTCGCCAGGCCATGACGGAGCCGGCGGCGCCCGCCGGTGTCCGGGAGATCATACCGCTCAGCAACTTCGGCAGTGATGGTGCAGCGCCTGGAGGCAGTCACGACGGCATGAGTCCGTACGGGACCTACGACATGGCCGGGAACGTCAGAGAGTGGACCCTGACCGAAGTTGCAGACGGCGATGCTCGATACATCCTCGGTGGGGCCTGGAACGAGCCGGAGTATCAGTTCTTTCTCGCCGACGCAGTGTCTCCTTTCAATCGGGATGCGATCAACGGTTTTCGGACCGTACGATACGAAGAAGGAACGGATATCGTCGCCTTCAGCGAGCCCGTTCTGCTCCCCGCGCGCGATTTCTACAGCGAAGAGCCCGCCTCCGACACAGACTTTGCGATCTTCGCCCAGCAGTTCGCTTACGACGACGCCCCTCTCGACGCCGACGAGGAAGAGGTCGCCCATCCCCCAGGTTCCAACTGGACGCTCGAGAAGGTGACGTTCAACGCGGGCTATGCCAATGAGCGCGTTCCCGCCTACTTGTATCTTCCGAGAAACGTTGCGCCGCCCTATCAGGCCATCCTGTTCTTTCCGGGAGCGAACGCCGTCACGGCTGGGTCGAGCGACGTCGCTACGGCTGGGTCGAGCGACGTTCTCCGAAGGGGCGCGTGGGAGGACTTACTCGGATCCGTGATTCTGAGTGGTCGCGCGGTGATGTTCCCGATCTACTACGGCACGTTCGAGCGCAACGATGGCCGTGACAGTTTCTGGCCCGAGGTGAGCGCATCCTATCGAGAGTGGCGCATCCGCCAGGTCCAGGATGCGCGACGGGCGCTCGACTATCTCGAGACCCGCGACGACATAGACATGGAAAGCCTCGGCTACTTCGGCACCAGCTGGGGGGCTTCGACGGCTCCGCTGATCCTGGCACTCGAGCCCCGATTCAAGGCAGCCGTGTTGGCCTTCGGCGGGTTGACCCCGGCAGAGTTTCCGACCGAAGTCGATCCAATCAACTTCGCTCCGCGGGTGTCCGTTCCGGTTCGGATGATCAATGGCGACGATGATTTCATCTTTCCTCTGGAGACTTCACAGCAGCCGCTGTACGACCTGCTGGGGACCGCCGAGGCGCACAAGGATTTCGATAGGTACCCCGCGGGTCACGTCCCCAGTCTGAGTTGTCCGCGACAGGTTGAGCAGAGTACTCTCGACTGGCTGGACAGATACCTCGGCAGGCCTTGAGCGATCACGCACGGTCCGCGCTGAACAACACGCCAGGGGTCGAAGAGGCACTCGGGCGCAGCGTGAAGGCCGACGACGAGGGCGACGGCCGCAGTAGCGCTCCGTGGGCCGACCGGGGCCGCGGGGCTACCCCTGATCCTTTGCCCGAGCGTTTCGGGCGGCGAGCGTGGCCTGAAGCATGGGCATCTGGGCCGCGTCCTTGGGACGGTTCGCAGCCAGCTTGCTGGCGATGACGCGCTCGAGCGGCAGCACGGCGACACGGACGCCGTCCAGCTCGTATTCTCGAGCGCGGGCGTACTCGTGATCGAAGGGATCGAGCCCGGACGCGGTGAGCACGACATCGATGCGATCCAGGCCCGCTCCCCCGACGGCGGGCGGCTGCATCCCCGCTCCGGAGGTGAAGAAGCCGCCGGCACGGCGTGCGGCTTCCTGAAGGCGTTCGGCGTCGATCCGGCCGAACCACAAGTCGAGATCCTGCGTCGTCACGGGCGCGCCCTCGAGGAGTGCCGCACCCATCCCCACGATCAGGAAGCGGATACCCAGTTCGTGCAGCGCGCCCAGCAGCGCCCGCTCAGCGGGCGTGAGGACGATCTCGGACACGTGTCAGTCCGCGCCGAAGTCGTTCGGCCGGAGCGAGCTCGAGGGATCGGAGAGCGTGATAGACGTCTCCGGGGTCGAGCTCCGGACGCGCGGCCACGATGGCGTGTGCCTCGCGCCACAGCGTCTCACTGTGGCTCACCCACGCCTCCTCGGCCGCCGTAGGCGTCGCTCGGCCGGTGCCGCCGGCACTCATGTGGATCATGATGCCATAGCTCCACCATCTGGGTCGGCCGTGTCGCGCACGAGCAGCTCGCCCACCGGTCATCTCGGTCGCGGCCGGCACGGCGCTTTTCTCGTTCGCGTTGCCGCAGTAGCCCACGTCATCCCCCCGAGGCTCGCGATGCGGCGTGCCGGGTCCCCCGTTCGACAGGCGTCAGTCCGTCGCCCGGCCCCCCAAGCTCCGCCCGTCGGCCAGCGTGATCGAGACGAAGATGCCGCCCGGCTCGCCGCTCTTGAGCGGGTTCACCACGACGGTCACCGTGTCACCCGGCTTGAGCAGGTTCGACCGCCAGCCGGACCTCCCCATCGAGTTGGGGCTTCCGAGCTCCACGCCCCAGCGCACCGTCGTGCCGTCCTCGGCCTCGACGTCGAGCTGGATCGAGGCGTGCGGATTCGTCCAGGCGAACTCGACGACCGTGCCGACCAGGGTCTTCCGCTCGGTGCGATCGAACATGATCGGGGAGTGGTGAGCGGCCAGCGACACCGTCACGCAGGCCACCAGGGCCGCCACGAACGCCAGTGTAGATCGCGTCATTGTCCGTCTCCTAAGGGCCCTCAGCACGGGCCGTCACTGGACCAGCAGCCGCGATCGCGTCGCCGGCAGCCGGTCGTTCAGATCGGGCAGGCATTCGACCTCGGTGATGTCCGTGTTGTCGCGGCGGCTGAACGTCTTGGTCATCGTCCACTCGCCTTCCCAGTTCTGCGGATCGGTCATCGTGTACTCGATCTCGAGCTTGCCGTCTGGGCGCATCCGGAAGCGCTCCATGATGTGCAGGTCCTCGCTGGCCGGGATCGACGCGCCCCCCTGGTCCATCCAGTGATGGTGTCCCGGGAAGTAGCGCGTATCGACCACGAGCGTGTCGCCGTCCCACTCCCCGATCGACTCGCCGTTGTGGGTGCGGACGACGATGTCCGGGTGCGTGTGCGCACGGCCGTCCATGTAGATGATGCGCACGCTGTTCATGAACCCGCTGATCATGTAGATGGCGGTCGGCAACTGGATCATCGCGATCGGCCACACGCGGGTCATGATGAGCGGCAGGCCAGCCGGCCAGCACTGCCCGATGTCGTCGCGGTAGATGCCACCGGCCGCCTTCGCCCGCTCGCCGGCCTCGTAGTGCACCTGCGCCTCGGGCGTCAATGTGAAGGACTCGGGCACGAACCGCCACGTGTTCTCGCGCCCGTCGTGCTGCCAGGTCCCCGTCAGGTCGAACGGCGCGGCCGGCCGGGACGTGTCCAGGTTCGCCCGCGCCAGGGCGGAGAGCTGATCCGGCACGACGATCGGGTCGTCAGCGGCCTGCGCGAAGGCGCGCCCCGTGGGAACAGCGACCGCGATGACGAGCACGACGGCAAGAACGCGGAAGGTGTGGGACATGGCCACCTCGACGAGCAGTCTACTCCGGGACCCGTCGGCCCGGGTGTTCGGGCCGGCGACCGCCTGGTGACCCGATGACCTCGCTTTCTCAATTGACCTTGCGTTTCCCCTGTAGAGGCCAGCCCTGCGTACGGCCTGCGGCTATAATCGGTCCGCTCGGAGACGCGGCGGAGGCGTCGGACGCGTGGCTCCGGCCTGGGTCCGACGCGCGAAAGGAGCCCCCTCATGCACCGGCGCCTGCTCGCCGCGCTTGCCGTCGTCGCCGCGCTCGTGCATGCCGCCCACGCGCAGGCGCCAGATCGCTCCTGGACCCCGCCTCGGACGCCATGGGGCGATCCCGACCTGCAAGGGGTCTACACCAATTCCAACGAGTACGGCACGCCGCTCGAGCGTCCCGCCGAGTTCGCCGGCCGACGTCTCGACGAGGTCACGGCGGAAGAGCTGGCCCGCGTGCGGGCCGAGGCGACCGGGCGCGCGGTCGCGGCGCTGCAGGGGGGCGAGGTGCGGGGGCCGGACGACTGGTGGCTGCCGCTGCTGGATCTCGCGCGTCGCAACCAGCCATGGCTCATCGTCGATCCGCCCGACGGCATGCTGCCCGCCCTGACGCCGCGGGCAGCCGAGCGGCTCGAGGGCCGCAGGGTGCGCAGCAGCTTCGCGGGTGGCCCCTTCGACGGCCCGGAGGACCTCGGGTCGCTCGAGCGCTGCATCTCGCGGGGCGTGCCGGCCTCGATGATTCCGGTCATGTACGGCAACAGCTACCAGTTCCTCCAGGCCCCGGGGTACGTGGTCATCACCTACGAGATCGTCCACGAGGCGCGGGTGATCCCGCTCGACGGGCGCCCTCACGTCGGGGCCGCCATCCGGGCGCACATGGGGGATGCGCGCGGTCACTGGGAGGGCGACACGCTCGTGGTCGAAACCACCAACGTCACGCCGCTGCTGGCGTACCGGAACGCGAACCCGGCGACGCTGACGGTGACCGAGCGGTTCACGCGCGCGGCGCAAAACCGCGTCGAGTGGACGGCCACGCTCGAGGATCCGAACACCTGGACGCGCCCGTGGACGATCGCGATGCCGCTGATCGCCGACGCGCACCCGATCTACGCGTTCGACTGCCACGAGCACAACCACGGGCTGCGGAACATCCTGCGAGCGGCACGCGCCGCGGACGCCGCGTCTCAGGCGCCAGAGCCCTCTCCTTCCCGAGCCAGATAGAGGCGATCCCGTCCGGCGCCGTACGTCGGCGACGTGAGTGGGGCCTGCGGTCAGGGCAGACCCGAGCACGCCTCGGTGATGCAGATGGACTCCAGCGTCCGGCCCATCGGCGGCGCCTCCAGCCCTTGCTGCGCCATCAGGGTCCTGATCAGCAGGCCCGTCTCCGCATGCGCGATCGCCGACTGCACGCCGACGCGGACCAGGCCGTCGGCATAGTCCACCGGCAGCCACGTTTGGCCCGCGAGCTCGCCGCCGCGGTTGTCCGTGTTGCCGTAGTCGCGGATGTCGAGCCGGGCCCCGTGGTCCACCAGGATCTGGATCACGTCCGTGCGCCCCTTGTGAGCCGCGCCGTGCAAGGCCACGCGCCCCGTGTCGGCCTGGGCGTTCGGATCCAGGCCCAGCTCGAGCAGCAGCTTCACCGCCTCGAACGTGGCCTCGGGCGACCACTCGTACGTCACCCCCTCGACCCAGCCGATACCGGCTGCCACCTGGAGCGCCGTCACACCGAGCTCGGTGGCGATGTGGGGGTCGGCGCCGTGCCCGAGCAGCAGCCGCATCAGCTCCAGGTCGCCCGATTGCGAGGCCCGGAGCAAGGCGGTTGCGCCGTTCTCGTCGAGCCACTGGTTGGTGAAGACGGTGCGGGTCTCGGTGCTGTCGGTGGCGCGAGCGTTGACGTTCGCGCCCGCATCGAGCAGGAGCCGGATGAACGCGAGGTGGTCCATGTCCGGCTGCCGGACGGGATAGTCGCCGTTCTCGATGTTCCGGTTGTCGGTGGCCAGGTAGAGCGGCGTCCAGCCACCGTGGTTCGGCAGGTCGGGATCGGCGCCCTGCTCGAGCAGGAACGCCGCGAGCCGATAGTAACGGTTCTGGGTTGCCACCAGGAGCGCGCTCCACCCGTACCCGCTCTGCTGGTTCACGTCCACGCCGGCCGCCAGCAGCGTCTGCACCGACGCCAGATCGTCGGCGCGCGCCGCGTACATGAGCGGCGTCAGGGCGCCCCCGTCGGCGGGCCGTTCGCGCCGGTTGGCGAAGATACCGGCCGCAACCGCCGCATCGTCCTGATCGTCGGCCTCGCCGGCCGTGCCGCGCCCGGCGCCGCCACCGCGTCCGCCCCGGCCGGCGCCGGCGCCCCGCCCGCGGCCGGTCTCCAGCGCGCGCAGCGTGCCGAGATCCGGTGAGGCCTCGCGCGCCGCCAGCGCCGCCACCTGCCGGGCCACCGCGTCACGGGGATCGTTGGCCTTGCCGAGCGCCGGCCCGCGGCCGCGCGGCGCCGGGTCGGACCGGGCGCTGACGTCGGCGCCGTGGTCGATGAGGAGCTGGATCGCCGCCTCGTGCCCCTCGTCCGCCGCCCACATCATCGGTGTCGTGCCGCGCAGCGTCTCCCTGGCGTCAACGTCGGCGCCGTGCTCGATGAGCGCGCGCATCGCGTCCACGTTGCCGGTCCGGGCGGCGACCATCAGCGGTGTCCGGCCCAGGGGGAGCGCCTCGTCGGCATCGGCGCCGGCCTCGATCAGGGCCGCAAGGATCGCGGCGTCGCCACCGACCGCCGCCAGCCACATGGGCGTCGCGCCCTCTCGGTTGGCCACCGTCGGATTCGCGCCCGCCGCGAGCAGCGCCGCGGCCAGCTCGTGGTTCCCGCGATAGGCCGCCCAGTGGAGCGCCGTCGCGCCGTCACCCTGCGGACGGTTCACGTCGGCGCCAGCGACGACGAGCTCGCGCACCGCCGCGAGGTCGTTCCGCATGGCGGCGTCGGCCACCTCGCTCGTCGACTGCGCCTGAGTGGCCGTCCCGAGCGCCGCGGCCAGCAGCCCCGTGGCACACAACCAGGACCACGCGCGCCTCACAGATCCTCCAGCCGGCCGGTGCCGTCGCCGAGACGGTCCTGATGGATGTCGAAGTGATCGAGGAGGCTCAGCAGCAGGTTGCCGGTCGGCACCTCCTTCGTGGGATAGGCGAGGTGCCGGCCGCCGCGCAGCCTGCCGTTCGCACCACCCACCAGGACGTGCGGCACGTCGTAGTGCACGTGCTGGTTGGAGTTGCCCATGTTGCTGCCGTAGAGGATCAGCGAGCGGTCGAGGAGCGTGGCGTCAGCCTCGTGTACCTCGGCCAGCCGCGCCGCGAGGTGCGCGACCATCTTGACGTGGTACTGGTTGATCTTGGCCAGGTCGGCGATCCGCCGGGGATCCTCGCCGTGGTGCGACACGCCGTGGAAGCCGGCCGTTGGCGCCTCGCTCTCCGGATAGGTTCGCCCCGTCAGGTCACGCGCGAACAGCAGCGAGCCGACGCGCGTGATATCGGCCTCGAACGCCAGCGCCAGCAGGTCGAACTGGAGCTTGATGTGCTCGTCGAACGTCTGCGGGACGCCGACCGGCACTGCGATGTTCTCCGGCGCGACGGCCGACGCCTCGATCGCGATCTGCAGCCGCCGCTCGATCTCCCGCACGTGCTGCTCGTACTGGTCGAGTCGGACGCGATCGGACGCCCCGAGGTCGCCGCGCAGCCGCGTCAGGCTGCCGGTCAGGGAGTCGAGAATGCTCTGGTCGCGCCGCCGCCGCGCCGCGCGCTGCTCGGCCGTGGTGCCGTCGCCGAACATGCGCTCGAACACGACCTGCGGATTGAGCTCCATCGGCAGGGGCGACGTGGGCGTGGCCCAGGAGATGGTGTTCGTGTAGACGCAACTGTAGCCCTCGCCGCAGTTGCTCGAGTTGGCGCCCGGGTCCTCGACGGCCATCTGCAGCGAAGGCAGCAGGCTCTCACGACCGATCCGCTGCGCGATGACCTGGTCGAGGGTCGTTCCCGCTCGCACGTCGGCGCCGGCGGTCTTCTTGGGCTTCTCGGCGCACATGAACGCCGCCGCGACCCAGTGGTCCGCGCCCGTCACGCCCGGAGGGGGCTCGGCCGAGCGTGAGTGCAGGCCGCTCAGGATCACCGTCGAATCGCGGAAGGGCTCGAGCGGCTTCCAGTTGAACGGCAGCTCCGCGGCCAGGGGCCCGACGGTCTCGGGCACCCAGTAGCCGGGCGCGGCGCCGTGCGGCACGAAGAGGCCAACGAACCGCGGCGTGCCGGCCGCCGCCGTCTGCGCCAACGCCGTTCGCGCCGGCACCATCGCCTCGAGGAACGGGAGGGCCAGCGCGGCGCCGGCGCCGCGCAGTACCGTACGGCGGGAGATGTGCTTCCTGGTGATGAACATCGACGTTCCCTTCCCTAGCAACCCGCGGTGGACGTCCCGCGGCATTCGCCGGGCGATGCATCTCGCACGGACGGCTCTGGCGCCTGCGGCTGCGGCGAGGACACGGCGGCGGTCGCGTTCATCTGGAATACCGGGTTCGTCACGATGCCCATGACGAGCGCCGAGAACCGGTAGCCCGCTCGTTCGGCGTCGTGCACGATCGAGCGCACGGTCGGCATGTCGCCGTACTCGACCCCACGGCCCAGGGCATAGGTGAGCAGCTTCTCTGCCACCACGCGGACGAACTGGTCCGAGTAGTCGACCAACGAGCCGCGCAGGCTCGCCACGCCATCGAGCCTCGTGCCGTCGGCCAGAACCCCGGACGGGTCGATCGGGACGCCCTCGTCGTGGGTCCGCCATGCGCCCACCGCGTCGAAGTGCTCGAGCGCGATCCCGACGGGCTCGAAGATGCTGTGGCAGGACGCGCACACGGGGTTGGTGCGGTGTCGTTCCAGCGTCTCGCGCATCGACAGCGTCTTCAGGTTCCCCGTGTTGTCGGGCGGCTTCTCCTGGATGCCTTCGACCCCCGGCGGCGGATCAGGAGGTGGCACGCCGAGCAGCGTCTGCTGAAACCACTTCCCGCGCGTCACCGGCGACGTGCGCGCGGGGTTCGACGTCACCGTCAAGAGTGCGCCCTTGCCGAGCAGCCCCCGGCGCGCGTCCAGCTCCGGTCCTAACGTCACGCGTTGGAAGTGCGACCCGTAGACATGCGGGATCCCGTAGTGCTTGGCCAGTCTCTCGTTGACGAAGGTGTAGTCGGCGGTCAGCAGATCCAGGACGCTGCGATCCTCCCGGACGATGCTGGCGAAGAACAGCTCCACCTCGCGCTGGAACGCGAGCCGCAAGTTGTCATCGAAGTCCGGGAACAGGTTGACGACCGGCTCGACGGTCCGCAGCGAGCGCACGCCCAGCCACTGGCCCGTGAAGTTGGTGATGAGCGCCGACGACCTCGAGTCGCGCAACATCCGCTGTACCTGCCGCTCCATCTCGGCCGGCTCGCGCAGCCGGCCCGCCGCCGCCACGTCGATCAGCTCGTCGTCCGGGATGCTGCTCCAGAGGAAGAACGCCAGCCGCGACGCCAGCTCGAGATCGCTCAACTGGTAGCTCGCGCCGGCCTCCAGGTCCGCAGGCTCGGCTTCTCCCCGGAAGATGAACTGCGGGTCGACGAGGACGCGCTGGAGCGCGGCCTCGATGCCGTCGTCGAAGAGACCGCCGTCGTCGCGCCCGGCGCGGTAGAAGGGCATCAGGAGGTTCAGGTCCGCGGCGGTGGACGGCCGGCGGAAGGCGCGCGTGGCCAGCGTCGAGACGATCGCTCGGGCGCACGCCTCCTCCTCGCCCGGGTCGACCGGGCGACAGACGAAGATTCGACGCCGGCTCGCCGTGTTGCTGGCGCCTGCCGCCTCGTGCGGCCCCTCGATGGTCACCTGGCCCACGTGCGGGTAGAAGACGAACCCCGGAATCGAGCCGGGCGTGTTCATCGTGCGCTCGAACGGCCGGTTCAATTCCGATCCCGGCACGTCGTTGGTCGCCAGAAACGTCACGCCGACCGTGTGCAGCCCCGCCGTGATCGGAATGCGTGGCGTCCAGGCGCCGCGGCCGGTCGTGCGCGAGATGTCGCGGTCCCAGTCGAACAGGTGGACGCGCTCGCCGTCGACGAGGACCTCGAGCTGCTCGTCGGAGATGCCGCCGAGCACGGCCTGGAAATACCCGGTGACCCCCTTGACGTTGAAGGCGTACTCGCCGTTGGCCGGGAACTGGTGCTGGATGAGGAACCCGCCGCGCGTGCCGAAGGGCAGCCCCTCCACGTGGTGGTTCTGCGCCGTGTCGGCCGGCACGTCCCAGACCCACTGCGTCGGGGCAGTGATGTGGCCGAGCGCGAGCCGACTGATCTTGCCGGCCGCCGACAGGTAGGCCTCGAGCAGCGCGGGCGACATCGTCAGCGCGCCCGCGATGTTGTCGAAGCCGTGCGTCGAGTCGTCGACCGGCAGGAACTGCGAGGCGTCCACCTCGAGCGCCAGGAGGTCGCGGATGGCGTTGGCGTACTCCGTGCGATTGAGGCGATGCAGCCCGGGCGCCGGCAGGTGCGGCACCGCCGCGCGATCCAGCTCGGTCTCCATCCACCGAATCAGGGACTCGAGGTCCGCCCGATCGGGGCGGGGCATGCCCGTCGGCGGCATCAACCCGGCCCGCAGCTTCCGCACGACCGCCTCGCCGACCTCCGCATCGTCGCCAAGGCGCGCCAGATCCAGCTCGTCGAGCAACAGGCCGGCGGTCCTGAGGCGCGCGTTGTGACAGGTCGCGCAGTAGCGGTCGAGCATCGCCCGCGGCTCGACCGTCGTCGGCGTGGCGGCGCCGGCGCGCACGGGTGCCTGCGCCGGCGCGCGCCCGTGTCGGGCGTCGTCGGCCGCCGCGCTTCGGGCACCCTGGACCGGGCCGGCCGATACCAGGCGCACGGAATCGCCCGTCCAGGCCGTATGGCGGCCCAGCGCGGAAACCCAGAGAAGCGCGACGCAGACGACCAGAAGTCGGCTCGTTTTCACCGGTCCCTCGACAGCCGTCCAATCATACGCCCGTACGCGCTCGCCCCGGGCAGGTCGAGCCGCCGTGGATTCCCCCGCTCGAAGAGCGGGAAGCCACGTGGAGTCAATGGGATGCAGCGGCCGTCAGCAGTTCTGCGGGCAGAGGGAAATCTCCATGCCGTCAGGCAGGGTCACGACCCGAATCAGCCCGCTGAGCGACCCGTCGCGGGCACGGCTTGCCTCGACGGTGACCGTCTTGCCGATGGCGTTCTCGAACGCTTCGCGGCCGATATTGCGGGTGCGGAAGAAGTTCGGTGACGGTCCTTCGAACGACCAGCTCTCCGCCTGTCCCTGGTCGTCCTTCACCTCCACCATCAGGTAGATGTGCGGGTTCCGCCAGTCGGCCCGTGTGAGCACGCCGGTTTGCGTGAATCTCTGGTCGAAGTCGAACACCGCCGACATGTTGTGATGCGCCGTCGCGGTGGTGGCCGCGGCAAGCGCGAGCGCGCCGGCCAGCGTTCCGGCCGCGAGGAGTCGGGCGAGTCTCTCAGCCATGCACATGCTCCTTGCTCGAGCAGCGAAGCTTGAATCCCAGCCAGCCCGTGGTGCGGGCTGCTAACGTCCGGACGTGGCCGTCTCCTCCTCCACCGGCATGATGAAGGCGAACCGCTGCCCGTCGCGGCTGGCGTACTTGCTGACGCCGATATTGCCCTGCACGTCGCCGGGCAGGTGGAACAGCACTCGCGGTGCTCCCGGCTGGAACTCGGGCCCAGGGCCGACGTCGACGGCCATCATCACCAGATCGGGCTCCGTGTCGGTGAAGTACAGCTCCCTGCCGTCGCCCCGCCAGAACATGAACGGCCCGGTGCCGTCGTTCGAGACCCGCTGCTTCCCGTCCGGTGCCAGCGAGCCGGCGGCGGAGTCGAACGGCCGCACGTACAGCTCGAATCGGTCGGTCTCGTTCGACCCGTAGGCGATGAACCGTCCGTCGGGGGAGAAGACGCCTGAGGCGACCGTGAACTCGTCGCGTGACAGCTCGATCGCCTCGCGCGTCGCGGCGTCGGCCCCGTCGTCGATCCGCACGACCAGCACGACCCCCCCGGAATTGAACGTCACGTATCTACCGTCCGGCGAAATGTCCCTGAGGTTGACGGGCGAGCCAGGTGCGTTGCGGTAGAGCAGTTCTTCGTTTCCGGCTCCGTCAGCGGCCTTCCGGTAGATCCCCTGGTAGCCTCCGGCCCGCGCCGACACGTACAAGATATGGCGGCCGTCCGGTGACCAGAGAGGGTTGAAGTCGGCGTGACGATCGTCGGTGATTCTCGTCACCGCGCCGCTGGCGACGTCGATCGACCAGATGTCGGATCGGCCCGTCGGGCCGAAGGTGTCGAAGTACCGCGTGGCGATGCGGGTCCCGTCCGGCGACAGGGCCACCTGGCCGTAGAGGCCTGGCTCGCCCACGGTCTGTACCGCCCGGCCCTCGCGGTCGAGCAACACGATGCGAAAGACCGGATCCGGTGTCGAGGAGACTCCAGGCGGCATGAGGGAGTACACCACCCGCCGGCCGTCACGGCTGACGGCGCCCCACCGGATGCCGAGACCGGCGTTCTCCCGTTCGGGCGCGGAATCCTGCAGGGTGAAGAGCCGCCGCGGCGGGCCGAACTCGACGCCGGGCGAGACGCGGACGTCCACGGCCATCACGCCGCGGTTCGGGCCCAGGTAGTACAGCTCGCCCCCGTCCTGCCGCCACGAGATGCCGAGTCCCATCGTCAGGTTCGCCTCGCCCGGTACCAGCCACGACGCGCCGTCCGTACCACCCGCCACGTCGAAGGGCCTCACGCGGATCTGGGAGGTCGGCGACTCCGGCGACTCGGACGTCTGATAGGCGAGGAAGCGGCCGTCGGGCGAGACACGGGCGCCGATGATGGGCAGATCGGATCGCAGAATCTCTACTGGCTCCGGGTCCTCCGTGACCGGCAGGGCGAACAGCCGGTTTCCGGCGAGCTGCGACGAGCCGTAGATGAGAGACCTGCCGTCCGGCGACCAGTCGACCAGGGAGATCCCGAAGCCGGGCAGCCGGTACAACACCTGCGGGGCGCCTGTGCCGTCGGACAGGACCCGGTACAGCAGCTCGGCGTCGCGCTGTCTGACGTGGTACACGAGCTGTCGTCCGTCTGGCGACCAGACGATGTCGGTCACCTGGTCCTGTGGCTGGTTCGACGAGAGTCGGACGCTCCGGCCGCCGTCCGCAGCCAGGACCCACACTTCGCGGCTGTCCTTGATCACGGCGACGCGGGTGCCGTCGGGCGACCAGACGGGACTCCAGTAGACGCCGCTGTCGAGGGCCCGCACGCTCCGGCCGTCCCGGTCGAACACGGCGAGGCTCTGCGGCGCGATTCGCGGGATGAGAAACCGCTCCCCGTCCGGCGACACGGCATACGTGTGGTAGTTGCCGGAGTGGCCGAGATTCACGTACTCGGAATCGAAGAGCGGCCGCGGCGTGCCCGGGGTGAGTGACGAGCCGGTCACGGTGATCTCTGCAGCCATCATCTGGCTGAAGAAGAACCCTCCGCCCATGTAGTACAACTCTCGCGAATCGCCGCGCCAGCGCGCGAAGGCCCCGCCGTCGGTCGACACCTGCCAGAGCCCCTCACCGCCTGGAAACGGCTTCACGAAGATCTGCCCCAGCGAGTTGAAGGCGACCCACTTGCCATCGGGCGAGATCTGGGCGTGGGAACTTGGCAGGTCGTGCAGCGGGCGCGGCTCGCGCACGCCGTTCACGGAGATGATCCACTGGCTCCCGCCACCCACCCAGTAGACGATGAACTGGCCGTCCGGCGACCAGCTCATGGGCATCTTCAGGCTGCCGGACTCGATGAGCAGCTCCTCGCCGCCGGTGCCGTCGGCGCGCTGCAGGTAGAGGCCCCACTTGTGATTACGGAACGAGGCGAACACGATGCGCGTGCCGTCGGGCGAGAAGATCGGGCTCGCGTTGTCCTGCCGGCCCGAGCCGTCGCTCGTCAGTCGCGTCAGCCCGCCACGCCGGTCGTCGACCCAGATGTCGCCACCGGTGCCGTCGTGCCGGTGTACGGCGAGCTGCGTGCCGTCGATGGAGAGATCGGGTCCGCGGTAGGCGCCCGGCGGCCCGAGGGTTTCAAGCGCGGCGCCCGTGCGATCGACCCAGGTGAGCTGGAGGGGCAGTTCCTGACCCAGGGCGGGGACTGCAGCGAGGACCAGCGCCGAACACAAGAGACCCGTTCTCATGCGACCATCCCCTTCGTGAACCGGATACGGCCGTCAGGAGTATACGTCCGCCCCGCGTCGAGGTCCGAGCCGCGGAGGACTGAGCGGTCAGCCCGCGGCGGCGACGCCGGCGAGGACGGGCGTCCGGGCGGCCGGCGGGGCGGGCGCGAGTGCGGCGTACAGGTGGAGCGGATCGCTCGACGACACCTCGACGGGCGCCGCTCCCCGCTTGCGCACGGCGCGCAGCAGCGTGACGGCCTCGGGCAGGGCGTACTGTTCGCCGTCGAAGCCGGCCACGAAGCGTCCACCGCGCACCTCGCCGCGCGCCTCCAGCGTACGCAGCTCGCGCACCAGACGCCACCACGGCACCGGGATGCGCTCGCGCTCCACCGTCTTCCGGAACACCACGCCCGTCCGTCGCAGCAACTGTCGCGCGACGAGCTCGGGTGACGCCTCGGCAGGATCCCGCCGAAGCAGCGACCAGCGTCCCACGGTCGGAGCACGCCGCAGGCGGCGCGACGGCGGGACGATGAGGCCGCGCAGCGCGGCGAACGAGTCCGCTGTGACGAGTCCGCGTCCGACGAGCTCGGCCAGGCCCACCTCGACCTGCGTGGGGATGAGCCTGGTGGCCGCGACGAGCTCCTGTGGAAACATCGCGCCGCGCGCGACGAGCGCCGCCAGCACCTCGCCGGCGTAACCGGTGGGCACGTCGATGTCGGCGGCCAGTCCCAGCCATGCGGGCAGGTCTACGCGAGGGTAGAAGCCGATCGGCGTGACGCGAATCGCCGAGGCGCCCGATCCCCACAGGCGGCCCCACGCGAGCTCGCCCGAGAGCGTCGCCTGGTCGAGCCACTCGCGGCGGTAGCCGCGCACGCGCGCGGGAAGGATGCTCCCTTCCCACGCGGCCGCCGGCGCCTCGACGCCGGAAAGCTGACCGAGCGCCTCCAGCACGCCGGCCGGCCCCTCGAGCCGGTGCGTTTCGTCGACGTGCTGCCAGCAGCCGAGAAACGCCAGGAAGTCGGCGGCGGTAACCGGCTCGATCTCGCGGCGCAGGCGATCGAGGGTGTAGCGATGGATCCTGGCGAGCAGCCGGCGGTCACACCAGGCCTGGCGGCCCTGCAAGCGCACACGCAGGATGGCGCCCTCGCCTTCGAGCTCCAGAAGCAGCGGATCGTCCGAGAAGACCGGGCCGAGCGCCTCGAGCCGTCCGCGCAGGATCGCCTTCGGATCGGTTGGCCCGTCCACGGCCCGCCACCGGTCGCCTTCGAGCCGGACGCGTCCCTCCGCGCGCAGTTCGTCGAGCCACGGTTGCCACGCTGGGGCTTCCTCCACGGTGACGTGGCCCATCCAGAGCAGCGCCTCGTGCACCTCTTCGGCGTGCGCCGGGTCGGGCCACGCTTCGTCCCGGACCCGCGCCACCGCGTCCGGGTCGAGCTCGCCGATCGCGTCGAGCGTGCGCGTGTCGAGACCGCCGCGCCGGCGCTGCACGGCTTGCGTCCGACGCTCCTCGAGCGGCGCATCGTCGAGGAAGGTGTAGGGCTGCGCCGAGAGGATCCCGCCGGCGAAGACCGACGGCTCGGGGGTATCGACGGCGACCCGCTCGATCGTGCCGGCCTCGAGCCCACGCAGCACGTCGAGCAAGCCGTCCACGTCCATCGCCTCGTGCAGGCAGTCCTCGACGGTCTGGCGCACCAGCGGATGATTCATCGGCACGGCGATGTCGCCCGGCGGCAGCGTCTCGCCGCAGGCCACGACGTCGGGAAACGCGGCCGCGAGCTGATCCTGCGCCCGCATCCGCTGGAAGCGCAGCGGCACCGCCCGTCCCCCGCGCGTCCGCTCGACGAGCAGTGCCCGGGTGACGTTCCAGCGCCAGCGGGTCTCGAACATGGGCTGGGCCAGCACCGCCTGCACGAGCACGTCGCGGGCGGTCACCGAGTTGAGATAGTTGAAGACGTCGTCGAGGGGGAACGAGTGCTGCGGGCCGAGCGACAGCACGATCGCCTCTTCGTTGGCCGCGGCCTGGAGCTCGAAGCCGAAGCCGGTACAGAAACGCTTCCGCAGCGCCAGGCCGAACGCCCGGTTGATGCGGCCGCCGAAGGGCGCGTGCACGACGAGCTGCATGCCGCCGCTCTCGTCGAAGAAGCGCTCGATGACGATGCGCCCGACCGTCGGCACGCACCCGAGCGCGCGCGTGCCCTTCTCGACGAACTCGCGCAGGTCCTGGTGCGTGCCGCCCTGCTCGCGAACCTCGGAGACGAGCGCGGCCAGCTCCTTCGTGCGGCCGGGCGCCTCGCCCAGCCAGAAGGGAATCGTGGGCGGCGCGGACTCGGCGTCGGCCACCCGGACGACGCCCGGCTCGATTCGCAGGATGCGCCAGGAGTGCGACCCCAGCTGCACGACGTCGCCGCGCTGCGACTCGATGGCGAAGTCCTCGTTGAGGGAGCCGACATGCGTGCCGTCCGGTTCGAGCAGCACCTGATAGTCGCCCGTGTCGGGGATCGCGCCCCCGGCCGTGAGGGCCGGGATGCGGGCGCGCCTGGTGGCGCGCAGCCGCCCGTTGACGCCGTCGCGGTGGAGCAGCGCGAGTCGCCCCTGCGTGTGGAGCTCGACGACGGCGTCGAAGTCCTCGCGCGAGAGATCCCGGTACGGCCAGGCGCGGCGCACGCCGGCGAACAGCTCGTCCTCGTCCCACGGGCCTGCCACACAGGCGGCGACGATCTGCTGCGCCAGGATGTCGAGCGCCGCCCGCGGCATCGGCGTGCGATCGAGCAGCCGCCGCTCGACGGCGATGAGCAGCGCCTCGGCCTCGACGAGCTCGTCGATCGTCAGCGGGAACAGGCGCCCTTTCGGCACGCGCGCAGGGCCGTGTCCGGCGCGCCCCATGCGCTGCAGGAACGTGGCGATGGCGCGGGTGGCGCCAGCCTGGACTGCGAGATCCACGTCGCCGACATCGATGCCGAGCTCGAGCGACGCCGTGGCGACGAGCGCGCGCAGCCGGCCGGTCTTGAGCCGCTCCTCGGCATCGAGCCGGCGCGCGCGCGCCAGGCTCCCGTGATGGCACGTCACCAGCTCCGGGCCCAGGCGTTCGGCGAGCCGCGCCGAGAGCCGCTCGGCCAGCTTGCGCGTATTGACGAAGACGAGCGTCGTCCGGTGCGCCTCGATGAGCTGCGCCAGGCGTCCGTAGATGACGTCCCACTGCTCGTGCGAGCAGACCGCCTCGAGTGGCGAGGCCGGCGTCTCGATGGCGAGATCGAGCGTGCGCAGATGGCCGGTGTCCACCAGCGCGCACTCACGGCCCGCCCCTGCGAGAAACCGGCCGACGTCCTCCAGCGGCTTCTGCGTGGCGCTGAGCCCGATGCGCTGGCAGGGGCCCGCCAGCGCCTCGAGCCGCTCGAGCGACAGCGCCATGTGCGAACCGCGCTTGTCGCGCAGCATGGCGTGGATCTCGTCGACGATCACCGTCCGCACCGTCTGCAGCATCCGGCGGCCGCTC
>Ga0299906_10000261_pt1 | contig 51716 bp, 52 predicted proteins | sample RVTome_14_FD_200259 | JGI IMG/M metagenome (GOLD analysis project Ga0299906, IMG submission 200259) | Soil microbial communities from uranium-contaminated site in the Upper Colorado River Basin, Wyoming, United States - RVT145D125 (version 2) ... | reverse complement strand
TCCGAACGCACAACCACTGGAGAGTGTTCTGGATGCGCCGAGATCTGAAGTGGCACGGCTACGAGCCGAACCTCGAAGTGAAGAGCCTCGAGGCCTTTCTCAACGTCGTTGATCGCGATGAGCTCTGCTGTTTTTTCGGCTAGTTGCGGTCCGCGACGGAGCGCACGTCTCGCTGTGCCGCTGTCGGCGTCTGCTCTTTCGCGAAAGGCAGTGCACTGGTCGGCCCCTCTGCCATCGCCTTAGCGCCTAATTCTCGTTAGGGGTCGCACGGCGAGCAAACGGGGAGGCCTCGAGTGGTGACTGACTCATGGGATCGCTTTCGGAGCCATCTGCCGAAATCCCGGGATCTGACTTTGATCATCTTGAAGGGGCACCTTCTCGTTGAGGAGCAAGTTGACCACCTCCTCAGTATCTGGCTTCGTGATGCCGCTGCTGTGTCGACGGCCAGGCTAAGTTTTCATCAACGGCTTTGCGTGCTACGTGCGCTTATTCCCGCTGGCTTGCGAGACAGTAATGTCTTGCGCGCCGCGGAAAGACTCAACACACTTCGAAACCGCATCGCGCATAGCCTCGAGCCCAAGGGGGTGCAAGAGATCGTTCGGGAATTCCTTCGCGAGTTCGAGGATCAAGAAGTACCTCGCAAGCTCTGGGAAGCAGAGCCGCTCCACACCCGGCTTAGGCGCGGTCTCGCTGCGCTGGTCGGCCAGCTATCTGGTATCCGCGAGGGCGTCTCCGCGGTTGTTGAAACCGACGCGAAGACCGGTGGATCTTCGACCCCTAACCGCGCGATGCAGGGGACCGCTTGCCAGCGTCGCTCCGCTTCGCGTTCGCGACGCTGACGCGGCCCCTGATCGCGAACGTTAGGCATTACAAGACGCAAGGTGTTACAAGAAGTACTGGTCACATCATTTTCCCGTAAGACTCAAGGAGGTCAACCATGATGGTCGCCCGTTGGAGCATCGATGCGAAGTTCGGATACAAACAGAATGTGATTGACCTAATGCAGCGCTGGTTACGGGAGATTGCGCCGCAAGTTGGGTTTGGTGCTGACAAAACGCGGTTGCTAACCGGCTCGATCGGCGCGCTGGAAGCAACCATTCAGTCGGAACATCTTGTTAAGGACCTCAGCGAGCTTAACCAGGCTTGGGAAAAACTGGCGACGATTGCAGCGCATAAACAATGGAGCAAGGATCTCGAGCCGCATGTGGTTTCCGGGACAAGCCGTTGGGAAATTTACCGCGTCTTGTGATCGCGCGACGAACTCCAAAATCCGCCTCGAAGGCACGCTTTAGAAATCGACGCGTGATGCTGTTCTCGGTGCCCAACTAAGGGCTGGGGTGCCCAACCACACCCGGCAGGGGACTGCTTGCCAGCGGCCCCTGAGCGTGAACGGTTAGCCGCGCTCCCCGGCCCCCGTGGCGACGTGAACCGGACCGCCTTCGCCGTCCTCGGCCCCACCGCGAGCGGCAAGTCGCAGCTCGCGCTGCGGCTCGCGGACGAGCTGCCGATCGAGATCGTCAGCGTGGATTCGGGGCAGGTCTACCGCGACATGGACATCGGGACGGCAAAGCCAACGCGCGCCGAGCGCGCGCGCGTGCCGCACCACCTGATCGATCTCGTGGATCCGACCGAGGCCTACTCGGCGGGGCGGTTCCGGGAGGACGCGATCGCGGCGGTCCAGGCCATTCTCGCCCGAGGGCGGATCCCGTTGCTGGTCGGCGGCACGATGCTCTACTACCGCGCGCTTGCGCGAGGGCTCGACGCGCTGCCGGCGGCCGATCCGATGCTTCGAGCAGAGATCGTGGTCGAGGCCGAAGCCAAGGGCTGGCCAGCGATGCACGTCGAGCTCGGCCGCGTCGACCCGGTGACCGCCAGCCGCCTTGCGCCCAACGACGCCCAGCGCATCGAGCGCGCGCTCGAGGTCCATCGAACCACGGGCAGGCCACTCTCGGCGCTCCAGACCGCCGCGCGCGCACCGCTCCCGTTCGACTTGTTGAGCTTCGCGTTGGTGCCGGAGGATCGCGCGGCGCTCCACGCGCGCATCGCCGAGCGCTTCGACGCCATGCTGAAGGAAGGCCTGGTCGAAGAAGTGCGCGCGCTGCGCCAGCGCTACGCGCTCCACCCCGGCCTCCCCAGCATGCGCTGCGTCGGCTACCGCCAGGCCTGGGGCCACCTCGACGGCGGCTACGACCGGACGACGCTGCGCGAGAAAGGCTTCGCCGCTACGCGGCAGCTGGCCAAGCGTCAATTGACGTGGCTGCGCAGCCTTTCCGAGGTCGAGCTCTTCGGCCACGCCGACCGGCTCGCAGCCCGCTTGCGTGCCTGCGCGACGGCATCGCAGACCACGGCATGAAGCAACTGCGGACGTTCGACTCTGCCCTAGACCGACGCAACCAGGGCTTGCACCATTCGCCGATATGCCACTTCGTCCTCAGGTTGCAGAGCACGTTCGTCGTGGCGGCCGGCAACCTCTAGAACCGTCGTGCGGCCGCCGTAGGCGGCGATAACCTGCCGTTGGTAAGGCGGCGGCACAACCCGGTCTTGCTTCGAAACGAGAAACAATCCGGGGACAGCGACTCGGCGTGCGTTGGAAACACTGTCCAAGCGGCGCGGGATCGCCGGCGCGATCGCATACCGCGACAAGCCCAATGTGCGCCATGCATAGTAGCGCGCCAGCAATTCCTGAAGGGGCATCGCGTTTCGAAGAATGACGCCTGCGACGCCGCCGTGAGCGGCCGCCAGTAGCCCAGCCGCCGTTCCGATGCTCTTGCCGCATACCCAGATCGGCCTCCCTCGGGAATGCTTGTCTAAATGGTCGATCGCAAGCAAGGCGCAGTCTGCGTATCGCTCGAGGTCAGCGGGCCCGGTGGTTCGACCGAAGCCCGGCGGGTTGACGGTCCAGACTTCGGCCGCCCGTCCGGGCAGCCTGTCCGCCGGATCCAGCGTGGCCATTTCGGCCCGCCCTCGGCTGCCCAGAAATCTCAGGAAGTAGATATCGGGATCCCTCTGTCTCCCTCTCGACCCATCGCTATACTCGCGCCAAACCTGTACGACGCCCCAGCTGGCGCTTATTAGCAGTTCTTCCTTCCGGCAAGGGATGTAGTGGTGCGATGGCCGAAGGAAGGCGCGGGCCACCAGCGTCCCGAGGATCACGTGGACGACCTCTCTCGATGGATTTCGTCGCTTCCTGCGCAGTGGGTGGAAGGCTGTTCCGATTCGATATTTGAATCTGCGTACAGCCGATACCAATCGCCGGGTCGCTTCTATCACACCTGGGACCACGTGGTTGCATCCGTCGAGACGCTACGCACGTTTCCGTGCGACTCCGGCAGGTCGGTCTTCCTCGCGCTTCTCTTTCATGATGCTATCTACATTCCTGGAAGTCGCGACAATGAAAAGGCGAGCGCTGAATTGGCGTCGAGGCTCCTGCGGCAGCACCCCAGCCTCCAGGAGAAGGAGCTGGCCGAGATTCACCGCATGATCCTAGCGACGGAAGGCCATCGGGTCGACGAAGGAGAGATCAGCCGCGACCTGCGCGCGACGCTGGACATCGATATGAGCATCCTGGGTGCGCCGTGGGAACAGTATTGCGCGTATGCCGACGGCGTGCGCCAGGAGTATTGTCCAGCGGTTACCACGCGCTCTCGCTTCGTGGTGGGACGGATCGCGTTCTTGTCCAAAGTCCTCGCGTCGCGAACCATCTTCCACACGCCTGAAGGCATTGCCCGCTGGGAGAGAACTGCGCGGGAAAATGTGGCGCGCGAGCTCCGGACACTACAGTCGGGGCAGAGTGTGCTTTGGCGTGCCCTCACCGCAGTGCTTCGTCGCGTTCAGGGTTGATAGAACCCGAAGGCTGAGGCAACGAACAGCCAGAACCAGACTGTCGCGAGCGCGTTCGCAATCGTCGGTAGAGCGGGAAGCGCAGGCGTGCTTCGCCCTCGCTCCACCAGAGACAGGCGACCAGTGCGCAAACGCTCTACGCGTGCAGCGCCTCAATCGCCGACTTCGGGTTAGACGCCACGATCTTCAACAGCGCGCGCGCCGGACCGGTTGGCCGCGTTCGGCGCTGCTCCCAGTTCTGCAAAGTACGCACGTTGACGCCAATCAGCTTGGCGAACTGAGACTGGCTGATCTTCGCGGCCTCGCGGATGGCGCGAATGTCGGGCTCGGCGAGTTCCGTCGTGCGTGCTCCGCGCACGGGCCTGCCGGCCATATGGCGCTTCATCTCACGCACACCTTTGACCAGTTGATCGAAATGCTTCTTATCCATCCTTCACATCCTTCATCAGTTCAGCGAGTACCTTGAGCTGCTGCGGCGTCAAGTCCTCGCGCTTGCTCTTGACGTAGCCGTAGATCAGGTAAACGTGATGCTTCGGAACATGCCAGTAGTAGATCACCCTCGTGCCGCCCCGCTTGCCGCGACCTTGCGCCGACCAACGCAACTTTCGCAGTCCCGCCCCGCCGCGGATCAGATCGCCGGCGTGCGGCAACACGAGCAGGAAGCTCTGCAACGCGCGCAGGTCCTCGTCGGTCCAGTATTGGTTCCGGAAGGCGACGAACGGAGTCAGCTCGACAAAGACCACGGGGACGTACTATACGCGTTGCGCGTATACGCGACAAGCGTAGTCTCTTATCGGCCATGAACCCGTCGGCGAGTCGGACCGGATGACCCTGAAGTTCGTGAAGCCCGCGAACTAGCGCTTCACTCGCCCCGGGCCACGCCGTCGCGCCGCGGGTCCGCGGCGCCGATCCACGTCTCGCCGACGCGCTGGATCGCATGCGTCCCGCTCGTCATGTCGATCACGCGGACGTCGTGCCCCATCGCGGCGAGCCGCGCCCGCAGCGTCTCGACCGGGGTGCCCCGCTCGAGCTCGGTCGGCCCGTTGCGGCTGCCGAAGTTCGGCGCGTCGAGCGCGTCCTGCAGGGCCATCTTCCAGTCGAGCGTCGCCACGAGCACGCGCGCGACGTAGTTGATGATCGCGTGCCCCCCCGGCGACCCCGCGAGCAGCACGAGCCGGCCGTCGGCGTCGAACACCATCGTCGGCGACATCGAGCTCCGCGGCCGCTTGCCGCCCTCGACGCGGTTCGCGACCGGCGCACCCGCCTCCTCCGGCCGGAACGCGAAGTCGGTGAGCTGGTTGTTCAGCAGGAAGCCGCGGACGAAGCGGTGATTCCCGAAGGCGAACTCGATGCTGGAGGTCATCGCCACGGCGTTGCCCTCGGCGTCGACTACGGAGAGGTGCGTGGTCGACTCGAGCTCGAGCGCAGCGCCTTCCACCCGGGACAACGGGGGCGATCCGGAGGGGTGGCCGGCCGGCGCGCGGCGCAGCGAGCGCTCCGGGGACACCAGCGCGGCGCGCTCGGCGAGATAGCCCTCCGCGATCAGCCCGGCGACCGGGACGTCGATGAAGTCCGGATCGGCGACGTAGCGATCACGGTCGGCGTAGGCGAGCCGCCCCGCCTCGGCAAAGAGGTGCACCGCCGCCAGCGAATCCTGCGCGTAATCGGTCTTCGGCAGACGCTCGAGGATCCCCAGCATCTGCAGCACGGCGATCCCGCCCGAGCTCGGCGGCGGCATCCCGCAGACCCGGTAGGCGCGGAACGCGCCGCACACCGGCTCGCGCTCCTTCGCGCGGTAGCGCTCGAGGTCCGCGACGGTGAGATCGCCGGGTTCCACCGGATGCTTCTGCACCGCCGTGGCGATGTCGCGCGCGATTGGGCCCACGTAGAACGCCGGTGCGCCACCCGCGGCGACCTCACGCAGCGTGGCGGCGTACTCGGGGTTGCGCAGCACCGTGCCGACCGGCTTCGGCTTGCCGTCGGGCTCGTAGAGGTAGCGCGCGGCGTACGGATCGCGGCGCAGGAAGCGGTCCCGCGCGAGCTCGGCGTTCAGCCGCGGCGAGAGCGGGAAGCCGCGCTCGGCGAGCTCGACCGCCGGCGCCGCGAGCTCGCCCCAGGCGAGCCGGCCGTGATTGCGGTGCGCCAGCTCGAGCACCGCGACCGCGCCCGGCACGCCGACCGATCGTCCCGACAGGATTGCCTCGAAGAAGCCCATCGGCCGGCCGAACATGACGAGGAAGCGCTCCGGCCTGGCGGCCGCCGGCGCGGTCTCCCGGCCGTCGTACGCACGCACACGCTTGTCGGCCGCCGAATAGTGCAGGATGAACGCGCCGCCGCCGAGCCCCGAGGACTGCGGCTCGACGAGCCCGAGGACGAGCTGCATCGCGACCGCCGCGTCCATGGCCGTGCCGCCACGCTTCAGGACGTCGTAGCCGGCGTCGACCGCCAGGGGATGCGCGGCGGCGACCATGAACCGGGTGCCGACCGCGGACTGCTTCGCGGCGAGACCGGAGGGCGCCTCGGGCGCAGGCTGCGCGAGCGCCATGCCGGTCGCGCATGCCGCGACCGCGAGTGCGAAGCGCCAACGCCTCACCACCTTCCCCTCCTCGAGCGCGCCCCTGCGAGCGCCTTCACCCCAGGCCGCGCTGCACGACCCTCCTCGCCCCGGGCCCGCCTGCGGGCGGCCATCAGACCATCAGCGGCACGATCAGCAGCGCGACGATGTTGATGATCTTGATCAGGGGGTTGACGGCCGGGCCGGCGGTGTCCTTGTACGGGTCGCCAACCGTGTCGCCGGTCACCGCCGCCTTGTGGGCCTCGGAGCCCTTGCCGCCGTAGTGCCCGTCCTCGATGTACTTCTTCGCGTTGTCCCACGCGCCGCCGCCGGTGGTCATCGAGATCGCCACGAACAGCCCGGTCACGATCGTGCCCATCAGCACGCCGCCGAGCGCCTGCGCGGCCGCCTCCGGGCCCGCGAGCCACTTGAAGCCGAGCGCGACGACGATCGGGATCAGCACCGGGAGCAGGCTCGGCACGATCATCTCCTTGATCGCGGCGCGGGTGAGCATGTCGACCGCCCGGGAGTAGTCGGGCTTCGCCTTGCCCTCCATGATCCCCGGGATCTCCTTGAACTGCCGGCGCACTTCGAGCACGACCGATCCGGCCGCGCGGCCCACGGCTTCCATCGCCATCGCGGCGAAGAGGTACGGCACCATCCCGCCGATGAAGAGGCCGATGATCACCCAGTGGCTCGACAGGTCGAAGGTGACGGCCAGCCCGCCCGCCTCGAGGGCGTGGGTGTAGTCGGCGAAGAGCACGAGCGCCGCGAGGCCGGCCGAGCCGATCGCGTAGCCCTTGGTCACCGCTTTGGTGGTGTTGCCGACGGCGTCGAGCGGATCGGTGATCTCGCGCACGGCCTTCGGCAGGTCGGCCATCTCGGCGATGCCCCCGGCGTTGTCGGTGATCGGGCCGTACGCGTCGAGCGCCACGATGATCCCGGTCATCGAGAGCATGGAGGTCGCGGCAATCGCGATGCCGTAGAGCCCCGCCAGCCAGTACGAGGCGAGGATCGCGACGCAGACCGCGATCACCGGCCACGCGGTCGCCTTCATCGAGACCCCGAGCCCGGCGATGATGTTGGTCGCGTGACCGGTCGTGGAGGCCTGGGCGACGTGCTGCACCGCCTTGAACTGCGTGCCGGTGTAGTACTCGGTGATCCAGACCATGAAGCCGGTGAGCGCGAGGCCGACGACCGCGGCGCCCCACAGGTGCCAGGTGGTGAGGAAGGCGCGGCTGCCCGCGATGTCGAACGGCACCTCCCTCAGGATGCCGCCCATGATCCGGTCGGTGACGAACCAGAACAGCACCACCGCGATCGCGCCGGCGATCCACAGCCCGCGGTAGAGGGCCGGCATCACGTTCTTGTCGCCCGCCTTCGCCTTGACGAACCAGGTTCCGACGATCGACCCGAGGATCGACACGCCGCCGAGCGCCAGCGGATAGACGATCGCCGCCGCCGACTGCGTCTTCACCATCAGCGCGCCGAGGAGCATGGTCGCGATGAGGGTGACGGCGTAAGTCTCGAACAGGTCGGCCGCCATCCCGGCGCAGTCGCCGACGTTGTCGCCGACGTTGTCGGCGATCACCGCGGGATTGCGCGGATCGTCCTCCGGGATTCCGGCTTCGACCTTGCCGACGAGGTCGGCACCGACGTCCGCGCCCTTGGTGAAGATGCCGCCGCCGAGACGCGCGAAGATCGAAATGAGCGAGCCGCCGAAGCCGAGGCCGATCAGCGGCTTCAGCACCTCGATCATCGCCGCGTCCCTGGCGTTGGCGAACAGGAGCCAGAAGTACCCGGCGACGCCCAGCAGCCCGAGGCCGACCACCAGCAACCCGGTGATCGCCCCGCCGCGAAACGCGACCGCGAGCGCCTCGTTCAGACCCTTCCGCGCCGCCTCGGCGGTCCGCACGTTGGCGCGGACCGACACGTTCATGCCGATGATCCCCGACGCTCCGGAGAGGACCGCGCCGATGAGGAAGCCGAACGCCGTCGCCCACCCGAGCGCGGGCACGAAGCCGATGATCAGGAAGATCACCACGCCGACGAACGCGACGGTCTTGTACTGCCGCCAGAGGTACGCCGTCGCACCCTGGCGAATGGCGGCCGCGATCTCGCGCATCCGATCGTTGCCCTCCGGCAGGGCCAGGATCCGCGTGATGAGGAAGACGCCGTAGAGGACGGCGAGCGCGCCGCACGCAAGGGCGAAGACGAGGGCGAGGGTCATGCAATCCTCCTCTGCAGCGGGCGTTCTTGAGGGAGCACCTGCGCTCCCCGGCCCCGGGTTCTTGAAAAAGCGGCGAATTATAGCCCGCGTCGCGTCAGATCTTGAAGTCGCGGGCGAGCTTCTTCGGGACGGGATGGTTCCGCAGGATGACGTAGTCGGGAAGGCCGTCGCGAAAGCGCGGGTACGCCTCGCCCCGGACGAGCGGGGCGAGATACCGGCGGCACGCCGGCGTGATGTGGAACCCGTCGGCGGTGATGTACTCGGGCGGCAGCTTCTTCTCGCGGTTCGCCACATCCTTCAGCGCCGCGACGCCGACCTTCCAGCGGTACGGCCGGTCCGACGCGCGGACGACGATCGGCATCACGCCGTCGCGCCCTTCGAGCGCGAGCTTCACCGCCGCCGCACCCAGCCGGTAGGCCTGATCGAGGTCGACGCGCGATGCAATGTGGCGGGCGGCGCGCTGCAGGTAGTCGGCGACGGCCCAGTGCCGCTTGTAGCCGAGGCGCTCGCCCACCAGCCGGGCGACGAGCGCCGCGACGCCGCCGAGCTGCACGTGGCCGAACGCGTCCCGGTAGCCGCCCTCCAGGAGGAGCTTGCCGTCGGCGCCGCGCAAGCCCTCGGAGACCGCGATCGCGCACCAGCCGATCCGTTCGACCACCTCCTTCAGCCGCGCGAGGAAGCGCGCTTCGTCGAACGGCACCTCCGGAAAGAGCAGGATCTGCGGCGCCGCATCGGGCGCGTCCGCGGCGAGGCCGCACGCCGCGGTGATCCAGCCGGCGTTGCGCCCCATCACCTCGAGCACGAACACCTGGGTCGAGGTCCGGTACATCGACGCGACGTCGAGGCCGGCCTCGCGCATCGAGGTCGCGACGTACTTGGCCACCGAGCCGAAGCCGGGGCAGCTGTCGGTGAGCGGCAGGTCGTTGTCGATGGTCTTCGGGATGCCGATGCATACGACCGGGTAACCCAGCGCCGCGCTGACCTGCGACACCTTCCACGCGGTGTCCATCGAGTCGTTGCCGCCGTTGTAGAAGAAGTAGCCGACCTCGTGCGCCCGGAACACCTCGATCAGCCGCTCGTACTGCGACCGGTCCTGGTCGAACGGCGCGAGCTTGAAGCGGCACGAGCCGAACGCGCTCCCCGGCGCCTCGCGGAGGCGGGCGATCGCCGCCGCCGAGTCGCGGCCGGTATCGATGAGGTCCTCGGTGAGCGCGCCGATGATGCCGTAGCGCGCGGCGTAGACCTTGCCGATCCTGCCGCGCGCCTGCCGCGCCGCTTCGATCACGGCGCAAGCGGTGGCATTGATGACCGGGGTTGGGCCGCCCGACTGGGCGTAGAGCGCGTTGCGATGCACTACTTCAGTGCCGCGAGCGCGCGATTGCGGATCTCCGCGACGCTGCCGACGCCCGAGATCCGGCGGTACTTCGGCGCGCGCGGGTCGCCGCGCGCGGCCCACCCCGAGTAGTACTCGACGAGCGGCCGCGTCTGGGCGCGGTAGACGCCGAGTCGCTTGCGCACGGTCTCCTCCCGGTCGTCGTCGCGCTGAATGAGGTCCTCGCCGGTTGCGTCGTCCTTGCCGGCGACCTGCGGCGGGTTGAACCTGACGTGGTAGGTGCGCCCGGATCCCGGATGCACCCAGCGGCCGCTCATGCGCTCGATGATGCTCGCGTCGTCGACGTCGATCTCCAGCACGAAGTCGATCGGCACGCCCGCCGCTTTCATCGCCTCCGCCTGCGGGATCGTGCGCGGAAAGCCGTCGAAGAGGTAACCCTTGGCGCAGTCGGGCTGCTGCAACCGGTCCGTCACGAGCCCGACGATGACGTCGTCGGACACGAGCTGCCCCGCATCCATGACTTTCTTCGCCGCGAGGCCGAGCGACGTTCCGGCCTGCACCGCCGCGCGGAGCATGTCCCCGGTGGAGACCTGCGGAATGCCGAAGTGCTCGGTGAGGTACTTCGCCTGGGTCCCCTTCCCGGCACCGGGCGGGCCAAGCAGGATGAGCCGCATGACGGTTCCTCGCGCTCTCGTTCGTGGCGAGCCGACGATAGCCGGTCCCGGCCGCGGCGGTCAAACGGTCAGGCCGCCGGCGCGCTCGCCCGGACGAGCTGCCGCGTGTGCTCGAGGTCCTCGGGAGTGTCGACGCCGGGCGGCGGCGCGGCGTCGGTGATCACGACCGCGATGCGGTGCCCGTGCCACAGCGCGCGCAGCTGCTCGAGCGCCTCGAACCGCTCGATCGCGGCCGGCGCGTGCCGCGCGTAGGCGCGCAGGAACCCGGCCCGATACGCGTAGATCCCGAGGTGGCGATAGGCCGGCAGCTCCCGCGGCAACGGCCCGCTCGGCTTGCCGCCCGCGCCAAAGGCGTCCCGGGCGAACGGAATCGGCGCGCGGCTGAAGTAGAGCGCATAGCCGGCGTGGTCGCAGACCACCTTGACGACGTTCGGATTGAACAGCTCGTCGGCGTCGGCGATCGGGACGCCCGCGGTCGCGATCGACGCTGCCGTTCGCTGCGCCAGCGCATGCGCGACCCGGCCGATCAGGTCCGGCGGCATGAGCGGCTCGTCGCCCTGGAGGTTGACCACGATCTCGTCGTCGGCGAGCGCGAGGCGCTCCGCCGCCTCCGCGAGCCGGTCGGTGCCGGAGGCGTGATCGGCGCGCGTCATGATCGCGTCGCAGCCGTGGTCGCGGGCCGCGGCGCGGATCCGCTCGTCGTCGGTCGCGATCCAGACCGCCGCCGCGCCGCTCGCGCGCGCGCGCTCGGCCACGCGGACGACCATCGGCTTGCCGGCGATGTCGGCGAGCGCCTTTCCGGGCAGCCTGCTCGACGCGTACCGCGCGGGGATGAGAACGGTGAAGCTGAGCAGCCCCAGCATGGGGAGTCGCTAGTCGACCTCGGCGGCCGGGTCCAGCTTGCGCGCTTCCTCTTCGAGCATCACCGGGATGCCGTCGCGGATCGGGTAGGCGAGCCGATCGGCCTTGCAGACGAGCTCCTGCTCGGGCTTGCGGTACACCAGCGGGCCCTTGCAGATCGGGCACACCAGAAGGTCAAGCAGCTTGGCGTCCACGGATGCGCGCGGCGATCGAGTCGGCGAGGCGGTCGTCCACGCGCGCCTCGACGCGGAGTGCGACGAGGTCGGCGCGGGCGAACCGGCGGCATTTTACTGCATCCTTCTCGGTCATCAGCACCGCGTCGCAGTCCGGGTACTCGAGGTCGCGGGCCGTGAAGGCGTGGTGGTCGGGGAAGGGGTGCGGGGTGAAGGCGAGGCCGAGCGCCTCCAGCGTGGCGAAGAACCGCCGCGGGTTCCCGATCCCCGCGACCGCGTGCAGCCGCTTGCCTCGGAGCGCGTCGATGGCGACCGCGGTGCCGGGATCGGCGACCCGGTGGAAGCCGGCGGGCTCGAGCCGCATCGCGAACGCTCCCGCGCGTGGCGGCCCGCCGTTCAGCACCACCGCGTCGACCGGACGGGAGGCCGGTTCGCGCAATGGGCCAGCGGGGAGCAACAGGCCGTTGCCCGACCCGCGTTCGTCCGCGACGGCGATCTCGAAGTCGCGGGCGAGCCGATAGTGCTGCAGGCCGTCGTCGCAGACCAGGACGTCGCACCCGGGATGCCCGGCGAGCAGCGCCCTCCCCGCCGCGACGCGGTCGCGCCCGATCCACACCGGGGCGCCGGTCCGCTCGGCGAGCAGGACCGGTTCGTCGCCGAACCGCTCGGCGCCGCCCGCGGGCACGACGGCCTGCGGCACCGCGTTCGCCCCGCGATAGCCGCGAGAGACGACGCCGGGACGGAACCCGCGGGCCCGCAGCGCGCCCACGAGCCAGAGCACGAGCGGCGTCTTGCCGGTGCCCCCCGCGACCAGGTTGCCGACGACGACCACCGGCACCGGCAACCGGTCGGCACGCAGCCAACCCGCCCGGAAAGCGAAGCGTCGCACGCGGACCCCGGCGCCGAACGCAGCCGCGAGCGGCGCGAGCGCGAGCGACAGCCAGCTGAGACGGTACCAGTGCCGCTCGGGGAAACTCGGACCTGCGCCGGGAACCTGCACGGCGCGCGCCGCAGTCACTTGGGCTGCGTCTGGGTGGCGAACGACACGTGGGAAAGGCCCGCGAGGCGCGCCGCTTCCATGACGTGAATGACCGCCTGGTGGCTCGCGGTCGCGTCGGCGTTGATGACCACGATCGGGTCCTTCATCCCGCTCGCCGCCTGCCGCATCGCCTCGCTGAACCCGGCGACCCCGGTGAACGCGACCGGCTTGCCGTCGATCGTGTACAGGCCGGCGGCGCTCACGGTGATGTTCACCTCGTTCGGCCGGTCGGTCGGCTTCTGGGCCTCCGCGGTGGGCAGGTTGATCTGCAGCTCGGCGAACCGCGAGTAGGTCGTCGTGACCATCAGGAAGATGAGGATCACGAGCAGCACGTCGATCATCGGGATCAGGTTGATCTCCGGATCCTCCTTCCAGCGGCCGCGGAAGTTCATCCTGCCCCCGGGCGCCCGTTCAGATCCGGTCGCCGTGCACCATGTCGACGAGGCGCGAGGCGTGCTGCTCCATCTCGAGCACGAACCCTTCGGCCTTGGCCCGGAAGTGGCGGAAGAAGATCATCGCCGGGATGGCGATCAGGATCCCGAAGCCGGCGTTGTACAGGGCGATCGAGATGCCGTGGGCGAGCTGCGCCGGGCTCGAGCCGGTCGGCCCCTGCGACCCGAAGATCTCGATCATGCCGACGATCGTGCCGAACAGCCCCAGCAGCGGGCTGATGGTGGCGATCGTCCCGAGCGTCGTGAGGAACCGCTCGAGCTCGTGGGTGACTGCCCGCCCCTCCTCCTCGATCGCCTCGTTCATCACCGGGCGCGGCGCGCGATGGTTGCGGAGCCCCGCGGCCAACACCCGGCCGAGCGGCGAGTCGCGATAGAGGTTCTCGACGAGCTGCGGGCTGACGCCCTGCTTGTGGTACGCGTCGACGACTTTGTCCAGCAGCCCGGTCGGGACGACCTTCGCCCGCCGGAGCACCACCGACCGCTCGATGATCAACGCGACCGCGACGACCGACGCGAAGAGCAGGAACCAGATCGGCCAGCCGGCCGCTTGAATGATGGCGAACACGCGCTAAATTCGTTTCCAAAACAAAGGTCGAGACTTTAACGGGCGCCGGAGGGTTCAGCAACAAGTGGATCGCGCGCAAGCGCGCGATGGGATTCCCCGACGCTCGCTGCTGCGAGCGTCGACCGGCTTTTCGTTATCCACAGTTGCTGTGGATAAGGTTGTGCATAGTGTGTCAGCACACGCGCTAAGTGGACCGCGCATAACGAGTTTTCGCCTGCGATCAAAATGTGATCGACTGGATTTCATGCGCTCCGTCAGCGGGTTACCGGACTTCCCCGGGGAGGAACTCGGAGCCGCCACCGCGGTCGCGCGGGCGCGAGGCGGCTTGTGGATAGGTTATGCTCCGCGAATGCTCGGAGATCCAGCGCCGGCGCGGGAAAACGCGGTGCCGACCGGCGCGATCCTGACCGTCTCCGCACTCAACCGCAGCATCCGCGACCTCCTCGAGCACCGGTTCCCGCTGGTCTGGGTCGGCGGCGAGATCTCCAACTTCACCCAGGCGCGCTCCGGCCACCTGTACTTCTCGCTCAAGGACGACCAGGCGCAGGTGCGCTGCGTCATGTTCCGCAGCCGCGGCCTGGCGCTCGACTGGCAGCCGCGCGAGGGGATGCGGGTGGAGGTCCGCGCGACGGTGACGCTGTACGAGCCGCGCGGCGACTTCCAGCTCAACGTCGAGTTCATGCGGCCGGCGGGCCTCGGCGCGCTGTTCGAGGCGTTCCTGCGGCTGCGCGACCGGCTCGAGCGCGAAGGGCTGTTCGATCCCGCGCTCAAGCGCCCGGTCCCCGCCTACCCGCGGGCGGTCGGGGTCGTGACCTCGCTCGCGGCGGCGGCGTTGCGCGACGTGCTCACGACGCTCGCCCGCCGCAACCCGTCCATTCCGGTCGTCGTCTACCCGAGCGGAGTCCAGGGCGAGAGCGCCCCGGCCGAGATCGTCGCGGCGCTCGCCGCAGCGGCGCGGCGCGCGGAGGCCGAGGTCCTGATCCTGTGCCGGGGCGGCGGCAGCATCGAGGACCTCTGGGCGTTCAACGACGAGCGGGTCGCCCGCGCCATCCGGGGCTGCCCGATCCCCGTGGTCGTCGGCGTCGGCCACGAGACCGACTTCACCATCGCGGACTTTGCGGCTGACGTCCGCGCCCCGACGCCGACGGCGGCGGCCGAGCTCGTCAGCCCGCCGCGGAGCGAGCTGCTCGCGCGCCTCCGGCTGCTCGCCGGACGCCTGCATCGCCGCGTCGCGCGCGACCTCGAGGTCCGGATGCAGCTCCTCGACCACCTGTCCCGGCGGCTCGTGCATCCCGGCCGCCGGCTCGAGACGCAGGGTGCCCTCCTCGCGCAGCTGCGCCGCCGGCTCACGCACGCGGCGGCGCGCGCGCTCGACCGCGAACGCTGGCGCCTGCGGGAGCTCGTCGAGCGCAGCCGGCGGCGGCTTCCGCCGATCGAGCTCCTGGCGTCCCGGACGGCGCAGCTCGCCGGGCGTCTCCCGACCGCGACCCGGCAGCGGCTCGGCGAGCGGAATGCGCGCGTCGACGCGCTCCTCCGCAGCCTCATGCACCTCGACCCGCGCGCCGTGCTCGAGCGCGGGTACAGCCTGGTCCGGGATGGCGGAGGCCGGCTCGTGCGACGCGGCTCCGAGGTCACGGCCGGCGACCTCCTCGACATCACGTTCTCGCAGGGCGGCGCGCAGGCGCGCGTGGAACGCTCGGAGTAGGGTCTTTCCCGGGCCGGCGCGGAGGGCGCGCGCGGGGGGCGTGGCGAAAGCGTTGTGCTACACTCGGCGCGCTCAACTCCTCGGCTACAACCAAAGCAAAAAGGAGGCTTCCGCATGGGCGCAATCCTGCAATCTCTCGGACGCACGACCGCCGCCGGCGTCGTCCTGCTGATCGTGATCATCGTGATCGTCGGCGTGGCCACCGGTAGTTGGATCCAGCTTGGCGCGCACGGCTGGTGGGCATTCTTCATGCGTTGGCTGCACGTCCTGTCGGGCGTGATGTGGATCGGGCTCCTCTGGTACTTCAACTTCGTCCAGACGCCGTCGATGCCGCAGATCCCCGACGAACAGAAGCCGGCCGTGAGCAAGGTGATCGCGCCGCGGGCGCTGTTCTGGTTCCGCTGGGCGGCGCTCGCCACGGTCGTCACCGGCCTGCTGCTGACGTGGATGCTCGGGTCGATCGGGGCACTGTTCACGTTCGCCCGGCCCCACACGGCGATCGCCATCGGCATGTGGCTCGGCCTGATCATGGCGTTCAACGTCTGGTTCATCATCTGGCCGAACCAGAAGAAGGCGCTCGGGATGGTGCAGGTGAGCCCCGAAGAGAAGGCGAAGGCCGCGAAGATGGCGGGGATGACCTCGCGCTTCAACACGCTGCTGTCGATCCCCATGCTCTACTGCATGGTGGCGCAGCAGAACGGCGGCCTGTAGACCGCTCGGCTGCCGCAAGCGAAGGGGCCCGCAAGGGCCCCTTCGCTTTCCGGGCTACCTACCGAGGTGCCGGCGCCCTCTCGATTCCCGAGATCCTCGCGCCCGGACTGACGCCTTTCGCGGCGAACCAGCCGCGGCTCATCTCGAGCGCGTAGCGGGCGGGACCGGCCGCACAGTGCGAGTCCTCGGTCTGCGGCTGCATGTCGGCGATGTTCAGGATCACGCCGCGCTCATCGACGAACGCGACCGACAGCGGGACGTAGGTGTTCTTCATCCACATGCACTGCGGCCCGGCCTCGGGAAAGACGAACAGCATGCCGTGGTTCGCGCCGAGCGACTTCCGGAACATCAGCCCCTGTGCGCGCGACGGGAAGGTATTCGCGACCTCGGCTTGAATGACGTGAATGCCGGCGCTCAGGGCGAGCGTCGGAAGCCTGGCTTGAGGCTGTGCCGCGGCGAGCGGCGCAGCGATCCAGAGCGCGGCGAGCAGGAGGCGGACTTGCGGTGCCATTCAGGACCGGAGTGTAGAACGCCGGCGCAAAAAGAAAAGGCAGGGACTCGCCCTGCCTTCACTGCCGGAACGGCGACTACTTCTTCATCGGCTCGCAGCCCTTCATCTTGGGATCCTTCTTGCACTGCTCGGCGGTCGGCTTCTTCGCCTGCGCCATGGTCTGGAACGACACGGCGGCGAAGGTGGCGGCAAGCACAATGGCGATCAGCTTTTTCATCGAGTCCTCTCTGTGGGTGGTCAGGTTTGTTGAAACGACCGGTACGACCGGTCATGTCGAGTAACGCCACGGCCATGGGCCGGTTGACATCCACGCCGCCGAGGCGACGGAAAAGCGAGCTAAACCAATCGGTTGACCCAGCGGCGCGCGATTCGGCGCGGAGCCTGGCGGGGGGCCGGAGTGTCGGGGTGCGGCGACGCCCACGGCGGGGGCGCCCAAATCGGTCTGCTAGAATCGCCGCCGTCGCGGCGCGCGTCCGCAGCGCCACCGCGCGATTCCCGCCGCCCCTTCCGCCCACACAGGAGCCCTCGTGAGCAAGATCAAGGTCAAGAGCCCGATCGTCGAGATGGACGGCGACGAGATGACGCGGATCATCTGGCACCGGATCCGCGAGACGCTGATCCTGCCGTACCTCGACGTCGAGCTGAAGTACTTCGATCTCGGCATCGAGCGCCGGGATGCGACCGACGACCAGGTCACGCTCGACGCCGCGCACGCGACGCGGCAGTACGGAGTCGCAGTCAAGTGCGCAACCATCACCCCCGACGAGGCGCGGGTGAAGGAGTTCAACCTGAAGCGGATGTACCCGTCGCCGAACGGCACGATCCGGAACATCCTGAACGGCACCATCTTCCGGGAGCCGATCCTCTGCCAGAACGTGCCGCGCGTGGTGCCCAACTGGTCGAAGCCGGTGGTGATCGCCCGGCACGGCTTCGGCGACCAGTACAAGGCCACCGAGATCCGCTACGACCGCCCGGGGACGATCAAGCTGAGCTTCGTGCCGGAGGACGGCGGGGCGCCGATCGAGAAGGAGGTCTACAAGGCGCCGGGCGGCGGGGTCACGATGGCGATGTTCAACCTCGACGAGTCGATCCGGGGCTTCGCGCGCGCGTGCTTCAACTATGCCCTGGGCCGCAAGTATCCGGTCTACCTCTCGACCAAGAACACCATCCTCAAGATCTACGACGGGCGGTTCAAGAACCTGTTCGAGGAGATCTACGAGCAGGAGTTCCGGCGCGAGTTCGAGGCGGCGAAGCTCACCTACGAGCACCGCCTGATCGACGACATGGTCGCCGCCAGCCTGAAGTGGTCGGGCGGCTACCTGTGGGCATGCAAGAACTACGACGGCGACGTGCAGTCCGATACCCTGGCGCAGGGCTACGGATCGCTCGGGCTGATGACCTCCGTCCTCACGTCGCCCGACGGCAAGGCGGTCGAGGCGGAAGCGGCGCACGGGACCGTGACGCGGCACTATCGCCTGCACCAGCAGGGCCAGCCCACGTCGACGAATCCGATCGCTTCGATCTACGCCTGGACGCGCGGACTGCAGTACCGCGGCAAGATGGACGGCACGCCGGAGGTGGTCGGGTTCGCGGAGACCCTGGAGAAGGTGTGCGTCGACGTGGTCGAATCGGGACGGATGACCAAGGATCTGGCGATCCTGATCCGCGCCGATCACCCCTTCCTCACGACCGACGGGTTCATGGACGCGATCAACGCCGAGCTCAAGCGCCGGATGGGCTAGCGCGCGGGCGCGGCTGGCGCCGCTGTGCGGGAGGCGCGTCCCAAACGAAAAAGCCCCGCGACTGGCGCGGGGCTTCGCAATTCGCGAGCTCCGTCAGGTGGCCTTCTGGATGTTCGAGGCCTGCTTGCCTTTCGGACCTTGCGTCACCTCGAACTGGACCTTGTCCCCCTCCTTGAGGGTCTTGAACCCCGACATCTGGATCGCCGAGAAATGCGCGAACAGATCTTCGCCGCCGTCATCGGGCGTGATGAAGCCGTAGCCCTTCGCGTCATTGAACCACTTCACCGTACCGGTTGGCATAGCCCCCCTTCCCTCCTCGTTGCACCAGGGGTTCCCCCCTCTCTATGCCTGATCTTCAAGACAGCTCCGAAGACGCGCACCACGGCTGTGCCGCTTGAAAAACAAACACGCGCCTTTTTTACGCGCTTCGGGAGGACGCGTCAAGTATCCTCGCCGCTCCGTCAACTCCTGCAAAATCTGTGCGTTGCAGGAGCAAGCGGTCATTGCGCGGGGGCGGGCTTCTGGCTAGGATTGGGGCAGTGCATCGATGGGAAGCGCGGCTCCGAACCCGGCAACGAAGACACGGTCCCTAGGCCCGACCGTGGGGTGGTGCCGGAAGCATTGAGCAGGATATGGCGACCCGGTCGCGCGACGGCACCGTACTCGAGGCGAAGAAGAGCAAGGTCAAGGCGCCGCCGCTCTTCAAGGTGATCCTGCTCAACGACGACTACACGCCGATGGAGTTCGTGGTCGCGGTGCTGCAGACCTTCTTCGCGATGAGCCGCGAGAAGGCCACCCAGGTGATGCTGAAGGTGCATCGGGAAGGCATGGGCGTGTGCGGGGTGTACCCGCGGGATATCGCAACGACGAAGGTTGAGCAGGTGGTGTCGTACGCACGGAAGCACCAGCATCCGCTCCAGTGCGTGATGGAGGAAACGTAATGATTGCCCAGGAGCTCGAAGTCAGCCTGCACATGGCGTTCGTCGAGGCGCGCCAGAAGCGGCACGAGTTCATCACCGTCGAGCACCTGCTGCTGGCGCTGCTGGACAATCCCACCGCGGCCGAGGTCCTGCGGGCGTGCGCGGCGAACATCGAGGACCTGCGCAAGCACCTCACCGAGTTCATCAACGCGCACACCCCGACCGTCGCCGGCACCGAGGAGATCGACACCCAGCCGACGCTTGGCTTCCAGCGCGTGATCCAGCGCGCCATCCTCCACGTCCAGTCCTCGGGCAAGAAGGAGGTCACCGGCGCCAACGTGCTGGTGGCGATCTTCGGCGAGAAGGACTCGCACGCGGTGTACTTCCTCCACCAGCAGGGAGTGACCCGCCTCGACGTCGTCAACTACATCTCGCACGGGATCACCAAGGCCCCGCAATCCCAGCAGCCGAAGTCGGCCGACGCCGACGAGGGCGAGCAGGAGGGGGGCCAGTCGGGCGGCGCGCTCGAGGCCTACACCGTGAACCTCAACGCCCAGGCACTGGTCGGCAAGATCGATCCGCTGATCGGCCGCGACCGGGAGCTCGAGCGCGTGATCCAGACGCTCTGCCGGCGGCGCAAGAACAACCCGCTGCTGGTCGGCGAGGCAGGCGTGGGGAAGACCGCGATCGCGGAGGGGCTCGCGCGCCGCATCGTCGAAGGCCAGGTCCCCGAGATCCTGGCGAAGTGCCAGGTCTACGCGCTCGACATGGGCGCGCTGCTCGCGGGCACGAAGTACCGCGGCGACTTCGAGCAGCGCCTGAAGGCGGTGCTGAAGCAGCTGGTCGACAACCCGAACGCAATCCTGTTCATCGACGAGATTCACACGCTGATCGGGGCGGGCGCCGCTTCGGGCGGCACGCTGGATGCGTCCAACCTCCTGAAGCCGGCGCTCTCCACGGGCGCGCTGAAGTGCATCGGCGCGACGACCTACAACGAGTACCGGGGCGTGTTCGAGAAGGACCACGCGCTCTCGCGGCGCTTCCAGAAGATCGACGTGATCGAGCCGTCGGTCGTCGATACCGTCGAGATCCTGAAGGGCCTCAAGAGCCGCTTCGAGGCGCACCACGGCGTCAAGTACAGCGCCACCGCCCTCACCACGGCGGCCGAGCTCGCGGCGCGCTATATCAACGACCGGCACCTGCCCGACAAGGCGATCGACGTGATCGACGAGGCCGGCGCCGCGCAGCGCATCCTGCCGAAGTCGAAGCAGAAGCGCGTCATCGGCAAGCAGGAGATCGAGGAGATCATCGCCAAGATCGCGCGGATCCCCCCGCAGACGGTGTCGATGGACGACCGCGCCGCGCTCAAGAACCTCGACCGCGATCTGAAGGCGGTCGTGTTCGGCCAGGACAAGGCGATCGACGCGCTCGTCGCCGCCATCCGGACGACCCGGTCGGGGCTCGGCAACCCGCAGAAGCCGATCGGCAACTTCCTCTTCAGCGGGCCGACCGGCGTCGGCAAGACCGAGGTCGCACGCCAGCTCGCCTACTGCATGGGCATCGAGCTGATCCGGTTCGACATGTCGGAGTACATGGAGCGCCACGCGGTGTCGCGGCTGATCGGCGCGCCGCCCGGCTACGTCGGCTTCGACCAGGGCGGGCTGCTCACCGAGGCGGTCACCAAGAAGCCCTATTCGGTGCTGCTCCTCGACGAGATCGAGAAGGCGCATCCGGACATCTTCAACATCCTGCTCCAGGTGATGGACCACGGGACGCTGACCGACAACAACGGCCGGAAGGCGGACTTCCGCAACATCATCATCGTGATGACGACCAACGCCGGCGCCGAGAACCTCAACAAGAACGTCATGGGGTTCACGGCGAAGAAGGAGGCCGGCGACGAGCTGAACGAGATCAAGCGGATGTTCACGCCCGAGTTCAGGAACCGGCTGGACGCGACCATCTCCTTCAGCGCTCTCGACCACGAGATCATCCTGCGGGTGGTCGACAAGTTCCTCATGCAGCTCGAGGAGCAGCTCCACGAGAAGAAGGTCGAGGCGGCGTTCAGCGACCGGCTCAAGGAGTCCCTGGCGAAGCGCGGGTTCGACCCGATGATGGGCGCGCGGCCCATGTCGCGCCTCATCCAGGACACGATCCGCCGCGCGCTCGCCGACGAGCTGCTGTTCGGCAAGCTCGCGAACGGCGGCAAGGTGACCGTCGACGTCGACGAGCACGACAAGATCGTGCTCCGCTTCGTCGAGCAGGCGGAGCCGGTCGCGCCCGCGACCGAGACCTGACCGCGGATTCCCGCGCCCCGATCGCCAAGGGCCGCGCGAGCGGCCCTTGGCGTTTGCGGCAGTCCCGTACCTGCGGTTCGCGGACACCGCGCGTCCGCGCGCCGATCAACCGGCTCGATCACGTCATCACTCCGGGTTACTTGACGCCCGCGGGGCGCGCAGGGAAACTGCCGCTTCCCTGCCTCGGAGGAGGACGATTCCAATGAGAGCGACGCTTCTCGTCGCGGCGGCGGCCCTCGCGAGTGCCCCGCTCGCCGCATCGGCGCAAACGCCTTACCCGCACACCGGCCGCGACCTCGCGGCGAGCTGCGCGATCTGTCACGGCACGTCCGGCATGAACGCGGGCGGCATGCCGAACCTCGCCGGCCAGTCCAAGCAGGCGCTCGCCCGTCACCTGCGCGACTTCCGCGCCGGAACGCGGCCGGCGACGATCATGCACCAGATCGCCAAAGGGCTGACCGAGGAGCAGATCGAGGCGGTGACCGCCTACTGGGCGGCGCAGAAGCCGAAGTGAGGAGACGACCATGAAGAACGAGTACACGCGGCGGGAGTTCATCAAGGCGATCGGCGCGAGCGCCGCGGCGGCCGCGACTCCGGCGATACTCGCGGGCTGCGCGACCGAGCCCGCCGCACCGGCGAAGCCGGTCGGGCGCGTCATCGTGATCGGCGGCGGCTACGGCGGCGCGACCTGCGCGAAGTACATCCGCATGTGGAGCGAGCGGCGGATCGAGGTGTTCCTGATCGAGCGCAACCCGCAGTTCGTGTCCTGCCCGGTCTCGAATCTGGTCCTCGGCGGCTCGCGCAGCATGCAGGACATCACCTTCGGCTACGAGAAGCTGCGCGAGTACGGCGTGCAGGTCATCCGCGACGACGTCACGGGGGTCTTCGTCGACCGGAAGCGCGTACGGCTGAAGCGCATCGAGGACCTGTCCTATGACCGCCTGGTCGTGTCTCCGGGCATCGACTTCATGTACAACCAGATCCCGGGCCTCAACAACCCCGAGGCGCAGAAGGTGGTGCTGCACGCCTGGAAGGCGGGGCCGGAGACGGTGGCGCTGCGCAAGCAGCTCGAGGCGATGCGCGACGGCGGCGTGTACATCCTCTCGATGCCGACGGCACCGTACCGCTGCCCGCCCGGGCCCTACGAGCGCGTCTGCCAGGTCGCGCACTACTTCAAGCAGTCGAAGCCGCGGTCCAAGGTCATCATGCTCGACGGCAACCCGGACATCACGTCCAAGAAGGGACTGTTCCTCGCCGCCTGGAACGACCTCTACAAGGGGATGATCGAGTACGGGCCGAACCAGGTGGCGCGGGACGTCGACGTCAGGGGCATGACGATCAAGACCGAGTTCGACTCGTTCAAGGGCGACGTTCTCAACGTCGTCCCGCCGCACGGGGCGGGGCTCGTCGCGCGGCAGGCGAATCTCATCACCGCCAACGACCGCTGGTGCGGCGTGAACTGGCAGACGATGGAGTCGGTCGCGGTGCCGGGCGTTCACGTGCTCGGCGACGCCACGCTGTCCGCGGCCGCGATGCCGAAGTCTGGCAGCATGGCCAACAACCACGGCAAGATCGCCGCCTCGGCGATCGTCGCGCTGATGACCGGTCAGCCCGTGAACCCAGCCCCGACCATCAACAACACCTGCTACAGCTACGTCTCGGACCGGGAGGCGATGCACGTCGACTCGGTGCACCGCTGGGACCCGGACAAGAAGACGCTGCTCACGGTGCCCGGCTCCGGCGGCATCTCGACCCAGCGGAGCGAGCTCGAGAAGCAGTACGCCGACGCCTGGGCGCGGAACATCTGGGCGGATACGCTGACGTAAGAGCGGTACGCGGCACAACGTATCAAGGGCGGCTGCGGCCGCCCTTGTTCTTGGTCCGCCGCCTTCTTCGCTATGCCTTCCCGGTGCTGCCGAATCCACCGGCGGCCCGCTCGCTCTCCGCGAACGTCTCGACAACGTTCAGCGCGACCTGAAGCACCGGCACGATGACGAGCTGGGCGACCCGTTCCAGCGGCTGGAGCGTGTAGGGCTCGCGCGAGCGGTTCCACGTCGACACCATGATCTGGCCCTGGTAGTCGGAGTCGATCAGCCCCACCAGGTTGCCCAGCACGATCCCGTGCTTGTGACCCAACCCCGACCGGGGCAGGACGATCGCGGCGAGGCCCGGATCGGCGAGATGGATCGCGATGCCGCTCGGCACCAGGGCCGAGTCTCCGGGCCTCAGGACCAGCGGTTCGCGGATGCAGGCCCTGAGGTCGAGCCCCGCGGCGCCGGCCGTCGCGTACTGCGGCAGCGCGTCGTGGAGGCGAGGGTCGAGGATGCGGACGTCGATGCGGCGCACGTCAGCGCGGAAGCATCTGCGCGATATGCGCCATCAGCTGCCGGGCCAGCACGATCTTCGGCGCCCGCGGCAGAAGCTTCTCGCCCTGGTCGTCGAACAGCGTCAGGGCGTTGTCGTCGCGGCCGAACGCCTCCTGGGCGAGGTTCGCCGCCAGAAGCGGGATCCGCTTGCGCTTGCGCTTCGCCTGCGCGTGCTCGCGCAGGTTCTCGGTCTCGGCGGCGAAGCCGACGCAGAACGGCCGCTTCTCCAGCGCCGCAACGGCGCCGAGGATGTCCGGATTCTCGGCCAGCTCGATCGCCGGCGCCCCTTCCGTCTTCTTGAGCTTGTGACCCTTGCGGTTCACGACGTGATAGTCGGCGACGGCAGCCACGCCGATGAAGACGTCCGCGCCCTTGGCGCGTTCGAGCACCGCGTCGTGCATCTCGCGGGCGGTCACGACGTCCTGCCGCTCCACACCGGGAGGCGTCGGCAGCGACACGGGGCCGGATACGAGCGTGACCTTCGCTCCGGCCTCGGCAGCGGCCTGCGCGACCGCGAAGCCCATCTTTCCCGAGCTGAGGTTCGTGATGCCGCGCACCGTGTCGATCGGCTCGAACGTGGGGCCCGCCGTGACCAGGACGCGCTTGCCGGCGAGCGGTTTCGGTCCGAGCGCCGCGACCACCGCGGCGAAGATCTCCTCCGGCTCGACCATCCGGCCCATTCCCACCTCGCGGCAGGCCTGGTCACCGGCGGCCGGACCGAGCAGCGTCACGCCGTCGGCGCCGAGCCGCGCGACGTTGCGCTGCGTGGCGGGGTTGTCCCACATCTGCCGGTTCATCGCCGGGGCCAGGGCGAGCGGGCATTCGCGCGCCAGGCACAGCGTCGAGAGCAGGTCGTCGGCCAGTCCGTTCGCGACCTTGGCGAGGAAATCCGCCGTCGCCGGCGCGACGACGACGATCTCCCGGTCGCGCGAGAGCTCGATGTGCCCCATGTTGTCGGCGACGCGGCCATCCCACATGTCGGTGAACACCGGCTTGCCCGACAGCGCCTGCATCGTCACCGGCGTGACCAGCCGGCACGCTGCCTCCGTCATCACCACCTGCACGTCGGCCCCGGCCTTGACGAACATCCGGCACAGCACCGCCGCCTTGTATGCGGCGATACCGCCGGTGATCCCGAGCAGGATCCGCTTGTCCTTCAGTTTCATCGTCAACGCCCCGCATTCGGGGCACGTTAAGATGTTCGGGCGATTCTACGCGAACTCGCGCGAGCGTCAGGGAGGGGGACATGGGCATCGCAGACTGGCCACGGGGCGAGCGGCCGCGGGAGAAGCTTCTCGAACGGGGCGCCCACAGCCTCTCGGACGCCGAGCTGCTCGCGATCTTCCTCCGGACCGGCGGGAAGGGCCGAAGCGCGGTCGACCTCGGCCGCGACCTCATCGCCCGGTTCGGCACGCTCACCGCGCTCTTCGCAGCCGACCCCGGCGCGCTCGGGACGACCCCCGGCGTCGGCCCCGCCAAGAGCGCGCAGCTGAAGGCGGCGCTCGAGCTCGCGAACCGGGCGCTGCGCGAGAAGGCCACGGCGCGCGAGGGCCTGGGCTCGCCGGCGGCGGTCCGCGGTCATCTCGCAGCCTACCTGCGGGTGGCGCTCGGCGGCCGCGACCGGGAGGTGTTCGTGGCGGTGATGCTCGACGCGCAGCACCGTGTGATCGCCACCGAGGAGCTGTTCCAGGGCACCCTCACCCAGACGAGCGTGTACCCCCGGGAGGTCGTGAAGTGCGCGCTGCGGCACAACGCTGCCGCCGTGATCTTCGCGCACAACCACCCGTCCGGCGTGGCGGAGCCGAGCCAGGCCGATCAGCTCCTCACCGAGACCCTCCAGCGCGCGCTGGCGCTCGTGGACATCAAGGTGCTCGACCACTTCATCGTCGGGCGCGGCGCCGCGATGTCGTTCGCGGAGCGCGGGCTGCTCTAGGCTCGGCTTGATCGCACGGGGTCTTGTCGCGTACAATCCGCCGTTTTCGCAACCTGGAGACCGCCGCAATGGCGCGAGTCTGCCAAATCACCGGCAAGAGGCCTCAGACCGGGAACAACGTGTCCCACGCCAACAACCGGACCAAGCGGCGCTTCCTGCCGAACCTCCACTACCGGCGCTTCTGGGTCGAATCGGAGAAGCGGTGGGTGAGGCTGCGCGTCTCGACCGCCGGGCTCCGCGTGATCGACAAGAAGGGCATCGAGGTCGTGCTCAAGGATCTCCGCGAGCGCGGCGAGATCTGACCGGGAGCCAACCATGCGCGAGAAGATCAAGCTCGAATCGACGGCCGGGACCGGCCATTTCTACACCACCACGAAGAACAAGCGCACGACGCCGGACAAGCTCGAGATCAGGAAGTACGACCCGAAGGCGCGCAAGCACGTCCTGTACAAGGAAGTGAAGCTGAAGTAGCGCACCCCGGCGTCCGGAACGACAAAAGGCCCGCGACGAGCGGGCCTTTTTCTTCCCCCTGCCGGGGGCGTCTAGGCGTACGACCGCAGCCGGATCGAGAACTCGCGCAGCGGCGCGATCCCGCTTTCCTCCGCGCGCCGGCACCAGTCCTGGAGATGGCTCACGAGCTCGCCGCGCGACGCCGAGGACCGCTCCCATACGGCGACCAGCTCGCGGCGCATCGAGTAGGCCGTCTCGAGCGCCTTGGATTTCGCGAGCACCTGCGCGAGCTTCACGCGCTCCGGCTCCGCGAGCCGCCGCTCGTCGCGCCCCAGCCAATGCCGGATCCGGCGGAGCAGCTTCGCGTCCTGGGGGGCGAAGCGCTTGAGCTTCCCGAGCTCATCGGCGTAGGTCTTCTTCAGCGACTTCGCGTACTTCGCGAGCACGTCGTAGCGGTTGGCGATCACCGCCTGCAGGGTCTCGAAATCGACGACCGCCTTGGCGACGGCGAGCCGCGGCTTGGGGGGCAGCCGCTTGACCTGCGCCAGGCCGAGGACCGCGAGGACCCGGATGTAGAGCCAGCCGACGTCGAGCTCGTACCACTTGTTCGAGAACTTCGCCGCCGACGCATACGCGTGGTGGTTGTTGTGCAGCTCCTCGCCCCCGATCACGAGGCCGAGCGGGACGATGTTCCGGCTCGCGTCCGGCGTGTCCCAGCTGCGGTAGCCCCAGTAGTGGCCGATGCCGTTGATCACGCCGGCCGCCCAGAACGGGATCCAGGCCATCTGGACGCCGAAGATGAGCGCGCCCGGGAGGATGCCGAAGAGCGCCATGTTGACGAGACCCATGAGCGTGATGCCGGCGAGGGTGAGTCTCGAGTAGACGTTGCGCTCGACCCAGTCATCGGGCGTGCCGTGCCCGTAGCGCTCGAGGGTATCGCCGTTGCGCGCCTCCTTGGCGTAGAGGAAGACCCCGCCCCACAGGACGCGGTTGATCCCGACCTGCTGCGGGCTGTGCGGGTCGTCGGGCAGCTCGCAGCGCGCGTGGTGCTTGCGGTGGACCGCGGCCCATTCCTTCGTAACCATCCCGGTCGTGAGCCACAGCCAGAAGCGGAAGAAATGCGCCACGATCGGATGCAGGTCGAGCGCGCGATGCGCCTGGCAGCGATGGAGGTAGATCGTCACCGCGGCGATCGTGACGTGCGTCAGCGCAACCGCGGCGATCACCAGCCCCCACCAGGGCAGGTCGAGCACGCCGGAGAACAGGTAGTCAGCGGCAGTCATTGAACGGTCTTTCTCCTCGACGGCGGAGCGATTGTAACGGACCCTTCTTGGTCGGGGCCGAAGCTGGCGCGCATTCTACGGGAAAACCGGCGCCGGCGGATCCGTAGTCCTCCCTACGGTCCGGCTCGCCGGGCGGGCCGGCGCAGGACTTGTTCACGGTTTCGGTCCGGCTAGGTGGCTCGCTCCAGCAACGCACCGAAGAACGCGTCGGTACCGTGGACGTCGGGGCGAAGCCGCAGGAACGCGTCGTCGGGCGCGCCGGCGGGCAACGCGATCCGGCTCGCCTCGAGCGCGGAGGCGGCGGGCACCAGGGTGAACTCCGGATGGCCGGCGAGGAACTCCGTCACGATCGTCGCGTTTTCCGCGTCGAGGATGCTGCACGTGACGTACAGCAGCCGACCGCCCGGCTTCACCAGGCCCGCGGCGGCGCGCAGGATCGCCGCCTGCTTCGCCGCGAGCTCGGCGAGCGCCGCTTCGCTCTGGCGCCATTTCAGATCCGGGTTCCGGCGGAGCGTGCCGATGCCGGTGCACGGCGCGTCGACGAGGACCCGATCGACCTTGCCGGACAGGCGCTTCACCCGCTGGTCGCGCTCGCTGCCGATCTGGTGCGGGTGGACATTCGAGAGCCCGGAGCGCGCGAGCCGGGGCCGGAACTGCGCGAGGCGCTTCTCGGACACGTCGAAGGCGTAGACGCGCCCGGTGGAGCGCATCAGGGCGCCCAGCGCGAGCGACTTGCCGCCGGCGCCGGCGCAGAAGTCGACCACCATCTCGCCGCGGCGCGGCGCGAGCAGGTAGCAGACGAGCTGGCTGCCCTCGTCCTGGACCTCGATCGCCCCGGAGGTGAACAGCGGATGGCGGTTGAGCGCCGGCTTGTCCTCGAGCCTCAGCCCCACGGGCGAGTACGGCGTCGGCGTCGCCGCGATCCCGTCGGTTGCGAGCTCGCCGGCGACCCGATCGCGCTCGGCTTTGAGCACGTTGACCCGCAGATCGAGCGGCGCCGGCTGATTCAGCGCCCCCGCCAGCCGGACGAGCTCGCCCTCGCCGAACGCCGGCGCGAGGCGGGCGATGAGCCAATCGGGCAGGTCGCATTCCACGCCGAGCGGGAGCGGCCCGCGCGCCGCGCCCTTCACTGCTTCGAGCCACTCGGCCTCGCCGAAGCGCAGCGCGCCGGCGAGCTCGCGCAGGTTGAGGCCCCGCACGCGGACCGCCGCGGCGAGGGCGAGCGCGCGCGCGTCCGGCTGCGCGAGGCCGGTCTCGGCGACCGCGAGCTCGACGAGCCGCTTGCGGCGGAGGAGCGCGTAGACCGTCTCGGCGATGAACCCGCGGTCGTGCTGACCGAGCTTGGGGTGGGTGCGGAAGAACGACGAGAGCACCGCATCGGCGGGTCGCTCGAGCCCCAGCACCTCCCGCACCGCGGCGGTGAGCGCGTCGACGAGTCCCGGGGTGACGCGCATCAGCGCGCGGCGCGGCCGGCTCACTCGTCCGCGAGGATCCACTGCCGTGCGCCCGGCTCCCGGACCCGCACCACGCCGTTCTCCACCACGAGCTTGCCGTCGAGGAACCACCGGACGGCCTGGGGGTAGATGCGGTGCTCCTGCGCCAGCACCCGCGCCGCAAGGCGCTCCTCGTCGTCGTCCTGCCGCACCGGAACCGCGGCCTGGATCACGATCGGGCCGCGGTCGACGTCCGCGGTGACGAAGTGGGCCGTGCAGCCGTGGAGCTTCACGCCCGCCTCGAGCGCCCGCGCGTGGGTGCGGAGCCCCGGAAACGCGGGCAGGAGCGAGGGATGGATGTTCATGAGACGTCCCTGGTGGCGCGCAGTGAACCCCGGGGTCAGGACCCGCATGAACCCGGCGAGCGCCACGAGCTTCGGCCGGCGGCGCTCGATCTCGGCCGCGAGCGCGTCGTCGAACGCCTCGCGCGAGGGATAGGCGGTGTGCGCCACGACCGCGGTCGGGATGCGCTGCGACCGCGCGAACTCGACGCCGCCGGCGTCAGCGCGGTTGCTGATCACCGCGACGACCGGCAGGCCGGCGCCGACGAGCGCGCGGAGGTTGCTGCCACGGCCCGAGATCAGGACGACGACGCTCACCAGATTCTCGTCACGGCATAGCCGTCGCGGCGAAGCATCGCGAGCAGCCCCTTGCTCCCGTAGAGATGCATCGCCCCGACCGCGACGAAGACGCGGCCGCCGCGCAGCGGCAGCGCGAGGCGGTGATGCATCACGATCGTCCGGTTGTGGATGATGTGCTTGCTGAGCTCGCGGTAGTGGTGGCCCATGTCGGGGAACTGCTCGCCCATGCGGTCGCCGATGCGTGCGAGCCCCGCGAGGTCACGGCGCAGCCAGGCGTCGACGGTGGGCTCGATGGCCGCGTCCAGCGCGTCGCCGTGATCGAGTGCGTGCCTGAGCAGCGCCACCTGGGAATCCAGAGGCACGGCGTCGAACGACGCGATCTGCTCGTCGGGCAGCTCGAGCGGCGCGACCTGCATGCGCCGGGCGCGGGCGGCGGAAAGCAGGCGCTGGTCGAGGCTCTCCCCTGCATCCGGCGCTGGCGTCCGACCTAGCTTCACGAGCACCGCCCAAGGCTTCAGCTTCGCGATGACCGGCTCGGGGATCGCCTGCGCGCCGAGCTGCTCGCGAACCTGTGCGAACGCCTCCCGGCCGATCAGCGACTCGAGGGTGCGCCCGTCGTCGAGCAGCTCGAGGTCGAAGACGCGCGCGTCAGCGACCACGCCCGGGACGAGCTCGAGCGCCAGCGTCCTCGACTGCGCGAGTGCATCCGCCACTGGCTTCGGAATCCCGTTGACGCGCGGATCGGCGAGATGGATCGTGCCGAAGACGAAACTGTCCTTGACCGCCGGCTTGGAGATTCGCCAGAGCAGTCCGTTGGTGAACTCCGGCTCGACGACCCGCGCCGCAGCCGGCTCGAACGCAACTGCCGCCGCGATGGTCGCGGCGGCGAGGACGCCTCGGCTAACCGAGGCGCGACTCTCCGAAGTCCGGCTCGCGCTCGATCTCATGCAGCACCTCGTCGCCGATTCTACCCGCGGGATACTTCATGCCTCGGCCCGGACCCCGTCGACGCTGCGTCGATCGTCGAGCCGCCGCTCGGCTGCGGTCTGCTCCCCCGTTCCAGATTTCCACAGCAGCGCACTTCCCAGCCCGGCCGCGATCAGGGACGCGAGGAACACCGCGATCTTCGCCGCGGCGAAATCCGCCGCGTCGGGGAACGACTGCGCAGCGATGAACAGCGACATCGTGAAACCGATGCCGGCGAGCGCCCCGGCGCCGAGCATCTGCCGCCACGAGTAGGCCGCGGGCTTGATCGCGAGGCCCAGCCGGACCGCCGCCGCGGCGGCGAGCACGATCCCGGCCGGCTTGCCCAGGACCAGTCCCAGGACGACGGCCAGCATCAGCCGCTCGTGGCCGGCGACGACCGCCATCGACCAGACCAGGCCCGCGTTGGCGAGGGCGAACACCGGCAGCACGAAGTAGCTCGCCCACGGCTCCACCGAGCGCAGCAGCTTGTCGGCCGGGGATTCGATGCGGTCGTGGATGGCGTCCAGGGCGCGCAAGGTCGGCTCGGACGGCCCGTGCCGCAGCACCGCCTCGCCGGAGCGTCGCATCTCCGCATGGAGCACGGTTTCGGCCTGCGCCAGGAGCGCGCGCAGGTTGGCGGGCGGCCGTGTCGGCGTGACGACTGCGAGAATGACTCCCGCGAGGGTGGCGTGCAAGCCGGCCTCGTGCAGGCACGCCCACAACGCGATCCCGAGCAGCCCGTAGGGGAGCGCACGGTACACGCCCCAGCGATTCAACCCCACGAGCAGGCCGGTCACGGCGACCGCCGCGACCAGATAGTCCGGGTGGAGGTCGCCCGAATAGAACACGGCGACGATTGCGATCGCGACCAGGTCGTCGACGATCACCGCCGCCGTCAGGAAGACCCGCAGCGCGACCGGCACTCGCGCCCCGAGCAGCGCGATCAGGGCGACGGCGAACGCGGTGTCGGTCGTCGTCGGGATGGCCCAGCCGCGCGCGAGCGGGCCGGGCGGGACCACGATCAGATAGATCAGCGCCGGGACGAGCATGCCGCCGATCGCCGCCGCCACCGGCAGCGCCGCCGCCCGCCGCGTGGCCAGGCGTCCGACCGTGAACTCGCGCTTGATCTCCAGGCCGACGACCAGGAAGAAGACCGTCAGCAGGCCGTCGTTGATCCAGTCCCGCAGCGACAAGGTGAATGCGCCGTCGCCGGTGCGCAGGCCGACCGGCATGTTCCACGCCGCCTCGACGGCCGGACCGAGCGGAGAGTTGGCGAGACCCACGGCCAGGATCAGCATCAACAGCAGCAGCAGCCCCGTGGACGGCGCCCAGCGCGCGAAGTCCAGGGCGGCGGCCTGCACGCGATGCCCGAGCGATCCGAGCATGGCCTCGGCCAGGGTGCTCTCGTCCCAGGGGCCGTCGTAGCGCCGGTTGTTGATGAAGAAGGTCGGCGTGAACCGCGCTCCGCTCCGCCGTGCGCTCTCGATGTTCTCCTGCACCGTCAGCTGCGCCCGGCGCTGGGCATCCTCGTTGGCCGCGGTGCGGGGAGGCAGGCCGAGGTCCGCGACGACCGCCTCGAAGTCGTTCGGCGCGAAGGTCGGGCCGCGCTTCATCAGCGCGTCGTGAGCCTCCCAGAACTGTCCGGTCGTCGCGTGCGCGTACTCGGTCAGCTCGGCGGCGCGGAGCGCGTCCGGATCCCCGGTGGTCGGCCGGTGACGGAAGACGTAGCGCATCCGGTCGCCGAAGCGGTCCCGCAGGTCGGCCATGACCGCATGCGCCGCGTGGCAGTAGGGGCAGGTGTAGCTGCCGAACTCCACGAGCGTGATGTCCGCCCGCGCGTGGCCCAGCGCGTGATCGCGCCCCACGTCCAGCGGCGGGTCGAGCCGGTTGGTCTGCGCTTCGTTCATGAGGGTCGACCCGGAGCGGGCGCGCTCGTCCACCCGACCCGCGCCCGCCGCGCCGGCTCTCCGGTCATGCGCGCCGGTCGAGGCTGTAGCGTCCCGGGCCGAAGGCGACGAGCAACAGCATGCCGCCGAAGATCGACAGGTTCTTCAGCGACTGCAGCGTCTGCAGCGCGCCCGCCTGCGCGTCGGTGACGAACGGGACGTGGAACACCAGCGTGACCGGCACGATGAAGGCCGCGATCGCTGCCGCCGCCCAGCGCGCCTTCCAGCCGACCGCGATGGCGAGACCGCCGCCGAGCTCGACCAGGATGCTGAGCGCGAGCAGCACCGGCACCATCGGCAGCCCCCCGCGCGCCATGTACGCCGCCGTGGCGTCGAGGCTCGTGAGCTTGTGAATGCCCTCGAAGATGAAGACCGCCGCCAGGGCGATTCGCCCGATCAGCGCAACGACGTGCTGCAGGTTGGCGGTCACTGCGGTCCCCCGCCCGGCGGCCCGGGCTCGCTCACTTACGGCAGATCGAACAGCAACGCTTCGGCGCCCTCGCCCTGCTCGAGCGTGATCGCGGTGATCCCGGCCGCTTTCAGCGCGTCGCCGGCCTCGAGCGGCTGCCCGTTCGCGACCAGCCGGCCGCGCGCGACGTGCACGTAGACCTTGCGACCCGGCGCGACCGCGTGCGCCACCCGCTCGCCGCCGTCGAGCAGCGTCGCATACACGGCGGCGTCCTGATGGATGGTAACCGACCCGTCGCGGCCGTCCGGGGAGGCGACCAGGCGCAGCCTCCCGCGCTTCGACTCGGGCGCGAAGTGCTGCTCCTCGTAGCTCGGCGGGATGCCGGCCACGTTCGGCTCGATCCAGATCTGGAGGAAGTGCACGCGCTCCTGCGGCGAGGGGTTGAACTCGCTGTGCAGCACCCCGCGCCCCGCGCTCATGCGCTGGACGTCGCCGGGCCGGATGACCGACCCGTGCCCCATCGAGTCCTTGTGCTCGAGAGCCCCCTCGAGCACGTAGCTGATGATCTCCATGTCACGGTGGCCGTGGGTGCCGAACCCCATGCCCGGCTGCACCCGGTCCTCGTTGATGACCCGCAACGGCCCGAACCCCATGTGCCGCGGGTCGTGGTAGTCGGCGAACGAGAAACTGTGGTACGAGCGCAGCCAGCCGTGGTCGGCATGGCCGCGGTCGGACGCTTTCCTGAGCTCGAGCACGGCGGTCTCCTGGTCGGGCCTCGAAACAAGCGCAGATGAGGGCGCAGCCGCCCGGTCTCAAGCGCCACGCGGACCGGGCCGGACGGCGCTACGGGGAGTAGAACTGATACCGGTTCTTGCCCGCTTCCTTCACCCGGTACATCGCGGCGTCGGCGTGCTTGAGCAGCTGCTCGGGGCTGGTGCCGTCGCGCGGGAAGATGCTGATGCCGATCGACGCGCCGACGTCGAACCGCCGGCCGCCGGCCGCGACCGGCTCGGTCAGGGCGCCGAGGATCTTCCCCGCGACGACGCTCGAGTCCTCCGCCGAGCGCTGCCCCGTGAGCAGCACCACGAACTCGTCGCCGCCGAGGCGGGCGACGGTGTCCGACTCGCGCACGCAGTCCTTCAGGCGCTTCGCCACGGTCCGCAGGACGTAGTCGCCCATCAGGTGGCCGTACTGGTCGTTCACGGCCTTGAATCCGTCGAGATCGATCAGCATCACGGCGACCATCGAATCGTTGCGCCGCGCGAGGTTGATCGACTGCTGCAGGCGGTCCTCGAGGAGGCGCCGGTTGAGGAGGCCGGTGAGCGCGTCGTGGTCGGCGAGGTGCTGGATGCGCTGCTCGCGCTCCTTGCGCGCCGAGATGTCGATGAACACGAAGATCGCACCCTCGTCGACCCGCTGCGGATCGAGGGCGCGTCCGCGCACGTCGCACCAGAACTGGGTCCCGTCCTTGCGCTTCACCAGCAGCTCGCCCCCGTAATCGCGTCCCTGGGCCATGGTGAGGCGGGCGCTGCGCCCGACGTGCTCCCACTCGGTCGGATCCGCGTACCAGACGAGCGACGGCTGGCCGGCGAGCGCCGCGGGCTCGTACCCGAGCATCGCGGCGAACTTCACGTTGCACTTGTGCACCGTGCCGTTCCGCAGCAGCACGATCCCCTCGGACACCGAATCGAACAGCAGCTGCTGCTCGGCGAGCGCCGCCGAGAGTTCCGCTTCCTTGCGCTTGAGCTCGGTGATGTCGGTCGCCGTCCCGGTGACCCCGACGATCGCGCCGCCCGGGCTCCGCAGCGGCGTCGCGTTGAGGCTCAGCACCACTTCCCGGCCCTTCCGGTCGAGGTGGACGGTCTCGAAATGCGAGGCGGTGCCGTCCGCGAGCACGCGGGCGAACATCGCGTGGGTCCGCTCGCGCTCGGCTTCGGGCTGCGACTCGACGAGCCGCTCCCACAGCATGTCCTCCGGTTCGCACCCGAAGATCTGGCGCGCCGCGCGCGGCGAGAGGTAGGTCCAGCGGCCCTCGCGGTCCACCGCCCATACCAGGTCGTTCGCGGTCTCGACGAGGTGCCGGAAGTGGCTCTCGCTCTCGCGCAGGCGCTCCTCCACCTGCTTGCGGTCCGAGATGTCGATGATCGAGCCGACGAACCGGACCGCCCGGCCGCGCGCGTCGCGCACGGCGTGGCCCTTGGCGTGCACCCAGACGTACGCGCCGTCGGCGCGTCGCAAGCGGGCTTCCTGGTCGAACGGCGTGCCGGTGTTGACCGTCGCGTCGACCGCAGCCAGCACCCGCCCGCGGTCGTCGGGGTGCAGCCGGTCGGGGAGGTGGAAGATCCGGCCGAGGTCGACGTCCTGCGGCAGCCCGAGGATCTCCTTGAACCGGTCGGATACATGCCGGACGTTGTTCAGGACATCCCAGTCCCACAGGCCGCTCTGCGAAGCCTGGACAGCGAGCTCGAGCCGCTCCTCGCTTTCGCGCAGCGCCGCGCCGGTGCGCTTGCGCTCGGTGATATCGGCATACACGGCGACGACTCCGAGCTCCGGCCGCCGCGGGATGATCGCCTGCCACGAGGTGTCGCACCAGATGCGGCCGCCGTCCTTCCGCTTGAGCTCGAGCTCGGTCCGGTGCGGATGCCCGGCGCCCATGCGGGCCTCGCTCTCCGACAGCACCAGCGTCCAGCCGGCCTCGTCGGGGAACCACAGCCGGCTCGAGGCGCCGAGCAGCTCGGCGCGCGCCCAACCCACGATGCGCTCGAACTGGACGTTGCAGTCGACGACCTTGCGCTCGCGCAGGAAGACGATGCCCACGGTGGCGGCGTTGAACAGCCCGCGCTGCTCGGCGAGCAGCCGCTCGTTGACGAGCCCGTGCTCGATGCTCTGGACGACCGTGCGGTGGAGGTTCGCGTACACGCGGAGCACCGCGGCGAGAAAGATCAATCCGAGCAGCCCCATCGCCGGGTACAGGTCGCCGCCGAGAAGGAGGAACTCGACGATCTGCGCGCCGAGCATCGGGACCGCGAACCAGAGGAACGCCCGGCGGCTCGCCGACAGCACGCCCATGCCGCCGATCACCATGCCGCCGACCGCGAACGCGACGAAGAGCTGCAGCGTGTAGCTCGCCGGATTGATCAGCGCGGCGAGCGCGCCCCACGCGACCCCCATCGCCGCCGCGCCGGCGGCGAAGGCGCTCTCCCAGCGGCTGGCCTGCTCCGGAGGACGCTCCGCGGCCTGGTATCGGCGGACGAGCAGATAGCGCGCTGCCGTGATCGCGACGACGGCCAGGAACCAGCCGGCGAGCGGCCCGCGGTCGACGGCACCCCAGAGCACGGCGCCGCTGACGGCGGCCACGGCCACCGTCACGAGAAAGCCGGGCGTCGCCTGGCGATAGAGCGCCGCCACCCGCCGCACCCGGATCGCTTCGGGCAGCGGATAGGCGAAACCGGCGGGGTTGCCGTCGTCCATGGCGGAGCGGCGCAGTATAGGCACGCCTCGCGCCCGACGCGGCGGAACGATTCCCCCTTCGGCTCGCGGCGATCCGCGAGCGCGCCGCTCAGCGATCCGGACCGGCCGGTCCGGCCGCGATCTCGCGGTGCACCTCCGCCATGTCGACGCTGCGCGTCCTGGCGATCACCTCTTCCAGGACCGCCGGCGGAAGCGCGCCGGCGTCGGCGTAGAGGATGATCTTCTCGCGGAACACCATCAGCGTCGGAATCGAGCGGATGCCGAATGCCGCGGCGAGCTCCTGCTGGGCCTCGGTGTCGACCTTGCCGAACACGATGTCGGGGTGCTGCTCGGAGGCCGCTTCGTAGGTCGGCGCGAACGCCCGGCACGGCGCGCACCACGCGGCCCAGAAATCGACGATGACGAGCTCGTGATCCGCGACGACGCTCTCGAAGTTCTCCCTGGTCAGCGCGACGGTCGCCATGCGCGTTTCAGTATATCAGCCCGCGCGCCGCGCTCAGACCTCCGCCGCCGCGAGCCGCGCGCGGATCGCCTCGACGCGCGCCCGGTTCACGCCGAGATCGCTGCGACCGAGGCGCGACGCCGAGCGCACGTGGATGCTGCGCGCGCCGGCGTCGAGCTGGAACTCGACGTCGTCGACGAACCCGAGCACCCGGCTCGAGAACTCGGCGGACACGTAGCCGGGCCGCTCGGCGACGATCGCCGCGCGCCCGGAGCCGCGCACTGCATCGACCAGCGCCGCCCATGCGGCCTGCGCATCGGCCCGGAACCCGATCGGCGCGACGTAGTGCTCCGCATCGGCCGAGTCGACCTGGCTCGCCACGCAGTTCGGCGTCGGCGGGCACGGCGCGAGCCGGCCGTCGCGGATGCCGAGGTCGGCCGGCCGCGTCCCGGCGAACAAGCCGCTCCACCCGGCGGCGAGCACCGCCACCGCGAGCAGCACCGCACCCGCAACCAGAAACCGCACGATCCTCGACCGCATGCGTCCGCGCTCCGTCTGCCGGAGTGTTTGATAGTGTAAGGGTGTAAGGGAGTAGGCGAGCAAACGAGTCTGGACGCCGCATGACCGACCCCGAGCCCACGCCGCGCCGCTATCGCGGCCGTTTCGCGCCCTCGCCGACCGGACCGCTGCACTTCGGTTCGCTCGTCGCGGCCGTCGGCAGCTGGGCCGAGGCGCGCGCCAGGGCCGGCGAATGGCTGGTGCGGATGGAGGATCTGGATCCGCCGCGGGAAGTTCCGGGTGCGGCCGCCGCAATCCTGGGCGCGCTCGAATCGCTCGGCCTCGAATGGGATGGCCCGGTCGTGTATCAGAGCACGCGCGCCGCGGCGTATCGCGCGGCGCTCGGCCTGCTGCAGCGGAGAGGCGTGCTGTTCCCGTGCGCCTGCACCCGCAAGGAGATCGCCGACTCGGGCGTGGCGGCGCTCGACGGCAGCCTGGTCTATCCCGGCACCTGCCGCCATGGCCTTCCGCCCGGGCGCCCCGCGCGTGCGACCCGCGTCCGCGTGGACGTCGGGGCCACCGAGTTCGAGGACGACTTGCAGGGCCGCGTGCGCCAGGACCTCGCGCGCGACGTCGGCGACTTCGTCCTGGTGCGCGCCGACGGGTGGTTCGCGTACCAGCTCGCCGTGGTCGTCGACGACGACGCGCAAGCGGTGACGGACGTGGTCCGCGGTGCCGATCTGCTGGACTCGACGCCGCGGCAGCGCTTCCTGCAGCAGCTGCTCGGGTTCCCGACGCCCCGCTATCTCCACCTTCCGGTCGCGATCGATGCGCGGGGCGAGAAACTCTCCAAGCAGACGCTCGCCGCACCCGTCGACGGCTCGCGGCCGGCCGCGGCGCTCGCCGCCGCGCTCCGCTTCCTGGGGCAGTCGCCGCCCGCCGGGCTCGAACGCGCGTCCGGCCGCACGGTGCTGGAGTGGGCGTCCGCGCACTGGGATCGCGGGCGCATCCCCGCGCGCCGGGCGATCGCGGTGCCCGACTAGCGCGGCGCGCCTCCCTGCCGCTCGCGCAGGAACGCGTCGATCTCCGGCCAGAACGCCGGCCAGGCGCCGAGGTCGTTGTGATCGGCGCCGGGCAGCTCGACCCAGCGCTTGGGACCGCCCCAGGCGTCGAACAGCCGCCGCGAATGCGCCGTCGGGATGATGGAATCGCGGCTGCCCGCGATGGCGAGCAACGGCGCGCGGATCGACGGTGCGAGCGACTGCGCGTCGAAGGGATGCTTGAGCAGCAGCCCTACGGGGAGCCATGGGTAGTGGCGCCGCGCGACCTCGACCATGCTGTCGTACGGGGAGATCAGGACGACGCCGGCGACCGGCCGATGGGCCGCGACATGGGTCGCGACGCCGGCCCCGAGGCTGCGTCCGACGAGCACGATGCGCTCGGGGTCCACGTCCGGACGAATCGCCACGGCGTCGATGACCGCGAGCGCATCGGCGTACAGCGCGCGTTCCGATGGCTTGCCCTCGCTCGCCCCGTAGCCGCGGTAGTTGACGAGGGCGAGCGACCACTCCGCCGGCCAGGGCTCGGTCGCCTGCCACGACACCTCTTCCGCATTGCCCCCGTAGTAGATGACGAGCGGCGCACGCCCGACCGGCGCCGACGGACGCACGAACCAGCCGCGCAGACGCGCGTCGTCGGTCGTCGCGAACGCGAGCTCCTCGACCGGACGCCCGGCGCGCGCGACGGGCGGGGCGCCGGCGTACGGCTGAGGAAGGAAGAGCAGGCTGTCCTGCAGCAGGTACATCGCCGCGGGAACGCCGAGCACCACTGCGGCGCCGATGACGATCCAGCCGACCACGTCGAGCTCCACTGTCCGGGAGATCAGGCGCTCGCCTTCGCCGGCCCCGTCGCGGCGCGCGGCGGGACGAGCACCGTCGCGAGCGAGCCGACCACGAGCGCGAGCGCGGCGTAATCGGTCCAGCGGGGGGTCTCGCCGAGCACCAGCGCGCCGCTGAACACGCCCACGACCGGCACCATCAGCGAGGCGAGGCTCGAGACGCCCGCCGGCGCGTTCTGCGCGATCTTCATCCACGCCCAGTAGCAGAACCCGAACGCGACGATCATGTTGTAGAGAACCGCCGCGAGCGGCCCGGGCGCGAGGGCCAGCAGGTCGAAGCTGCCCTCTTCCACGACGAGCGCGAGCGCGAGGATCGGCACGACGCCGATCACCATCTGCCAGGCGGTGTAGCTGGTCGTCGGCATGCCGCTCGCCCATTTCCGGATCAGCACGGTCGCGATTGCCCAGGACAGCGCCGCGGCGATCATGAGGAGCGCGCCGAGCGGCGCGCGCTCCAGCGCCTGGAACTCGCTCCCGAGCAGCAGCGCGATGCCCCCCATGCCGAACGCGACCCCCAGGGCGCGGCGGCGGGTGAAGCGCTCGCCGAGCACCCAGGTCGAGAGCAGCACGCTCCACATCGGCATGGTGTAGCCGAGGATCGACGCCCGCCCGGAGGCCATCATCCCGACCCCGTACACCGAGAAGATGTTCCACGCGGTCAGGTTGAAGAGCGAGATCAGCCCGAGCCGGCCCCACTCGGCGCGCGGCACGCGCCACTCCACGCCGCCGGCGGCCGCCATCGCGAACAGGCAGGCCGCGCCCGCGAGGAGGCAGAGCGTCCGGAAGTGGATCGGCGCCATTCCGTCGAGCGCCAGCTTGATCATCGGCCAGTTGAAGCCCCAGGCGAGCGTCAGGGCGACGAGGAGCCCCAGGAGCTGCGGCGGGAGGGTGTCGCGGTTCCCGGAGCTCATACCTCAAGCCGTTGATTCGACGGGCTTTCTTGTGCGCTGCCGCAAGTGCTGCTGCAGCGCAATAGTATTCCTTGACAGGGACTGATTAACATGTACAATTTGTATTGTGCAGTGCAATATCACTGCCCCCGATTTCGAGCTTGAAGCGCGCAGTATCCGTTCACTGATTAGAGGAGAGATGGCAATGTACGTAACCCCCGAGCAAATCGCGGCCAACGGCAAGTTGGGCGTCGAGACCATGCTGTCGCTGGCGAACGCCAACTTCGCGGCCTACGAGAAGCTGGCAGCGCTGAACTTCAACGTGACCAAGAGCGCGTTCGAGGACAGCATGAACCACGCCAAGGCGCTGCTGAACGCCAAGGACGTGCAAGAGTACGTCAACATCAACGTCGCCGCCGCGCAGCCGAACCTCGAGAAGGCGATCGCCTACTCGCGCAGCATGTACGAGCTTGCGACCCAGCAGCAGGCCGAGTTCACCCGGTTCTTCGAAGGCCAGGCGGGCGAGATCAACAAGAACCTCGTGAGCGCGCTCGACAAATTCGCGAAGAACGCGCCGGCCGGTTCGGACGTCGCGGTCGCCGCCGTCAAGTCGGCGCTCGCCGCCGCCAACTCGGCGTATGACAGCCTCACCAAGGTCGCGAAGCAGGCCACCGAGATCGCCGAGGCCAACATCGCCGCCGCCACCGCCGCGGTCGGCAAAGAGAAGAAGAAGGCCGCCTAAGCAACAGCAACACCACTTCCCCTGCGAAACCCCCGGGCTCACCCCCGGGGGTTTTTCTTTGCCGGCAAGCCGGCAAAGAAAAATCCCAAGGGGCCCGCGTACGAACAAGGGGAGACTCCCCTTGTATATCCCCCGTGCTGGAACAAGGGGGCTTCCGCCCCCTTGTAAATCCCCCGCCCTTAGGAAAGCGGCGCGGGCTCGAAGGTCGCCCCGGTCCCGACGACGCCCTGCTTCAGCACCTCGATCGCCTCAGCGACCTCCGCGGGGTCGCCCCGCACGCCGAGCTCGATGTGCCGCCGCGAGCCGTCCTCGCCCATGTGGGGCAGGCTGAACACCTTGAGCTTCCGGAACCGGGACTCGACGTCCTGCATGAGCGGCGTGAGCGTGCTCTCCGCCGACCCGTACACGACGATCGATGCGTCCGCCTCCGCCTCGCGATGGTGAAGGTGGCGGTAGCGCTGGTCGAGCACCCACTCGACCATCGGCCACGCCATCGACGGGAACCCGGGCACGAAGTGATGATCGCGGACCGAGAAGCCCGGGATCTGGTTGACCCTGTTCGGGATGATCGCGGCCCCGCGCGGGAACTCTCCCATCCGCAGCCGCACCGGCGTCGTCTCGCCCCCGAAGCGCGCCCGAAGGAGCGCCTCGGCCTCCGGGTGCAGGACGAGGTCGACGCCGAGTGCGCGCGCCGCGCACTGCCGCGTGTGGTCGTCCGGCGTCCCGCCGATGCCGCCGAACGAGAACACCACGTCGCCGCCCGCGAACGTACGCGACAGCGTCGCGGCAATCCGATCCGGGTCATCACCGAGATACTCCGCCCAGCCGAGCTTGAGCCCGCGCGCGCCGAGGATCCCGATCAGCTTCGCGAAGTGCTTGTCCTCGCGCTTCCCGCGCAGGATCTCGTCGCCGACGATGAGCGCGCCGAACCCCATCACCGCGCCACCACGACCGGAGCGCGCCGCAGCTCCGCGAGGCGCTCGAGCAAGTAGTGGGTGAACGCCAGGCCGGCGATCACCGGAATGAAGAGTCCGATCACCGGGATGTGCGCGAGGAGCGACAGGACGATGCCGAGGAGGTATAGCGACATCCCGTGCCGCCGGAAGAGCTCGCGCATCTCCTCGGCGCTCGCATGATCGGCGAGCGCGTCGTACCGGAACACGCGCTGGTTGAAATACGCGAACAGCAGCACCGGCAGCACCGGCCAGAACAACGGCACGAACCAGAGCGGCAGCAGCAGCAGGCTGAAGACCAGGAACACCACCAGCGCGACGACCGCGTTCCAGATGCTGCCCGTGAAGGTTCCGCCGCGGCGGCGCTCGAGCGCCTGGTAATACGTTGCCGCGACGTGGTTCACCATCGTGGGCATCGCCACCACGGCGATGATGAGCGTCGCAGTGACCAGGACCAGCGGGACGAACATCACGAGCAGCGCGACCCACGAGAGCACCGCCGCGACGACATCGAACGGGAACCACCTCGACGCCCACGCGCCGACCGCCGAGTCGGTGAGATACCCCTGGAGCCAGACCACGGTCTGGGCACCGAACAGGATCGCGAGGACGGTCCAGACGATCAGGGCGAGCGCGATCGGCCAGATCATCAGGAACAGCATCTTCGGATGCGCGAGGCTCGCAAACGCGCGCGCGAGCGCCCGGGTGATCTCGGTCATCGGCCGAGAGTCTGCCACAGCTTCGCGAGTCGCTTCGCCGCCACCGGCACCGGGGTGCCCTGACCGGAGGTCGCCTGGCAGCCGGCGCAGCGCTACAGCCGCATCGGCCGCGAATGCGCGCGTTCGCGGTGCCGTCGTATTACGACGGACAGATCGGTCTCAATCCGTGAGGGCGAGCACGACGGTCTGGCGGAACCGTCCCGATACGAAGGGACCTGTCGGAAGAGTGAAGCTCTGCTCCGCGAAGGTCGGAGTTTGCGTTACCCGGTGCTGCGGCGACGAAACGTCCTGGTGGCCAGTCCAAGCAGACCTGCACCAACCAGGAACAGCGTCGTTGGTTCCGGGACAGCACTGGTGACCGTAATGTCCACGGCCCATCCCAGGTTGATGTTTCCAACGTCACCGCCCACGTCATCGAACACATACAGGCTCCACGTCCCGTTCGGATCGAGGCCGTTGAAGATCGAGAGCAACTGGGGATCGGCATACGGTCCTACCGGTGCGGGCGCCGGAAAGGTATCCCCCGTGCCGAAGTTCGACGGCTTGTACGACCCTGAGGCATTCAACGCGCCGTCGGCAAGGGTGCCAGCCGCTGCGTCGTCGAACGTGTAGGTGTTGTTGACCAGGTCAGCACTTCCACCCGCATCCGACATGATGAGCAACTTGGCGCCGGTGGGCCCGACGAGGAGGACGTCAATATCGTCGGGGAACGTGTGGTTCATATTATTGAGCGTTACATTGATGTCTACCACTACGTCGGTCACGCCGGAGACGTTGATCGTAGAGGGGTACGGGTTTGCCGGGCCGGACGTGCCAGCAGCAGGAATCAGGATCGGCGCGGGGTTCGAAAACGTCAGCGCGTCGCTTGTTGATGGCCAGAGACCTATGACGAACGCCACGACGGCCAGGAAAGAAAGACGCATAGAAGTGTTCATGTTGTCCCCCGGCGCTCGCGCGCCACCGAACCGTTCCCGCAATACAGGTGAGAGCCCTGGAAGAGCGCGTAAGCAGGTTGCGTGCCGAACTACAAGTCCCTGTTAAGGCGGCGAGAATTCCCCGCCTCGGAAGCGCTGCGGCCAGAATCGTAAGGCAAGCCGACACCGCATGGCGGCTGAAGCCGTTCTACGGGCCCACTCCGCCTCTCGGTCATCGGCTCAGGGTCTGCCACAGCTTCGCGAGCCGCTTTGCCGACACCGGCACCGGCGTCCTCAGCTCCTGCGCGAAGAGCTGCACGCGCAGCTCCTCCAGCAGCCAGCGGAACTGCTCGAGGCGCGGATCCACGCTGCCGGTTTTCCGCTGTCGCGCGTCCTCCCGCAGCCACTGCGTCTCGAGCGGCGCGAGCTCGGCCGCCGCGCGCCGGTCACGCACCGGATCGGCGCGAAGCTTGTCGAGGCGGGCACTGGCCGCCTTGAGGTAGATCGGGAAGCGCTGCAACCGCTCCCACGGCGTCGCCACGATGAAGTCCTTCGGCATGAGGCGACCCAGCTGCATCTCGATGTCGCGCACCACCTCGGGGAATGCCTTCGCTGCCTGGAGCTTCCTCGCGAGCGCCTGATGCTCGGCGAGGATCGTCCCCACCAGCCGCGCGAGCTCCTGGGCGATCAGCGTGACCCGGCTGCGCCCCTCGTCCGCCCGGCGCACGAACGCGTCGCGGGTCCGCGGCAGCGGCTCACCCAGGCACGTGCGATCGAAGGCCGCGGCGACCAGCTGATGCCGCAGGTCGTTGGCGTCGCCGAGGGCGGCGAACTGGAGCACCATCGCCTGGAGGCCCGGCAGGCTCTTCTCGATGGTCTTCGCCTGCTCCTTCAGCTGCAGCATGAAGAGCCGCCGCAGCCCCACCCGATGCGTCGCGCGCGCCTTGTCCGGCGAGTCGAGCACCTCGAGGTCGACGGCGTCGCCCCGATCCACCAACGCCGGATACCCGATCAGCGTCTGCGCGCCCCGCTTGATCTCCATCATCTCCTCGAGCTTGCCGAACGACCACTCGGTGAGCCCGGTCACCGCCACGGTCGCACCGGCGACATCGGCAAACTGCTCGCCTGCCTGATCCCCCAGCTCGGCGCGGAGCTGCGCCAGGTTGCGGCCCATGGCGAGCTGCCGGCCGTGCTCGTCCACGACGCGGAAGTTCATGGCGAGATGCACGGGCAGGGTCTCGGGGCGGAAGCCGTCGAGCGCGATCGCGAGGTTACGGCTCTCCCGGGTGTAGCGCGCGATCGCCTCGGCGAGCGGCGCGTCGCCCGGCGGCACCGCCGCGACGAACTCCGCCGCAAAATCGGGCAGCGGACCGAGCTGGTGCCGGACCTTCTGCGGCAGCGACTTCGCCAGCCGCTGCACCTTCTCCTTCAGCGGTCCCGGGACCAGCCACTCGCAGCGCGCGGCACTGACCTGGTTGAGCGCGATGAGGGGCACGGTCATGGTCACACCGTCCCGCGGTCCGCCGGGATCGTGCAGGTACTCCAGCGCGAGCATCCGTCCGGCCATCTCCAGCTGGTGGGGAAAGAGCTCGGTCGTGATCCCGGCGGCCTGGTGCCGCATCAGATCCTCGCGCTTGAGGAAGAGCAGCTTGGGGTTCGCGCGCTCGGCCGGCTGGCGCCAGGCGTCGAAGGCGGCCCCGTTGTAGATCCCCTCCGGAACGAGGCTGTCGTAGAACGCGTGGATCAGCTCGTCGTCCACGAGCACGTCCGGCCGGCGAGCCTTGTGCTCGAGCGCCTCGATCTCGCGCACGAGCCGCCGGTTGTGGAGGAAGAACGGCGCGCGCGTGTCCCAGTCCCCGTCGACGAGCGCCTGGCGGATGAAGAGCTCGCGCGATACGACCGGGTCGATCGGGCCGTAGGACACGCGGCGGTTCGCGTACACCGGCAGCCCGTACAGCGTCCCGCGCTCCAGCGCCACGACCTCGGCGCGCTTCTTCTCCCAGTGCGGCTCGCTCTGCGAGCGCTTGACCAGATGTGCGCCGACGCGTTCGAGCCATTCGGGCTCGATTCCGGCCGTGCAGCGCGCGAACAGGCGCGTCGTCTCGGTCAGCTCGGCGGCGACGATCCAGCGCGGCGCCTTCTTGACGAGCGCCGAGCCGGGATGGATCCAGAACTTGATCCCGCGCGCGCCCTGGTAGGGTGCAGCGGGCGACCCCTTCCCTTCCCCCCCGGTCCCCTCCTCGGTCTTCAGGCCCACGTTCCCGAGCAGGCCGCTCAGGAGCGCACGGTGGACGCGCGCGTACTGGCCACTGTCCTGCCTCGGCTCGCCGACCTTCCAGCCGAGCTCGCCCACGAGCTCTTTCAGCTGCGAATGGATGTCCCGCCATTCGCGCATCCGGTTGAACGACAGGAAGTGCTCGCGGCACGCCCGGTGCAGCCTCCGGTTCGACTCGTGATGCAGGCCCTCGTCGAAGAACTTCCAGAGCTTCAGATAGGAGAGGAAGTCCGACTTCTCGTCGGCGAACTGCTTCTGCGCCTCGTCGGCGGCCTGCGCGCGGTCCATCGGCCGCTCGCGCGGATCCTGCACCGCGAGCGCGGCGGCGATCACCAGCATTTCCGGGAGGCTGTCCTCCTCCTTCGCGGCCAGCACCATGCGGCCGATGCGCGGGTCGACGGGGAGCCTGGCGAGGCGACGACCGGTTTCGGTCAGCTCGTGCAGCTCGTCGACGGCGCCGAGCTCCTGGAGCGCCGCGTAGCCGTCGGCGATCGCCCGCGAGGCGGGCGGATCGATGAACGGGAAGGCCTCCACCGCCGCCAGCCCGAGGGACTTCATGCGCAGGATCACGGCGGCGAGCGACGACCGCAGGATCTCCGGCTCGGTGAATGCCGGCCGCTTCGCGAAGTCCTCCTCGTCGTAGAGCCGGATGCACACGCCCGCGGCGACGCGCCCGCAGCGGCCGGCGCGCTGCGTCGCCGCGGCCTGCGAGATGCGCTCGACCTGCAGCTGCTCGACCTTGTTGCGATAGTTGTAGCGCTTGATGCGCGCGAGTCCGGGATCGACGACGTAGCGGATCCCGGGCACGGTGAGCGAGGTCTCCGCGACGTTCGTCGCGAGCACGATCCGACGGCCCCGGTGCGGCTTGAAGACCCGCTCCTGCTCCGGCGCGGACAACCGCGCGTAGAGCGGCAGGATCTCGGTGTGCGGCGGATGGTGCTTGCGGAGGGCTTCCGCGGCCTCGCGGATCTCGCGCTCGCCGGGCAGGAACACGAGGACATCGCCGGGCCCCGCGCGGGCACATTCGTCGACGGCGTCGACGATCGCCTCGTCGAGGTCGATGTCACCGCCCTTGTCCGCCGCCGGCGGCCGGAAGCGCACCTCGACGGGGTACAGGCGCCCGGAGACCTCGATGACGGGCGCATCGCCGAAGTGCTTCGCGAACCGCTCGGCGTCGAGCGTCGCCGAGGTCACGATGAGCTTGAGGTCCGGCCGTCGCGGCGCGAGCTCGCGCACGTAGCCGAGGAGGAAATCGATGTTGAGGCTGCGCTCGTGCGCCTCGTCGATGATGAGCGTGTCGTACTGGCGGAGCTCCGGATCGCCCTGCGTCTCCGCGAGCAGGATGCCGTCGGTCATCAGCTTGACGTAGGTCGCGGGGCCCGTCCGGTCGGTGAAGCGGATCTTGAACCCGACCGTCTGGCCCAGCTCGGTCTTGAGCTCGTACGCGATCCGGGCGGCGGTGGCCCGGGCGGCGATGCGGCGGGGCTGGGTGTGGCCGATCAGGCCCGCAACGCCGCGCCCGAGCTCCAGGCAGATCTTCGGGAGCTGCGTCGTCTTCCCGGAGCCCGTCTCCCCGCAGACGATGACGATCTGATTCGACTCGATGGCGCGCGCGATCTCGGCGCGCTTCGCCGCGATCGGCAGGGCGGGATCGAACTCGGGCTTGGGGAGCCGGGCGCGGCGCGCGGCGCGGAGTGGCGCGGAAATCAAGTCGACCGCACCTCGATCTCTTCCGCCAGTTCGTGCAGGCGACGCGCGACCTCCGCCGGATCCATGCCGGTAGTGAGGGACGCGATGTGAACGCGGTCAGCGACGCTCACCGTCAGCAGGAGCTCGCCGAGCTTCTCGGTCGTCGTCACGCCTATGCCTCGCAGCTTGTCCATCACCTTCCTCCGGATCGTCGGCGCCGGGCAAGCGGGACACGGTCACGGTTCCACGCCCAAGGCGCCACTGTCAGCCATCCGACGCACCCATCGACTCCCGCCGAGTCCGACGCGATCGCGTCCGGACGGGTGAAGAAGTCCCGGGCACTGGCGGGAGGCAGTGCAATCAAGGGTACAACGTCACGGCAACACCCCCGGCACGTTGCCACACTCATCCCGTTCGATTGGGAGTGGTGTCATGAGCAAGCCGAAGACGAAAGCGAACCGGAGCCCCAGGGCGAAAGCCACGATCGCGATGTTCAAGGAGCTCAAGCGGGCGCAGATCGAGGACGTGCGGGTGCTGATGAAGGCGGTTCCGAGGATGATCGCAGCGCAGGCGCACGAGACGACCGCGCGCGAACGGCAGCGGCTGGACGAAAAAATCCGGTACTGCAAGGACCGGATCCGGTTCTGCTACCTGTTGTATACGGATGCCGTTCCGTTGCTGGGTCCGAAACCGCGGTGGCTCACCACGGAGTGAAGCGGTGACCCGACGACGCGTCGGCGGCAGCCGCCGCGGCAAGTCGAGAAACTTTTTCACCGGACGTCGGGGGACATCCCGAGCATCCGCTCGACGTAGCGCGCGATCAGGTCGACCTCCAGGTTCGCGCGCGCGCCCGGCTTGAGCGCTTTCAGCGTCGTCACCGCGAGCGTGTGCGGGATGAGGTTCACCTCGAACTCCGCACCGTCGACCCGGTTCACCGTCAAGCTCACCCCCTGAACGGCGATTGAGCCCTTCCGGGCAATGTATCGCGCAAGCTCTTGCGGTGCCCTCATCACCAGTCGATAGTCTTCTCCGACCGGCTCGAGCGCGATCACCTCGCCGACCCCGTCGACGTGCCCGGTGAGGAGATGCCCCCCGAGTCGATCGGCCAGCCGCAGCGCCTTCTCGAGGTTGACCTCCCCCGGCGCGGCCAGCCCGACCGTGCAACCGATCGTCTCCCGCGAGACGTCGACCTCGAACCGCGCGCCCGAGCGTCCGACGACCGTCAGGCAGCAGCCGTTGACCGCGATCGAATCGCCCACCGCGACGTCGCTCAGGTCGAGCGCTCCGGCGTCGATGACCAGCCGCAAACCTTGCTCCCGCGGCTGGACGCGCTCGATGCGACCGACGGCGGCGACGATTCCGGTGAACATGGACGGAAGATTACACGCCCACGAAAAAGGGGCCGCGAACGCGGCCCCTTCGCGACCGGCGACCCGGTCAGGCGGTGGCGCGCGGCTTGCGCTCCATCCATGCCACCCAGGCCTCGAGCAGCACGATCACAACGCCGGTGAGCGCGGTGCTCGTCGCGGCCGCCTTGTCGCCGGTGAACCCCAGCACCATCGGCGAGATCGCCGCCCAGAGGCCGATCAGCAGGCTCACCCGCTCGGGCCAGGGGTCGGGCCGGTACGCGTCGACGAGCGTGAGCACGACCACTGCGACGCCGAGCAGCACCCCGTTCCAGGTCGCCGCCTCGTTGCCCGAGAAGCCCACGACCCACGGCGCCGCGATGAGCCACAGACCCAGGATCAGGCTCGCCCAGTCTTGCCAGTGCATGCGTGACATGAACCCTCCTTTGCGATCGAATGGGGCGTCAGAGGGCGATGGCGAGATCCCGCGACCGCCTCGACGCTCCGGCACGAAGCGCCAGGACCCGGCCGGCGTCGCGGGGGCGGCGAAGGCCGCCCGCGCGGCGACTGCTCGAGAGAACATCCCGGCACCCGCGCCGCGAGTTTACCGCCAAGGCGGGCCACCTCGGGGGCGATGGGCCGCTCGGAACCACCGGCGGTCACGGGAGTTCCACGCTGCCGCTCGGCGTTCGTGACCTTTGTCCCCTGCGCCGCGAACTCGGGTACGGTGTTTGCACTCTAAGTCCGCATGAACACTCGTGATTTTACAGGCACTTTGCCTCATCCCGAGGGCCTCGAGGCGGCCCCGCGGCGGGTCGAGATCGTCGGCGCTGCGAGCGGGCTCGGCGCGGGCCAACCCGGCTCCGCCGACGGTCCCGCGCGCCTGCGCCTCGCCGGTCTCGACGCGCACCTCGCGGCGCGCGGCCTGCCGACCGCCTGGGGCGAGACCCTCTTTCCCGATCAGGCGCCCGGCGAACCGGCCGCTCAGGTCGTCGGCCGCCTCTGCGACAGCCTCGCCCGCTCCGTCGGCCGCGTCGTCCGATCGGGGGCGGTCCCGCTGGTCCTGGGCGGCGACCACAGCTGCGCCATGGGCACCTGGCGCGGGGTCGCAAACGGGCTCGGCGCGCCGCTCGGGCTGCTGTGGATCGACGCGCACCTCGACGCGCACACGCCGCAGACGAGCCACACCGGCCGGTTGCACGGGATGCCGCTCGCGGCGCTGCTCGGGCAGGGCAACGACTCGGACGCCGTGCTCGCGCCGGAGCACGTGTGCGTCATCGGTGTCCGCAGCTTCGAGCCCGAAGAGGCGGCGCTGCTCGCCGCGCTGGGCGTTCGGATCTACTCCGCGCACGAGATCGAGCGCCGCGGCCTCGACGCCGTGTTGCGGGAGGCGCTCGCGCGGGTGCAGGACGGCACCGCGGCGCACGGCATCACCCTCGACCTCGATGCGATCGACCCGGAGGACGCGCCCGGCGTGACGACCCCGGTCGCCGGCGGCCTGCGCGCGGCCGAGCTGATCGCCGCGCTCGCCGATCTCGCGCGGACGGCAGCGCCGGTCGCGATCGAGATCGTCGAGTACGAGCCGCATCGCGACGTCGGCGGCGCGACCGCCCGGCTGATCGAGGAGCTCGCCGCCGCGATGCTCGGCGGCGCGGCGGCGCGGTCGATGATCGAGCTCGAGAACCGCTACAGCGCGACCAACTACGCGCCGCTGCCGGTGGTCCTCGTGCGCGGCGAAGGCACGCACCTCTGGGACCAGTCCGGGCGCCGCTACCTCGACATGATGTCGGCCTACTCGGCGGTGAGCGTCGGCCATGCGCACCCGCGCATCCTCCGCGCCCTGACCGAGCAGGCCCGCAAGCTCGCCGTCACCTCGCGCGCGTACTACAGCGACCGGCTCCCGCTGTTCCTCGAGCGGCTGTGCCGGCTCACCGGCATGGATCGCGCCCTGCCGGTCAACACCGGGCTCGAAGCGGTCGAGACCGCGCTCAAGACCGCCCGCAAGTGGGCGCACAAGGTGAAGGGCGTCCCGGACGGCCGCGCGGAGATCATCGCGTGCGAAGGCAACTTCCACGGCCGGTCGATCGCGATCGTCGGCATGTCCTCCGAGCCCCAGTACCGCGACGGCTTCGGGCCGTTCCCGCCGGGGTTCAAGCTGGTGCCCTTCGGCGACGCGCGCGCGCTCGCGCAGGCGATCACGCCCCACACCGCCGCATTCCTGGTGGAGCCGATCCAGGGCGAGCGGGGGATCGTGGTGCCGCCGCCCGGCTATCTCGCCGAGTGCGCACGGATCTGCCGCGAGCGCAACGTCCTCTTCATCGCGGACGAGGTGCAGACCGGCCTCGGGCGCACCGGACGGCTGCTCGCGTGCGAGCACGACGGCGTTCAGCCCGACGGGCTCGTGCTCGGCAAGGCGCTCGGCGGCGGGGTCCTGCCGGTGTCCGCGTTCCTCGGGCGCGACGACGTCATGAGCGTCTTCCAGCCCGGCGACCACGGCAGCACCTTCGGCGGCAACCCGCTGGCGGCGGCGGTGGGGCTCGAGGCGCTCAACGTCATCGTCGAGGAGCGGCTCGCCGAGCGCGCCGCGACGCTCGGCGCGCACCTCCTCGCGGGCCTCGCCGCCATAAAGAGCCCGCTCGTCCGCGACGTCCGCGGTCGCGGCCTGCTGATCGGGCTGGAGATCGACCCGCAGTTCGCCACCGCGCGCCAGGTCGTCGACCGCCTGCTCGCCCGCGGGATCCTCTCGAAGGACACCCACGGCACGGTCGTGCGCTTCGCGCCGCCGCTCGTCATCGCGCGCGAGGAGATCGACTACGCGGTCGCCGAAACGCGGCGCGTGCTCGACG
>Ga0299906_10000260_pt1 | contig 51787 bp, 33 predicted proteins | sample RVTome_14_FD_200259 | JGI IMG/M metagenome (GOLD analysis project Ga0299906, IMG submission 200259) | Soil microbial communities from uranium-contaminated site in the Upper Colorado River Basin, Wyoming, United States - RVT145D125 (version 2) ... | reverse complement strand
TCACCGCGGCACCCTTTGCCCACTTCGCGCTCAATGCCGCAGGCGGGACGGGCGACGGTCACTCCCTCGATGCCGCCGACGGCGACCCTGTCGATGCCCTCTTCGTTGATAACGACGGCAACGTCGGCATCGGCACGACCACGCCGGGCGAGACGCTCGACGTGGCGGGAAGCATCCATGCCAGCGGGACGATCGCCAGCGGCAGCTCGATCACCATCGACGGCACCGCCGGGAGCGAGAAGATCACCTCCACCGACGCCCTGGAACTCCACAGCAGCACGGGAAGAGTGCTTCGCCTCACCCCGGAGGCGGAATCCGCCGTCTTTACGGGGTTGTTCGCGCCGAACATTCTCGGCGGGTTTCAGGGCAATTCCATTACCGCCGGCGTGGTGGGCGCCACGGTTGCCGGCGGGGGCACCAATGGCTTTGAAAATCGCGTGACCGACGACTGGGGGACCGTGGGCGGGGGACTCGACAACGTGGCAGGCAACAGCGCCGGCACGACCGGTGACGCGATCTTCGCTACCGTCGGCGGCGGCTTTGGCAACACGGCCAGCGATAGCTTCTCCACCGTCGGCGGCGGCGACAGCAACACGGCCAGCGGCTCACGTTCCACCGTCGGCGGCGGCTTTGGCAACACGGCCAGCGATAGCTTCTCCACCGTCGGCGGCGGCGAGTCCAACACGGCCAGCGGCGGACTATCCACCGTCGGCGGCGGCTTTGCCAACACGGCCAGCGGCTTACGTTCCACCGTCGGCGGCGGCGCCGTCAACACGGCCAGCGGCTTACGTTCCACCGTCGGCGGCGGCAGCTCGAACACGGCCAGCGGCGACGAATCCACCGTCCCCGGAGGATTGTCCAATGTGGCCGGCGGGAATTTCAGCTTCGCCGCCGGGCGGCGGGCCAAGGCCAACCAAAACGGGACATTCGTCTGGGCCGATTCGACGAACGCCGACTTCGCCTCCACCGCCAACAACCAGTTCCTCATCCGCGCCGGCGGCGGCGTGGGCATCGGCACGACGAGCCCGAGCGAAATGCTGCACGTCGCCGGGAACATCTGCGCCACCGGCACCATCGGGGCGTGCAGCGATGGGCGCTTCAAGGAGCACGTCGAGCCGGTTCGCGGGGCGCTGGCCAAGGTCGCACAGCTTCGCGGCGTGGCCTTCGACTGGAAGCGCGACGCGTTTCCCGAACACCGATTCAGCGAGGAACGGCAGGTCGGGTTCATCGCCCAGGAGATCGAACCGGTGATTCCCGAGGCCGTGTCCAGGGGGAGCGACGGGTACTACTCGGTGGATTACGGGCGGCTGACGCCGGTGCTGGTGGAGGCGATCAAGGAGCTGCGGGCGCAGAAGGACGCGGAGATCGAGTCCCTGCGCGCTGAGAAGGACGGCGAGATTCAGGAACTCACCGCCCGTCTCGAGCGGATGGAGAGGATGATGGCGGAACTGTCCGCGAAGAAGAGGTAGGGCGCGTCCCTCGCCGCACCGTTCTCACGCATCGGAACCGCGGGGGCGGATGGCAGTGTTCCAAAAAGGTAAACGTGTGCCACTGCTCTGTGAGCACTGCGGTCGCGCCGTGTTCCGCCGGTCGGGTCTGGTGAAACGCCCGTTTCCTTCCGCGAGGTTGGTCGCGATCGACGGCGCAGCGCGGTTCAGTTGGTCTCCCATCCTCTACCCGCTCCCATGCATTGGGCCGTCGGGGAACCGCCGGACGAATGGGCGTCCCGCACGGACGCGACGGGTTTCCAGCAGGATCCCTTGACTCCCGCTTGACCGGGGCGTACCATTTATGGTACACTCGGCAGAATGGTGCCGAAGCGGATCACGGTGCGCTTCTACCGCCTGAGCAGCGGGAAGGAGCCGGTCCGAGAGTGGCTGTTGTCGCTTTCGCGCGAGGACCGACTGGTGATCGGCACCGACATCAAGACCGTGGAATTCGGCTGGCCGGTGGGCCTGCCGGTTTGCCGCAGCTTGGGCGATGGGCTTTGGGAGGTCCGAAGCTCGCTGCGCAACCGCATCGCGCGTGTGCTGTTCTGCGTGGCCGACGACACGATGTGGCTGCTGCACGGGTTCATCAAGAAACAACAGAAGACACCTCCGCAGGATCTGGCGCTGGCCCGTCGGCGCATGCGAGAGGTACTCGATGCGCTGCGACGCAAAGGAGAATAACGATGCGTGCGAAAACAAGAACCAAGGCGTCGCCGTTGGGCTCGCCGTTCGATGCGTTCCTTCGTGAGCAGGACCTTTACGAAGAGGCGACGCTCGCCGCGACCAAGCGCGTGCTGGCCGAACAGATTCGCCAGGCGATGGACCAGCAGCAACTGAGCAAGTCCGAGATGGCCCGGCGGATGCAGACGTCACGCGCAGCGCTCGAACGACTGATCGACCCGGCGAACGAGAACGTGACGCTTCAGACGCTGGACAAGGCGGCCAAAGCCATCGGCCGCCGCCTGGCTGTCGCGCTCGTGTAATCAGTCGCTCTTCGCCGGTAGCGCATACCAACCCGCCGAAAGGTCCATCGTGCCGGTTTCGGTCAGGCGAGGACGTCACCGACGACTTCGCCGGCGACGTCGGTCAGACGGAAGTCGCGGCCCTGGAAACGGTAGGTGAGTTTCAGGTGATCCACGCCGAACAGGTGGAGCAGGGTGGCGTGGAAATCGTTGACGTGGACGACGTTTTCGACGGCGTTGTAGCCGAGGTCGTCGGTGGCGCCGTGGGTGACGCCGCCCTTGACGCCGCCGCCGGCCATCCACATCGAGTACCCGCGAATGTGATGATCGCGTCCGCTGCCCTGGGCCATGGGCGTCCGACCGAATTCTCCCGCCCAGACAATCAACGTGTCGTCGAGCATGCCGCGCTGTTTCAAGTCGCGCACCAAAGCGGCGGTGGGCTGGTCGACCTCGACGGCGGTACCCTTGACGTTCTCCTTGACCGCGCCGTGGTGATCCCATGCGCGATGGTAGAGCTGGATGAACCGCACGCCGCGCTCGGCGAGTCGGCGGGCGAGCAGGCAGTTGGCGGCGAAGGAGCCGTCGGCGCCTTGCGTGCCGTACATCTCGAGCATCTCGGGCGGCTCGTCGGAGATGTCCATCAGCCCGGGCACGCTGGCCTGCATGCGGAACGCCATCTCGTACTGGCTGATGCGGGTGGCGATCTCGGGATCCTCGACCGCGTCGTTGCTGATGCGGTTGAGACGCTGCACCGCGTCGACGATGTCGCGCTGCCGGGCGGCATCGACGCCGCCGGGACGGCCGACGTAGAGCACGGGGTCGCCGGTCGAGCGGAACTCGACGCCCTGGAACATGCTGGGAAGAAAGCCGCTGTGCCACTGCCTCGCGGCGATGGGCTGCGCCTGCCCCATTTTGCCCACCGACGTCAGCACGATGAAGCCGGGGAGGTTGTCGCTGTCGTTGCCCAGCCCGTAGAGCAGCCAGGACCCCATGCTCGGCCGGCCGGAGATCGTGGTGCCCGTGTTCATGAAGGTATGCGCGGGGTCGTGGTTGATCGCCTCGGTGTGCAGCGAGCGGATGATGCACATCTCGTCGGCGATCTCGTTGCCGAGGTGCGGGAAGACGGTCGAGATTTCCTGCCGCGATTTGCCGTACCGGGCGAAGGCGTGCTGCGGACCGAGGCAGGTCAGCTTCTTGCCCTGGAGCTGGGCGATGGGCTGGCCCTTGGTGAACGACTCGGGCATCGGCTTGCCGTCCATCTCGGCGAGCTTGGGTTTGTAGTCGAAGGTCTCGAGGTGCGACGGACCGCCGGCCATGCAGAGGAAGATGATCCGCTTGGCCCGGGGCACCCCGTGTAGCGGCCGGACCACGCCGGGCCACTTTTCGACCGCGACCGAATCGTTGCCGGCAGCGCCGTGCAACAAGCGTGGATTCAGCATCGACGCCAGAGCAAGCGAACCGATGCCGGTCGAGGCGCGACCGAGCACGGTGCGTCGTGTGAGCTGCGGTATATGGTTGACGGGGCCTTCGGTCTTCATGGTGTTCAGGTGTTTTGCGGTGTCGATCACTTCGCGGCTTGGGCGTTATCGGCCGGCTGCGGCTCGAAGCTGGCGCGGATCTTGCCGTCGTTGGCGTTCCAAACGCGGAGGACGCCGCCTTGCCCGCCCGCGACAACGGTTTGACCGTCCATGCTGACCGCACAGGCGTGGAGGAAGTCGGAAGCGGCCGTGAACTTGCGGTCGTTGATGCGCACGGTCTTGTCGCCGGAGCAGGCGAGCAAATCGTCGCCGAGCCCGACGTAGGTGAGCGAGGTGACTTCCTTGCCGAAGCCCGAGACGGTCTTGATCTGATCGCCGGTCTCGAAGTTCCAGATCTTGATCACCGCGTCGGCGCCGGCGCTGGCCAGCACCTTACCGTCGGCCCGCCAGCTCACGTCCAGCACGTGATGGGTGTGACCCTCGAAGGAACGCACCAGCTTGCCGGTGGCGACTTCAACGACCTTGACGAACCGGTCGGCGGCCGAGGTCGCGACGTGCTCGCCGTCGGGCGAGAACTCCAGGCCGAAGATGGTGTCGCTGTGGGCGTCGGGAACCGCCCGCACGAGCTTGCCGTCGCCGACGTTCCAGAACTTGAGTTCGCTGGAGCGCGAGGGCTGGCCGCTGCCCGTGGCGAGCAGCTTGCCGTCGGGGCTGAAGCCCACGGCACTGACCCGGTGGACCAGTTGCTTTGCGTCGTCGGTGGCGCCGATGGTGCGCTCGAAGATCCAGCGTGGTTGCGGGTCCCAACGCATGACGCGCTTGTCGTTCGCGGCCGAGATCATGCTCCCGTCCGGCGCGAAGGCCAAGGCGCCGATCGGCTGGCCGTGTCCTTCGAACACGTCGATCGGTTCGGCTCCGGTGGCCGAATAGGTGTATACACGACCGTCTTCGCCGGCGGCGGCCAGATGCAGCGAATCGGACGAGAAGGCGACGGTGCGCAGCGGTTTGGCGGACTCGTCGGCGACCTTCTTGTGAGCGGCGAGGGTCGCTTCGTCCTGCTTGAGCTTCGAAGCGGTCACCCCGGCGGATGATTTGGCCTCGAACAAGTCCGTTGCCGCCTTACCCGCCTCGGCGATTGCTTCGTCGGCCAGGTCGGCGGCGCGGGTTTTTGTCTTCTCGTCGTTCTTGACTTTGTCGGCGGTCTGGTTGGCGGCTTTTTTCGTTTCCTCGGCCCTTTGGGCCGCGGCTTTGGCGCGAGCGTCGGCGTCGGCGTCGGCTTTGTCGGCGGCGGCCTTGCCGTCGGTGGCGGCTTGGTGTTTGGCGGCGGCGTCGGCCAGGGCCTTGTCGGCCGCGGCTTGGGCGGCTACGGCGGCTTGGTGTTGGGCGGCGGCGTCGGCGGCGGCTTTGTCGGCGTCGGCCTTGGCCTGGGCGAGCTTCTCGTCCTGCGGGTCGATCGTTGCGGCCAGATCGGCCTCGGCGGCCTTTTCGGCCGTCTGCTTGGCGAGGGCGGCGGTCTTGGCGGCCGCTTCATCGGCTGGCGGTTTGGCTTGCTTGGCCTGGTCGAGCGCGGCGACCACTTCGCCGGCGAGCTTGTCGGCGGCGGCCTTGGCCTCTTTCGCTTGCTTGTCCGCCGTCTGGGCTGCGACCAGTTCGGCCTGCGCCGCTTGGTCGGCGCCGGCGGCCTGGTCGGCGGCTTCGCGACTCTGCGCGAGCGTTTGCTCGGCGGCGGTTCTGGCTTCGGCGGTGGTGCGGACGGTATCGGCCTGTTTGGCGACCGCCTTCTCCGCCGTGCCGATCGCGGCGTCATAGACCGTCTGTTCCTTCTTTCGCAGGTCGACCACCCGCTGCTGTCCGGTCACACGGGCGTGAACGCGAAAGTCGCCCTGACGCGCGACGACCAGCTTACCGTCATCGCCGTTCCAGAGCTTGAGCACCTTGTCGGCTCCGACCGAGGCGAATCGTTGGCCGTCGTTGCGCACCGCGACCGACGCGACCGGACCACCGTGGTCGATCTGAACCACCTGCTTGCCGTCAGCGAGGTTCCATCGGCGCACCGTACCGTCTTCGCTGCCGGAGACGAGCAGGTTCTCGACCGTGGATGAAGTCGCCAGTGCGGTCACCGGCTTGTCGTGCCCTTTGAGTTCCTTGGGATCACCCGGCATGGTCTTGGCGTCGGCGGGCAGCGGCCAGACGCGGATGACGTTGTCGGCGCCGGCGGCGGCGATCTGCGTCGATTTGTTGGCAAGCACCAGCGCGTTGACCGGCGCGGGCGTGGTGATGTTGCCGGCCGCGGCGCCGTCGTCGACGTTCCACAGACGAATCGACATGTCCAACGAGCCGGAGACCAACCGGCCGCCGTCCGCGGTGAAGCTCAAACCGGTTACCGCGCCGGTGTGGCCGGTGAGCGTGCGGGCGATCTTGCCCGTGGCCAGGTCGAAGACGGCGATCTTACCCTTGTCGTCGCCGACCGCGGCCCACTTGCCCTGCGGCCCGACCGCCATCGCACGCGGCGCATCGGTCGCGTCGGCGAGTGTGCCCTTGCGTACATGGTGGGGGCGGCGCCACAGCTTGACGGTGCGGTAGCCTCCGGTGGCCACCAGGTCGCCGTCGGGACTGAAGGCGACGGACTGAACGATGTCGCGATCGGCGGCGCCGCGGCTGCCCGCGGGCTGACCTTCGAGCAGCTTCGGATCGATCAGGCGACTGACCGCCTGGCCGGTCGCGACATGGTAGACGAACACCTGGTCCGCTCGGCCCAGCGCGGCGAACTGTCCGTCACCGGTGAGCGATACGGCGTAGATCGGGTGGAGCCCCTCGTCCAGGGGGTGCCAGTCAGTCGGGCCGGCCAGGATCGCACCCTCGCCGGTCGCGCCCTGGTCGATCCAGGCCTGGATGATGCCGATCTCCTCGGGTGTGAGCTGGTTGGCTTTCACCCGATTCTTCACCGGCGGCATCACGGGTTTCTTCTGATGCGATACCAACTGCACGAGCAAGCTCTCGGCACTCTTCTTGGCCACCACCGCGGGCCCGCTCTCGCCGCCTTCGAGGATCAACTTGGGGGACTCGAGTACGAGATCGCCCTTGGCCTTGGCTTCGTTGTGACAGGCCAGACAATTGCGCTCGAAGATCGGCAGTACATCCTCGAGAAAGCTGACCGGTTCGGTCGGCGTGACCGCGACGACGGCTTTGGTCTCCTCTTCCTTCTTCGGCGCGGCCAGCGTCAGCGCCACCGGTTCGGTCAGGGACAGGTCCTGATTGTTGAACTTGAGTTTCGCATGCAGGGTCAGGGTGACGCTGCCGGGCTTGGCGTCGCCGGTGGTCTCCAGCGCGAGCTTCGCTTCGGTTTTGTCCTTGGGCAAGGTGACCGCGGCGACCTTCACGCCGGTGAGTCCCTTGGGCAGTTCGACGCTCAACTCGACCGGATCGGCGAACCCGTAGAGTCGCTTGACGCTCACCGGGATCTCCGCCTTGTCTCCCGGTGTGAGCGGGCCGATCGAGCCGCCGGTGGCCAGGGTGATCGGCGCGGCGGCGAGCTTCAGCGCGATCGGCGTCGAGTAGAAGGTGACCTTGACGTCCTTGGGATTGGCCTTGTCGGCCAGTGCTTTGGCCTGCTTCTGCGCTTCGGCCTTGGCCTGTTCGGCGGCATTGGCTTGCGCTTCGGCCTGCGTGGCGGCCTCTTTGGTCTTGTCGTCGGCGTCCTTCTTGTCGGCGGCTTCGCGGGCGGTCTTGGCCTTGGCGGCGAGTTCGGCGGCGAGCTTCTCGATGCGCTTGACTTCCGCGGCAGCGGCGTCGGCAGCCTGGGGGTTGTAGCGATACTTGAACGGCGCTTCGGTGCGGAGCAGGAACTGGCTCGTTCCGGGTTTGAACTTGTTCTTGTCGGTGTTGACGAAGCTCAGGCTCAACGTACCCTCGCCCGCCGCGCCGGCGATCGCCAGTTCGGGCGGCGCGGCCATCCCCGGCACACCGACGACTTGCAGCTTGAGATCGCCCTTGAAGTCGCCGCGGCGGGTCACCTTGACGGGGATGTCGACCTTGCCGGCCAGGGACGTTTCCCAGATCTTGGCGCTGTCGACCGTAATACTGACCGTCGCCAGTTCATGGGTGCTGACCGCGAAGGGTACGTCGGGCGTGGTGCGCGCCAGGATCGGCTCGAGGTTGTAATCGGTCACTTCCCAGGTCACTGCCGCCCCGCGGGCCTGGCGGGTCACGTCCGCATCGCCGATGCGCGCCTTGCCGAGGATGCGGATGACGCCGGCCCAGCCGGGCGCGTCCTCGTCGGCGCGCAGGATCAGGGTCGCATCGTTCTCACCCGAGGGGAGCGTCACGGCCGGACAATGCACACCTTTCGGCAAGTCCGCCGCGGTCAGCTCGATGTCGCCCCCGAAGTTGTCACGACGCAGCGCCAAGACCTTGAGCGGCGTCGTCCCCCCACGCCGCAGCAGCGAACCGGACACCTGCACGTTCTTGGCGGCGGGGTCGCCGGGCGGGGTCTGGGCGACGGCGACGAGGTGGAAGTCCGGCTTTTCCCGCCGGATCGAAAGCCGGTAGACGAAGCCCGGCTCGGCCCGCGAGTCGTTGTAGAGATCGCGCACCAGCACGCGGTAGGTCGCGTCCTGATCGGCGGCGAAGCGATAGACCGGATCCTTGCTCGACGTGTCGAATTCGCGTCCGCCGATGTTCGGAGCCGAGTCGTCGACGTGCTTGATCTCGACGACCTGCTCTTCACCCTTATTACGGTCGACAGCGCCGTCGTTCTTGGTGACGCGCTGAATCAGCATGAACGGATCGGTGGGCAACCCCAAGCGTTCGGAAAAGACCTCGATCCAATAGACGTCACCCTTCTTGGCGTCGAAGCTGACCCAGTCATGGTCGCCGCGGGGATAGAACCGTCCGGTGTACTCGCACGGCGGCGTGATCGTTTGCGGCTTGGCGGGATCATTGTTCGGTTCGGCTTCGGCGATGACCGGGTCGGTGGTGACGCTCAGCAGCACCGGATTGGACGCGCCGTTCGGCGAGGCCAGCCGGTACGCGAACGCATCGGCCATGACTTCGCCCGGTCGGACGTGAGCGCGGCGGGTCAACGGTCCGGCCGGCTCGAGGGTCTTGGGGATCGTGATTTCCACCGTCTGCTGCTCGAGCGGCTTGCCGTCGACGGTCGCACCCTCGACCGGCTTGCCGTCGGGCAGATTCCGGCCATAGACCGTGTAGTTGCTCTTGCTGCCAAGCACACCGACGGGGGGCAGGATGAAATCGACGTGCGGTGCGGTCGAGATCGCCAGCCGATAGAACATCTCCGGCCCGCCGCGGTGCAGGAAGTCATAGACCACGACGACGTAACGACCGTCGGCCGGAGCGGAAAAATCGATCAAAGGATCCTGCCGTACCTGATTTCGGCTGCGAGCCATTTCCCGGCCGGCGGCGTCGTAGACCACCAGCACCGGATCGAGACGCGAGTCGATGCGACCGGCGTAGCAGTCGAGGAAGATACGTTGATCCTTCTTGGCCGGGATCGCGAAGCAGTCGGAGGCATTGGCTGCGACCCGGCCGTTGATCACCGTGCCCAGCGTAACGTCGGGGGCCTTGGCCGGGTCGTTGTTCGGCTCGGGTTCGGCGATCTCGGGTCGGTCGCCGATCACGAACGCCCGGGCGGTGGATCGGCCGAAGTGACCGACGGCGCGGACTTCGTAGATGCCCGGAGGCACGTCGGCGGCGACCGTCACGGTGAAGGTGTTCGCGACCGGTCGGGGCTCGGGATGGAGGGCGTCCGGCGCGATGGTTTTGGGCGCGGCCTGGATGCCCGGGTGGGAGAAATCGAGTCGTGTCACCGCGTCGAGGTCGGCGCCGGTCAAGGTGATCTCGAGGGTCGCGCCCTGCTGACCGCCGCCGGGGTAGACGGTGGCGAGCCGGGCCACGGGAAGTTGCGCGGCGCAGGGGCGCACGGGAGCTGCCGCCGGCACCATGCCGATCGCGAGCAACGGGATCACGATCCTGCTCAGCGGTGAGTTGTTCCGATCGATCGACGGATTCTTGCGCACGTGATAACCACCTTTCCCCCAACAGCTCCCCAAGGTCAATCAATGATTGAACAGGAACTCTTTGGAGTTGATCAAAGCCCAGACGATGTCCTCGTAAGCTTGTCGGGTCCCGGTGCCGGGCTTGGCTTTGTCCTTTTCTTCCTTCTTCTGGTTGCTCTCTTCGACTTCCTTTTCTTTCTTCGCGATGTGGCCGGCGGCCAGTGCGATTTCCTCGGGGTTGGGGACTCGGCTGAACGCGCGGAGATAAAGCTCGCGGATCTTCGCGTCGTGCTCGCGCTTGGCGTCGGCGGCGAGGATCGCCGACCGATGGGCGTCGCCGGTCAGCTTGTTTTGCACGTCCTTGGAGTTGAGCAGGTGCAGACTCTGGGCGAGGCTGGCGTCCTGTGAACGCTCACACTCGCAGGAGCTCTTCATCTCCGGCCGGCCGAACACGCGTAGGAAATAGGAATTCTGGTTGAAACTGTCGTCCGGCAACTGCACCGCGCGGGTCCCGGCGGGCAGCCCGGCGAATTGGGTCTGGGCGTTGGTGACCTGATCGATCGCATCGAGCAGCACCTCGGCCTGGAGCCGTTGCGGATAATGTCGCGAGAAACTCTGGGTGTCACCGGCGTTGTGCTCGTTGGGCAGCGAACTGAACTGATACACCTGCGACCGGCACATCGTGCGCACCAGGCCCTTCAAATCGAACCCGCTCTTGATGAAGTGCTCGGCCAAGCCGTCCAGCAGCTTGGGGTTCGTCGCGGGATTGGTGGCCCGTAGATCGTCCTCGGGCTCGACCAACGCCCGGCCGAAAAAGTGTTTCCAATAACGGTTGACCAGCACCTTGGCGAAGTAGTCGTTGTCCTTGTCCGACATCCACGCCGCCAACGCCTGGCGCGGGTCCTGATCGACAGTCAGGCCGGCCGGCTCGGCGCCGAGCCCGGTGGGCTTGAGCTGATTCTTGGTCTTGGGGTTCTGCGTCTGCGCGGCGCCGCGGTTGTGGAAAACGATCTCGTCCCCGGGCCGACTGCCCGCCTTACGACCGACGCGCGAGAAGAACGCGGCGAAGCCGTAGTAGTCGTCCTGGCTCCATTTCTCGAACGGATGGTGATGGCAGCGGGCGCACTGCAAACGCACGCCGAGGAACAGTTGGGCGGAGTCTTCGAGCTGCGTGGTCGTGTCGCGCACCTGACGGTACCAGGCCACGGGCGGGTTCCGGCTGATGTCGCCCGAGGCGGTCAGGATGTCGCGCACGAACGTGTCGTAGGGCTTGTTTTCGTGCAGGCTCTCTCGGATCCAATCGTGGAACGCGTAGGTGCCGTGGGTGTAGTGGCCCTGGGAGCGCCGGTTGCGGAGGAGCGACGACCACTTGTTGGCGAAGAAGTCGGCGTAGTCGGTGCCGGCGAGCAGGGTGTCGATCCAGGCGTCGCGCTTGTTCACGCTCTTGTCGGCGAGGAACGCTTCGGTTTCCTCGAGGGTCGGGAGGCGGCCGGCGATGTCGAGGCAGGTGCGCCGAATGAACGACGCGTCGTCACACGGGGCCGACGGGGGCATGCCCAAGGCTTCGAGTTTTTCGTAGACCAGCTTGTCGATGAAGTTGCGCGGCTCGGGCAGGTTCTCGACCGGCGCGCCGAGCGGCACCATCGCCCGGAAGACCGCGACCTGCGACTGGTAGCGGATCATAATCGCGACGTCGCCGACCCCGCCGAGGATCTTGACCAGCCCGGAGGGCGTGGTCTCGGCCATCTCGGTGCTGTTGGCTTCGAATTGGGCCATGCGGGTCACGTCCTCGGTCGAGCCGTCGGAGTAATGGGCGACGACGACGAGCTGCTGCGACTGGTCCTTCTTCATCGTGCGCTCGACGGGGAAGACCTCGATCCGCGTGACCGTCGGATCGTCTTCGCTGCCGGGCGGAAGCCCTTGCGCGATCCATCGCCGCAAGAGGCGATAGACGTGCGAGTCGCGTTCGATCATCTTGCCGCCCCCGTGCGGCATGGCGCCGATCGGCTTGAGCAGCAGGAGGCTTTCGTCGGGTGCGGCCGGGAAGAGTCGACGACCGCGCGCTTCCTTGACCAGGTGTTCGTAATCCTCATCCGGCTCGAAGCCCAACAGCGACAGCCGGAAACCGTTCTGGCCTTCCGACTTGCCGTGGCAACCGCCGCTGTTGCAGCCGAGTTTGGTGAAGATCGGGACGATTTGCTTGGGAAAGCTGATGGTCTCGGCCGCGTTGAAATTCTTGACCACCAGCTTGGCCGCGGCGCTCGGTCCATCGGGCAGGGCGGCGGTGATGGTGACCGCGCCGTCGGCCTTGGGAACGACCATACCGGTGGCGTCGACCTCGACGATCCCCTCGGGCGCGACCGAATACTTGGCTGCATGCGTGACGTCGCGCAGGGCGCCGTCGTCGCCCGCGGCAGTGACGACGAGTTGTTGTCGCGCATCAGGACCGTTCAGCAGCGTGCCGTCGACATCCTTGACCGCGCCATTGTCGCCAGTACCGGCGTGGCCGGTGTCGATGCGCAGTTCCGCCGCGACGGCGGGCATCGTCAAAACCAAAGACCCGAAGGTTCCCAACATCATTCGAGTTAGCGTCGCGTATCGCATGCCGTCTTGAAACCTCCGTTGCGTGCGGACTCAGATCAACTCGGGTAACGGTTGATATTGCTGTTCGACGAGATACCGAGGCCGGCCGGACAGGTCGTTCACGGTGGCCTCGTTGGTATCGATTCCCATGTTGTGATAGAGCGTGGCGAACACTTCCTGAAAATGGACCGGCCGGTCTTTGGCCTCTCCGCCCAGACGATCGGTTGCGCCGATCGCTTGTCCCGTACGCATGCCTCCTCCGGCGAGGAGGGCGCACGAGACGCGAGGCCAATGATCCCGGCCGGCGTCCTTGTTGATTCGCGGCGTCCGACCGAACTCGCCCCAGACAATGACGGTTACGTCCTCGTCCAGGCCGCGTTGATGCAGGTCCTCCACCAAGGCGGTCACGCCCTGATCGAGGTCGGGCAGGTTGCTTCGGGCGTTGGCGAAATTGTTGCCGTGCCAGTCCCAGAAGCTGAAACTCAGGGTAACGCAGCGCACGCCCGCTTCGACCAAACGTCGGGCGAGCAGGAAGTGTTCCATCAAGCGCGGGGCGGCGTCACCCTGACGACGGGCCGTACCCTTGCCGTAGCGCTCACGTAATTTCGGGTCTTCGCGTTCGAGGTCGAGGGCTTCGTAGAGCCGGCTCGAAGTGAGCATGCCGAACGCCTGCTGGTTGAAGGCGTCGAGCCCGTCCATCACACCGCTCGCGTCGGTGTCGCGTCGGAAGCGATCGAACCCGGCCAACAGCGTTTTGCGGTCGCCGAGACGATCGAGCGAGACGTCGTTAAGCACCATGTCCTGCTTCGTGGTCTCGCCGAGCGGCTTGAAGGGCGCGTGGGCGGTGCCGAGAAAGCCCGGTTTGCCGTTGTTGTAGGGTCGATGCTGCATGGTCGGCGAGAGGCACATGAACGACGGCACCGTCGGATCGGTCGCGCCGTGGAGCTTCGAGATCACCGAGCCGAACTCGGGCCAGTTGTGTTCGGGCTGCTCTTCACGCAGTCGGCCGGTCATGCATTGATACGCGGCATGCCGGTCCTTCGCGCCGACGATCGACCGGATCGGCACGAGCTTGTCCATCATTCCCGCCATGCGCGGGAGCAACTCGCCGATCTGAATACCGGGTACGTTGGTCTTGATCGGCTTGAACTCGCCGCGGATCTCGACCGGAGCGTCGGTCTTGATCTCGAACATGTCTTGGTGCGGCGGCCCACCGGGCAGGTAGATCATGATGATCGCCTTGTGCGACCGGCGCGTGCCGCTTTGCGCCTCGGCCCGCAGCAGGTCGGGTAGCGTCATGCCGCCGAGACCCAGCGCACCAACCCGCAGGAAACTTCGCCGTGAGATACCGTCGCACAGGCGTTGCGATTGTCCAAGTAACGTCAACAACGCCACTATCCTTTCGAACGCGGCCCTTTTGAAGCGGCCGAGCGAGCGCGTGCACACCGACGGCCGAGGTTTACACCAGTTCCGGCATCGGCGGGCCCGGGTTGTCGATCAGGTAGCGAGGACGACCTTGCAAATCGAGAATCGTCGTGTTTTCGACGTCGATGCCGAGGTTGTGATAGAGCGTCGAGAAGACTTCGCCATAGGTCACGGGCCGGTCGGTCGCCTCGCCGCCGAGCCGGTCGGTTGCGCCGATGGCCTGGCCGTGTTTCATGCCGCCGCACGCGAGCAGGCCGCAGCTTACGCGAGGCCAGTGATCCCGGCCGGCATCCTTGTTGATCTTCGGGGTTCGGCCGAACTCGCCCCACACCACCACCGACACGTCCTTGTCCATGCCGCGGGCGTGCAGGTCCTCGACCAACGCGGTCACACCCTGATCGAGCATGGGCATGTCCTGGCGAGCACGGTTGAAATTTCCCCCGTGCCAGTCCCACCGGCTAAAGGCGAGCGTAACACACCGCACCCCGGCCGACACGAGACGCCGGGCGATGAGGAAGTTGTCGAGCAATTTCGGGCCGCCGTCGGCCTGCAGCTTCGCCGAGCCCCGGCCGTAGCGGTCGCGGAGTTTCTGGTCTTCCTGTTCGAGGTCGAGCGCGTCGGCCAGCTTGCTCGAAGTCAGTACGCCGAATGCCTGCTGGGTGAACGCGTCGAGACCGTCCATCATGCCGCTGGCGTCGGTGTCGCGTCGGAACTTGTCGAACGACGAGAGCAAGGTGCGTCGATCACCGAGGCGGTCGAGCGTCACGCCGTTGAGGGTCATGTCCGCTTTGCCGTCGCCGTTGGGCTTGAACGGCGCGTGGGGCACGCCGAGGAACCCGGGCTGGCCCGGATCGGCCCACGGCATGTGGCCCATGGGCGGTGAAAGTCCGACAAACGGCGGCATGGCGGGATCGGCCGGTCCCTGCAGCTTGGAGAGCACCGAACCGAGACAAGGCCAGCCGCCCGGCGGTTGATTGCGCTTGGAACGCTGGGAACGACCGGTCAGGCATTGAAACGCGTCGTGGCCGCCGTCGCAGCCGACGATCGAGCGGATGACGGTCAGCTTGTCCATCATCTTCGCCATGCGCGGCAATAGCTCACAGATCTGCACGCCGGGAACGGCGGTCTTGATCGGCTTGAACTCGCCGCGAATCTCGCTCGGCGCGTCCATCTTCAGTTCATACATGTCCTGATGCGGCGGACCGCCGGGCAGGAAGATCATGATGATCGATTTGTTGGATCGTCCCACGCCGGACTGGGCTTCGGCGCGGAGAATGTCGGGCATGGCCAAGCCGCCCACCCCGAGGGCGCCGATTTTCAGGAAGTTGCGACGAGAGACGCCGTCACAGAGGGGTAGTGCCGGACCGTGGATCGTCAGCATGTGTCAGCTCCACTTCCAAGTCTGTTCAATCACGCGTGGCCGGTGAACCCAACGTGGTGATTCACAAGCGGCCTCGGGCCGTCCATGGCCCGCAGTTACGCAGGTCGCCGGAGATCCGCCGTCGATCCTACCTAACCCGCACCGGGTACCCGCCTTACCATTAGGCCGCGTCGAGACGACGTGATAGTACAAACCCAGCGCGCACATCGCCCGTCACCGCCCGCGACGGACCCCGCAGTAATGAGAACAGTGTATAACAAATCGACCCGCGGGATCAACATCAATCATGGGTCCCGAAAAAACAGCGTTCCGGACGGGAAACCTACCGCCCCGATATGGCCTGTAACACCCCGTCGAGACGGGAGTTACGGCCAAATCCACGCGTCGGGAAAAAAGTGACCGCGGGGGCGGAAAAACCGGCGGTAGCGAGCGGTGGGCAAGAGGGCGGACCTGCCCGAATCGGCCCTCAGTCAGCCTTCATGAACCTTTATAGGTGCGCTACAACCTCGCTGCACCCGTCCGAGATGTTGCCGACCAAGTCTTAACCGAGCTTCAGGCAGATCTTGTATCAATATACTTGCCCTTGCGACGCGGTCGAACCAGTGCGAAGATTATACTAGTCATCTTTCGATGAAAGGAGTTGTGATGATGCGGTTTTACCAACTAAATTGGCCCGTCATGGTCGTCCTTATCATGGCGATTTGCTTCATTGCGGTGGTCCATGGGAATCCCGCAACGACGCAACCCGGCGATCCTGATTTCGCGGGTAAAGCGTTGGTGATCTATGTGGATGATGAAGTGGTCCGGGGTTTCGATTGTGCAGGCCGCCACACGTCAGCTTGGGGGGCGATCCTTCGTGGTGGGCGAGGCGGTGAAGACCGGTCATCCACGTGAATGGCGCGCCGGGAAGGTCGTGTGGATCCCGGTTGACGAAATCACCCAGATGGTCGAGTTCGAAAGCGCTGATGCACTGCGCGAGTTGTACGGTAACGGCAAGCGAAGTCTCCTGGGTAAGTTATTCAGTCCTCGACACCCGACTTCACAAGATACTGAGGATTCGACGGAAGAGCCCAATCCGAGCCCCTGAGTCTGAAAACCACAGGCTCGACACCCTGGTGAGCAGCGTCATGCGGATCATGGCTTCGGTTCGGTTTTTTCAACCGCCGTCCCGCACTCAGGGCACACGCCGGAAACGTTGCCGGTGAGGTTGTAGTCGCAGCAGTGGCAATGCCCGGGTCGGTGCCGGCTTGCGAAGCAGACCGTGAGGCCGCCCAGAAAGAGCATCCACGCGCCGATGACCATCAACAGTGGTATGAAGATGGCCGCAATGCCAAACACGAGTTCTGCGAGGCTGCCGAGGGCCGCGACGGGCGCCAACAAACCGGTCAGGATGGGCGGGCCGACGATCAAGCAAAGCCCCGTCAGCAGGATTTCGCCGCCGTCGGCTTTCGTCCATCGGTCGTCCTGCATGCCGATTTCCGTCTCGGTGCTCATATGCCCTTACCGTATTTTACGCCAAACCCGGCATCCGGTTCGAGCATGCTGATCAGGCTCAAACGTGGCGTGCCGATCGACCCACCTCGCGGGTTCGCCCCCTTGCCGTGTCGACTGTGCTCGACGTATGGTGTTGGACAAGGACGATCCGATGCCGATGTGCGTCGGCTGTGGTGGGTGTTACCATGGCTCAACTTTCCAATTGGCAGTGCGCCGGCCCGGACCTGGACACGGTTCTGGCCCGGTACGATCAACCGCTCGAACGATTGGCATCGGGGGAAATACCGGCCGTGGTTCTGCGCGGCGCGTATTCACGCGACGCGTGTGTGCGTCTGGTCGACCGGTTAATCGAACGGGAGCTGCTCTACGATCCCGCCGGTCCGGTGCCGGCGAAGTTTCTCGAGCAGAGCGTGCCGGAGGGCTATTTCCATCGCACGCGCGAGCAGCCGGACGACCCGCGTCATCACGACACCGGCAGCACGCCGAAGCGTCGGATCGACATCGGCACCAGCTTGGGCTATCGCGGCCACGACCAGGAAGCGTTTCTCGACCATGCCGCCGAGACCATCGCGCTGTTCGAGCACCTGTTCGACGGACTCGACGATCCGATCGCGCTGATCTATGAACGGCTGAACGCGCTCGCCCCCGACAGGCGCGTGATCACCGCCCACGAGCCGGACGGGCGACGCTACGGCCCGGCCATCATCCGCGCTCATTACGGCGGGTACACCTACAGGCCGCACATCGACTCGGTTCGACTGCGCGAGCAACGCACCGAGTACGCCGTCAGCGCTTTCGAGCATCAATTCGCCGGGGTGCTCGTGCTGCAGAACACCGAGTGTGGAATTGGCGACGAGATCGCCCAGGGCATTTTACATCGTTGCTTATGGATGCCCGAGATCAACACGCACCTCGAAGCCGACTCCTTCCACACCTACGCGGCCGAGAACGACATCGAAAACGTGCGCGTGTGCCTCGACCCCGGCGACCTCTACTTCTTCAACACCCGCCTCGTTCACGAGGTCCCCGGCCTGATCGGCGACGTACCGAGAATCGTCCTCGCCACGTTCATCGGCTACGCCGCCGACCGCGACGAGATCTTCGTCTGGTCGTGACGACCCGGGTCGCCGCAAAGCACACTGGGTCTCTCTTCCCGTACACGAGTTCAAGTGATTTGTTCGGCGGCCGTGACCCGCGGTTCCCGTTGGGTCACGTGCACCAGACTTCGCAGGCGCTGTCGGACGTCGTCGGCGATCAGATGGAGCGCGGGGATCATGAGCAGCACCACGACGGTCGAGAACATGATGCCGAACCCCAGGGCGATGGCCATGGGCACGAGATAGCGTGACTGGGGGGAAGTCTCGAAGATCATCGGTGCGAGCCCGAAGAAGGTGGTCAGCGAGGTGAGCATGATCGGCCGGAACCGGCGCCGGCTCGCTTCGAGTGTGGCGCTGGCCGGGGGCATGCCCGAGCGGGTCATCCTCTGGAGCGTCACGGTCAGCACCAGCCCATCGTTCACCACGACGCCGCAGGTGGCGATGATGCCGAGCACGCTTACCACCGACAGGTCATACCCCATCAGCAGATGCCCGATGAACGCGGCCCCGACCGCGAACGGCACGACCGTCATCGCGATCAATGCCGACAGGTAGCTGCGGAACAAGGCCGCGAGCATGCCGAAGATGAACAGCAGCGCGATGGCCAGCCCGGCCATCAATCGCCGCATCGCTTCGATCTGTTCGCGCTGCCGACCGCCGTAGGTGAAGCTCAAACCCGTGTAGTTCGCTTCGAGTTGCGGAAAGACGTCCGCTTCCAGATCTTCGCGAACCTTGTTGACGTTGGCCAGCTCGGGAATGACGTTGGCGGTTACCTTGAGCACGCGCTGGGCGTTGACGCGCTCGATCTGGGTGAACGCCCGCCCCGGTTTGGTGGTCGCGGCTTGGGCGAGCGGGATCTCGCCGCCGTCGGGGGTGCGGATGATCATGTCCTCGAGCCCGGCCAGGGAGCGTCGTTCGCTCTCGGGCAAGCGCACCATCACCTTGACCTCGTTGCGTCCACGTTGCATGCGCAGCGCTTCGGCGCCGTAGTAAGCGTGGCGGATCTGCCGGCCGATCTCTTCATGCGTCAGACCGAGCGACCGACCCTCGGGCGTGATGACCATGTCGAGCTGCGGCTTGCCCACCGCGTAACCGTCGTTCACGTCGGTGACGCCGGTATAGGATTCGAGCGCGGCGGCGAGATCACTCGCGGCGGATTCGAGCATCTGCCGATCCGGATGCGACAGCTCGACCGTCAATCCCGCCGAACCGGAGGGCCCGACCTCCCACTCGAAATACAGCGACTCGAGACCGGGCAGCGGACCGATCTCTTCCCGCCAGACCTTGACGAAATCCGCGGGCGTGAAATCGCGCTGGGTTTGCGGGACGAGAATGAAGTTCACGTCCGCGCGGTTCGAGCCTTGCCGTCCCTGACCGTTCATCCAGCCGGCAAGAACCTTGTCGCGACCGCCGAACTTTTCGACGGTGCGCAAGCCCGCCTGCTCGATGTGCTGCGCGACCCGAACGGTCTCGGAGAACGGCGCGCCGAACGGCACCGTGACCTCGGCATCAACCCGGTCGCCCTCGATTCTCGGGTTGAACGTGAAGTTGATGCGGCCGCTCTGATACCAGGCGCCGATCAGCATCAGGCCAGCGAGAAAGGCGGCGACGGTCACATAGCGATAGTTCAGGGTACGTTGCACCATCGGCTTGTACACCTGCTCGGCGAACGTTTCGAAGAAGTGCACCGATTTGGCTTGGATGCGCGCGAGACCGGCGAACACGCCCCGGCCGGTGGTGTCGACCGGTTTGGCATGGGCCAGGTGCGCGGGCAGAATCAGCAGGCTTTCCAGCAGCGAGATGGTGAAAACGATGATGACCACGACCGGGATAGCGGCGAAGAATCGCCCGGTCTGACCGGGGATGAACATCAACGGGAGGAACGCGACGATGTTCGTGGCCACCGCGAAGATCACCGGCACCGCCATCTCGCGAGCCCCGGCGATCGTCGCCTCGGTGCGCGGCACGCCCTGCTGCATCTTGTTAAAGACGTTCTCGCCGATGATCACCGCGTCGTCGACGATGATGCCGAGCGTCACGATGAACGCGAACAGCGAGACCATGTTGATCGTCGTGCCGGTCGCGGGCAGGAGCATGATGGCGCCGATGATGCACACCGGCACCGCCGCACCGACCCAGAACGCCAGCTTCGGAGCGAGAAACAGCCCGAGCACGAACAGCACCAGTACCAGGCCGAGGATGCCGTTGCGGAACAGCAGGTGCAGCCGGTCGCGGTATTGCGACGCCCGATCCCACAACACCAACAACTCGACCGAGTCGGGCGTCTCGGCGTTCATCCTGTCGGCATACGCGTGGACGATGTCGGCGATCTCGAGCGGCTTCTGGTCGCCGGTCTGGTAGATCCAGAGCGTCACCCCGTTCTTGCCGTTGAAACTCGACCGCCGATCCTTGTCCTCGAAGCCGTCGGTGATCTTGGCGATGTCGCTCAGCAGGACCTTGGAGCCGTCGGGATTGCTGACCACGGGAATGTCGGCGTACTCGCTGGCGAAGAAGCGTCGGCCCGCGCTGCGGAGGAGCACTTCACCGCCCTCGGTCCGGACCTCGCCCCCCGGCACGTCGCGGGCGGCGGTACGGATGGTGTCCGCGATTTCCTCCAATGTCAGTCCCAATCCGCGCAGGCGGTCCTCGGGCACTTCGATGGTGATCTCCGGATTGCGAATGCCGTAGACTTCGATCCGCGTGATCTCGGAATACGCCAATAAATCGTTGCGGACGCGTTCGGTGAAGTCGAACAGCGTCTGCTCGTCCATGTCGGCGGCGATGGCCAAGGTGATCGTGGAGCGCTCGCGCAACGCAAGCTCGATCATCGGCCGCTCCGCCTCTTGCGGGAACGAGCTGATCCGGTCGATCGCGTTCTTGATTTCCTGAAAGGCCCGACTGATATCGGTGCCCTCGACGAGCTCCACCGCCATCTCGCCCCCGCCCTCGACCGCGACCGACTCGATGAGCTTGACGCCGTCCAGGCCGCGGACCGCTTCTTCGGCCGGGAACAGGATGCCCTCTTCGACCTCCTCCGGCGTCGCCCCCGGCAGGGCCATCTCGAAGTTGACGATGTCCATCTGGTAGGCGGGGTGCACTTCCTGCTTGATGTCGCCGGCCACGACGATGCCGCCGACCACGAACAGGATCATGAGCAGATTGGCGGCCACGCTGTTGCGGGCCATATAGCCGATTACACCCTCGCGGCCGGTTTCGGCGCCGGTGTTGGCGTCTTCGTTCATGGCTGACTCGTCATGGGTTTGTCGCCGTTTCGATCCGACGACGACTCGGTCGTGCGAACCGCGAGTTCCATGCCGGGCACGATGCTGGTCAGATTCGTGGTGACGACCTGATCGCCCGCTTGAAAACCGTCGCGCACCAGGACGTCTTCGGTGCGTCGCCACAGGATTTCGACGTCTCGAATGCGCAGCGTGCCGGCGGCATCGCGCACCCAAACCCGTTGGTTCTCGCGTAAAGCCCGGCGGGGAATCGCGTAAACGCCTTCCAGCTCGCCGGCGGCGATTTTCAGTCGCACGTAACTGCCCAACAACAACCGTCGCGCGCCGGAGTGACCATTCGACCGCAGATCCAACGGATCGTCGACGGCGATGAGCACGCGGGCCATGCGTCCCTGCGGATCGAGTTCACTCAGCGTGCGCAGTGTATAGCCCTCGCGCACGATCCGGTGACGCGGACCGTCGCCGCCGGTGAGGGTGACCGTCACGTTCGCTTCCGGCGTGGGTGGCTGCGAGCCGTTTGCGGCGCGGGCGAAGTGAATATCGGGCAGGTGCGTGATCGGCACGGCGGCATCGACCCAGAACTGGTCGGTGGCCACCAGGGTGGCCACCGTGGCCTGGGCGCTGACGAGTTGTCCGAGCTCGATGGATTCGTCACGGACAATCGCATCGAACGGAGTAACGACTTCGGTTCTCGCCAACGCGAGCTTGGCGGCGGCGACCCGGCTATCGGCGGCGGCGCGTTCCGCGCGTGCACTGGCCGTCGCCTTTTCCTGCTCGAGCACCCGGGCCCGGATCGCGCCGAGCGCCGCCTGTTGCGCGTCCGAACGCGATTGAGCGTCGCGGGCTTCCGCTTCGCCGGCGTCCCCGCGCTCCGACAGCCGTATCAGGCGATCGGTGTTCCACTTCAGATAAGTCAGCTCGGCCTCGGACTGTTCGGCATCCTTCCGCAGGGCTTCGACCCCGGCGGTCAACCGTTCGACCTGAAGCTCGGCGACGTTGCGCTGGGCCTCGGCCTGCGCGAGCGCGATTTCGTAATCGGCGGGATCGATCTTGAAGAGCAATTCACCCTTGCCGACCACGCCGCCGCGCACCAGCTCGGGATGTAAGGCGACAATGCGACCGCCGACCTCGGGCTGAATGCGGGTCTCGCGCGCCGAGGTGACCGTGCCGAAGGCTTCGACGAAAATGGGGAAATCACCGGGCTGCACGTCGGCCACGCCCACGACCGGTACCAACTTGGGACGGGGTGATTTTTGCGCCTTCGGCGGGGTCAGGATCAGCACCCGCGCCGCCGCCCCCGCCCCGGCCAACAGAAGGATGGGGACCAAGCCGCGCAAGATCGCTCGACTGATGTTGCCGAGACTCATCACCGAAGCGTTCCTTCGTCATCCATCCCGTGCACGCTAAGGGCGACGTTCAAGGGTCCGTGACAGTTTGGGCGGGGCTGGGTGTGCCACTGCTGTGTCAGCAGTGCTCCTACCAAGCGTCATTGCCCTGTTATCCACTGCTGACACAGCAGTGGCACACGGAACCTTCGGTTTTTCCGGGCCGCCAAATGTGTCACGCACCCGACGTTCAACCGAGGTCCGTAAGGCCCTTACCCGACCCGGTGATCCTAGGTTATTGTAAAGCGTCGTCAACGTTGATGAAAGCTGCGCGCCACCAGCGCCAACAGCGTCGTCACCATCACGGCCTGGACGACCATGATGACCGTGGCGACGGTCAGCATGGAATCATGCCAAAACACCAACGCCGCCACCTGACCTGCCAACCCGGGGATGTAGACACGCAGAAAACCGAAGCGATCGATCGACGCGAAAAACAGGCAGATCATCACGCCGAGGTAACCCAGCAGCCGAGCGATCGTCAGTCGCGGCAGCACCTCCGCGCCGGCGGTGAACGCATCGCCATACAGACCACCGATCACGAACTTCGGCCACAGCCCGAACACGACCACCGGAGCCGCCACCAGCAAGAGGAAATACGCGCACACCCGGAACAACGTCCGCACGATCCGTCCGCTCTGCTCGACCATCGAGCCGATCAGCGGCAACAGCAACACGTTGAACGGCGCGGCGAAGACGCCCATGCCGCGTGAAAGCGTCGTGGCGGCATAGTAGGCGCCCGACTCGCCGTCGGTGAAGTAGTGCTTGATGAACAGGTAATCGAGGTTCTCGAACCCGGCGACGCAGGCGGCCAGCACGAACATGGGCACGGCGAATCGCCGGATCGCCGCCGCGTCCACCTTTTCCGGTTCATGCCCGCGCCAAACGGGAATCAGGTGGAAGCGCGCCACCGGCAGCGCGAGGCCCAACGCCGCGACATAGGCGACCACGCCGACACCCGCGTCGTGAAACAGCAGGAAGAGCAGCGCCCCGACGCCCAAACGCCACGCCGATTCGAGCACGAGATTCAGGCTATAATGCCCGAAGTACTGCACGCCGCGCAGCACGCCGCGAACGACATTCGCGTACAGCGTCAGGCCGATCACCGCGTAGGCGGCGAGCAGCGGCCACACCGAGTCAAGTTGAAGCACCGACGCCAGCGGCTTCACGCCGATCAGTCCGATGACCAGGATCACAAGTCCGAAACGGCCGACCTGCCGCGACAATACGTCGTAGAGCCCGCGGATCTTGCCGACTTCACCTCGCCCCGCATAGCCGGCGACGAACTTGGTCACGGTGCCGTTGATCGGTCCGACGGCCATGCAACCCAGGTTCATGAACGCGATCGCGGCCCCGAACTGTGCGTACTCGATGCGCCCGAGCGTGCGACCGGCCAGGATCTGGTAAGCCAGGGTGAGACCGGCGGTGACGACCGTGCCGGCCACGAGAACGGCGCTGTGGCGTAGTTCACTCCGCATCAACCGCCTTGCGCCGCCGAGAGGCTGGAAAGGTGGTCATCATTCGACGAAGACGGTCGGCGCGGTGGCCACTATACCGGCTCGGCGGTGCGCGCCCAGACCGCCGAGATCAAACCGGAGGTCATCCCCGCGCCTCGCCAGAACGCACGTACGAAGCTCATGGTCGCGAAACTCACGTAGCGCGGGCGTTGCGTCCGGCGTACGACCCGCCAGGTCATGGGCGCCTGGGCCGCGGCCAACGCCAGGAGTATGCCGATCGCGAACCAGCGCGCCGACGCGGCAAAGAGAAACGGGATCGTCGCCAGCAGCAGCACCGCCAGTGCCGGTTGGGCGTAATCGATCAGCCCGTGGTAGATGTCGCCCCCGAGCCGGGCCGGGTGGCGCACGTCCAGCCGGATCCGCCAGTAGCCGTGATGCTTCTGTGTCTCGAGGTAGCGAACCAGGTCGGTGGGATGAAAGTGCCCGACCCGCGCGTGCCGTTCGAAGCGAAGCTGGTAACCCGCGCGACGAATACGAAAACCGATCTCGGCGTCTTCGGCCGCCAACGGTTCGCGTGACGCATCGAACCCGCCCACCATCTCCAAGGCGTCGCGACGCTAGAGCACGTTGAAGCCGGCCAGGTCATTGACCTCGTCGGGCAGGGTGCGATGACGCTCGACCAGTTCCTCATGCATCAGGCATGCGAGCAGCGATTCCGGCCGAAGGTTCCCATACCTGCCGCCCACGCCGCCGACGCGCGTATCCTCCAGGTTCGGCAACAGCCTTGCGCGTGCGTCCGGCTCGGGAACACAGTCGGCGTCGATGAACCCAATGAGCTGGTGTTTCGCCGTTTGCCAGCCGAGGTTGCGCGCCGCGGCCGGCCCCTTCCCGCCCGTGCTCAAGCAACGCACGGGATAGTCGGCCACCTATCGCGCGGTCTCGTCGGTCGAGCCGTCGTTGACGAAGATGACCTCGGTCGGCGCGTACTCGGGCATCATCCGAAACACCGCGTCGAGGCAGTGACGGATCCCCCCCGCCACGTTGCGACCCGGGATCACGAGCGAACCGTCAACCGCCATGGAAATGCTCACGTTCCGCCCAACGTCCGATAGCGACGTGCCGTCGGACCCGAACGTCACTTTCCCAGGCAGATGCATCGGCGGGATACACGGCGGACCTGAGATGCAACCCTCAGACGAACTTGTCCAACAGTTCCCGGACGTACGCCCGCACGCCGTCGTCACCCCGGTTCGGTGACACCCCGAGGATCTCGTCGCACTTGCCGTTGACGAAATGATGCGGCGTGATCTCGCTCTTGCGGTCGTAGATCACCGACGGGGAGCCGGTCATCTCGCGGGCGATCTTGGCCACGTCCTGGTCGAACACGTATTCGTCGACGAGATTGAAGACCTGGCCGCCGACCGAGTAGTTGCCCACGGCCGCCACCACCGCGTCGGCGACATCGTCGACGTGCACGACGTAACCGCCGTGGGCCGTGTCCACCTCCTCGCCGAGCGTCACCGCGTTGACGACGTCGTAGTTCCACGAATCCCGCCATCGATGATGCATCCCGTAGACGCAGGCCAGGCGCAGCGCGCTGGTATTCATCGCGTGGATCTCGTGGTAGGCGAGCAGAAAGGACTCGACCGCCGCCTTGGCCGCTCCGGTAAGATCGCCGGGCAATGCAGCGTGTCGCTCATCGAGCAGGCGGTCGTTGAATACCGTGTTGTAGACCTTGATCGAGGAGATGTACACGAGTTGCGAGACGCCCGACTGGCGGCAGAGCTCGAGCAGTTGCAGGCTGCCGAGCACGTCGGCCCGAAAGAGGCGCATGGGCTGATCGGTCGCGGCCTCGAAGGCGATGTGCACCAGTACGTCGGCGCACTCGGCCATCCGCCGCAGGGCCTTGGCGTCGCTCAAATCGCCGACGACCTTCTGGTGCAGCGCCTCTTCGATGTGGTCGGTGCGACTGTCCGGCCGGACCATGCCCGTCACGTGATGCCCCGCTTGGCTCAAGGCACGCGTCAGGTGCGATCCGAGAAACCCGTTGCAACCGGTTACCGCTACGTCCATGGTCCAACGGTAGAGCCCCATCGCACGACAAGCAAGCGTGTCAAGCCCACGGATTGCATCCCGTGGGATTCCGTGAGCGATCCGAACATCTACCGCAAGAGTCACCACCTTGCGAACGCCGCCGGAATCCGCGAAAACAAGCATCCTGGGAGCGTTACTGTTTGTTCGGTCCGGAGACATCACCATGCAGAGTCTGTTCCGAGGCGTTGCAAGCCTCCTTGTCGTAGCAACGTTGTCGACCGCGTGTGCCAAGAACCACGTTACTGGGTTTTCGCCCGACACGTTCCTCGATCACGTGCGGTTCCTGGCCGACGACGAGCTGGCCGGTCGCGGACTCGGCAGCGACGGACTCGACCTTGCCGCCCACTACATCGGGCAGCAATTCGTGTCCGCGGGCGTCGAGCCGGGCGGCGTGGGCGACAGCTACTTCCAGACGTTCCAAGTCACCGTTCGACGGGAACTGACCGACAAGACACACCTGGCCGTCGGCGGTGAAGAATTGGTCGCCGGCGCCGACTTCGCGGTCACGCCGTTTTCGTCGGCGGGCACGATCGAAGGACCGGTCGCGTTCGTCGGCTACGGGGTCTCGGCTCCCGAGCATCACTACGACGACTATGCACAGTTCGACGCCAAGGGAAAAGTCGTGCTCATGCTGCGCTACGAGCCGCACGACGAAGACGAGGAGGCGACGTTCGGCGGCAAGGAGCACAGCGAACACGCCTACTTCATGTCGAAGGTCACGCTGGCCAAGAAGAACGGCGCGGTGGCCGTGCTTCTGGTCAACCCACCGCGACACCACGCGGAAGCCGACAAGCTGCTGTCGTTCGAGGATCGCCCCGTCGAGAGCGGCTACGGCCTGCCGTTCATCCACATTTCCCGGACGACAGCGAACCGGCTGCTCGCGGCCGGCGGACTTGACGATCTTACGACGCTGCAAACGCGACTCGACACCGAACGCAAGTCGCTCTCCGCCGACCTGACCGGCGTGTCGGCCAAGGGGGACACCGGGCTGACCACGATCAAGAGTCAGGCCCGCAACGTGATCGGCCTGATCCGCGGGGGTGGCGACAAGGCGGACGAGTACGTGGTCATCGGCGCCCATTTCGATCACCTCGGCCATTCACGTTCGCAGTTCAAACCCGGTGACAAGACCGAGCACATCCACAACGGCGCCGACGACAACGCCTCGGGCACCGCGGGCCTGATCGAACTGAGTAAGCGTTTCGCCTCCCGGCGCGAGTCGCTGCGCAGGTCGGTACTATTGATTGCATTCACGGGTGAGGAGCGCGGCCTGCTCGGGTCGAGTCATTACGTCGACCATGCGACCGTGCCGGCGGACAAGATCGTCGCCATGCTCAACATGGACATGATCGGCCGGCTGCGCGACGACGAGCTGCAAATCTTCGGCGTCAAGACCGCACCCGAGTTCACCCCCCTGCTCGACGAGATCGCCGAAACGATGGGCCTGACCCTCAAGACCACCGGCTCGGGAACCGGTCCGTCGGACCACACGTCGTTTTACAATCTGAAGATCCCCGTCCTGCACTTCTTCACCGGCACGCACAAGGACTATCATCGGCCGACCGACGACACCGAGCTGGTCAACGCCCAGGGCGGCGCACGGGTGACCGAGATGGTCTACCGCGTGGCCGACCGGCTGATCGAACGCGAGGACCGTTTGACCTTCCAAGCGACGAAGGGCGGCCACGGCGGCCGACCGCAATCCAAGGTACGGCTCGGCCTGATGCCCGCTTACACCGAGGATGATATCAAGGGGATGCCCATCGACGGCGTCGCTCCCGAGAGTCCGGCGGAACTAGCCGGCCTGAAGCGCGGCGACCGCATCGTCCGACTCGCCGACACGCCGGTCGACAACGTCTACGACCTCATGGAAGCCATGTCCGATCTCGAGCCGGACAAGACCGTGGCGGTGGAGGTCGTGCGCGACGGCAAGAACGTCACCCTGTCGATTACCCCGGAAGGCCGACCGTGACCCGCGCCGTCATCATCGTCGACCACGGCAGCCGGGTGGAAACGGCCAACCGCATGCTCGATGACGTGGCCGCGTTGCTCGCCAAGCTGATCCCGAATCGCGTGTATCCCGCCCACATGGAGCTGGCCGAGCCGACCATCACGCAAGCATTCGCCGCCGCGGTACGTGACGGGGCTGATCATGTGTATGTCTTTCCGTACTTCCTATCCCCCGGCCGGCACAGCACCAACGACATTCCCCGACTCTGCGCCGAAGCGGCAAAGGCACACCGGGTGAAGTATCATTGCGGCGAGCCGATCGGCCCGGCGAATGAATTGGCCGAGTTAATTGAACGCCGTGTAGCGTCCTGCCCCGAGCAAGACTACCGCCCGCCGAACTGACCAACCCGATCCGAGCCGCGAGCGCCAGCGAGCGGGTTCTAGCCAACGTCACGATGGGGCGAATGGAACACCTGCCCCGGCTCGAGCGCCCCGTCGAGCACCACCCAAGCCCGACGATCGGTCTTGTTGACACGAAACGGCTCGACGGCTTGGACATCGCCCAGCCAGATCAGCGTGCAATAGGCGACGTCGCGTTTGGCTCGCCAAAAGTCGGGCTCGGCCCGGACGCGATCGTTGAACGTCTTGCGCAGATGCTCCAGGTCGGCGACGCTTTTCACGACGCGCGATCTCACTTTCGCGACTTCGGCCACCAGGCGCACCGGCCCGCAGCTTTCCTTGAGCCACACGATGTCACCAGCGGACACGTCCCCGAAGGGCGGGATGCGGTAGCGCGACAAGCGGCACTCGATCGTCTTGACCCCCTCGGCAATCATCTGAATGTAGGTCGGATATAGGATGGCCAGATGGTGTTGCATGCGTGTCCGTACGCGACAATCAATGACCTAGCCGGTCGGCCGGCTGAACAGGTTTCACGGTCGATGGCTTGTTCGCCTGTGGAGTCGCGTCTGTAGTCGCCTGCGTGGTGGACCGCCCGGCGGCGCGCTGCGCATCGGCCAAGGCCTTCTCCAGCCCCTCCACACGGTTCTCGAGGAATCCCAGCTTGCGATGCGTGGCCTCGAGTTCCCGCTCGAGCTCGCGACGGGCCTTGTCGCGCTCGGCCAACGCCCGGTTGAGCCGGCCTCGCTCCGCCGACATGGCCGCCTTCTCTTTCGCCAACGACTGTTGCATCTCGGCGACCAAGTCCTGCTGCTTGCGAATCTCCGACTCGGTGATCCGCGACGCCTCGAGCGCCTTGAGGGCCTTGAGGTGTCGGGCCCGGGCCGCGGGGATCTCCTGCTTCAGTTTCCCAAGCTCGGCCTGAAGCGTATCGTTCTCCTGCCGAAGCGCGTCGCGCTGGTCCTGTGCCTCTCGCGCATGTGCGATCGCGAGGTCGTATTCCTGCTGCGCCACGCACGACGACAGCCCCAGCACGCCCCCCAGAACGATCGCCAATCCATCAACCCGAACGGTCATACCCAAAACTCCCCGGCACCCGGTCGTGCCGTCTCATTGACCCAACAACAACCGAACTTAAACCGCCTGTCGACTTAAACCGCCTGTCGTCAATGCTCAATTCCTGCCGCCGGTGAATCCATTTCGGGTGTCTTGCACACTTCGCGCAGCAAGGCCGTGGCATAACAGCCGGCTCGGAGCGCGAATCGCAGCTCGAGGTAGCCGCCCTGCTCATCCTCGCCGGCGTCGACCGCCACTTCGGTGGGTTGAAAACGCAGCGGTCGCCGAGCCCCTTTGACCTTGTGCCCACCCTGGATGCGGAAATCCGCCGGAGTCAACCCGGCCTCGGCCAGGACGCGCATCTCGATTTCGGCCGGTGCGCCCGCCGGCTCGGTCATCCGGTAGCCGAACATCGGTCCCGAGGGCGAGATCTCGAACCGGTCGCACCGCGGCTGCTCGACCGACGCATCCTCGACCGAAAAGACCGCCCCCTTGTCGTGCAGCCAAGCCAGATCGCCGTCGATCAGGCGGTCGAGTTCGCCGAGCCGTTCGCCCACCACCGCGTTGAACAGGTAGCTCTGGTACGCGGAAATGTACAGCCGCTTGAGCGGCGCATCGACCGAGAAGAACGCCCGCTTGTGCGACCCGCGGGTTTGCGCCAGCGCGCGACAGGCCCGCTGCTCGTCTCGGAACGCTCGCGGCCACACTTCGGCGGCACCGGCGTAATCGTTCGCCTCGTAACGCGCACGAGCCTCGCGCACCGCGTCGACGTCCTGGTCGGTCGGCCGACCGAGCATCACGTCGATCGCCTCTTTCCAGTCCTGCCGGATCATCGCCCGGCCAATCTCCCATGTGTCGCCCCGTCGCCCGAACCGCTGAGGCCCGAAAACATTCGGCACGCCCCGTAGGGTGAGTCGGTCCAACATGATTCGTACGTCCTTGATGCGTGTCAGGTCGGCATCACGAACGCGGATCACGAAACGGTTGCCCCACAGATGCCCGAGCTTGAGCTTGTTCCCGTGACGCCGGACCCAGCCGATCTGAATCCGCGGCACGTCCAGCACTCGCACACGCTCCGGGTCTACGTGCTCGACGCTGAACACCTGCCGCGTGACCGCATCGGCGTCCTTGAGCCCGGCATAGCCGATGTCACGATGCCTTACATCCAAGGCCCGAGCCACGTCGCGTACCGCCCGCATCGTGCTTAAGCCCGTCTTCTCGACTTGAAAGTAGACGTGCGTGCCCTCGCCGCAGGGTTCGTAGAGCGGAACTTCCTCGACCTGAAAGTCGCCGGGCGCGACCTTGATTCGCCCGCCCACACCGGGCACGTCGGCGGTCAGATACGCGGCATCGATTTGCGTCGGTTCCAAGAGGTACCTCGTCGGGTGATGGTCGCGCTCCCCTACGGGTCGCCGCTCAACTTTTTCTCGCTGGTACTCACTGCGTCGCTGGTACGAGAATCCATTCTCGTACCTCCCTCGGCAGGAATCCTTTCCTGCGAACGTGCATGAACCAAACCTTCTCGCAGGAAAGAATTCCTGCAGGGCTGGGGGCGAGAAGGATTCTCGCACCGGCGGCCTCTTTCATCATTTCCGCGGCGCGCGTTTTTCCCATGGCTTCTTGTCCACGGGCAAGAGTTTGAAATTCGGCAACAGGTCGGCGGTCCGGTCCATGCGGGTGGCGTGCGACAGGTTCCAGAAACCCTCGTATTGCTGGTCGTTCTCGTCGTAATCGAGCACCGACCAGGACAGGCCGAACGTCTCGCCGACCTCCATCTTGTGCACCGCGCTGAACGTCGGCCCGCGGAAGCTCGCGTAGTTGAACGGCGTGATGTAGAACTCGAGGATCAGCACGCCGGCTTCCTTGAACTTGAAGTCGTACTTGTACGCCGCCTCGGCCCAGGGTTTCTCGATCAACCACTGCTGCTCGCCCCACACCCAGGCCCACGCCTTACCCTCGGCCGGCGGCGTGTAAATGTGATAGTTCTGGCACATCGTGCTCTTGAGCCGGGCCTCGGTTTTGGCGTCTACATCCGCATAAGTGTGGTAGTGACCGCCGGAGTGGTCGGCGTCGAGGACGACCTCGAAGATGTCGCCCCGGGCCCGATTGAAATTGTGCATGTCGTCGTACATCCGGTACAGGAAGTAGAGCCGGTTCTTGTCCGCACTCCAGCCGACGGTCACCTCGACGGCCAAATCCTTCGGGTCCATGTTCGGACCCTTGCCCCGGACCGTGTCCGACAGATGCGACCCGTCAATCATCAGCCGTTTGGGGACCGCCTTCCAATCCGACGGATCGCCGTCGATCACCGGGAGCGCATCGGGCGGAAAATGATACACGTCGAACGACACACCCTCGGGGTGGTGCGCGACGGCCGGTGTACCGAGTAACAGAACCCAACCCAAGATGAACATTGATCGTCGCATGGCGTCATTATCCTTCCCGTGTCCCGAAACGGTGGGACTGTCGACGATCATTGTAGTCGCACCACGCCGAATCCTACAGAACCGCCCGGAATTTGAGGCTTGACCGGCGCGGGACGACCTCTACAATCCGGCCTGCGGTCATCATAGCCGGTCGGTGACACCCGCTCAAAGAGGATGATATGCCCACGCGGTCGCTCCGTATTCTTACCGTTGTGCCGGCGCTCGTCGTCGCGTCGATGATCACGTCCGGTTGCAACCGGACCCTACGCGTCGGGACATCCGACGACCTGGTCGTGAACAGCATCAAGGTCCAGCCGTTCACGCGGGTCGACAGCTTCGGCGACAGCGAGGCGCCCGAGGGCTTCGGCGTCTGGGTCCAGGCCCTCGACGGTTTCGGCGATCCGGTCAAAATGGTGGGCAGCGTCAATTTCACCCTCTACAGTCGCCGCAAGGCCTCGGCCGACCCCAAGGGTGAGCAGCTCGTATTCTGGCAACGCGCGATACACACCCGCAGCGATCAGCTCGATTTCTGGGACCGGCCCTCGCAGATGTACCACTTCGAGCTCGCCTGGGACACCGTACCCGCCGCCGGCGACAAGTACATACTCTCCGTCATGTTGAACACCCCCGACGACCGGCACCTGAGTGATGAATACGAAATCGACGTCAGCATCCCCGGTCTCAAAGAACAGCTCACCGGACCCTAGCTCGCCTATCGAACGTTCAGTTGAGTCCGATGCCGTCATTCGCTACAGTCATGGATGACGCATAGGGGGGATCAGGAAGCGTTCCCACCGCTACCGGATTCGTATCCCGGCTCGGGAAAGGAGTGCACAACCATGCGCTTGGGAATAGTCCACTGCGCCGTGTCCGTCCTGATTACGGCATTCTCGCCGGGGGTCCGGGCGGCCCAGATCACGCTCGAACCCGTCAAGGACAACACCCTGTACGAACCTCGAAACGCCGCCTCGTTTACGAGCAACGGCGCCGGCGAACATTTCTTCGCCGGTCGGGTCGATGACGAGGGCAACGCCAAGCTCCGCCGCGGGCTGCTGGCGTTCGACATCGCCGGGAACATTCCCGCCGGTGCGACGATTACCCAGGTCACGCTCACGCTCAACGTCTCGAGGGCCCGGCAATCCGGCACCGAGTCGTTCTCACTCCATACCCTCCTGCTCGATTGGGGTGAGGGCGCGTCCGACGCACCCAGCAACGAGGGCGAGGGTACCACGCCCGAGGCCGGCGACGTAACCTGGAACCACACGTTCTACGACACCGATTTCTGGACCACGCCGGGTGGGGACTTCACGCCCACCGCCAGCGCGACCCAGACCGTCAACGGCGTGGGCGCGTATACTTGGGGTTCAACGCCGACTCTGGTGTCCGACGTGCAGACGTGGCTCGACGCCCCGGCCGGCAACTTCGGCTGGCTGGTCAGGGGCAACGAGGCGGGCGTCACCACCTCCAAACGCTTCGATTCCCGGGAGAACGCCATCCTCGCCAATCGACCGATGCTGACCGTCGCCTACGTGCCCGAGCCGACTTGTGCGCTGCTGTTGACCTGGGGCGGATTGATCCTGGCTCGCCGACGGAATTCGACTCGCGTGTTACCAAGAAACCAACCGAAGTCATAGTATAAGACGGCTTGATCGCAGCGCGCAGAGGGCATGATGGATTCGTACCCGTCGACGCACGATGCCATAGGTCGTTTCTCGGGCGTCAGCGCGTGCGGACCGCTCGAGGCCGATCAAGTTTCATGGATGGAACACGAGCATGACCGCGCACCAGAACGACGGGCAAGCCCAGGACGACGGACAAACCCAGGGTAACCGGCAGGCCCAGGGTGACGGGCAGGCCCAGCCGAAAGCGAAAACAAGTTCATCACTCGACCCGACCCCGGCCCACGACGCCCTCGCCGCTGAACTGGCGTCGGCGTTTGTCCGCTACGTCTCGCCGACGGCCCGGCTGCTGGAGGTCGGGCCGAACGCCGGCACGTTGAGCCTGCGCCTGGCACAGCGGGGATTCCGCGTCACCGTACTCACGCCGAACCGGAAATCCTGCCGGCGGGTCGAGCGGTTGTTCAAGAACCACGAGGTGGCCGGTGAATGCATCGTCGCCGACCTGATGAATCCTCCCAAGGACATCAAGCGGTGCGACCTGGTCTTCACCGCCGGCATGCTCGAGCAACACGATTTCGAGACCGCCGTGCAAATGCTGGGGGCGATGCGACGACTCGGCCGGCAGTACGTCGCCGCGGTGGTGCCGAACGGTCGCTCGCTCGCCTACTGGTTACACCGCTATGAAAAGCTCTGCGACGGTTCGTGGGACAACGACCGCGAGCATCCGATCACGTCGCTGCGCCCGATGTTCCGGGCCGCGGGCCTGCGGGTCTGCGAAGAGAGCCATCCCGGCGCAGCCTGGACCCTCGACCTGCTCGACGCGCTGCCCGGCATGACCGACGCGTTGAGCGGACTGATCCGGCAAAGCTGGGAACAGAACGTCATCGCCGCCGACCAGAACGCGATGTTGCTGGCGATTGCCGAGCGTGCCGCCGTCAACGCCCGCGCCAAGCCGAATCGCGTGCGGGTCACGTCGATGACCCGCATGGAACACCAGATCCACGAATTGGTCGATACCTGCGGCAAGATGGCCCACGCCCGGGACGAGGCCGAAGCCCAGGCCCGCGAGCAACTGGCGGCGGTCGAGCGCCGTGTCGCCGAGCTTACCGACGCCCTCGGGCAGCGTACGGCGGAACTCGACGCGGAACGTCGCCGCAACGACGAGCTGACCACCCAGGTGACCCGACAGGAGTTCGACTCGCTGGCCGATCTGCGCAAGCAGCTCCATGAGCGCGATCTACGGATCGACGCCCATCAGCGAGAACAGGCACGCCTGCTGGCCTCGACACAGACCGAACGCGAGCAGATTCGCCGGGAAATGACCGAGCGTCTCGACGCCGCCGCCTATGCCTTGCACCAAGTGGGCAACACCCGCCCGATCCGACTCGCTCAGTTTCTCACCCGCCTGGGCACGCAATGGGCCCGCGGGAGCGCCCAGGAACGTCGCGACTTTCTCTACTGGTGCGGACGTAAACTCCGCCGTCAGCCGACAGCGGTCGACCCGACGTTCGACCTGTTCACGTCGGCGCGTCGTGCCCTGCAATCGACCGTCCACGTCGGTGCCGATGCGACCGAGCCCTTGATCGGGGCGACCGAGCCCGCTCCCGCGCGTCCGACGCTCTACACCGCGCCGCGTGCGAAATACGCCGATACCGTCGCGAGTCTCAAGCGGTTCTATGCCACGGCCTACACCGACTCGATGCCGGCCGAATCACAGACCGTGCAGAAGACGCTCGCCTCGGTCGAGCATCACGGGATCATCGTGTTTCCGCCGGCGGTCTCCGGCGACCCGGAGCGGCGCGCTCATCAGTTGTTGCGGGCGCTCAGTCAGCGCGGGTTCCTCTGCCTGCTGTGCGAGCCGAGCGGACCCGACAACGACTTTACGCTCGAAGAGATTCAGCCACGACTCTACCGGGTGCGACGCGAGGAGTTTTTATTGCCGGTCCTGCGCAACGAGCCGGTGCTGGTTCACGTAACCTGGATGCTCCAGAAACCCTTCGCCGACGCGTTGCCACACGGCGTCGTGTGGTACGACCTGGCCGATCCGGTCGAATCTTCGGCGCAGTTCAACGCGGATATGCGACGGGATCACCAACGCTTGATCCGGGACGCGGCCATCGTCACGCACGTCGCCGAGCGTCCCGCCGAGGGTGTCGATTTCCTGGCCGGCCGGGAGGACGCGGTCTGCGTGCCCAACGCGATTTTTCCCGAGGATTTCAAGAAACCCCGTACGCCGTTGCCCGACGACCTGGCGAGTTGGCATCGCAACGGTGTGCCGTTGATCGGCTACACCGGCGTGGTCTCGAATGCTCTCGACCACAAACTCGTCGAGCACCTCGCCCAACGGCATCCCGATTGGGATATCGTGCTCATCGGTCCGGTCGAACCGGGGGTGCCGATCGATCGGCTCACCCGAAGCAACCTGCGCTGCATCGGCCCGAAGGAACAGCATGAACTGCCGGAATACCTGACGCACTTCGACGTCGCCATGCTGCCGTTGCGCGTCACCGATACCACACCCGCGGGACTGCCCGCCTGTATTTACGAATACCTCGCCGCGGGTCGCCCCGTGGTCAGCGCCGCCCTGGCGTCGATGAAGTCGATCGAGCGCGACTACGTCCATCTGGCGACGGGCGCCGAGGCGTTCGCGCGCTCGATATCGCAATGTTTGCGGGACCCGGTGCGCGCCATGGCGTCCCGGCACGGGCCGGTGCTGGTCGAACGGCATACCTGGCCGGAACGCGCGGACCGCCTTTCACAGGCGATCGAGGCGTCGTTCGATGCGCTCGAAATCCTGGCTCCGCTCCGTCATGATCGCGAGGTGGCGCTATACTGCCCCGAGCTGTTGGATCGTGACGGAAACGACTGGGTGCCGGGCGGCCGGCAACGCTACCTGCTCGATCTGGCCGGCGCCGTCGCGCGTACCGGCTATCGTCCGGTGGTCTATCAACACGGCGACGCACCCTGGGTGCGTCGCATCGACAACCTTGAAGTTCGTTCCCTCTGGCGCGCCGGCCCGGTTCACGCTTCGATCGCGAGCGAGCGGTCGGCGGCCGAGTCCGACGCGGCATATTTCAACCAGTTGTTCCATACCCAATTGCTGAGTAAGGCCGCGCTGTACATCTATGCTCCGTTCGTCGAGGCTTTTCCGCACGCCTTGCACCCCAACATCGGCATCAGTCAGGGCGTCTCTTGGGACGACCCGCGGGCGACGTTCACCACCGGACTCGACTTCTGGGCCGCCAACCGCGGCGTCACTGAATCTTTGCGGCTGTGCGATTCCGTGGTGGCGTCGGACGCATCGACCTCCGACTGGTTCCGCACCATCGATCATGAAGACAGCAAGCGGATCACGGTCCTCCCCACCGGTGTGGACCCGGCACGCTTCAAGCCCGGGACCGAACCGGTCGGGCAAGCAAACGATACCGACGACGAACTCGAACCCCTCGTCGTGCTCTACCCGCGTCGGCTCAGCGAACGGCATGGGCTGTACCTGGTCCTGGAGGTCGCCGACAAGCTGCTGGAAGCTTACGAGCAGGTGCAGTTGCACTTCGTCGGCGACGGTGACCCCGCCGACGTAGCTCCAGTCCGAGCTTTGATGGATCGGTGGCCGGAGCGGGTCTACCTGGACCGGCTGGCGTTCGATCAGATGCCCGACGCCTACCGTGACGCGGACATCACGCTGGTGCCGACGCTCTATGGGGGCGGTACGAACCGGGCGTGTCTCGAAGCCATGGCGACCGGCAACGCGGTGATCGGCACGCGGATCGGCGGATCGACAGGCCTGATCCTCGACGGCTTCAACGGGCTGCTGATCGAACCGACCGCCGAAGCGCTGACCGAAGCGCTGGCTCGGTTGATCCAGGACGACGGGCTGAGACGACGCTTGGGCCGGCATGCCCGCGACACCGCGAAAACGTCCCACATCGACCGCTGGCGCGCCGGCTGGCATCGATTGCTGACCGATCGCCTGCCCGCGCGCGTCGATGCGGATGACGTTACTCAAACCGAGCCACGTCTGGTGTTGATCGAGATGAAGAAGGCGGAAATCGGTGGCCCGGTGCTGGGGTGGCTGCTCGCCCGGCTCCTCGAACACGGCGACCTGGTCTATGTGTTCGACCACGATGAGCGTCATCCGCTCCGCCGCGGCTTCGGTCGGCTGCAATGGATCACCGCCGAGACGGCGGCGAACGTGCAGCCGGATCTGTGGATCGTCGATGCCGCGCTACAGGTCGACGAAGACGCACCTACCTCGGACGAAGCGCACTCGGCCGCCGGTCCGAACTGTTGGATCCGAGGTACGACCGCCGATCCCTGGCCGATGTCCGCCGACGCGCCGGTGCTGATCGCCGAGCCGACCTCCGACGGTCGCGGCACACCCATCCGCACTCGTGATGCGCTCGAGGCGCTCGGGCTGACGAAGCCGGCCGAGGCGGCGCCGACCGAACCCGACGAGAACACCACGATCGTCCGCCTGGAGTCGACCACCGTGCGACAGACAGGCTGACGCGACTTTAACCCGGCCGACTTCAACTCGGCTGCGCGACGCGGAACGAAAAGTCGTCGATCCAACCGTCGTCGTCACCGGTGTGGATGAACACGACACTGGTCACCTCGCCGGACAACGTAACCTCTTGCGTCGAAGCGTTGCCGGCCGGTGATGATTGATGAAGGCCCAAAACCCGTCCCTCGGCATCGAGCGCGGTGAGCACGGTCAGACCATTGCCGCTCGAGGCAAGGAACAATTCGAGGAACTCGATCGGCTCATCGAACGTTACCGTCACCGGACTGCCCGGAAGCACTTCGTAGGCGAATTGACCGGACGCGTACAAATCCGGCTGGCCCAACGACCGTACCGTACCACCGGTGAACATGGCGCCCTCATGGGTAAAGGTGGTCGTGCCGGCACCCGTGCCTTCCGCCCCTTCAAATTGGATGGTCACCGTGCCGTCATCGGTCGTCGTGCCGTCGCTCGGCGTGCTCGGCGAACAGCCGGTCAACACCAAACCTGAAACCAACAAGCACCAGCCGAACGCAACTCCACCCTTCACGTTGACCCACGTGCCGATACGCATGGACTGCACTCCTTACACCATGATTGAAACGACGTACGCCATTCGGCAGACGGACCGCCGGACGTACCGGTTCACCCGAACCGGGCACCATTGGGCCAGGAATCGCGCGCCGACGCAAGACTCGGGTGAAATATCCGATTGACGGGAAGCATTGGTTGAAGGCGTTATCGACGACGATGGCGTCGCGAACCGCATACCAAGACCAGTCCACCCAACATCAACGCACAGGTGGCGGGCTCGGGAACGAGCGTTCCGGCGAAGGCGCTGTCGTCGCCCGGACCGGCCTCGAATTTGAGCACCGCCAACACCGACGTATTTCCCGGAGGGTGGGTCGAGAACGTCGTCGCGATGGCACCTTCCGTCGTGGTCCCGGTCATGTCCAGCACGAGCCGGGTCGGCCCGGAAGGGAGTCGATTCTTCGGACCGCTGCCAAAGTCGATGAGCCAGTCAAAGCTCCCGAACGGGGATTTCACGTCCTGCGGGTCCGTGACCCGTCCGGCGATGCTCCAGGTGTCGAGCGGCGACGAGGCAGGATCGAACGTCAGGTCGGTCAGTGTCGGATCGGCGTTGAAATAGAGCTGGGCGATTTGGAAATCGGCATCGTTCTGAATGTCGATAATCAGTTGATTCCCCGACGTGCTGAAGGTCACGGTCGCCGGCAGATCCGCCGGCAACGTATTGTCGCTCGTGAGGTCCGAAAAAGGCAACATGACCGAAGCACCGGCCCCGCGTACGGCCAGGCATACCAGTATTGTGCCCAAAGAAAGGGCGGATGATCGGCGCTGCATTTTCTCTCTCCCGTCTTCAATTACCCCTCGCACTTCCAGGTCACGATCGAACCCCGGCTCAGGCCCGCCGTTCACGTTCGCGGTTGAACTTGCCGTTCGGGAAGGTGCGAACGTGAAGGAAGTCGCGCTCTCTCTGGTCCTCTGAGGCTATATGATAGCACCCATTTCCCTAAGAGCCAACCCCCAGAGAAGAATTTAGTACCTTACCCGGAAACTTGAGCGCGTTTTGCGCGCATCTTTTTTCGCGCTGTGTGCAAGTTGCGTGGTCGTAAGGAGTTACAGCAAGCGAATTCCGCCTTTGGTTGCGGCCGTAGGCCGCCTTATGGGAAGGCCGGCGCGCAGTATTCCGTCCAAATCGCCAAAACCCTACAAACAGACTAAAAGACTGATCGGCGGCCCGGCGAGCCTCATCCAGCACCATTTAAGACCAGCCAACGTACGTCCGATTCTTCATCCTTCGGTCGTCGCGCAAAAAAGCGGCCCCCGTTTCTCGATGAGAAACGGGGGCCGCGGATTGCCAAACTGAACGGATCGCAGGCCGAGCCGACGTCAGAACTTGTAGATCACGTCAATGGCCGCGGTCACCTGCTGATCGTGGTGGAACGGCGCATTGTTGTCCGAGAGGTCCCAGCGGACTTCCGGACGGATCTGCAGCTCCTTGAGCCACTGTTCCTCCGGGAACGGCGTGAACGCCATGCCGGTGGTCAGCGAGTAGAAGTGGCCTCGGAAACCGGTCCGAGCGCCGTGGTTATCGGCGAAATATTCGAACCGGGTCGTGGCATTCATGTACTCGTTGATGTCGCAGTTCACCATGTAGGCGATGCCCCACCACGCCGAGTCACGCTTGCTCGGGCCGCCGGTGTCGGTCACGGCGCCGGGCGCGTCGTCCTGATGCGTGTAGGCGGCATCGAGCACGCCGGTGACCCGCTCGGTCCACTGCGTGGTCCACGTGATGTTCCCGATCCATCGGTTGCCCGGATGGCCCTGGCCCGGGTTCTCGGGACCCGCGATCATGTTGAACCCGATCACGTGCTTCTCATCGGACGTCGTGTACGCAACGCCGCCGTGGAAGGATGGGCCGTCATTGACATCCTCGACCTGATCCCAGCCGCGGGACATGCCCGCATGCACGTTCCACTGGGAATCGAGATAGTACCGCAGCAACACGCCGGTATGCGTGAACGGACCGAACCCGAACAGCATGGTCCGCGAGATCAGCCAGTTGTCCGGCGCGATCATGAGTTCGGCGCCGATGGTCGTATACCATTTGCCGATATCGACCTGTAGTCCCGAATCCGCACCGGTACCAAACCACAGCGTGGCGTACGCGGCGCCGACGTCATAACTATGTTGGTGGGACTCGTTATCGAGAAAGCCGAACGACGCGTTCACCTGCGAGTCCGTACCGAAGTACTGATCGACAAGCCAGCCGAAGTCGAAGTCCTTCGATTGATCGATCGCGCGCTCGAACCTGAGCACCACCTGGTTCAACTGCAAATTGTCGGGACGGGTCTCATAGACCCGCAGCGGCAAGCCGGCACGGCTGCCTCCCGGCCCATGAATAATGCCGGTGAACGAGGTCTGTACCCAACCGGAAACGGAGATGCCCGCATCTTGCATGGCATTTCCGATCCCGGGTGCGCTCATCAACAGCCCTGTATCCCCGGACGAGTCACCGTCATCCGCGGCGGCATCGGCGTCCGCGGCATCGGCGTCCGAATCCTGGGCCAGCACCGTAGTACCGGCCACGGCGGTCGGCTGTGACTCCCGGGGGGAGATCGCCGGCCGAAACGCTTCATCATGCGAAAGGGAGAAGAGTTTCGGCGGAGCGTCCGCCGCTTTCTTTTCCTCCGCCGAAGCCAGCGGCACGGTGATCACTGAGATCAACACCGCGAGCATGCCGAAGCTAATTCGCTTCAAAATTGGGTCTTTCATGACCATGATACGGCTCCTGAAAATCAGGGTACGGCGACCGGCAGGTCTCGTCTTACCCACAACGTGCTATCCGCTGCGTCCGACGAACCCGCCTCATGCCGCCCCACCAGGAACGACAACACACCGCGTCGATCCCAACCGATGCCCGCTACGGAACCAAACCATAGCACCGCCCGGTCTCCCAGCCAGCGTCACGTTGGTGCGCACACGCCGATGCCGGGCGTCGGCATCATTCTCATCGAACTAGATCTGGAGCCCGGTGCCCGTACCGGCCAAACCGAGGTTGATCCCCGAGATGATCAGGCCGTTGACAATCTCTCCCCATTTGCCAACCCAAAAGTTCTCCGGCAGCGCGCATCCGCCAAGCTGAAATGCCATGCAGCTCGCCATGCCCGCCAACGTTGCCCACTGCTTCATCCGAGTTTTCATCAAGTATCACTCCTTACGGCCCGGCATCATCGCACCGGCCCTCTGATCAAGTGCCCACGCGCCTGCCCGCACCTTGGAGGCTAAACATCACGTGGACAACAAATCCAATCCGACACTACACGCGTGCCGGAACTCTATAGTCCCTTTTGGGCCTCAGCCTCGGCATAGAGGAACAGGCTCGTTTGCCTGCCGTCTCTCTTTACATGTCCAACCGCGCCACAGGGTCACGTTAGAGGCTCACCATTTGATAGGCGGCGGAGACCTTACCAAAGCACATCGGAAGAGGCAACCTTTTTTCCCCAACTTCTTTGGTTATCACGGGGACCAATCCGGTATACCAACCAAGCGCGGTCCGCAACTTCACACCGCAACCGGCCATCAGCACGGCAAGAGGCGTGCCATGAAGAACCTGGTTGCGGATGTAATCGTAAGTGTCTGATAACTATATTGTTATGAGACGAGTGGACCGAAATGCGGTCGCACCCACACGAGCGCGGGTCCGATAGGCGATGAAGAACTGCGCACCGTATTCAAGTCTCGGAGGTCACTGCCTAAATGGCGCGCGGACATGAATCTTACCACCGCAGGGTAATCGTGCAGGGTTTCGACCGCCCCTGAACGAATGAAACGACAATCACATCCGATTCCTCGACCGCACGCCATCCTGGGATCCCGTCCCCGTGTGGGGCCTTCTTTCCCTTCACGGTGACGGACCGTGGCCGGGACGTATGGGCAACAACCAGTTCGTTCCTCGAGCCGGGTGTGAAATCCACGGAGACGACCAGATCACCGTCGACGACCTCACAGCGCGTCGACGTCCCGAATCCGTTGACGAGCAAGCGCTTGCCGTGCAAGTCGACACCACGACTCCAAGTCGACGCCCAATTCGGCACGGCACCCTGGGCCTTGAGGCAAGCCAACGTTAACCGGGCCGACAACAACGCCCCGGCTCCGGTGTTGGTCACCAGGTCCCATGAGTCGGGATACAGACCCACCCAAGGTTCGCGATCAAACGTCTGTTGCAACCCGCTGCGCACCACGCCGTCGGCCACATCGCGCAACAGCTTGTCCTCGACCACACGCGTTAAATCGATCACGTGCCAGGCCCACTCGAGCCCGCACCATTGCACTACGTTGCCGAACCAGGAGTGCACGTAGAACGTGGTCCCGAGCACCGGGATGCAGGCATAAGGCGTGATTTCGCGTACCGGCTCGATGAACAGTTCGGCGACGGGGATCCGGGTGTGCTGTGGATGATTCCGGTCGGGCGACGTGTTGACCTCGGCCGGCCGATGATTGTGCGGCACGTGCCAGGAATACAAGAACGGCAACCCGGTATAAGCCCAGTAGACGGCCTCGTCGAGATAGCGCCGCTCTCCGGTGATCTCGTAGCCGAGATGGTAAGCCTGGACCGCCAGGGCCGAGGCGCGAATGTCGGGCACCCCTTGCGCGACCTCCCAGACCTGCGCCCCGCGCGGCACGCGAAATCGCTGCATCGCATCCAGCGCTTTCTTCGATGCCCCAACGTAGTCAGGTCTGCCGGTCAGGGCCGCGTGGTGGAGAATCGGCAGCGCCTGTTGGACGCAGGTACCCAAGCTGGTGGAGCCTTCCTCACCGAGCGTTTCGTAGCGGCCCTGCGAATGGTGCCTGGTTCGTTCGATCATCGTCGGGGTGTTGTGAAAGGCCCAGGTTCCGTCCGGCCGCATCGCGCCCACGGCGGCGTCGGCACTACCGGCGTCCTTCAATCGCCTCGACAACGGACCGAGCAAGTCGATGATCTCGCGACCCGCCACGCCCGTCTTTTCGACCCATTTCGTGTTCCCCGTCGACGTGGCGTGCGCGACCAGCTCGGCGGCCACGTCCCCGGCGAATCCCGACGACTTTTCCAGGAACCAGTGACGTCGCCAGCCCTTTTCGTTCTCCCAATAGGTCGTCTCGCCGTAGTTTCTCGCCATCATGTCGTAGGTGGTCTTGTCGTCATGCGGAGCGGCAGGTGGTGAAGGCGCCCCGTAGGTCGCGTACCAGTGCTTGGCCATCCAGGTCACCGATTCATTCCGGGCGACCCGAATCGTGTAGGCCAACTGTAGCGGTTGCTCATCGGCCAAGCGGTAGGGACGGGCGGATCGGGATGCATTCTCGTCGACCCACGCGTCGATCGACGGCAGCGACAACTGCATCAGATGGCCCGGCTGACCGTGCAGAAAATTTGGCGAGGCGAACGTCGCCGTGGGCAGGGTATGCTCGCCGTCCCATCGCTGATTCGGGTCCCAGAGCAAACCGACGGTCACACCGTCCTGCTCGACCGCCATGACCGGCAAGGTCACTTTGAAGGGATGTGGCGCCCAACGTTCCGCGAACTTCTCCCCCACCGCCCGCGGGCTGGACGATTTCCATCCCGGCTCGAGGTATTCCAGACCGCCGAACAACGCATAGCGATCAAGCGAATCGGTCGCGTCGAGCCCGGTCAGAAGCGCCGGCCCGACGAAGCGCAGCAGTCGACCGCCGACCGGACCACGCAAAGCGGCATGAACCTGAACCGCGGATTTGCTGAGTCGCAGTGTCAGCGTCACCTGCCAAGCATCGTTCCCGACCATCCGCCGGGCTGATAGCTTCACTTGATCATGGCTACGGCCGGCGATCCAAAATCGCGGATGAATCGAAACGACACGCCCTTCGTCGGTAAGCCACGCAAGCTCGACCAGCGGCGAGAGCAACCCCACGCGGCGGGTAACGCCATGCGCGTCGCTGCTCCAGAGCTGCGCCGCGCCGATGTCCGCTCCGCCGACGATCGGTAGGACCTCGAGCCCGAGCCCCTCCATGCTGATCGTATAATCCTCGATCGGCGCGTCGCCGGAATGCACGACGACCGTTCCGTCGAGATCGAATCCGGGACCGCCGTCCCGACTCGCGATCGTGGCGTGCAAGGCGTGAACCCCCTTCGCGTCCAACTCGATTGGAACCAGCGTCGGATCCGCACCCTTGCCGGCCGACACCTGAACTGCGGCGTCCTTGCGCGTCTTGCCGTCCATGATGAGCGTGGCCTCCAGTCGGCCGGCGGCATGGCGCCCGGCGGTTTGTCGGGCGTCGACATGAGCCCGGACCGTCTCGCCCGGCCGGATGACCGCGCGGTCGGCGGCGAGGCTGACATCGATCACCGGTGCGGTGCGCACCAGTGCCACCCGGTCGATCTCGAACGAGCCGTCACGGTTGCCGTTGAACGGGTCCAGGCGAAACGTGGTCAACCGGCCATTGTGGTCCTCGGGTCGGCCCACGGGAAAAGCATGCTCAATCCACGTGTCGGCGTCGACGGCGGGTCGCGCCATCTGTCGTTGTTCGGTCAGGGCCGGCTGAGCATCCGTGCCCCAATACACCTGACACAGCCCGGCTCGGTCGCAGCGCCAGCGCACCCGCACCTCGAGCCCGTCCAGCGGTACATCGACCGGCGGTGCGAAGAGATATGCGTCCGGATCGGTCAGCCGTCCAGCCAACGAACCGTCCGCGACGCGCAAATCGGTGATGCCGTTGCCGACTCGCCAGCCTTGCAATTCAGCGGGGTCGTCGAAACTCCACCGACGAACCTCCCGCACCGCGTCGGCCGACACGGTTGTCGAGAGCGTCAACAACATACCCAGTGCGTTCAAGCCGATGGTCATCATGAATCCTCCTCCCGAGGCGGGACCGATGTTATTTCGCGCGTGGTTCCGTCGATTATCGCGTCACCACGGCGCTTTGCAACTTGTCGGCCCACCGATATGCTGCGCGGACGTATGAGCAAACACTCGGCCATTGCGTGGACCGACGAGCAGCGACGCGCCATTGAAACCGTCGACCGGAACGTGGTGGTCTCGGCCGCGGCGGGTTCGGGGAAGACGGCGGTGCTGGCCGAGCGCTGCGCGCATCTGCTCTGCGACGGCCGGCATACCGTGGACCAGCTTCTGGTGGTGACCTTCACCGAGTCGGCCGCTTCGGAGATGCGAACGCGCATCGCCCGGTCGCTACGTCAGCGCCTAGACGACTCGGCCGACGGGCGCTGGGCGCGACGACAGCTCTCGCTGCTGGACGGCGCGCAAATCTCGACCCTCCACGCGTTCTGTCGCACCGTCGTCGCCGACCATTTCACCGAGGCGGGCGTCGATCCCGGATTCACCGTCACCGACGACGCCGAAGCCACCTTGTTGAAACGCGAGACCGTCGACGCGTTCTTCGACGAGCTATACGGCGGCGAAGAGGATTTGGCGGAGCGATTCCGGCGTCTCGTCGACGACTACGGGCTCGGCAACGACGAGACCCTCTCCGACTTCGTGCTGCGCTTGCACGCCTTCACCGGCTCGTTGCCGGATGCGAAGGCCTGGTTGCGCCAAGCGGTCGAGTGCGTGGGGCCGGGCGGAATCGACGTCGTGGCCGAGCGTCGCGAGCAACTGCGATGCGCTTTGCGGGACTTCGTGGCTCATGCCGAGTCGCTCGCCGAAACGATTCGCCGCACCGCGCCGCGGTGGTCCGCCTACGCTGACGCGATGGATGGCGATCGCGGCGAGGTCACCGCTTGGATGGAATCTATCGGCATCGACGCCGGTGAAGACGCCTTGATCGACGTCATGACGCGGATCAACGAACACAAGTTTCCCACCGCCCCGCGTGCCGCCAAGGCGGACGTCGAGCAGGACCCCGAGGGTAAGGAGCGGTGCCATAAAATGCTCAACGATCTGCGGGATCGGGTTCGCAAGCAGATCCGCCCGAAACTGTGCTTGTTTTCTCTCACCGAGCTGCGCGAAGGACTGGAAGCGGTGTCCGGTCCCACGCGAACGCTGGTCGAACTGACCGAAGCGTTCGGCGAGCGCTATGACGCCCGCAAACGCGAGAACGCCCTGCTGGATTTCAACGACCTCGAACGGTTCGCGTTGACCGTGCTGTCGCAGGATGGTGACCTGGATCAGCCGTCTCCCGTCGCCGTCGCACTGCGCGAGCGTTTTCGTCACGTGCTGGTTGACGAGGTGCAGGACATCAGCCCGATTCAGGACACGATCCTCGGCTTGGTCGGTGGCGAGCGCGACTCGAGCGCGGGCGGGCGCGTCTTCGCCGTCGGTGATGTCAAACAATCGATCTACCGCTTCCGGCTCGCCCAGCCGACGATCTTCGCGGATCGGGTCGCAGCCTATGACGACCCCGCGAACGCGCGCGGCGAGGTCATCCATCTTCGCCACAACTTTCGCAGCGGCCCCCACGTCATTGCGGCGATCAACCGTTTGTTCGATCGACTCATGACCCAAGAGTTCGCGTCGATCACCTACGACGAAAACGCGCGCCTGATGCACCCCGCCCCCGATGGCGAACCGCCGCCGACCGGTCCGGCGGTGGAGTGCCATCTCCTCGAACGGGAGCTTCCCGCGGCGTCCGGTTCAGACGACGACGATTCGCCGGCGACGTGGGAGGTCATCGAACGCGAGGGGTGGTGCATCGGCCAGTGGATACAAAGCCTCACCGGACAAGAGGGTACGTCGGTCAAATACCGCGACATCGTCATCCTGCTGCGTGCCCCTCGTCACACCGCGGGTCATCTCGCCCGGATGCTGCGACGGCTCGACATCCCGGTCTACGCGGACACGGCCGGCGGCTATTTCGAGGCCGTTGAAATCCGCGACGTGCGGAGTCTGCTCGATGTGCTCGACAACCGGCGACAGGACATCCCGCTCGCGGCGGTGCTGCGTTCGCCGGTGCTCGGCCCGGGCGGCGGCGGGCTGACCGACACGGACCTCGTCGCGATTCGCAGCCTCGACCGTCGCGTGCCGTTCCATGAAGCCGTGGTCCGGTATGCCGACGTCGGCGACGACGCGCGCCTGCGGGAACGGGTCGCCGCCACGCTGCAAACCCTCGACGATTACCGCACCGCGGCCACGCGCCAACCTTTGGCCGACGTGCTCTGGCGCATTTTCGAGGAAACCGGCTACCCGGCCTACGTGGCAAGCCTGCCGGGCGGGGTGCAGCGGCGCGCGAACTTGCTCAAGCTTCACGAGCACGCCCGACAGTTCGGCCGGTTCGCGCGACAAGGGCTCCACCGTTTTCTGCGCTTTCTCGATCAACTCGAACAGGAGGAGCACGAACTCGGGGTGGCGCCGACGATCTCCGAGGCCGACAACGTCGTGCGCATCATGTCGGTGCACAAGAGCAAGGGGCTGGAGTTTCCGGTGGTCATCCTCGCCGACCTGAACAAGGGGTGGTCGCGGCTCGACACGATGTCGGACATGATCTTCGATCGCGACGCCTATGTCGGGCTGCGGGTCGTCGAGCCGGAGCAGGGCGTGAAGTATCCGTCGATCACGCATCAGATGGTCGCCGAGCACAGTCGGCGCGAGTCGCTCAAGGAAGAGCTGCGGCTGCTGTACGTCGCACTGACGCGGGCCCGCGAGCGGTTGATCCTGGTGGGCACGGCGACGGCGGATCGGGTGGCGCGGTGGCGGTCGTTGGCGTCGGACCTCGACGGACCGCTGCCCGCGTCGATGCTGGCCTCGGCCGGCTCGATGTTGGAATGGATCGTCAGCGCTCTGGCCGCACAGCCGTCGGGGGTCGCCGCATGGCCTGACGCGACACATGCCGCGTCCGCACCGCCGCTGTTTCGGATGCATACCCACGCGGCCGACGAAATCATGGACTGGACGCTGCCCGATCAGGCAAGTACGACGCAGCGGGCGTCACTGGCGCGGTTCGCGGCGCTCGGGCCGTTGCCTGACGACGAACCGGTGGCCCGGGATGACACGCTCGTCACAACGGTGATCAATCGCATGACCGCGATCTACGCCGCCGCCGACATGACCACCATGCCCGCCGTCGTCGCCGCCAGTGAAATGAAACGCCGTTTCAATCTGTTGCACGAAGCGGACGAACGCGGACGGTCGCTCGTCAGCCCGCCCACCCAGTGGGAGCGCCCGGCCTGGCTCGACCCCGCCGCCGCCGGTCCGGCGACCGCGGCGGATCGCGGGACGGCGACGCACCTGCTGCTCGAACACGTCGACCTGAATCGCCCTTGCACGAGTGAATGTCTGCGCGAGCAGTGTAACGCGCTGATCGCCGCCGGCGTGCTCAGCCTCGAGCAAGCCGAGACGGCGTTGGTCGATGCGGTGGCCTGGTTCCTGGCGTCAGACCTCGGCCGACGCCTGCGCGCCGATCCGAGCGATGTCCAGCGGGAAGTGATGTTCGTCACGCGCGTCGACCCCAAGCAATACGACCAGACCGCCGATCCGAAGGACGCGCGCGATGTCATTTTGGTGCGCGGGATTATCGACTGCCTGTTCACCACGCCGGACGGACTGGAGATCATCGACTATAAAACCGACGACGTATCCGCCGAGCAGGTGAACGAACGTGCCGCCGGTTACGCGAGTCAGCTCGATATGTACGCTCATGCGGTCGCGTCGATCTGGCATCAGAGCGTGGCCGCGAAACGACTGGTATTCCTCACGCCGCAGGTCATCATTCCTCTACCGTGATCTGGGACCAGGTCTCGACGGTGCGACCGGCCCGGTCCACGGCCGAGGCGCGGAGGCGATATTGGCCCGGGCGCTCGATGCGGATGTCGGTCTCGACGTGATAGCCCGTATCCGTTCGTTCGACACGGGGTGACGAATCGGCGCTCATCAGCGGACGATAGTCTTCTTCCTCCGGCCCGTACAGTTCCCAGAACACGACCAGGTTGTTGTAGACGCCGCGGCTGTCGGTCCCGGTGGTATAGAAGACCGGCGCGGAGCCCTCGACCACGGTGGCCCGGGCGATGATTCGCATCGGCGCCCGCCCGGCGCTCGAACTCAGCGTCACGGACAGTTGCGGGGACACGCCTTCCGGCCGGTCCGGCGTGCGCGGACCGTTGAGCAACACTCGAGCGTCGCCTCGTTCGAGCTCGACCTTGCCGTCTTCGCGCACGCGTACGATTTCACGATAGCCGGGCAACTCCCGGTCCAGGTCCCACAGCAAATCGAAGGCCACGCCCAGGCGTATGCACCGCTCGATCTCGATGAAGAAGTTGTGCATCACGACGCGGTATTTCACGCCTTCGCGATTGACGCGTTCGAGGTTCAGTTCCCCCACGCCCCACAGATTGCCCTTGCCCAGGTGCACGTGCCCGAGGTTGTAGCCGGGCGGCAGGAGGATCGCGACCTCGGCGGATTCCCGCAGCTTGTTCAGGTTCCGGTCGGGATAGCTCTCGGTGTGAGCGCGCAGGTTGCGCGACAGGGCGAGAATCTCGCCATAGGGCACACCGGCGAGTTGGTAATAATCCCAGAAGAAAAAGTGTGTCGCGCCGAGGTCGTAGGCGTGGGTAAGAAACCAGAACGCGTCGGTGCGATCGACCGCGCCGTAAATGCTGGTGCCCCATTCCCGGCCCGAGAGCCGGGCCGCGCCGCGCAGAAATCCGTAGAGGATGCTGGTCAAATGATGCGGGTTGTCGACCGGGATCTGGCAGCCGTAGGCCATGTTCAATTCGGGCAGGTTGCGCAGCGTCCCGACGCGTCCCGGCGGTTCGAAGACGATCGCCGCCGGCGGAGCGTCCCCGCCGAGCGTCATTTGGTATGCACTCGTGCCCACCATGGTCTCCCAGGAGTAGAGGTTCCGCTGGAGAAATTCCATGTCGCCGAGGTCGACGTCGGGGCGGGCGGACAGTTGGCGGAGCAGCGCCGTCGCCGAGCCTTCGGCCCGTTCCTTGCCGTACAGTTTTTTGAATTCGTCGAACGCGACCTGCGGCGAGATCGCCTTGCGAAACGCGGGGTCCTTGGCCAGCCGGGGACGCAGTATCTGGTCACGGAGATGGACGGCCGGCTCGTCGAAAAAGATCGCCGGGCCGAGGTAGTTGCTGCGGTAGAGGCATTCGGGATAGGGCACGGAAGCACCCCCGACACCCCAGGTATAAACGTTGCGGCGTGCGAGCCACTTGGCCTGTTCCGGGTCGACGCGGAAGCAGTTCAGCCCGGCATCGATCATCTCGTCGTAGTGGTCCCGCGTCAGCGGCGTCAGTTCGAGATCGCGACGGTCATAGTACCGTGCGCCGTCGACCGGGGTGCGGTTGCTTGGTACGCCGATCAGCACGTCCGGCGTAAGTTCGATCACTTTGGCCGTCGGCACCGTCGGCAAGCGGTCTTCTCGCTCGTGGTGATCGAGCACGTAGGCATGCCCAAGATACGTCACGCGTCGGGGCACGGACTCGCCCGAGAAACGACCATCCGTCGGTTGTGGAACCAGATGCGCCCACCCGCCGAGCACGGGCAGCACCGCCCCGCCTGTGCGCCGGTTGCGGAATTCCAGCGGTTCGGCGTCACCTTCCTGAATGATGTACCGCGCCGTCTTCTTCAACGCGGTCGCGTAATCGTCCGATGGATATCCCGCACTCAGGAACCAAACTGCGAATGACCGACCGTTCGTCTTGGTCGCCCGAAAATGCAGCCATTGGTATTCGGTGTCGGTGCGCGTTTCGTTCGGGCCGAACGTCAGGGTCACCGACTTGACGACCGACTCGGAAATCGTGTCCGGACGTTCATGAAGGTAGGTCGCCGTCAGGCCGGCCTCGACGCCGGCCGAGCCCAACAGGCAAGCACTTAGCCAGGTGAAGTGGAGACGGTAGTTCAGCATGATCGCTCCCGGTACTGCAAGGTTATCACTCGATCGTCACCTGCGCGGTGACGGTCCGGTTCGTATAGAGATCGGTCGCCCGCACGGTCCATGTACCGGCCGGATCGTTGAACGCGAATGGAATATCAATTTCCGCGCGACCGTTGGTCACCAGTACGACCCGATCGAGCCAGTCGACCTGGCTGCCGGTCGGGTCGTTGATGCGCACCCGCAGCGCATGTATACCGGCGATATTCTGTATGCTCAGATTCGCCTTAGCATTCGTTCCAGCCGTTACGCGGTCTTGGTCGAGCGTGACTGCGATCTCCGGCGCCGCACCGGGCATGAGCACGTAGAAGCTCGCCCGGTGGGCGCGAAGTCGGGTGGAAAATCGATTCACGCGTCCCAGATCGGCATGGCGTT